>Ga0207738_100056_pt1 | contig 26028 bp, 17 predicted proteins | sample LuqExpMetagenom9_FD_187767 | JGI IMG/M metagenome (GOLD analysis project Ga0207738, IMG submission 187767) | Tropical forest soil microbial communities from Luquillo Experimental Forest, Puerto Rico - Sample 9 (SPAdes) | ecosystem: Environmental > Terrestrial > Soil > Tropical forest ... | reverse complement strand
CCGCCACGCCTGCATGGAAGTTCGCCTTCTTCTCCTCGGCCTCCGCCATGTTCAGCAGTGACTGCATCGGAGCAGGATCATCATCGTCAGTCGCGGAGGGCGTCTTCGCATCCAGAGCCAGCGCAAAGCCGCTCTTTCGTGCAGCTTCATAGAAGGTTTTCAACTGCTCTTCGGTGGGCTCTTCGATCAACTCCACTTGGATTGCAGGCTTGGCCGGCTCCAAGTCTTTCAGCATGGAGGTGAACTCGAGTTCGGTAAACAACTCGCGACAGGCGTTCACGTCGGGCAACTGCGTGGCCAACGCCAGCAGATCCAGAGCCACCGGCACATGCGTGTCAATAGTGGCCAATTCCTTGGAGAGCAGCACGGTCGCGCGATTTTGCTCAAGCGATTCGCGATAGGTTTTGCGCTTGATTTCTGCGGTACGGTCCAGTGCGGCTTCCACCGAGCCAAACTCGCGGATCAGCTCTACGCTGCCTTTGTCGCCGATGCCAGGCGCGCCAGGAATGTTATCCACCGCGTCGCCACGCAGCGCCATCACGTCGATCACCTTTTCCGGCGGCACGCCCAACACTTCGTTCACGCCTGCGGGATCAAGGATCAGATTGTCCTTCTGCGGATTCAGGATCTTCACCCGCTCGTTGACCAGTTGCATCATGTCCTTATCGCCACTGACGATGAAGACCTCGTGCCCCTGCTCGGCGGCTTCGCGCGCCAGCGTACCGATGACGTCGTCGGCCTCAAAGCCTTCGGCTTCAAGAATCGGAATGCGCAAGGCCTCCAGGGCGCGGCGAATATACGGAATCTGCCGCTTCAAATCCTCCGGAGTTTCGGCCCGATTTGCCTTGTAGCCTGCGTAATCCACCTCGTCGAAGCACTGCGTTTTGGCGTTCCACTTGCGCAGCGGACCCATGGTGCGCGCTTTTTCGTCGCGGAAGACCTCGCCACCGATATCGAACACCGCAGCGCAGAATTCCGGCTGGAAGTCCTGGCGCAGTTTGCGGATCATGTTGACGAAGACGTAGATGGCCGCGGTCGGCAGCCCATCCCGGGTCGACATGGGGCGGGAGCGCTGCATTGCGTGATAGGCGCGGAAGATGAACGCCATCGTGTCCAGCAGGAAGACGGGAGCCTTGGCGGATTGGTTCTGATTTGATTCGGTCACGCTTGAGAGTCTATCAGGAAAGGAACATGCAATCGCCATAACTAAAGAAGCGGTAGCGTTGCTCCACGGCATGGCGGCAAGCGGCCAGCACGTTTTCGCGTCCCGCAAACGCGCTCACCAGCATCACCAGGCTCGATTGCGGCAGATGAAAATTGGTCAGCAAAGCCTGCACCAAACGGAACTTGTAGCCTGGCGAGATGAAAATTTCCGTCTCTCCCGTGTGCGGCTCAAGCGGTTTGCCTGCAGCCATGCGAGCGCAATGCTCCAGCGTCCGCACGGTGGTGGTGCCTACGGCCACAATGCGGCGGCCCTCGCGCACCGCACGATTCACGGCTTCGGCCGTTTCTGCGGTCAGCGTATAGCGTTCACGGTGCAGTTTGACCTCGGCCACGCGGTCCACACGGAGCGGCGCAAAGGTGCCCAGGCCCACATGCAGCGTCACACGCGCAATCTCCACCCCACGCGCCTGAATCGCGGTGAGCACTTCAGGCGTAAAGTGCAGGCCGGCCGTGGGTGCGGCTACGGAGCCGCGTGCGCGGGAGTATACCGTCTGGTAGCGTTCGCGATCATCCCGCGTGTCGTCGCGATGAATGTAAGGCGGCAGCGGAATGTGCCCGATGGCTTCAAGCGCGCCGAAGAAATCGCCTACCGGCTCAAAGCGCAACAGGCGCTCGCCGAACTCTCCCCGCTCCAGCACTTCAGCGGCAAGTACGATCTCTCCCGCGGCATCGGGAAACACCAGTCGCTCGCCTACGTTCACCTTGCGGCCGGGTTTGACCAGCGCTCGCCAGTTTCCGTCGGCCTCAACGCGCGTGAGCAGCACCTCAATCTTTCCGGTAGGCTGCTCGCGGTCGCGCACGACCGTGCGGCGTGCATAGAGTCGCGCAGGAATCACCCGGCTGTCATTCTGGACGAGCAGATCGCCGGGTTGGAGCAGCGAGGGGAAATCCGTAAAGCTTGCGTCGGTGAGCGCGCCGGAAACACGGTCTACGCAGAGCATGCGGCTGGTTCCCCGCAATGCGGGCGGCTCTTGAGCGATCAGTTCTTCAGGAAGTTCAAAATCGAAGTCGGCCACGCGCAGGTCTTCGCGCTGGATCTCCTGCCCGCTCATTCAGCAGCCTTTCCAAAGTGCGCCAGTGCCCGCATGCGGGCCCGTTCCAGCGCATCGTTCAGTTCCTGCCGTTTGGCTTCGTACTGCTCCGGCGGTAGATCTCCGTCAACCGTGGTCCACTGGGCCCAGCTCACGGCAATGCGCGTGAAGGGCTTGGGCACCAGAAAGCGGTCCCAGGACTTCATCACCCAGGCATGTTCCGGCTCCAGATGGAAAGCGCCAATGGGAGCGCCGCTCAAATGCGCTAGCCGCACCGGGCCCATCTTGGTTTGGTAGATGGGACCACGTGGGCCATCGGCAGTGAAGATCGCAGTTTTGCCATTCTGGAGGATATGCTTGAGGCCCAGCAACCCCTCGCCGCCACCGCGAGAACTGGAGCCGCGCACCGCATCGTAGCCGAACATGCGCAGAGTGCGCGTGATCAGTTCGCCGTCAAAGCTGCGGCTGATCAGGATTACGGCCTTCGAGTGGCGGAAGTACACCGTGCATGGCAGCACGCATTGATGCCAGAAGCAGAAGATGCGGTTCGGAGAGCGTTCGCCGAAGACAATCGGCACCACGCCCTCTTCTGCTATGACCTCAAAACGCCAGGTGCGGCCCCATAGGGAAAACAGGGCCCACACCAGGCGCGGAACAATGGCCAGCACCAAGCGCTGGACGAAGGAGAACTCAGTCTTTGATTCCCTGCTCACTCTTCGATTTTAGCTGGCCCGGACGGATTTAGCTGGTCCGCAGCCAGCGGACAAGTTCCGGTAGCGTGGCCCGCTTGCCATACATCAGAATACCCACCCGGTAAAGCTTGGTGCTTACCAGCAGAATTAGCCAAATGGACAGCAGCATCAGGCTAATGGATGCGGCAAACTGCCAGGCAGGCGGAACCGCCGATCCGATGCGGAACATCATGATCACCGGCGCGGTCATGGGAAAGAGCGAAGCGCCAATTGCCAAGGCCGAGTTCGGATTGCTCATGACCGGCATCAGCAACACGAAGCTGAGTGCGACAGGAACCGTGGTGATGGGCGCGTACATCTGCAGTTCCTGCTCGGTCTCGCAGGTGGCGGCAAGGCCTGCAAACAGGGCGGCATTCAACACGTAGCCGAGAACAAAATAAGCCGGGAAGGTCACGGCTTCCACCCAGGACAGGTGGATGTTGAGCGCGCCGCTCATTTGGGCGCTGAGCACGCCACCGCCAACCGCGCCTGAGGCCACGACCAGCCAGATGCCGATTTGCGTCAGACCAACCGCTCCGGCTCCGATCAGCTTGCCGGCCAGCACATGGCCGGGCTTGGCAATAGAAAGAATCACCTCATAGATGCGCGAGGTCTTTTCCTGAATGATGGAGCGAGCCACGTTCATGCCGTACATCATGGTGGTCATCATCAGCAAAATGGCCATCAGATAGCCTTTGAAGAAGGAGGTCAGGACACTGCTTTTGGATTCCTTGCCTTCCTTGTTCACCTGCACGGTTTCCACGCGGATGTTCTTCAGCAGAGAGTCCGCTTGCTCCGCGGCGATGCCACTTGCGGTGAGCCGTTGCCGCACCAGAACATGATTCAGGCTTTCGCCCAGTATCTGCGAAGTGATCATGTCACCCGAATTCGCGGACTCATAGGCGGCCGACATGGTCTGACCGGGCTCGTTGGTGATCCACAGGAAGCCGTCGATCTCCTTGTTCCGGATCTGCGCGATCAGCGCAGCGCGATCCGCCTCGTGGACCGGCGTCAGAATGTCGTAGGTGGATTTGCTGGTCTTGTCTTTGGTCAACTGCGCCTGCAGTTGGCTGGCCAGTTGTGCATCGTTGGTGGCCAGCACAATGTGCTTGCTCATGTTCAGGTTCTTCCCTGTCCATACCGAGGCAAAGACAAGGCCTCCCAGAAACAACGGCACCAAAATGGTCGACAGCAGGAAGGCACGCTTGCGGACCTGCTCCAGATATTCACGCCGTGCGATCAAAAAGATATTACGCATTGGCTTTGCCTCCCACGGTCTGAATAAAGATCTCCTCAAGTGAAGGCTCGACCAGCTCAAAGCGGTAGATACGCGCCTGCGATGCGGCATCGAGCAAGAGTTTCTGAGCGTCGCCGTGCGGTTTTAGCCGAATCTCCGCATGGCCGGGGAACTTGCGCGCCTCGGCAATCTCGGCGCTCTGCAAAAAGGCGTCGCTGCCCTCGAACTCGACAATTACACGATTGCGTTCGTAACGGCTCTTGATTTCGCGCATCCGCCCGCTGAGCACGGCTTCTCCGTTATTGACCAGGCAAATGGTGTCGCAAAGCTTTTCCACCTGATCCATGCGATGGGTTGAGAAGAGGATCGCCCGTCCTTCTTCTTTCAGGTCCAGCAGAGTCTTTTCCATCAGCGCGGCATTCACCGGGTCCAGGCCGCTGAAGGGCTCGTCCATCACAATCAAGCCCGGGTCGTGCAGCAGCGTGCCGATGAACTGAATCTTCTGCTGCATGCCTTTCGACAATTCCTCGGTTTTCTTGCTGAGCGAATCGGCAATCTCCAACCGTTCGGCCCATTGCGTGGCGCGGCGCTGGGCTTCGCCTCGGCTGAGCCCGTGCAATTCGCCGAAGAAGACCAACTGATCGAGCACCAGCATCTTCTTGTAGAGCCCGCGTTCTTCGGGCAGATAACCTACCCGCTCCAGGCTTTGGCGCGTGAACGGCTGGTCAAACAAGCGCACCGCACCGGAGTCCGGCAGCGTGATCCCCATCATCATGCGGATCGAACTGGTTTTGCCCGCGCCATTCGGGCCCAGCAGGCCAAACATCTGGCCGGCCTCAATGGTCATGCTCAGATCGCGGACGGCGATCTTCTGCTCGTAAGCTTTCGTTACCCCTGCGAGTTCAACAACAGGCATGGACTCTCCAAGTTTTCCGTAGCGCGTTCCAGGGCTGATTGGTTCGCGCGCCCAGTCTAGCAGATACACGATTCCCCTACTGTCTTGAATTGGTCTACGGACTGCACCGCGGCGTGGTTCCTTGCCGGTCCCAAATCATGGAAGGCAATTGTCTCCTTTCGCTTTCTGTTCTACTATCCAACTGTGGCAGGCCTCGATACTCCCGTGATGTACGTCCGTGGTGTTGGTCCCCGCGTGGCGGAGATGCTGGCCAACAAAGCCATCTGGACCGCCGAAGACCTGCTCTACCATCTGCCCTTCCGCTACGAAGACCGCCAAAACCCTCTCCCGCTCGACGAACTCAAGCCTGGCGATCTAGCCAGTGTCATCGGTGAAGTTCGTGGCGCGGCCATGGTCGGCACCCGTAATGGAGCACTCTTTGAGCTCACATTGGGTCAGGGGCAGCGTGCGCTCAAGTGCATCTGGTTCCATGCCAAATATCTGGAAGGCAAATTTCAGGCAGGCCAAACAGTCGCTGTCTTTGGCAAGGTGGAGCCTTCACGCTCGGGCGGTGCGCTGAAGATGCTGCAGCCGCAGTATGAGATCCTGCCCGACGACTCGGCTGACGCCGAAACCCGTTTGCTGGAAGTCGGCCGTATCACTCCGGTCTACGAATCGCTGGGCGGTAACAAGCTCACCAGCCGCTGGCAACGGAAGGTTATCTTCCATCTTCTCGAATCCCTCCGGGGCAACATTCCAGACTGCCTTCCGCAGGCCATGCTGGACCGGCTCGGCTTGCCTGGACGCGAAGCTGCCCTGCATGAGGTTCACTATCCGGCCGAGGGAACGCCACTCTCCGTGCTGCAAGAGTCGGCCACTGCCGCACATCGTCGCCTGATCTTCGAGGAACTCTTCTATCTGGAACTCGGCCTGGAGCTCAAGCGCCGCAAGCTGCGCCAGCGCAGTGGCATCGCGTTTGTGGCAGACGACCGGGTCCGCGAGGCGATCCGTGAGATTCTTCCCTTCCACCCCACAACCGCGCAGAAGCGCGCCCTGGGGGAGATTGTTACGGACATGCGCAGCCCCAGCCCCATGCGTCGCCTGCTGCAAGGCGATGTGGGCTCCGGCAAAACGATTGTTGCTCTGCAGGCCATGATGGTGGCGATTGAGAACGGCTATCAGGCTGCGCTGATGGCTCCTACGGAGATTCTTGCCACCCAGCATTATCTGGCCGCGCGCAAGCTGCTGGAGCGCTCCAGTCGCAAGCCTCGCATTGTGCTCTTGACCGGCTCGCTGGATGAAGATCGCAAACGCATTACGCGCAGCCAGATCAACCGTGGCGAGGCTCAACTTGTGATTGGCACCCATGCGCTGATCGAGGAAAAGGTGGAGTTCGATCGCCTGGGCCTGGCGGTTGTCGACGAGCAGCATCGCTTTGGTGTTCTGCAGCGTTTCAAGCTGATGAAGAAGCCCAACCAGCCTGAGCCCGACGTGCTGGTGATGACGGCCACGCCCATCCCGCGTACCTTGGCCCTCTCGCTTTATGGGGATCTGGACCTGAGCGTGCTGGACGAGTTGCCGCCGGGCCGCACGCCCATCGTCACCCGCCGCGTGGCCGAGGAGCAGGCCAGCCAGGTGTGGGAGTTCGTTCGCAAGCAGGTCGGATTGGGACATCAGGCGTACGTTGTTTATCCGGTGATCGAAGGCGCCAAGGACGATCAGCCGGAGCTCGATTTCTCCAAGGACGATGCCGAAGCCGGTACCGCCGCCCCTGATCCACCCAAGAAGCGCGCCACGCGCAAGGGAAAAGCGGAAGATCTGTTTCCCGGCGCGCAGCAGGAAGCCAGCCCATCGGCCAAATCGGGTCTGAAGTCAGCCGTGGAGATGCACGAGAAGCTCCGTTCCGGCCCGCTGTCTGGCCTGCGCCTGGGGCTGCTCCACGGCCGCCTTTCCGCGGACGACAAGGAAGTCATCATGCGCCGCTTTCAGCGCGGCGAGATCGATGTACTGGTTTCCACCACGGTCATCGAAGTGGGTGTGGACGTGCCCAATGCCTCCGTCATGGTTGTGGAGCATGCCGAGCGCTTTGGACTGGCGCAGTTGCATCAGCTTCGTGGCCGCGTGGGCCGTGGCGCCGCCAAAAGCTACTGCGTCCTGATGACCGGCCGCCGCGTTTCGGAGATCGGCGAAGAGCGTTTGAATGCCATGGTGCGCACGCAAGATGGCTTTGAGCTGGCCGAACTCGACCTGAAACTGCGTGGCCCTGGCGAGTTCTTTGGCACGCGGCAGGCAGGCCTGCCGGAGTTCCGGGTGGCCAATCTCCTGCGCGACCGTCAACTGTTGGAACTGGCCAAGCAGGAAGCATCGCACTACGCCAACTCCGGCAATCCCGAAGGCACCGAGGCGGAGCGTGCCCGCGTCCGCACGCGGCTCAAGGAAGCCTGGCAGCGCCGCTACGGTCTGGTGGAAGCAGGATAAGGCTGGGGTGTAGAAAGCTTCGCAGGCACATGGCATATCGGGCAGGAAGCGCGCACGTAGCCAGCTAAACAAGAACTAGCCAAACAAAAACTGAGTCAACAAAAAACGGGGGCCATGGCGCCCCCGTGAGTCTTCATGTTGCTTCAGGCATGCTTCAAGCTGCTGGCGAGCCTTCCACACTGCTCAGGGACTCAATCGGGAAGGTCTGGATCTCCAGATCGATGCTGGCGATCTCCGCGCCGCAATCGCGGTGCTGGTTACGCGTGCAGTGGCACAACTCGGTAAACCGGATATGAGCGCTCTGGCTCAACTCCAAACCGGCTGCAATCAAGATGCTATAGATGTCGACGCAAGCGTGCCGCTCGAACTCAAAGAGCATGTTGACCGTGCCCGTATCGTTCGCGCCGCGGCTGAGCACCCAGCCGCCACAACCGAGGATAGCTCCCGTGAGCGTTTGCACCAGCCGGCCCGGCTCCTCAATGGAGATAGCCTTCATTTGCAGTGCCCATGGGACCCCGATTGTTTGTCCCGCGTCTCTCTCCATTGAAAGTGTCCTCATACCTCGTCTATCGGACCACCCGTCAGCAACATAATCCCTGTGCGGTAGTGACACGCACGATGCCCTGCTTTGAAACAACCTGGCCTCGTAACCCCTCAAAAGTACTTTCCGAAGTAACGAATTGCCCCTGGTCGACTCCAATTTGCCTGCCCGGGGTGTTCTTCTCCACGCGAAACATGCTCCGCCCGGGCTGATATAACTTGTTATCTAGGATGATAATCGGATCTGGCATCGATCTTGTGGAAATCCATCGCATCGAGCAGTCAATCGAGCGATATGGGCAGCGCTTCCTGAACCGGGTCTACACCCCGGCCGAGCAGGCCTACTGCAAGCGTAAACGTAACTATGCAGAGAGTTTTGCTGCACGTTTTGCCGCCAAGGAAGCGGGTGCAAAGGCCCTTGGAACCGGCATTGGCTATGGTGTCATATGGAAAGAAATTGAAGTGGGACGCGCGCCCGGCGGACGCCCTACCCTTCACTTTCATGGGCGTGCCGCGCAAATTGCCGCGCAACTGGGTGTGGTCAACGCCGCACTTTCCTTGACTCATACCGATCAACTGGCGCAGGCCAGCGTGATTCTTGAGGACCGCCGTTAAGCCAGTTCTGCTATGCTCAAGGCGTAACTTCTTCATTCTACGCAGAGGAGCCCCGTGCCCAGTCGCAAAGAGATTCAGTGGTCGCAGTTGCGAGTCGGTGTCCTGGTTCTGGCAGGCGTCGCCATCCTCATGACGCTTGTCTTCCTGATGTCTGGCTCTTCGGGCGGTCTCTTTGCCCGCAAGCTGGTCCTGCGTGTGTACTTCCACAACGCTGGCGGGGTGAAGGTCGGCGCTCCGGTTTCTCTGCACGGCGTCACCATCGGCAATGTGGTCAAGGTCCGGATTGTTCCGGAACGCGGTTTTACGCCCGTCGAGGTCACCATGCGGGTGGGCAAAGAGTACGAGCGTGACCTTCATGTCGACTCCACAGCCTCTATTGCGCAGGCCGGAGTTCTGGGCGACAACTTTGTCGATATCGAGTCTGCGCATGCGACCGGTCCGATTCCGCGCAACAACGCAGAGTTGCCGGCGGGCGCTGCCCCCTCCATCTCCGATGTGATCCGCAACAGCAATGCATCGATCGAAGAAGTCACCGCACTGATCCGCAAGACGAATACGCTCATGGACACGCTCAACAGCCGGCGCGGAACAGTGGGCTCACTCATCAACGATCCCGCGCTCGGCCAGAAAATCAACCGTATCGCCACGGATCTTGAAACGATTACCAATGCCATGTCCACTGGCAAGGGGTCGCTGGGCAAGTTGATCAACGACGATACGCTGTATACCCGGGCCAACTCCGCAGTCGACCGCATGAACCACATCGCCACCGATCTCGACGAGGGCAAAGGTTCGGCCGGCAAGCTGCTCAAGGACGATACGCTTTACAACAACCTGAACTCCGCCGTTTCAAATGCCAATCAGGTTCTGGCGCAGGTCAACAGTGGACAGGGCGCGCTGGGCAAGCTCACCAAAGATCCGGCCTTTGCAGCCAAGCTTGACGACACGGTGACACGGCTCGATTCCATCTTGACCAATGTCGATCAAGGCAAAGGAACACTGGGTCAGCTCGTGCAGAATCCTTCGCTCTACAATCACGCCGACGCCACCCTCAGTGAGACGCAGCAACTGGTCAAGAGCATCCGGGAAAATCCCAAAAAATACTTTGTCATCCGGCTGAAGCTGTTCTAGACAAGCGCGTGGTCAACGCTGCTTGCAGTGATTTTCCCTGCTCTTCTCGCGGCGCTTGCGAAAGCGGCCTGCTCGAAAAATAAAGTTCCACACCAAAAGCAAAAGACCGCGTAATCCCTTCAGGGGCTACGCGGCCTTTTTGTTTCTGCGTTCTTTACTTCACCACAAGGTTGGTTGCGCGGCCAGGTATGACGATGATCTTCACCACCGTCTTGCCCTCGATGCGTCCCTTCACCTTCTCGTCGGCGAGTGCGGCGGTCTCGATGGCCTTGGGGTCGGCATCAGCCGCCACGCGCACCACTGTTACCAGCTTGCCGTTGATCTGGACGGGAATCTCCTTCTCGTCTTCCTTGGCCAGTTCAGGATCGCTGATGGGCCACGGAGCGCGCAGCACATTGCTCTCCTCGCCCAGCATCTCCCACAGCTCCGCGCACAGGAACGGCGCAAACGGACCCAGCAGCAGAACCAGTGTGGTGAGAATTTCGCGGATGACTGCCGGCGGAACCTCACCCGCGGCCAACTGCGCGTCGGCGCCCTGCACTTCGTTCACCAGCTCCATGATGGCGGCTACGCAGGTGTTGAAGTGCCAACGTCCTTCAAAGTCCAGGGTGATCTTGGCCGTGGTCTGATGCAGCTTGCGCAGCAGCTTCAGTGCCAGCCCGGAAGGCGTCTCCACCTTCTGGCCCTTGGCCTCCACTGCTACCGGCGCGTACTTGGCCACCAAGCGCCACACACGGCCCAGGAAGCGGCTCACACCGGCAACGCCATCCTCCTGCCAGTCCAGATCGCGGTCCGGCGGCGCAGCAAACAACGCGTACATGCGGGTGGCATCGGCGCCGTAGCGGACTACCATGTCGTCGGGCGAAACCACATTGCCCTTCGACTTGGACATCTTCGACCCGTCCTTGATGACCATGCCCTGCGTAAACAGCCGCTGAGCGGGCTCATCGTTCACGATCAGCCCCAGATCGCGCATCACCTTGGTCCAGAAGCGCGAGTAGATCAGGTGCAGAATGGCGTGCTCCACGCCACCAATGTACTGATCGATGGGGAACCAGTATTGAGCCTTTGCCGGCTCGTACGGAGCCTTGTCGTTCTTGGCGTCCGTGTAGCGGTAGAAGTACCAGCTCGAATCGACAAAGGTGTCCATCGTGTCGGTCTCGCGCTTGGCAGCTTCGCCGCACTTGGGGCAGGTTGTGTTCAGGAACTCCGGCACACGGCTCAGCGGCGATCCGCCTTGCTGTGTGATGGCAATCTGATCCGGCAGCAGCACCGGCAACTGATCGTCCGGCACCGGCACCAGCCCGCAGGTGGGGCAGTTGATCATCGGAATCGGCGTGCCCCAGTAGCGCTGGCGGCTCACGCCCCAGTCCTTCAAGCGGAAGGTGACCTTGGCCTCGCCAAAATTGCCGCGCGCCGCCGTGGCCTGCATCAGCAGTTGCGCATCTTCGCAGCTCAGGCCGGTAAAGTCGCCCGAGTTCTCCAGCACGCCGTCTTCCGAGCAGAACGGGAACTTCGTTCCGTTCTCGTCGTCAGCGGGAACTGCCGGGCGAATCACGGGCACGATGGGCAGATTATATTTGGTGGCGAACTCGTAATCGCGTTCATCGTGCGCCGGAACGCTCATGATGGCGCCCGTGCCGTAGTCGGCCAGAATGTAATTGGCGACCCAGATGGGCACCGGCTGCCCGTTGTAGGGATTGATCGCAGACTTGCCCGTAGGCACGCCATGCTTTTCGATGCCGCCGATGTCGCCGGCCTCGCGCGCCTTCTTCTGCTGCTCGATCAGCTCATCGACCTTAGCCTTCAGTTCCGGGTCCGCCGCGGCGAACTGCGTTACCAGCGGATGCTGCGGAGCCAGTTGCACGCTGGTCGCGCCAAAGATCGTATCCACGCGGGTGGTAAAGACACGAATGCGCGTCTTTTCAGCCCCTGCGCCCTCAGTCCCTAGTCCCTCAGCCTCTCGTCCCTGGTTAGTTTCTTCCGCCAGGAAAAAATCAACCTCGGTGCCCTCGGAGCGGCCAATCCAGTTGCGCTGCATGGTGCGGACCTTCTCCGGCCAGCCTTCCAGCTTCTCCAGGCCGTCGAGCAGTTCCTGCGCATAGGCAGTGATGCGATAGAACCACTGTTCCAGGTCGCGCTGATCCACCAGCGTGTTTTCATGCCGCCAGCAGCGGCCATCAATCACCTGCTCGTTGGCCAGCACCGTGGTGCACTCCGGGCACCAATTCACCTTGCTCTGCTTGCGGTAGACCAGGCCCTTCTCATACATGCGCAGGAAGAACCACTGGTTCCAGCGGTAGTACTCCGGCAGGCAGGTGGCCACTTCGGTCGCCCAGTCATAGCCCAGGCCCAGACGCTGCATCTGCCGCTTCATGGCGGCAATGTTGGAGAGCGTCCAGTCGCGCGGGGGGGTATTGTTCTTGAGCGCGGCGTTTTCCGCCGGCAGGCCGAAGGCGTCCCAGCCCATGGGGTGCAGGACGTTATAGCCGCGCATCCACATATGGCGCGCCAGAGCATCACCTATGGAGTAGTTGCGGACATGGCCCATGTGGAGTTGGCCGCTCGGATACGGCAACATCTCCAGCACGTAATACTTGGGTTTGCCGCAATCGGCTGCTTCAGCCGCATACAGCTCAGGTTGCTCAGCCCAACGCTGCTGCCACTTGGGTTCAATCGACGCCGGTTCGTACCGCAGTTCTTTCTCATCCGCCATAACTTATTCAGTGTAAACGGAAAAGCTGCGCGGCATCGCTTGCGGAAATCTTTCCGGAGTTTGGGCAGGACAAATCTGTAGGAATGTACGCCCTTAATCCGGATTTGATTCTGCTACCCGATGGCGCACTCCCTGGCTAACCCTCACTCTGCAGTGCAAGGAACCTGGTGCATTTCGAGGGTTTTCAAAGAGTATCCCTTGGGCGCGGCAAACAGCTCTGTATCCGGCTCTCCAAGCTTCAAACTGGTTACTTCCCTGGTTTGCTTTCCAAATCGTGGATCGCTGATGACCAACCGCAGGCTCACCCCTGGCAACTCTTCCGCAATCCACACCTCCTGTGTTGATACCAGAGGCTTATCGTTGCCAATTGCGCCTGCAGGAATCGTACTGATCGTGCGAATGCCCTGAGCCTTGATCCCCTCGATGAGGTCTTCGCCGAGTTGTTCGGTTTTCTGTTCCGGCTGGATATACTTCTGGCTTGAATCGAAAGCAGGTCCTATATTCATTCGGTGTGTTGAGTTATATGAGATCGCGAGTGGTCCTGTCGCATTCGCCCAGCATCCATTGTGCTGATCGCGCGGCGGCATCTTCTGCAAAGTCGCAGACTTGCTGCTGGAGTCCCATTGGAGAAACGAGTCGTCTTCTGCAAAGTGGACGTGTCCCTGTTCCACATTCTCTATGCGCGCACCGTACTCTTGGATCATTGTGCGCACGGTTAACTGATCCCCACGGCTATTCCGGGCTTCAACCTCTCGCGTCTTCCGTGTAATGGTCGTGCCGTCCACTAAATTCTGAACAGTCGTAGTCTTAAATTCGACAGCATAGGGCTGCGGCTCAATCCTGCGTGGCGAAATAGCAGGCCGGCCTGACTGTGCGTTTGCGGGAGTGCATCCATCCGCCTCGGCCACCGGGTGGGTTAGCTGATTTGCCGCAGGCTTGTTCTGTGCAGGGTTTGGATTCAAGGCTTGCGCTGTCAAAAGTGGCCAACTCAGCACGAAAAAGCTCAGAAGACCAACCGAAACCGCACGCATATCGTTCCTCTGGAGATCTGGATTTGCACCTCATCTTACACCGGAGGCTTGGCTTTCCAGAAAAAGCACCAAAAATTCAGCTGACGAGCCCTTTCAGAATGCTTACGTTCCGTTCCTCATCATTCGGCTGGTCGACAGGAGTTTCGGCAACAAAGGCGGAATGGGTAAAGCGGGCGTCGTTCAAGAGGCGGCGGAAGGGTTCCACGCCCATTGTGCCCTCGCCAATGTGTTCGTGCCGATCCAGCTTCGATCCGCGTGCCGCCTTGGCGTCGTTGCAATGCCAGACCTTGACGGCTTCAAAGCCGATGGTCGCGGCAATCTTGGCCATCGTCTCCTCATAGCCCTCGGGCGTTACCAGATCGTAGCCCGCCACGTGGGTATGGCAGGTGTCCAGACACACGTTCACCGGCGCAGTGGCCCGCAGACGCTCCACCAACTCCGCTACCTGCTCAAAGCTGCCGCCCAGCGAGAACTCCGCACCCGCTGTATTTTCAATCAGAATGCTGAAGGCAGTTCCCTGCCATGCGATCCCGTCGATGGCACGGGTGATGGACTCCGCCGCAAGCGTGAGGCCCTCGTTGCGCGTGAGGCCCTTCCACGAGCCCGGATGCAGCACCAGATACTCTGCGCCCAAGGCCAATGCACGCTCAATCTCTCCGTGGAAGGCGCCTACGCTCTTCTCGCGCACTTCCTCGTTCTGGCTGCATACATTCACCAGGTAGTTGGTATGGATGACGAGCGGACCTACATCGTGCTTTGCCCGAAGCTCGCGCATCCGCGCTGCCTGTTTGGGATCCACCTTGGGAGCGCGCCACATGCGCGGGCTCGACGAAAAAATCTGAAAGGTGTTGGCGCCAATCTCTACAGCGCGTTCCACGGCGTTCGACGCGCCTCCCGTGGTTCCCAGATGCACTCCAATCCGCTTTGCCATGCTGACAGTCTACAAGACATTCGAGGTGCGGCGGCCGCGCTTCGCGTCAACTCTTCGTGGCCGCTCAACCTGTCGGAGGATCAGCTTATTTGCCCTCAACCACCACAATCTTGAAGGTCCCCGGCTTCATCTTGGGCCTTGGGGCGCCATCCGCCTCAAAATCAGCGGTGGGCAGCCAGATCCTGTGGCTCGCCGCATCCACAACCAGTGTCCGGGCGCCAAGAGCGGTTTTCACTTCCTGCTGACCGGTAAACTTGCCGTTTTCGAATGCGCCAACCGTGAGCGCGCCATCGCGGGTGCTGGCAAAGGCCTGACCTTCCGCAAAGCTGGTAGCGTCCACACCGGCACCAATCGGTAAAGCCCCCTCAACCTTGCCGTCCGATGTGCGCATGGCCACGAGTTTCTGCGGGTTACGGCACCCGATGTAGAGCCTTCCATGAGCCGTGTCGATAGACATGCCTACCGGATCGCCTCCGGGTGCAACCGGCCAACGGTTCAGCACCTTGCGCGCCTTCAGATCGACAGCCGCCACGACTCCCTTGTCTTCGAGGTTGATGAAGACCTTGCCCTGGCCGTCGGCGGCGAGAAATTCCGGAGCTCCGCCCAGTTGAATCGGCGGATCGATTTTGCCGGTCTGCGGATCGATCTCTGGCTTGAAGGTGAGCAGCGCGTTGCCATCGCCGGAGACCACCAGCAGCAGGCCTGTTCCGGCGTCGTAGATGATTCCGTCCGCATCGGGGAGCGCTGCGAGCTTGCCCAGTACGGCATACGTTGTCAGATCGAAGACAAGGATGGTGCCCTTACCGCCGCCGTCCGTAATGAAGCCGCGATTGCTTGCGGGCACAATGGCTACTCCGTGTGCCTTGAGCTGGCCGGGGATATCGGCCAGCACCTTGCCGCTCTCACTGTCTACCACCATGGTATGGGTGGTGCGCGTAATGAACAGACGATGCGTGCTGGCATCAAACGCGATATAGTCCCACGCGCCCTCGCCTCCCAGCGGAATCTCTTTCGAGACAGCCCAACGGGTTTGTGCCTGGGCAAACACGGAGGCCAGGGTCAAAGTTAGGACGCACAGCGCGGAAAACACGCGGACAAATCGCATGAAGCTCTCCTTGGGGGTGAACCCGTTCTTTTCGGATTCACCCGTATCGGAATCGACTCTACGCATGAAAGCTTAAATCTCCATGAAGAAGATGGGCGCTTCTTGTCTGCCTGTTCTGTTTTCGCTTGGTCTTAGCGGTAGCGGCTCACCCAGTGCGCGTAAGGCGCCGGCAGGGTGGCCCAGGCCGCGTTCTCCAGTTTCAGATCCTTGGCCAACTGGTAGGGGAAGTGCGGGTTTTCCAGGAACGGCCGCGCATAGCTGACCAGGTCGAGCTTGCCCTCGCGGATCAAGGCATCGGCCTCGGCCGCATCGCGGGTCAGGAACCAAGCCGTTGACCCCGGCAATCCGGTAGCCTTCAGAATCTGCTCCGCCACGGGCACCAGGAAGTCCTTGCCCCATGGAATCTTGGACTCATACGTGTTGAAGCCAACGGAAACATCCACAAAGTCCAGCCCTTCGGCCTTCATCTGCTTCAACAACTGGACCGACTCTTCCATCATGGCCGCGTCATCGCCAAAATACTCAATCACGCTCAAACGCACATTTAGCGGCTTGTCTTCCGGCCAAACCTTCCGGACCGCTCGGAATGTTTCCAGCAGATACCGCGCGCGGTTTTCCGCGCTGCCGCCATATTCATCGGTCCGTTTATTGGAGAGCGGCGAGAAGAAGTTTTGCGCCAGATAACCATGGGCAAAGTGCAGTTGCAGCCACTCGAAGCCGGCTGCACGGGCACGTACCGCGGCACGCACCATATCGGCCTGCACGCGCCGGATGTCGTCCAGCGTCATCTCGCGCGGCACGCGCGGCAAATGCTTGCCGAAGGCCACAGCGGAGGGCGCAATTGTCTCCCACGCTTTCGGATCGTCTTCGGGCATGTGGTCGTCGCCTTCCCACGGACGATTGGCCGAAGCCTTGCGGCCCGCGTGACCAATCTGTATACCCGCCACCGCGCCGCCGGCCTTGATGAGGTCTGCCACCTTCTTCAGCGCCATAGCCTGCTCGTCGTTCCAGAGCCCCATATCGGCCCAACTAATGCGTCCCTCAGGAGAGACGGAGGTTGCTTCCACCACCACCAGACCCGCACCGCCGCGCGCTATGCCCGCGTAGTGCGCCATATGCCAATCGTTCGCCACACCGTCGGTTGCCATGTACTGGCACATGGGCGCCGCCACAATCCGGTTCCGCAGCGTCACACCCTTCAACTGATACGGGTCAAATAGTCCTGCCATTGTTCTCTCCTTCGATCTTTTTATCTGCCGATTCCTGTGCCTGTTGTTGTGCAGTCTGAACCAAACCATCCAGCCAATCCTGGTGTGCATTCAGCATGGGATTGGGCCGGGCCGAGGCCATCTCGCGCGCCGGCTTGCCGTTCTGCGTCTCCTGCGTCAGAATGCGCACGCGGCCTCCTGGCAGATCCTCAAGCAGCCATGCATGCAGCACATCCAGTTCGTTCTCTGTGCCGGCGGAAATCAGCCCGGTCCAGGCGAGCCGGGCGGGCTGGCCTGGTGCGGGAGGCACCCACTCCACCACCTCGGCCTCCACCGGAAATACAAACGTGGTAAACCGGAACTTTATGCCTGCGCGGAGTTCGGGGCCTGCGTCGCCGTCAAAGCCAATCTTGGAAACATTCTTGTAATAGTCGCACCAGTGCCGGGTGTCGTTCAGATAAGGCCACACCTGGGCGGCGGTGAGTCCTTGCACGATCACTTCGTTCGAAACAAAGTTGTCTGTTGTGCCCGGCAGATATTTTTCCGGCCAATGGATTGCATGCATCGCTTCAGAGATCCTTCCTGGAAAGCAGGTTGGGCTAACGGCTGCAACAACCTTGTCGCGCTGCTTCCTTGCAAAACGAGAATACATGCATACGCGGCATAATTGCAAGCGCCGTATATCTTCTATGGCGCTTTATTGCGTTTCATGGCATCCTATTACAGACGCTGGTTATGGATCGGGAGACGCAATGGCTGTTCAACACCAACAAAACGCGAAGGTTCTAAAAGGTTGGTGCCAGTTTTCTCAGCTCCACGAGCGGATTCAGAGCCAAGTGGAACGGGCGCTCACGGCCGATCACGGCATCAGCATGCGCGAATTTGTTCTGCTCACCGTTCTCAGCTGCCAGCACAGTGGCTCGGGTGGCCATCTGCACATGAAGCAGGTTTCCGACGCGGTTGTCCTCAGCCAGAGCGCGACCACGCGACTGGTTACGCGGCTCGAAGAGCGCGGACTGCTGGCGCGTTTTCTCTGCCCTACCGATCGGCGTGGCATTTATACCAACGTGACCCCCGAGGGCATCGCTCTGCTCAAGGCCGCTCAACCCACGCACGATCACGCGCTGGCCCAGGCACTCACCGAGGCCCGCGCCGACCAGAATCTGGCGCCGCTCTTTGCCACCCTGGAGTTGCTCGGCTCCGCTGCGGTCACTTGCAAGTAGCCGCAGCGAGTTCGGCACAGTTCAAAATTCCTTTTCCTTACGGCTTCACAATCTCTACTACCGCAGCATCCGGTCCCTGCCATGCTGCTGGTCCTTCCTGGCTCAGGCGCTGCAACTTCTGGTTCCAGATCAGCTTGGTCCGCTGGCCGGCGCCCTGTTCGTAGGCATAGGTTTTGCCATCATCCGTGAACAGGGTGAAAGCTCCATCTGCTCCTGGATACACGCGGATTTTTGCAATGGTCTGCGGTTCATTGGTGCTCAGGATGGTGCTGCCCATGGGCACAATCGAGCCGGCGCGGACAAACAGCGGAATGCGGTCAATGGGCGCATCGGCCACAATGGTCTGCCCGCCTTGGTACTTGCGGTTGCTCCAGAAGTCGTACCAGGTGACGCCCGCCGGCAGATAAACCCTGCGGCTCACTTCTCCCTGTGCGGTTACAGGCGCAACCAAAAATGCCGGCCCATACATGTACTCATCGCGCACATCTGCGGCTTGTGTGTCCGCAGGAAAGTCCATAAACAGCGCGCGCAGGAACGGTGCTCCTGTCTGGTAAGTTTGGTAAGCTGCGGAGTAGGTGTAAGGCATCAGTTCGTAGCGTAGCCGCAAATATTTTGCCAGAATCGTTTCTGCCTGCTTGCCGTAGGACCAGACTTCGTTGTGCATGCGCTCGCCATGGGTCCGCATCACCGGCAGAAACGCGCCCCACTCGAACCAGCGCACATACAGCTCTGGATAGTCTTCGTAGATGCCGATGTTTTCCTGGGCATCGTGGGCGTCAATCAAGGGCGTGTGGGCGGCGTGGTATCCCCGGGGCAAGCGGGGTGAAAAGAATCCGGCAATATCGGTATCCCAGTAGGTTTGACCGCTGGCCGCAAAATTCAGCCCCGCCGGAATGGAGCGCCGCAACATATCCCAATTGGCCTGGATATCGCTGGACCAGAAGACAGTTCCATTGCGCTGTGCGCCCAGATACGAGGCGCGCGCCAGAATCAGAACGCGTTTGCTGGCACCAAAGTCACGGCGGAAGCCCTCATATACCGATGCGGTGTGGAAGAGCGGATAGGCGTTGTAGTAGCGCAGGCCCGAACCAATGGAGAACACGTCGTTGGCGGGGTCCACGTCGGGTTCGGTTTCGTCCAACCAGAGGGCGTCAAAGCCGTAGGGCTTCACATAGCGGTCGCGGATTTTTTCCCACCACCAGTGCGCGGCTTCCGGGTTGGTCGTATCGATGTTGGGTCCAACTTCTTTCGTGTATCCGCCCCGGTCCGGCGTGCCGTCCTTGCGCGTGATGAGCCAATGTTTGTCCAGCAAGGTGGAGTAGAACTGGGTGCCTTCTGAAAAATGAGGCCATACGCTGAGCATGGAGGAAACGCCCAGGTCATGCAGTTGCTGATTCATGGCCGCGGGGTCTGGCCAGCGCTCAGGGTCCAGATCCATCTCACCCTGCCGCGTCATGTTCAGAAAGTCCACCACCAGCATGTCTAGCGGCAATTTGCGCTCTCTGTAACCACGTGCAACAGCCAGTGCCTGCTCCTGTGTGGGATAGATGGCCTTACTTTGGATGTAGCCGTACGCAGCTTTCGGCAGCAGGGGTGTGGCTCCCGTCAGAGCGCGATAGCCGCCATACACTTCGTCGCTGGATGCGCCTGCAATCACAAAGAACGAAACCCGGTCCCCAATCTCCGAGGACCATGTGGTTTGCAGATTGAATCCCACATTCACAGTGGTGCGCGAGGGATTGTCCCACAGCAATCCATAGTTCTTGTTGGACACCATGAAGGGCACGCAGACATTCTCCCCACCCATGGCTTCATAGTCGTGCCAGCATTTGATCTGGTGATCGCGCAGATCAAGAAAGCCCTGCTGTTGTTGGCCCAGCCCGTAGTAGTGCTCATCGGCAGGAGCATCAAAGGTGGCGGAAACGCGCGCACCCTCGCCGCCTTTGTTGGCGGCCATGAGCCAATTCCGCATGGTAACCAGCGGCTTGCCTTCCGATGTTTCTACCTGAATCCAATCGCCGTGCGGATGCGCCCAGTTGCCCGTGTCATAGAAATATTTGTTGCGCAGTTGCTGATTCAGCGCGTCCAGTGGAAGCCCTTCCGTCACCGTTGCTTTTTCAGCGGGGATGCGCACCATCAGGCGCGCGGAGCGCAGAATGTCGTTCCCGTCCTTATCCTGTTCGTGGCTCCAGCCAGCCATTGAGGCTGTTCCAATCACTCCGTAGCCGGGCGCAGCCAAGGCGGAGGCGCGATCCTGGCTCAGGCTCAGGGTGATGCGAAGAATGTTGGGGCCGTAGGGCTGCACCACGATAGTCCGGCCCGGGCGTGCAACGACTATCCCGTCCGACGGTTGCTGCGCCTGCAGCAGTCCACAAAGCAACAGCATGGCGGCCATGGCCTGCAAGGCGATGCGAACCGAAGCCTTCTTCCAGTACCTCAAGATCATGCGGAACCTCTCTTATCAGGCGGTAGATCCATAGCCCAGCGCCCTTGGGTTTAAGAAATCGTTTTCTCGCCGGCTCCGATAAAGCAGAACCACTACGCCCCACGCACAAGGTGCAGAGCGGACTTTTTTGAAGAAAAATCCTTCGCGGCTCTGGCCTCTTGGCTGTTGATGCTGGTTTCGTTCGAAGAATCCAGACCTCCACTTTGTACTGAATCTTGGCATGCGTTGACAACCCTTCTTGCCGCAGCGCGCACACGCGGTACCTCGGATTCCGCCTGGGATAGCCCTCGAGCTTGGTTTCGGTCAGGGCTTGCTATGTCCAGGCCTGCAATCGGTTAATATGGAAAGCGCGCCTCCTGTGTAGCCCCATGCTCAGGTGGGCCCAGCTCAATGAGCTGAAGCTTCAACCCGCAGTTCTCTGAAGCTGCTGGAAAACAACGCAAGTGGCCCCGTAGCTCAGTTGGATAGAGCGTCGGTTTCCTAAACCGCAGGTCGGCTGTTCGAATCAGCCCGGGGTCACCACTTCTCTTTCCCAAAGACAGGCTCAATCCATAGAATCCAAAGAGGTTTATGTGCTCTGAGACTCTGCTTTTGACAGCACGGCTTTGCAGCGGCGAAAATATTGATGACATCGAAGTCGCTTCCATGTCATCACTGCTGTCGGACTTGCTCCCGCAGCCCAACTCACTACGGTTATCGTCCGGATGTTCGGGAAGGCGGTGCAATTCCGCCACTGCCCCGCAACTGTGAGCGCTCCTGCCCGGGACTGGCGTCTATCCTTGTCAGTATTCCCACCGGCAGATCTACGGCCCATGCGGTTTTATCTGTATCCCCGCAAACCACTGAGGCGCAGCCTTGGGAAGGTGGCCAGTACGAGCGCAAGCCAGGAGACCGGTCCAGGACGTCTTCCATTGCTTGCGTTCCGAGGGGAACGAAGGAGCCTGCATGATTCCGACTGCACTCGCCTTGCTGCGGTCTCGCCGCATCCTGTCATTTGTTTCTTCCCTGCTTCTGCTGTTCTCTGCTGCCAGTCTCCAGGCAGCTTCCGTTCGTGGCGTGGTTACGGACCCCACGGGGTCGCGCGTTTCTGGCGCCAAGGTCTCTCTGGTTCTGGGCGGAAAAGTTGTAGCCACCGTTGCTTCAGCATCCGATGGTTCCTTCCAGCTCACGACGGGCAGTCAGGGCCGCATGTTTTTGTTGATCGCGGCACCTGGTTTTCGCCAGCTCACCACGCCCGATTTCTATGCCGGACGGATGGACAGCCTGGAGCGTAATCTGGTGATGGAGCCGGAGTGGCGGCGTGAGTCGATTGTGGTGACGGCCACGGGTGTTCCCGTGCCGCAGGCGGAAACCAGCGCGGCCATCACGGTGCTCGACACGGTTACCCTCGGCGGCTCTCTTGACCTGACCGGTGTGCTCCGTACCGTGCCCGGCGTCAGCCTGCAGCAAACCGGCCAGCGCGGTGCGCAAAGTTCCCTGTTCGTGCGTGGCGGCAACTCTACCGCTAACAAAGTACTGTTGGATGGCGTTGATGCCGGCGATCTGGGCAGCCAGTTCGATTTCGGCACCCTGTCCCTCAACAATATCGAGAGTGTTGAGGTCTACCGCGGTCCCAACTCGAATCTCTTTGGTGCCGGCGCCATGACCAGCGTGCTCAACATGACCACCGAGCACGGCACCACCAGCTTCCCCTCGATTCTTCTGGTCTCGGAAGGCGGCAATCTTTCCACCACACGCCAGCAACTCACTGTGGCGGGCGCGCACGGCAAGCTCGATTACCTGGGCTCCTATGGCTGGCTGCAGACCAACAACGATCTGCCGCGTGATCGCCATCATCTTGGAACCGCCGTGGCCAATATCGGATGGCAGCCCACCGCCAAGACCATTCTGCGCGGTACCGTCCACTACAACGTGGCTGCCAGCGGTGTGCCGAATGCCTGGGACTTCTACCGTGTGGCCACTGACGAAACGCAGAAGGATCAGAACCTCTTCGTCAGCACTTCGATCAGCAACCAGACCACAGACAGCATCCATAACGAACTGCGCTATGGCGCAACCCGCAAGCGCGAGCAGATCCAGCAGTGGAGCATGCAAGGCACTCTGGTGAACTTCAGCCCCTACTGCTATGGCGCTGGAACTCTCGGCCAAATGGTGACGATTACCGGTGCCAATGGTTACTCAGTAACGGGCCAGGCCTACCTGGATTGCAAGCCGTTCTCCACGCAACTGGTATCCGACCGCGACCAGATGTTCTACAACGGCAACATCAAGTTCACCCCCCATCTGGTCGGCATGGCAAGCTTCAGCTATCAGGACGAGCGTGGAGCGCAGCCCGGCAGCACGTACTATGGCCCGGTTCACCGTACCGACACTAATTACGCGGCCACCGTGCATGGCGACTTTGGCAATCGTTTCTTCTATACCTTGGGAGGAAGCCTGGAGCACAACTCCGTCTTCGGCACCGAGACCTCGCCGCGTGCAGGTTTCTCCTGGTATGCGCTCAAGCCGGCTAAGAAGATCTTCAGCGGGACTCGCATTCTGTTCAACTACGGCGATGCGGTCCGTGAGCCAAAACTGACTGACCAGGATTACTCGCTTTACGCCACGCTGCAGCAGTCGGGTTTGCAGTCCACTATCGACCAGTTGCACATTACGCCGCTGGCTGCGCCCCGCTCCCGCACCTATGAAGCTGGCATGGCGCAATCTTTCCTGAGCGATCACATTGTTCTCCGTGTCAATTACTTCCACAATCAATTTGGCCGCGAAATCGAATATGTTGGTCTGGGCTTGCTCAGTCAGGCGCTGCCTGGAATGACGTCCGCGCAGAAGACGCAACTGATCAGCGTTCTTACGGCCAATAATGTCTACGGTCTCGATATCAACTCGCAGGCCTTCAAGGCACAGGGCGCGGAAGCCTCGGTGGAAGCCGGTCTGGGCAAGAGCCTCTTCTTCCGTGGCGGTTACACCTATCTTGATGCCGTGGTGCAGCGCTCCTTCGATAGCGACAACGCCGCGCTGATCGGCGGTTATGCGCCCGCCTACAACGGCATCCCCATCGGTGTTTACTCGCCGTTGGTGGGGGCCCGTCCCTTCCGCCGTCCCCCGCACACCGGCTTCTTCACCACAACCTACTCCGCGCATAAGTTCACAGGGATTTTCAGCTCCAGCTTCGCGGGCCGCTCCGACGACTCTACCTTCCTCGGCTATCAGGATTCGAATGGCGGCAACTCGCTGCTGTTGCCCAACCGCAATCTGGACCATGGCTTCGCCAAGCTCGACCTAGGCGGCAGCTATCAAGTGCAGCCCTGGCTGGCATGGACCCTGCAGATGGAAAATCTGCTCAACCAGCAGCACATGGCGCCAATCGGCTACGTGAGCCTGCCTGCAACCGTACGCTCCGGCATCCGGATTCAGTGGGGCCCGGGTAGCGGCCGCTAATCTACTTCCAAGACTTCCTTTCGCCCCCGGGTCAACAGATCCGGGGGCGATTTTTTAGAGTGCGGTCTTCACTCTAACTACCTGATTTCAAAAAGCGAGTTTTGTTACTGCTTTTCCACAGGAACCTTGGTTCCGTCTCATGTGGGAAGCTATTTCTTCTTTAGATTCCTCTTGGTTTGGATCATACTCATATAGGTTGGCAGCATCAGGTCAGTCAGACCGATTTCGGCAAACATGATCTGCTTGCTGACAGCTACCGGATGGCGCTGGCACGAACGGCTCTACCGGTTTGAACTTGCGCGGCGAGATGCTTCGGCATCTGCTCCGCTTTTGGCCAGAAACGATGAGGACTGGAACAGGGATCGCCCGTGTTTGTTTTGCGCCCGGAGGCTTCCGCCTTCCGCAGGTGCGCAACTGTCGATCCGCATTTTCTTGTGGCTTTCTGCCCTTTTCTTTCCAGTCTTTACAGGATTTTCATCGCTGCTCCCTAGAATTTACGGTGGACTACTACCGGTCTTTTCCTTTCGGAGTGGATCTGTGCCATCGATCTGCGCAAGCAAACCATCGCATGCCGGTTCCGTTCCTGACGGCAATTTTTGTACAGCCTAAGGCTATTCGAACCAAACACACTATAAGCAGTTCACCCAAAAACCTTGCTCTTTGAGGAGGGCCTCATATGCTCTTGAATCGAATTCGCTTTGCACTGCTCTGCCTGGCGATTCTCTGCCTGACCACGTGCCTGGGCACGGTCGCTTCGCACGCGCAGTCCACTACCCAGGGCGCTATTGCCGGAACCGTTGAGGATCCTTCCGGAGCTGTTGTTGGCAGCGCACAAGTGAACATCCTGAATGCAGCTACTGGCTTCAAGATCGTTCTCACTTCCGATTCCAACGGATTCTTTAAGGCCCCGCTGCTGGAGCCCGGCACCTACATGGTTACCATCTCTGCCACGGGCTTCGCCAACTACAAGGCAGAGCGCGTTACGGTTCTAGTCGGCCAAGTGACGACCCTGATCCCGCACCTGGCGCTGGCCTCCAGTTCCTCCGAGGTTGTGGTCACCGAGCAGACGCCGGTGGTCAACCTGGATTCGCCTGATTTTGCCGGCACGCTGGATACCGTTGCCATGCAGAATATTCCGATCAACAACCGCCGTTGGTCCAGCCTTGCCATGACAACCCCGGGCGTCGTTTCCGATGCCAGCGGCTACGGCTTGGTCAGCGTGCGCGGTATCAGCACCCTGCTCAACAACGTTGAGATTGACGGCGCCGACGACAACCAGGCCTTCTTTGCTGAAGAGCGTGGCCGTACGCGTGAAGCCTATTCCACCTCGGGCAATGCCGTTCGTGAGTTCGCCGTGAATACCGGCGTGTACTCTGCTCAGTATGGCCGCGCGGCCGGTGGTGTCATCACCTCGGTGACCAAGAGCGGCACCAACCAGTTGCATGGCCAGGCCTACTTCTTTGATCGTCAGAGCAACTGGAACGCCTACAACAACTGGACCAAGGTCACCAGCCTGGTGAATGGCTCCAACGTGACCAATACCATCAAGCCCAAGGACCTGCGCAAGATCTACGGCTTTACGGTGGGCGGTGCGCTCATCAAGGACAAGCTCTTCTGGATCTATACCTACGACCAACACTCGCACGTCTTCCCCGTGATCGGCGTTCCTTCCAACCCGCAGTACTTCTACACCCTTCCGCAGGCCGCCCTCTCGACGGGCGAAACCTGTAACACCACCACTGGAGTGCTCACGGGCGCTCCCAGCACGGCCGTCAACGATGCCGCCGCTTGCGCTCTTGCTGCTCGCCAGGGCATCAGCTACGTGCAGGCAGCGTATGACTGGGCCGCTTTGACTTTCGGCGCGGCCAATGTCAGCGTCTCCAGCTACACCGGCGCCAACACTATCAGCGATCTGGGTTTGAACAGCACCATCGGTCAGGTCAACCGCTTTGGCTATCAGGAGATCAACACCCCCAAGATCGACTGGCAGATTACGCCCAAGCATCGCCTCAGCCTGCTCGAACATCGCCTGCGTTGGGATTCGCCGG
>Ga0207738_100055_pt1 | contig 26381 bp, 11 predicted proteins | sample LuqExpMetagenom9_FD_187767 | JGI IMG/M metagenome (GOLD analysis project Ga0207738, IMG submission 187767) | Tropical forest soil microbial communities from Luquillo Experimental Forest, Puerto Rico - Sample 9 (SPAdes) | ecosystem: Environmental > Terrestrial > Soil > Tropical forest ... | reverse complement strand
TACAAACGAGGTTCCGCCGGTCAGGAAGACGCGATCCACTTTGCCGGGCGGAACGCCGGCTTTTTCCAGCAGCGCATCGACGCACTGCTCCAGTTGCTGCAGATCCTCCCGAATCCAGGTCTCAAAATCGGCACGCGTCAGGGCAATGCGCAGATCGCTGCTGCCGCTGTCAAAGCGGAAGACGGTTTCCTGATGATGCGAGAGTTCGAACTTGGCCCGCTGCACGGCCTGATGCAGTTGGTAGCCGAGATCCTCTTCAATGAGCGCGTTCAGTGCCTCGATTTTCTCCGGCTCCAGAGCCAGCACCATGGCGCGTTTCAGTATTTCACGCACATTGTTGGTGCGCAGAAACGAGAGATGATGCCAGTGTTCCAGCTTGGCATAGATCCAACTGGGCACGGCCGGCAGTAATTTGCCCATGGAGCGTGCTTCGGAGTTGGAGCCCAGGGCAGGGGATACCAGATGGTGAACGATGCGCGCATCGAAGGCGTCGCCGGCCAGGCCTACGCCGCTCGATCCCAGCAGGTCTTCCTTCGAACGGCCGCGACGGCGTACTCCAGGACCCACGCGGAGCAAGGAAAAGTCGCTGGTGCCGCCGCCGAAATCGCCAATAAGGATCAGCTCATCGTGATCCAGCGTGGACTCATAGGCCCACGCCGCGGCGATAGGCTCCAGCTCAAACTCCACCTGCTCAAAGCCGGCGTGGTGGAAGGCCACGCGCAGCCGCGCAACGGCAAACTCATCGTCCCCATCGCTATCCGATCCCACAAAGCGAACCGGCCTGCCCACCACGGCGGAGTGAATCTTTTGCCCCCACTGTTCTTCCGCTGCCAGACGAAGGTCTTTGAGGATGCGCGAAATCAGATCTTCCACGGCATAGTTGCGACCAAAGATGTTGGTGCTGGTTAGCAGCCGGCTGGGCAAATGTGACTTGAGCGATTGGATCAGCCGCCCCTTCTCATCTGCATCCAGATAATGCTCAATGGCCGCAGGGCCTGTCAGGGAGTGCATGCGCCGGGTTCCGGCTGCGGACTTCGTTTGCTCCAGATAAATTACGGAACGATAAGAGGGCGTTGGTGCACCGGCAAAGGGAAAGGTGGCAATCTTAATTCCGTTGTCGCCGTCCGCTAGCGCCATGGAGCTGTTGGTGGTTCCAAAGTCGATTCCTACGGCCAAGGCTGAATCGTGGGTATTCTGCTTCTGCGCGGCATGAGTCCTGGTTTGCATCTCGTCTATTATTTCGCACTTCGCAGTGCAACAGGGTGGCACCACATCGAGTTGCTTGCAGAGTTGGAACGGCATCAGCAGCAAGAAGGGCCGAAGTCGTGTGGACTCCGGCCCTTTGTATTGTGCGGATGCTTGAATTTACTGATTGGCTATGCGCTGAGCGCGCCACAGGGCGCCTTCCAGCGAGACCACCGCGGAGGTGGATACGGGCATATCCGGTGCGGCGGCTTTCAAACCGGCAAAGAACGGCTCGCGTACCAGACGCATCTTCTCAATCACGCTGCCGGTCCAGGCCAGCGGAACTTCGCCGGCAATATTGTGTTTGCGCTTGAGTTTGTCGCGCACCAGCAGAACGAAGGTGATCAGGTCCTTGGCGGCATCGGCCAGAACGCTCTGGGCCACGCGGTCGCCTGCCTCGGCCAACTCGTCAATAATCGGCGCCAATGCGGCAAAGTCGGGAGGCGGCGTGCCATCGCCAATATTGATGAACTGGTCCATATCTTCAGCGCCCCAGAGTTTGCTCACACGCGGAATCACATCGGAGTGTTCGCCACGGTCGTAAGCGTGCAGGGCGCGGCGCAGGCTGTGGACGCCAATCCAGTAACCGGAGCCTTCATCGCCTAATCGCGAGCTCCATCCGCCGGCTGATTCGCGGCTGCCATCCGCGGCGCGGCCAATGGTATTCGAGCCGGTGCCTGCAATTTGCAGAATGCCGGCACCGCCCTGGAAGGCGGCATCGAGCGCGATGACTTCATCGCCCACTACTTCAGAGTGTTCCACGCCAAAGTCATTGAAGACGGCGGTAATCCACTCGGTAATGCCGGGCATGGTGGCGCTGGCCACGCCGCAGCAAGCGGCGTTCACGCGCGTGACGCCTGCTTGGGCGTAGGCTTCTTTGAGAATGGCGCGAAGGTTGGCCTCGGCAGCCTCAGCACCAACCCGCAGGCGCTTGATGGAGCCGCCCGTGGCGTGGCCCAGGACTTTGCCGTTCTCGACGAGGGAAGCACGGGTGTTGGTGCCCCCGCCGTCGATACCGAGAATGAGACTCATCTGATCTGCTCCAGAAAGACGGAAAAATGGGATCGAGTTAACGTTATCAAAACTGGGCAGGGTTTGTCGTGCCGGGATGAAAATTTGTAGCCCACTGCAGATTTTTCTGGCGGGGAAGTAGGTGCAAATCGTTGGATATCCCCGATGCCTGCCGGCGGATCGGGGATGTCCAATTTTGCTGGTTGAAGGGCGGAGAGCGGCTAGCTCTTCTTCAGGTTCTTGTCGCGCAGCCAGAGGGAGCTCCAGGCACGACCGGGCAGGGTGAAGTTGGCGTTGCCGCTGAACTCGCCAGCAAGGGGAATTCGTTCCAGCGTTACGGTATCGATGAACTCTGCAGTGTAGACGTGGCCTTCGGGCAGTTGGAAGCTCATCTCCGCCGGCTGGTGCTCATCGGTGTAAAAGAAGATGACCGAGTTGTTGGGCCGTTTAGCGCAGTAGACCGGATGATCGCCGATGTAGTCGAAGCCGATGGGACCGCCGCCCGCGGCTATTGTTTCTTCCAGCAATTTGCGCAGCAGAGCGATACGCGCAGGGCTTTTGCCGTGCAGCTCACCGCCATGCGACCACCACAGAATGTCTTCGGGGTGCAGGAAGGTTTCACCGTGGCCACAGTAGGCGCCCTGCACGGCGGCCACCCAGAAGCGGCGCGTCATGGCGTCGGCTGAAATGTTGCCCCATTGCGAGGCGATGTTGCCCTCGTACTTGCATTCGTCAAAGACCACGGGCTTGCCCCAGTCCTTGCGCCAGTTGGCGGCCATCTCCACACGCGAGTCTTGAATGCCGGCATGCGTGCACCAGGCGCGGGTGTAGTCGTACATCACGTGGCAATTGTGGATGGAGCGCAGATGCTTGTTGGGATCTTCTGCCTCGACGATGTGGGCGAACCGGTCCCAGTCGGAGGCCGTCTTGTGTTTGAGCAGGTCGAACTCGTTGGCCAGCGACCACCACACGTTGCGGAAGGCCGAGAAGCGTGCGATCACATAGCGCAGATAACGGTCGTCCACATCAGCGGGCATGGATTGATAGCCCCATTTGTCGTAGGGATGGAAGAGGATCAGATCGGCTTCGACGTTTTGCTCGCGTAGCGCCAGGATCAGCTTGTCCAGGTGCTGGAAGTAGGCGGGGTTGAACTGGGAATAATCGTTGGTCTCGCCCGAGCGCGGGAAGGGATAGGTGAGAGGCTCCGATTTGTTGTGCTGGTACCACTTGGGAAAGACGCACATGCGCATCTTGTTGAAGGGCGCGGATGCCAGTGTTTTGAGAGTTGTTTGCTGTGTCTTTTCCGGCTGGAAGGCCCACGCATAGCAGGTGGTGCCGCATTCCACGTAGGGGGTGGCGTCAGCATAGGCAAAGTGGTAGGTCTCCACGACTGAAACCGGGCCGTGATTGCCCGCCGCGGGCGCTACGCAGTCGATGGTGCCGGTCTTGCCGTTCAGCGCCGCAATATTGCTTGTGGTCTCCCACGTCCAGAGGCCCAGTTCCGTAGGCATCAGGCGGATCTTGTAGGTGCCTGCTCCGTCGTAGAAGCCGGGGATAGTACGAACCTGATTTTTGTAGTGCAGAGTGGCCGTGAGCTGTACGTCAATGAACGGATTGCCGGAGCTCGGACCGGAGAAGCTGAGTTCATGGTGGTCCCAGCGGGCGCAGCGCGCGGCAGGCTGAGACGCGAGCGGGACAGCGGCTGCGGCGAGGGCTGGCGCGGAGGCCGCCGCCAGAGCGCCCGAGGAGAGCTTGATGAGATCGCGTCGATTCATGGAGAGGCCTTCCATCCAAGAGTGGGAGTTTGGTTCCCTGGATCGTTGCTACTGTATAGGGCGAATCTGGGCCAGGCAACCACGATCTGACCCTGGCAGGTGCCGTGCTGGAGTGGAAACGCATACAATGTTCGCAAGCCGATCCGGAGGATCCTGATAGATTCCAACCCCTGGAACCCCTGCGGCTGATCGCTGATTGCATTTCGAGGACAAGTATGGATCGCCGAGATTTCCTGAAGACCACCGGGACTGCCATGGCCGTCGCAGCCGTTGCCCCCACTGTTGCCGCTCATGCCGAGACCCCTGCGCACGGCAAGCCGGTTCGTGTCGTGTTGCCGATCAATCGCCGCTGGCGCTATAGCCCGAAAGCTGTACCGGAGGCGCATCAAGCAGGTTTTGACGATAGCAAGTTTGATCGCGTTACGGTTCCGCATACCAACATCCGCTTGCCATGGCATAGCTTTGACGACAATGCCTATCAGTTTCTTTCCACCTATCGCCGTCACTTCAAGCTGCCCATTGAAGCCAAAGGCCGCCGCGTTTTTGTCGATTTCGAAGGCGTGATGACCGCCTCCAAAGTGTGGCTGAATGGCGTTGAGCTCGGCTCGTATCGCGGTGGATATACTCCGTTTTCGTTCGAACTTTCGGAACACATTGACTGGACCGGCGAGAACGTTTTGACCGTCGAGGTGGACTCCACCGAGCGTAAAGATATTCCACCGTTCGGAAATACCGTGGACTATCTGACCTTTGGCGGCATCTACCGCGAGGTTTCTCTGCGGCTGGTTCATGCAACTTATCTGGAGAACGTTTTCGCGCAGCCGCAGGACGTGCTCAGCGGAAAGCCTGGGCTGCATGTGGTCTGCACGCTGGACGCAGCAGGTAAGGCGCTCGAAAGTGGGCTTTCCCTGGAGGCCGCTCTTTACGATGGCGACAAGCTGGTGGCCAAGGCCGCGCAAGCCGTACCGCAGGGCAATCCTGCGCCCGTCACGGTTCAGTTTGCTCCTCTTGACGGCATCGAACTCTGGGATCTGCAGCATCCCAAGCTCTACATGGTGGAAGTGCGCCTGCTCAAGAACGGTGTGGCCATCGACAATGATTCGCGCCGCATTGGTTTCCGCGAAGCAAAGTTTACGGCAGAAGGTTTCAAGATCAACGGCAAGGTGGTGAAGCTGCGCGGACTGGACCGCCATCAGACCTTCCCGTGGGTAGGCCAGGCGATGCCCGGCCGCGTGCAGCGCCAGGATGCCCTGATTCTGCGCCATGAGCTGAAGTGCAACATTGTGCGCACCTCGCATTACCCGCAGTCGCGCCACTTCCTGGATGCCTGCGATGAGATTGGTTTGCTGGTGCTCGAAGAGATTCCCGGTTGGCAGCATATTGGCGATGTGGCCTGGCAAGATCTGGCCGTGGACAACGTGGGGCGCATGATCCGCCGTGACTGGAACCATCCGTCGGTCATTCTGTGGGGCGTGCGCATCAACGAGTCGCCCGACAATCACGCTTTCTATACGCGCACCAATGCGCTGGCGCGCCAGCTTGATCCCACGCGTCAGACCGGCGGCATCCGCAACCGGTATGAAAGCGAGTTGCTGGAAGATGTGTTCACCATGAACGATTTCGGTTTCCCGCTGCGTGAGCCGAATCATCCCTGCTATCTGAACACCGAGTTTGCTGGCCATACCTATCCGACCAAGACGATTGATAATGCGGAGCGGCTCAAGGAGCATACCTTGCGCCATGTGCGCATCCACAACCAAGTGGCGTCCAAGCCGCAGTTTGCAGGAGCCATTGGTTGGTGTGCCTTCGACTACAACACGCACAAGAGCTTTGGCTCTGGCGACCGCATCTGCTACCACGGCGTGATGGACATCTTCCGCACGCCCAAGCCGGCAGCCGGCTTCTATCGCTCCCAGTGCGAGCCCAGTGAAGAAGTCGTGCTGGAACCCAACTTCCACTTTGCCGAGGGCGATGAGAACTCGCAGATTGGTAAGGTGCTGGTGAGCAGTAACTGCGAGCATCTGAAGTTCTACGTGGACGACAAGCTGGTGGGCGAAGCCGACCCTATGCACACCGAGTATCCGCACCTGCGGTATGCGCCCTTTGAGTTCGAGCTGGGCAAGCAGGTGGACATCAACCATTGGGGCACGCTGAAGATGGAGGGCTATATCGGCGGCAAGGTGGCTATCACCAAGCTGCTGTCAGGCTCGGGCATCGATGCCAAGTTCGAGCTCAAGGCCGACGATGTGAAGCTCGTCGCCGATGGCGCCGATTCCACGCGCGTGGTCTTCCGCGTTACCGATGAGTTCGGTGCGCCGCGTCCTCTGGCGAATAGCGCCATCAAGCTGGAGATTGTGGGGCCGGCGGAGATCATCGGCGACAATCCCTTTGGTTTGGTGGGAGGCGTGGGGGCCGTGTGGATTCGCACCTTTGAAGTCACCGGCAAGGTGGAGTTGCGCGCCACGCATCCCTTCCTGGGCATGCAGAAGGTGGAGATCGAGGTCGCGGCCGCCAAGGATGAACTGGTATAACACTCTGGAGCCCGTCAAACGATTGGCGGCGGAGACCAGAGATGAATCGATTTTCTTTAAGCCAACTGCAAGGGCTTGCGTTCGGAGCTGCCCTTGCAGTTTTTCTTGCTCCTGTGGGGGCGCAGACTGCTCCCGCGGCAGTCGCTTCATCGGCTGGCGTTCCCGCTGAGGACGCGCGCAATACCAAGATCCTGAATACGCGCATGCAGTTGCCGCTACCCACCTTCACCACGCTGGAGGCATGGAACGCGCGCAAAGCTGCATTGCGTCAGCAAATTCTCACAGCCAGTGGGCTTTCGCCTCTTCCGGAAAAGACGCCGCTGCATCCTCAGGTGTACGGCAAAATTGTTGGCAAGGGCTACACCATCGAGAAGGTGCTGCTGGAGCCCATGCCGGGCTTCTATCTGGGCGGCAGCCTCTACCGGCCTACAAACGGCAAGAGCAAGCATCCAGGCATCGTGAATCCGCAGGGGCATTGGGGCTATGGACGGTTGGAGAATCAGCCGTTGTTCTCCGGTCCTGCGCTCGGCATTAGCCTGGCGCGCCAGGGGTATGTGGTCTTCAGCTACGACATGGTGGGCTACACCGATACTCTGCAACTGCCGCATAGCTACGGTAGCGCGGAGATGCGTCTGTGGAGCTTTACTCCTTATGCGGTCCAAGCTTGGAATGCGATTCGCGCTGTCGATTTTGTAACCTCGCTCCCGGATGTGGATGCAGAGGACGTGGGCGCTCTGGGCGGCTCCAGTGGCGCGGCGCAGAGCTTCATGCTGGCTGCCGTCGATGATCGCATCGCGTTTACCGCTCTGGTCAGCATGGTTTCTTCGTTCATGCAGGGGGGTGATGTGTGCGAAGGGGCGCCCGGACTGCGCATGGGAACGTCGAATCCGGAGATTGCTGCCATGATCGCGCCCAAGCCCATGCTGCTGGTGGCTGGAACCGTGGACTGGACGCGGAACACTTTGCGCGATGAATATCCCGCCATCAAAAAGCTCTACGAGCTCTACGGCAAGCCAGAGAACATAGCGGCCGTGCAGGTGGAGGCGCCGCATAACTTCAACCAGCCCAGCCGGGAGGCGGTGTACAAGTTTTTGGCTCGGATTCACCCCGGCCTTACCGACGAGTCGGAGTTGAAGGAACATGGCGTCGCGGTGCCCATGATTGGCCAAATGGCCTCTCTCTGGGGCCGCACGCTGCCTGCCGATGCGCTCGACTTGAAAGGGCTCTTTGAGCAGTGGAAGCAGGCCTCAGAGACGCAAAATGCCACGCTCGGCGATCCTGCTTTTCTGCGCGAGCGTCTGCGTCGCGTTCTGGCCGTGGAGAGCGTGCACGAAGTTCACTCCACCGTTGCGGGCAATAAAGTTGCCATGACGCGTGGAGCTGGTGATCGTGTGGCGGGTGTGCTGGTTCCAGGCAAGGGCGCTGTCGTCCTCCTGGTGGATAGTGGAGGCGCCGCGGTGGCGCTGAAGGGCGAGATGGCGACGCAATTGAAGAAGAAAAAGCGCGCCATTCTGGCGATCGATGCCTTCCAGACGGGTGCTGCTCAGGCGCCACGCGACCGCGCGGATAATCCTCCCGTACCGGAGGATCCAGGCGTAGGAGGCGGTCCACGCTTTCTCACCTTCAACGTTACGGACGATCAGGCGCGCGTGCAGGATGTGCTGACTGCGATTGCCTACGCGGCCGAGAGCGCCAAGGGCAAGCCGGTAGAGATTTATGCGCATGGGGATGCCGCCGTGTGGGCTACTTTTGCTGCTGCGGTCAGCACCACACCGGTGACGCTGCATGTGGACGAACTGCCCCAGCTTGGCTCCGATGCCGACTATGTTCAGCACTTCAATGTGCCGGGCGTGTTGCGGGCCGGCGGTTTTGAAACTGCCCGCAGGCTGGCGGAACACTGAGAGTGGAGAACGAGAAAGGCGGGGCTTTATGCCCCGCCTTTTTTCTGTGTGCATCGCTGGTTAAAACGATCAAGTAAAGCTCATCCAAAGTTACGATGCTCACGCCATAGCTCGCTCCACGGTTTGCGTGGCGGGCCGCACAGGAAAATGTCGGGATGACGCGTGCTCTCTTCGTTCCGGATGCCTTCGCGATTGGTGTTGTGCGCAACCAGATGGCAGCTCATGAACAGGGAGTTGGCTTCCTCGGCATCCAATCCGAGCACGATCAGCGTGGTTGGCGGATAGGCAGGATAACTGCGGTACCACGCGGAGTTGATGGTGCCGATGGGGCTTGGCAGTCCGTAGGCTTTACCTAGAATTTCAATTGCGCCGTACTCGCCGTAGTTGGCCGTGGTGATGGCAAGATTCGCCCGTTCGTCCGCGGGAAGACTGTTTCTGATTTTAGCGACGGTCTGCACCAACTCGTCCCAGCCGATCTCCTCGCGCAGATCGCCATTGTGTGCGAGCGCGAAGTCGCGTAAGGGCCCACTGGTGGCTAACGGCACCACCGTGGCGCAGACCATCGCGCCGACAAACACCACGGCCGTATACCAGCCCAGCTCAAGCCCCCGGCTGACTCTGTGCGGGAGCACACTCAGCCAGCGCTCAAAGACCACGGCTCCCATGGCTAACAGCATGGGATAGGCGCCCGCTGTGTAATAGCCACGCCCGTGGCTCAGGGCAAAGATGGCCACCGGAACAGCCCACATCCACGCCAACATGCGGAAGCGCCGGTCCACGACCAAGCCAGCGAGCCCTGCCAGAGCCAAAGGGATGGCGGCCACGTTCAGGCATATTGTCAGTTGGTCGCGCAGGAAGCCCGCGCCACGGCCCTGGGCCACATCGCGCAGATGAATGTGTTGGAGAAATGTGTAGCTGATGAACTCGTGATGCGCTAGCCACAGCAAGTTGGGAAGAAAGATAAGAACGGCCAATGCCGATGCGGTCCAGAACCAACCCGACGCCAGCCAGCGGCGTGCACTCGTCAACAACAATCCGACAAAGATGCCGATGAGATAAAAAACGATGGCGTATTTGGTCAGCAAGCCATAGCCGATTACCGTGCCCACTGCCAGCCACCAACGTGGATTCTCCGTGCGCAGAGCGCGTGCGATGAAGTAGGCCGCCAGAACCCACCAGAGAAAATCGAAAGAGGTGTACTGGAATTCGGTGCCCTCAAACAGTGAAAGCGGAGAGAGCGCTACTGCCAGAGCCGCCATGACGCGTGCCCGGGTGCCGCCGCCCAATTGGCCTGCCAGCAATCCAGTGACGCCCGTGGCGATCGCCTGTGCCAGCACGGAAAACAGCCGCAATCCTACCAGCGAAAGTCCGAAAATCTCAAGGCTGACGCGCTCCACAAAGGCTGTAAAGGGAGGGTAGGGAACATAGCCCCAATCCAGATGGCGTGCGTCGCTCAGAAACTGCAACTCATCGCGGTGGAAGCCGTAACGATTATTGGTGAGTAGATGGAGCAGGGCAACAAGGCCCGCAATCAACCATGGCAACCACACGGCTGCATGGCCGGTGGGTGCTGGTTCCTGCGCGGCAATTCGTGCTAGGGGTGCAGACAAAGCGTACCTCAGGGCCACACCATGCCGCGATGTGGCCACTGAAACACAATACGTCAACTAGGCCGTGACGGTTCCCGCCGATTTTGCACGTTCCATGGGACCCGGCACCAGAACCGACGCCATGCCTGCGGCTGTAGCCGACTGGATGCCCAGATCCGTATCCTCAAACACCAGGCAATGCTGGGGCGCGATGCCCAACTTCTCCGCCGCCAGCAAGAAAGGGTCGGGTGCCGGCTTGGAGCGTGCATACTCACCCGCGCCAACAATCAGCGGAAACTTGTCGATGAGCCCCACAATGCTGAGCGAATTGATCACCGAGGTACGGCGGCCGCCGGAAACCACGGCAAAAGCAATTTTTCCGTACTGCGCCTCAATGTGCTCTACCACTTCGGGAATGGCCTTCAGCGTGGGCAACTGCTTGAAGTAAAGCTCTTCCTTATATTCGCCCAGCTCCTCCACCGGCATGTTGAGACCGTTCATCTTATTCAACTCGCTGATGATCTCCTGGACCGGCTTGCCGCCCCATGCATAGAAAAGGTCTTCGGGGAAGTCGCAGCCCCACTGGCCAAGGGCCTGCTTCCAGGCGCGATAGTGCAGGGGCATGGAGTCGACAATGGTGCCGTCACAGTCAAACAAATAGGCGCGAAAATCGCCAGCGGGCAGTTCAAGCTTCATCCGGAAAGTGTCTCCTTGGGGTCAGGGTGATGGGTCTAGGTGCGGCCAGTTGCGGGCAGAAGGGCAAATGGTTCTCTGCCAAACGGCCAAGTCAACAGAGACTCGCCGTTGGCCCGTGCAGCGCCCTGCGCTACACGCTCCTTGTCTCTTCTCAAACTGGTGCCAGAGTTGGGCGGAATCTCAAAATGCGAAGTGCCGCTCTATCCAGCCTACCTTAAGGGCCGCCCGAAAGGCCGCCAAACCGTATTGGGACAGGCAAAATCAATGAAAAGAAAAGAAGTTTGCCAAAGTTGACGCAGCCCCCCAGGTTTGTTATTTTGATGAAGGACAATCAAACGCCAGTCACTCCTCAGTAGCTCAATGGCAGAGCATTCGGCTGTTAACCGAAGGGTTGTAGGTTCGAGTCCTACCTGAGGAGCCAATTATTTTTATAGACTTATAAGCCTTTCTGAAAATCCCCGAAAAACGCAAAAAACTAGTTGCTGTATCTATTTGTGCCTGTCCGCTTTCAAAACGGGTGCTGATCCTATAGCAACCTGGCTCAGTGTCATGGCTTTCCTCCTGAGATCCCCTCGTTTTCAGATCGCGTTTTCCGTCTCCGGCTCGTTGGCTCGAATTACGCTTCTGTATCACTCTTCACTTGCGCCACCCGAAAGCGGGTTGGTAAAGCATTCGATTCGTTTCCTAATAATCCGAGGAGAAGAAGCGAGGAGTTCAGGATAGCTATCAGCCGAAGATTCCCTTCGCGCATCATCAGGCGAATTAATGGAAGCGCTCCTTCGAATACAAAATTCGTAATAGATCACTCTTGCGAGGCTGGTCGAGAGAGCCTTCATCTGCGCCTTGTTTGTAGAGCGAACCGCTCCACATCTAAGGCTCGGTGTGTAACTGCCGATGAGCATTCCATGCGTTTCTTCGGCTTGAGGCGACTCGCTAGCGCGCTCTGAAGAGACAAATATCTGTCGAAATGGGAATTCGTTACATTTGTACCCCGCGTGCCGGGTACGGTGCAGCAATTTTATCCGGGCCAGAAAATTTCTTCGGTAACCTTCTTTTTTGTAAGCCCATCCAGTCGTGCAGTTGCCCGCCTGTTGGGAAGACTGTTTTCGATTCAACTGCATTCCAAATCTCCTGTTTGCGGGTGGTAGCGACAGCTGCGGTCGCTAGTTCGCGTGCACTGCAAGATGGCAATCGCTTTGTGTGGGAAAGAGGGTTTATGTCTACTACGCCCCAGGTCAAGTTGCGTTCTGATCGCTGGATGAACAACTGTCGTTGCTACCTACGCGTCTCCATGCTCTTTTCCCTTGTTCTCCTGGCCGTTCTGCATGTTGCGCAGGGTGCGGCGCAGGGCGTCAGCTTCCGCTCCGCGCAGAGCGCCGTGGGAGGTGCGTGGCAGGCGCCTGTGGCCACGGCGGTGGATACGCAGGGCAATCTCTTTGTGATCGATTCAAGCAGGGGAGAGATTGACGAGGTGCAGGCCGTGCAGGGGTACATTCCTGCCTCTGCCGCAGCGGTGAAGGTGATTGATTACGCGAGCCTGGGCGCGAACAGCCATCCCGTTGCATTGGGTGTGGACTCTGCGGGCAATCTCTATGTGGCGGATCGAGGCGCCAGTGCTACGGAAGGGGCGATCCTTCAGATTGCAGCTAACTCTCCGGGAATTTTTGCTGCATCTCCCAAGGTGACGACGCTGGCGACGGGGTTGAACTCTCCTGCCGGACTTACTGTCGATGCGCAGGGCAATCTTTTCTTTGCACAAGCAATCACGGGCAATCACGCGATAGGCAAAATAACCGCAACTTCAGTGGGTGTTTTTGTTGCGACACCTGCGATTGAATTTCTGGGTACGGGACATAGTTGGAACCTGCCTTCTGGGCTTGCGCTGGATGCCAGTGGCAATCTGCTGGTTGCGGAAACCGGAAGCGGATCGATCAGTAGCATTGCTCGATCGGACGGCTATACAACGGTGACACAGGTTGTGACGGGCTTTACTGTTCCGGGTGGTGTTGCCGTCGACGCCAGCGGTAACCTCTATGTGACCGATGCAACTGCAGGAACGGTTACCCAACTGAGTGCGGTGAACGGCGTGATTCCTTCGTCTCCCACGCCGCTTGCCCTGGGTACGGGCTGGAGCAGACCTTCCAGCATTGCGAGCGACAGCTATGGAAACCTCTACGTCGCCGATGCTTCCGCGCAGACTTCGGTTGTGCAGTTGAGGGTTGCAAACGCGCTTCTGGGCTCTGTGCAGATCGGTTCCACAAGTACAAAGGCGACACTCCTGTTTGCGTTTAGCGCCAACAGCGTGACGCGCGCACCGCATGTGTTGACGCAGGGCAGCAGCGGATTGGACTTTGCCGATTCCATGACCGGCAGTTGCACCACCCAAGCTGGAAGCACATGGAATTCTGCGCAAACCTGTACGATCGATGTGGTCTTTACTCCGACCGTTGCCGGTGCACAAAACGGAGCAGTGCAACTGCAAGATGCGAGCGGCAATCTGCTGGCGACGGCTTTTGTGAGCGGTACAGGTCTTGGGTCTGTGGCTGGTTTTTCGCCAGGAGCTGTGAACGGTTTGAGCATAACCGGACTGGGATCAACTCTTCTTAACAGTGCGGGCTCTCCTGCCTTTGATGCGCAGGGAAATCTCTATCTTCCGGATGCAGGCAATAATCGTCTGCTCAAACTTGCCGCGCCGGTTGCAGGCAGCTCGGCGGCAACGGTGCTTGCCTCTGGACTCTCCAAGCCGTCTGCCGCAGCGATGGACGGGGCAGGGAACCTGTTTCTGGCCACTGGCGGCAACAGCGTAACGGAGCTGAGTGCGGCTGGTGTGCAAAGCACATTGAGCAGCGGGAGTTTAAGTTTTACGAACGTTGGCGTGGCTGTGGACGGCGCGGGGAATGTGTATACGGCCGATGCCAGCAATAATCGAATCATCTGGTTCCCGAAGGGCGGGGCAGCGCAGGTCTATTTCACCGGCGGCGCTCTCAATCAGCCTTACGGAGTGGCCGCAGATGCGCAGGGAAATCTCTTTGTCGCGAATTACGGCGGCAACAACGTCGTCAAGATCGCGAACGGCGTTTCCACCATTCTGAGCTCGACCTATCTGCGCAACGGCAGCCAGCTCTCCTATTCAAACCCCATGGCCATCGCGCTCGATGCGGTAGGCAATGTCTATGTAGCTGATACTGGCAACAATTCTCTGGTGATGATTCCGCAGGGAACGTCGAATGCCTTTGCGCTGAGCATGAAGGGGAACATCACTAGCCTGCCTGCGGGTGTTGCCGTCGATCGCAAGGGCAATCTGGCGGTCATCGATGGCGGTGACAATTCGATATGGCTGAGCGCGCAGCAGAGCGGTCCGTCGATTGATTTTGCTAGCACAGCGGTGGGAGCAACCAGCACCAAGAGCAGCGTTGCTCTGATCAGCATGGGCAATGCTCCTCTGACCCTCACTGTCCCGGCGACAGGAACAAATCCGTCTCTGAGCGGCAACTTCACCTTGCTGAGCAGTTCGAACTGCCCAAGTCTGTCTGCGGGTGGTACGGCGCAAACGCTCGCGGCAGGATCCTACTGCTGGTTCGATCTTGCTTTTGCGCCGCAAAGCGTAGGCGCCATCACCGGAGCTTTGACCATTGCCGACAATGCCAGCAACGGCGCGTTGCAGACCGTGACGCTGAGCGGTGCAGGGATCGCACCTTCTATTACTGTGCTGCCGGCGGCTGGAACGTTGACGGACGGCTCGGTGGGAACCGCTTTTACGCAGCAATTCAACGCCAGCGGTGGAACGGCACCCTATACCTATACTCTGACCGCTACGAGTGGATCCATGCCAGCCGGGCTACAGTTCAATGCCACTACAGGGATTCTCTCCGGCACTCCGACGGCAAGCGGCACGGTCTCCTTTACTCTCGCAGTAACGGACAGCAGCACGGTGGCGGAGGGTGGTCCGTTTACTTCCACACTGCAAACTTACACGTTGACTGTCTCGAATCCTACGCTCACCATTGCCCCGGCAAACCTGGCTACGGGCAGGGCGGGTGTAGCCTTCTCCAGCGTTTCCTTTACGGCGACAGGTGGAACCGCGCCTTATACGTATGCCTTGACCAGCGGCGCTTTGCCGGCGGGCATGACGTTTGCCAGCGGAGCGCTTGCCGGCACTCCCACTGCAACGGGCACGTATAGCTTTACGATTACCGCAACGGATGCTAACGGCCGAACCGGCAATCACGGTTATTCGCTGGTCATCCATCCCCCGGCGCTTGCACTGCAGCCAGGCAGCGGCACGCTGGATGATGCTACGGCAGAAAATGCTTATAGCCAGTCGTTCTCTCCGAGCGGCGGCACTGCGCCTTACACCTTGACGGTGAGCGGTGGCGCACTGCCCGGAGGCTTGACGCTTTCCAGTGCTGGGCTGCTCAGCGGAACGCCTACCACCACGGGCACCTACACCTTCACGGTGCAGGCTGCGGACAGCACGACAGGAACAGGTGCTCCCTACATCACGTCGTGCACCTATACGCTCACTGTCTATGCGCCCATTATTTCGGTGATTCCGCTGAATGCGGTGCTCAATCAGGCTACGGCGGGCCAGACCAACTATGCGCAGATGTTCACGGCCAAGGGTGGCAATGGAACCTATACGTATGCGCTGAGCGCAGGTACACTGCCTACCGGCATGAGTCTTGCGGGCGGACTTCTTTCCGGTATTCCCAAGAGCGCCGGAAACTGGACTTTCACGATTACGGCTACGGATAGCAATCTTTTTGCGGGCAGCAAGACCTACACCCTCTCGGTGGGATCGCCGTCGATTATCGTAACGCCTGCGAATCCTGTTCTCAGTGCAGGCGTGGCCGAATCAGTTTATAGCGGCGCTGCTTTTGGAGCCACATCGAGCAACGGAGGGACCGCGCCCTATACCTATGCGATCACCTCGGGAACCCTGCCTGCGGGCATGAGCCTCAATGGCAATCTTCTGAGCGGAATACCGACGGCGAGCGGAACGTTTTATCTGACTGTGACTGCGACCGACGCCAACCAGCAGACAGGGAGCAGAGTATACGCTCTTACGATTGCTCCGCCGGTTGTCTCACTCCATACCGCAACATTGCTCGATGCAGCAGTGGGCTTGCGTTATAGGCAAGTGCTCACAGCCAGCGGCGGTAGCGGAACGTATGTCTATACGGCCAACGGCCTGCCTTCCTGGCTCACGCTGGACACGGATGGTGCGCTCCACGGCGTGCCTCAGGCGGCCGATACGGGTGCCAACAGCTTCAATGTGACCGCGACTGACGCCAACGGATTTTCTGCCAGCCGTGCCTTCACGGTGAATGTCTACGCTTTCGCTGCCGTAAGCTCTGGCACGCAGAATCTTGGCAAGGTCAAAGTCGGCTCTGCAGCCACCACCACACTGACCTTCAACTTCAACGGAAACTTTGCGCTGGGAAGCACGCCTGTCAAGGTTGTGACGCAGGGCGCCAGCGGGCGCGATTTCTCGAGCGCCAGCAATAGCACCTGCGCCACCGGCATTGTTTATGGCGCAAACGCGACTAGCTGCACGGTTGTGGTCTCCTTTGCTCCGGCTTATCCAGGTTTGCGTAAAGGTTCGGTGCAATTGATCGACGGCAATGGCAATATCCTTGCCGTGCGCGCGGTGTACGGCTTTGGCAAAGGGGCGCTTGCAACCTTTCTTCCCGGTACCGCGAACCAGTTGACAAGCGGCGGGACGTTGCGGTTGCCGCAGGGCCTGGCCGTTGACACGGAGGGTGCTGTCTACGTCACCGATATACTGAGCAAGCAGGTCGTGAAGATTGCTGGCGGCTCCGCGAGTGTGCTGATGAATGCAGCAAGCGGGCTGGGAGTTCCCGGCAGTGTTGCCCTTGATGGTGCGGGCAATCTCTTCATCTCAGATGCAGACAAGAATATGATTTGGAAGATTGCTGCCGGCTCTGCCACTCCGGAAGCCTTGATTAGCGCGACGATTCATGCTCCTGCTCTCGCGCTGCGCTTGCCGCAGGGGCTGGCCGTGGATGGTGCAGGGAATCTCTACATCGTCGATACCGGCAACAGCCGCATCCTTGTCAGCACATTGACCGACAGCGGCTACACCACGCCTGAGCCAATTCCGACGGTCACCCCCTTGCAAACTCCCATGGCGGTCAGTGTTGGCTACGATGGGACGATCTATGTGTCGGACGCTGCTGCCAACATGGTTCTTGTAGAGCCGGCGGGCGGCACACAAACTGCACTTGGCAACGCAGGCAGCGAAACCAAGATCACATCCGACATGAATGCACCGTCGCAAATTGCACTCGATGGCAACGGCAATCTCTACATTGCGAATCACGGCGCAAACAATATTCTGAAGGTCGCGGCCAGTGCCCAGGGAGGATTCGAGACGCCTGTTGTCCTTACCACCGCAGCATCACCCTCTGGCATTGGAGGTATCGCACTCGGTTCGGACGGCACCCTATATCTCAGCGATGAAGGCAACGGGGTGGTTTACGCGGAGAATAACTCCGTACCACCATCTTCGCTCGCATTCACCACAGCCACTGGCGTTGGAAGCCAGGATGTGACCGATGGCGCGAAAAGTTTTACGGTCACCAATTTTGGCAACGAACCGCTGGACTTCGTCACGGGCACAGGCATTGTGGATGCAACCAACAGCTTTGTTCTCGATAGTCAGACCAACTGCAATCGCCAGAGCAGTGATCTTGCCGCCAACGCCAGTTGTGTGTTTGCCTTTGACTTTGTGCCGACGCAAGTAGGTGCGCCGCTCACAGCATCGTTCCAGCTCATCGTGGATGGCTCTAACAGCGGAACCCATACTGTTGCTCTCAGCGGAACCAGTTTGAATAGTTTTGTCTTTAGTCCGGCTGCTGGCGCGTTGACGGCAGGAGTGGTTGGCGGAGCTTACTCGCAGACTATTGCCGTTACCAATGGGGGAAGTGCGACCTACACCTACAGGATCAGTTCTGGAGCACTTCCTCCTGGGCTCGCGCTTACCTCCGGCGGCGTGTTGAGCGGAACTCCGACGCAGCCTGGCAGCTACTCTTTCCTGGTAACGGCAACCAACAACTCGGGCAACATCGGCAGCGCAGCCTATACCTTGGCGATCGCTGCCGATGCCACCGCGACGACCACGCAAGATTCTCCTACGCAGCAGACGGTGACCTTTACCTTCACAAGGGCGGTTACGTTGGCGCAGGTACGGGTGCTTACGCAGGGAGAAACCGGTCTTGACTTTACCAATGCTGGAACCGGTACGTGCGGCAATCCGACAACAAACTATAATTCGGGTGATTCCTGCATCGTTGTAGTCAAATTTACCGCCAGCTCTCCAGGTACACACTACGGTGCCGTGCAGCTTCTGGATGCCAGCAGCAGAATTCTCGCCACGAACTTTATCACCGGTGTTGGAACTGCTCCTCTCGCTTTGTTCTCGCCCGGCACCTACGGCTCGCTTCAGATGAGTGGCCTCAGCTCACTCGGAAGCGGCGATGGTCTCAAGATTCCAGCAGGCATGGCGGTTGATCCTCTTGGCAACCTGTATCTTGCTGACGTTGCAAACCACCGCATTCTCAAGATCACATCGAATGGAGCTGCGAGTGAGGTTGCAACCGGCAACATCGTGCTTCACTATCCGACCGGCGTCGCTCTGGATGGCGCCGGGAATCTCTACATTGCCGATAATGGCGACGGCAAGGTTGTTCAAGTGAGTCACGAAGGGGTTGCCAGCGTTCTCGACAATGGCGCGCTGACTCTTACCAACAATTTCAGCGTTGCGGTAGATGGCAGCGGCACCATCTACACCACCGATAGCGGAAGCAGCCAACTTGCAACGCCTGCGCGAATCGTCAAGTATCCCGCGGGCGGCACCGCTCAGTCGCTGACGATTACCGGCGCCACGCTTACCTCGCCGACAGGTCTGGCCGTGGATGGCTCGGGTACGTTATGGATTGCCGATGGGGCCTCGATCCTTGCTGTGCATTCGGGTGTTGCAACCGCACTTGCGACTGGTACGCTGAGCCCAGCGCTCAGTGAACCGTTGGCCCTGGCTGTAGATGGTCCTGGCAATCTTTACATTGCCGACGGAGGCAACAGTCGCGTGTTGATGCTGCCCGCCGGATCGGCTGATTTGGGCAGCGCCATTGGGATCGATGTCGGTTCGCTGGATACACCTATTGGCCTTGCCGTTTTCGGCGCAGGCGATCTCTACGTGTCCGACGCGCAGCGCAACTCCGTTGTGCACAGTGCGCAGCAGACGCCTTCCGCGCTCAACTTTGATGCTGTGGTGGGAGCCACATCTGCACCGCAGAATATTCTGTTGCTCAACGCAGGCAACAGTTCGCTCACCATGGCTGCTTCTGCGTCTGCCTCCAATCCAACTTTTCTTCATACGCCCTCTGCCTTTGCGCTCAATAGCGCTACCACCTGTGCGCAACTGGCTGCAGGAGCCACCGACGCAACCGTTCTTGCGGGCAAGAGCTGTCTCTATGCTCTCCAATTCGCGGCTACCAGCTTTGGTGTTGCTACCGACGAGTTGACGCTGACCGATAACTCGAACAACGTTGCGGGAGCAACGCAGAAGGTTGCACTGAGCGGTGCCACGATTGCTGTTAGCCCCAATAGCGGCAGCCCGGCAACGGCCTATGCGCTGCCGGCAGGCACGCAGTCCAGCGCCTACAACTCTGCGTTGGCAACCACCTTTACCGCCAGTGGCGGACATCCCCCGTACTGCTTTGGCCTCGCGGCTGGATCGTTGCCCAAAGGCATGTCGCTCAGTTCGAATGGCGTTCTTTGGGGCACGCCTGCCTCGCACGGCAGCTTTACCTTTACGGTGAAGGCCAGCGATAGCTACGGACAGTTCGGCACACAGGTTTACTCTCTGACGATTGCGCCGGCGGTCATGACGCTTACACCTGCTGCGGGAGCCTTGTCCAATGGAGCGGTTCAGACTCCTTACAGCCAGCTCTTCCAGGCAACAGGCGGCACAGCTCCATATAGCTACTCACTGACGTCAGGCACGCTGCCGCTGGGGCTTGAGCTGAGCCGTGGTGGTCTGCTGACAGGTGTTCCCGCGGTTGCTACGACCTCAGCCCTGCTGACCGTCATGGCGACGGACGCGCAGGGGCAAACCGTTAGCGCCTCGTATACTCTCACCGTTGCTCCACCGCCTATTGCAATTTCTCCATCGACGGCGGCATTGCCCGGAGCCTCTGCGCTGATTGTCTATAGCCAATTGTTCACCGCGAATAACGGAACCATGCCGTACAGCTTCGCAGTTTCTTCCGGTGCACTGCCTGCAGGGATGACACTCGATCCTTCAACTGGGCTTCTCGCCGGTGTGCCAACGGTTGCCGGCGCCTATAGCTTTACCGTCATGGCAACCGATAGCTCTACTGCCGGCCCGTTCAGCGGTAGTCAAAGTTACACGCTCAACGTGGCTGCTCCGCTGCTCACGCTTACGCCCGCATCGCTTGCCAATGGGGCTGTAGGAGAGGTCTATCGTCAACAGCTATCAGCCTCAGGCGGAGCAGGGCCCTATCAATTCAGCGTCTCTTCCGGTACGCTGCCTGCGGGCCTCACTCTTTCCGCGACGGGGCTTCTTGCCGGTACCCCCACATCTGCTGGCGTGAAGAGCTTCACCCTCACAGCTACGGATACCGTAACCGGTGCTACGGCTCAGCTCCTCGCGCAGCCCACCATCTTCCTGGCTCCGGCAACGGCGCCGCCAGTGGCCTTCGCTACGGCGCAGTCGGTGGGTACGTGGAGCAGTTCTTCCGCAACGGTCACCTACACCTTCCACGGCACGTCCTCTGTCAATAGCTTTGCCGCCGTTACCAATGGCATCGCCAACCTTGAATTCAAGTGGGCACATAGCGGAAGCTGCACCATCACGGAGTACAACGATGGCGATACGTGCACGCTTGATTTCACCTTCAAGCCGCGTTATCCGTGGCAGCGCATAGGCGCGATCGAGTTACTCGATCCGTCCGGAGTTATCGTGGGAACCGCGCTGGTGCGTGGTACCGGCAACGCTGCAGTTGCCAGCGTGGCACCTGGAACGGAGGCCACTCTGGCCAATGCCGGCTCCAGCATTGCGTTTGCTGCTCCGCGCGGCATGGTGGTGGATGCGGCCGATAACGTCTATATTGCCGATAGCGCGGTTCATGCGGTATTGAAGGTGACGCCTGCAGGTACCGTCAGCAAAGTGCTCGACCTCGCTTCTGTTGCAGGCACGCCGACTGCAGTTGCCGTGGATGGCGCGGGGAACCTCTTTGCCGCCGACACCGCCAATGCTACGATCTGGCGTCAGGCTCCGCCCTACACCGCCACGCCGACCGTAGTCGTCAGCAGTGCCGTCAATACGCCTGCTGCGGGTCTGGGCTCGCTTGGAGGTCTTGCCCTCAATGCCAACGGAAGTCTCTACTTCACGGTTCCTTCGGCAAATCAGGTGTACACTCTGCCCGCATTGCCGGCCACTGGCTATGGCGCGCCTGTACAGCTTTCGACTGCCAGCGCGCTCCTGCAACCCACAGCGCTTGCCGTGGATGCCAGCGGCAACCTCTATATTGCCGACGCGGGCAATAATCGCATTGTGCTTGAGCCCGCGGGTGGAGGTCAGGAGACAGTGATTGGGTCGAGCCTGTCAGCTCCGTCCAGTCTTGCTGTGGATGGAAACGGCAATGTGTACGTTGCCAATAGCGGAACCAATACCGTGCTCAAGGCGACGTTGAATGGCTCCACCTACAGCGCATTCGCGGCCGTGGCTACGACCGGAACTTTGCAATCGGCCAACGCCGTAACTCTGGATGGCCGTGGCAATCTCTATATTGCGGATGGAACTGCCAAAGCGCTGCTCGAAGAAAACTACGGCGCGCCTCGGCCGCTACGCTTTGCCAAGAAAACCATTGTCCAAACCATCGACACAACCGATGGCACAGTGGACTATACCTTCTTCAATGCGGGAAATACAGTCTTGTCTGCTGTGTCTCCAGGACTTGATGTTGCTCCCGACTTCCCGCTAACAGCCGGCTCCGGCACTCCGGCCAATTGCACGGCAAGCTTTGCGCTGGCGTCCAATGATGCCTGCGCACTGCACATCGGCTTCAAGCCAACAACTGTTGGCACGCTCAATGAGGCGATTGTCTTTACAGATAACTCGCTTGAGCAGACTAGCGCTTCGCAGCAGATCGCGCTCTCTGGCACGGGCCTGCCGGTGCTTCAAATGAGCTGGGCCACTCCGGCAGCTATCAACTACGGAACGCCTCTGAGTGCGACGCAGCTCAATGCTGACACTGGTCCGGTGAGTGGCACCTTTACCTATACGCCGGCGGCGGGCGCTCTTCTCAATGCCGGTACGCAGACTCTTTCAGTGCTCTTTACGCCTACTGATCTGGTGGATTACAGCCCGTTGACAGCCACCGTGTCCATCGTTGTGAATCCTGCTTCTACAACGACGTCCCTGCGTAGCAGCACAAACCCCTCGCTTTATCGCGGAGCAGTCACGCTCACCGCAACTGTGACGCCTACAGCGGGTGTGGCGACGGGCCCGGTGAACTTCTACGACGGCGCTACATCCCTCGGTTCCGCAACGCTGTCCAACGGCACTGCCACTTTCTCCATCTCCTCGCTGAGCGCGGGCATACATGCACTCAGTGCGGTTTATGTGGGCGACATCAGCTGCATCTCCTCCACCTCGTCGACCATTTCGCAACAGGTGATTGACTTCACGCTGGCTTCATCGTCGTCTGGCTCAGGAGACAGCACGCAGGCCGTGGCCTACGATGGCACAGCCAGCTACAGCCTGACCATTGCGCCCAATGCCGGTGCTACATTGCCGTCGGCAACTACCCTTACTGTGTCTGGTCTGCCTGGCATGGCTACTGCATCGCTCACCGGAGCCGGTTGGACGCAGCAGTCCTCCACGTCGTGGGTTCTGCCTGCAAATACGCCTCTCTCGGTGGTTAACCTTGCGGTTCAACTTCATACCTCAGCTAGCGCCAGTTCCATACAGCCCACGCTTGTGCGGCGTGGCTCATATCCGCTCCTGCTTGGTTTGCTGGTACTCCCACTGGCTGCGCGCCTGCGTCGTACGGGCAAGCGTTTCAGTCGCTTGCTCCCGTTGATCATGCTCGTAGTTCTCGCTTCGATTCTCAGTAGTTGCACGGTGTTTACGCATGTGATCCCGCGCTCTTATAACATCGTCGTCACTGTGCAATCAGGTACGCTGACTCACTCCACCACTCTGGAGTTGAAGGTGGAATAGCCGCAAGGGCTAATCATCGCCCCTATACAATGCGTGTCTCGGTCCTGAGCAGGATCGAGACACGCATTCCTTTACCTGCTCAAGTTGCGGGTTGTGTCCCTGCGCTGTAAGTGTAGATTGAACTTGGTGCCGCTTCGTTCTCACTAATCCCTTCCATTAAAATGCGAATTGATAGTTGCTGCATGCCGGGTGTATCGCACCACTGAAGGAGGTCGCATGGTAGATGCTAGGGTTCTGATTGAGCAAGCATACTCAGCATTCAATAAGCGAGACATTGATAGCGCGTTGGCATTGATGTCAGAAGACGTAAGCTGGCCAAGGGCTTCAGAGGGTGGCAGGATTGTAGGGAAGCTGGAAATTCGCGCTTACTGGACGCGGCAATGGGGCGAGTTCGATCCCTACGTTGAACCGCTAGTCATCAGCGAGGGAGACGGCGGTAAGGTTCGTGTTAGGGTGCACCAAGTCGTCAAGAGCCTTCAAGGAGAGGTTCTGTCAGATAGTGAAGTGTTGCACGTATTCACTGTGAATGCCGGCCTTATCGCAGCCATGGACCTCGGGGACGAGGCCGATTCCACCTTCGGTCCGTCTGCCGCATTCGTACAACGATCTTGACCGTCCGGCGGTTGACGAATCTTTATGACGCTTTGCGCCGATGGCGTGTGGCTGCTGCTTTTTTCGCAGCAACATGGCGGCCTTCCGTACCTTTTGTCTTCACAGTTCTCATTGCTGCATCATGACGTTCCGTCGCGCTGCGCTGAGCGGCGGAAGAACGTGCATGGCGGGAGAGAGACTCGGTGGAAGCACTCTCTTGCGGTTCCTTGCGTAGTACCTCCTCTCTGGCGCGCGACGCTTGGCGTGAAGGCGAAGCGTGTTCTCCTGCGGAATGATTGTATTGTCGTTCAGCAGCTTCCCGGATGCTGGCTTTTGCTTTTCCTTTCTTGGGCGGGGGCAGTGGGATGCCGGCCCGACGAGCTTTGCTCAGACCAATGGCGAGCGCTTGTTGTGGCGATCGAGCGCCATGCTTTCCTCTGCGAATATGCTCAATCTCTTCATGCACAAATTCCCCTGCCGCGGTTGATGGAGATTTTCCTTGCTTCAGATCGCGCATGGCCCGCTCTACAGTACGCCGCTCTGGCATAGAACACTCCTCCTGCGCTAAGAGATGCCAGGTTTCGGCTGCCAGATGTCTGCGGATGCATCGCAGCGCAATTTTATTTTGAAGCGAAACGCAGAGTGAGCAGAGCTGGCTTTCGTGAGCCTTGGCCGGCTGCATTGCAGCCGGCTACTGTATGTCACAGAAGGGAATAGGCTGGCCAGTCTTCTCTAGCGAATCTGTGCCTGGCTCGGGAGCTCTGTGCGGTCCCATCCTCCGCCCAGCGCGGTAATCAATTCAACGGCTGCAACTGCCTGTTGCGTATGCACGCTCGTTAGCGTCAGTTGATTGGAAAGCAGACTGGTCTCGGCCGTCAACACGTTCAGGTAGGTGTCGAGGCCTGTCGTGTAGCGGGTCAACGCGATGTCGCGATAGCGAGTATAGGAGTCGACGGCCTGCTTTTCTTTTCCGGCCTGCTCGGCAAGCTGGCGGCTGGAAACCAGGTAATCTTCCACTTCCTTGAAAGCGTTGAGAACGGTCTGGCGATAGCTCGCGACACTGGCATCGTACTGGGCGCGATACTGCACCAGGGTTGCGCGTCGCGATCCGCCGTCAAAGATTGTTTGACTGATGGTGGGACCAAGCGACCAATAGCGATTATCCCAGTTGAGCAGGTTGGACCATGTGGAGCTCTTGGTGCCGGCTCCAACCGAAAGCGAAACCGTTGGGTAATAGGCGGCCTTGCCAACGCCGATCAACGCATTCTGCGCGGCCATCGTGCGCTCGGCTGCAGCAATATCGGGCCGGCGCTCGAGCAATGCGGAGGGAAGGCCTGTTGGAATAACCGGAATCTTCACGTTACCGGGGTGTTGCGGCAGCGAGAACGAGCTTGCGGATTCACCGATCAGCAGCGCGATGGCATGTTCATACTGTGCCCGCGTAGTGCGCGCCGCAACGGCGTTGGCTTCGGCTGCGTGTAAAGCTGCTTCAGCAGAGGCTAGATCTTCCTCTGAGTCAAGGCCCGATTTCACGAGCGACCGGGTAAGCTCAAGAACCTTGTTGTAGGCAACGAGGGTGTTGTCGTAGATCTCAATCTGGGCATCCTGACCGCGCAGCTCAAAGTAATATTGGGCAAGGCTCGATTGCTCGCTGAGCCGCTCATTCTCAAGGTCGGCAGCGCTCACCTGTGCCGCCGCGGTGTATTGCTTTACCTGGTTGCGGATCTTACCGAACAAATCCGGCTCCCAGGAGATGCTGACGGGCAATTGCAGGTTGTTGGAGGTGCTGGCAATGCTGTTGGCCGTGGTGGTCGAACTCAGCACCGGCGTCCGGCTGCGTGTGCCCGACCCTCCAACCGTTACAGTAGGCCAATAGCTGGCGCGAATCTGCGCCACCTGAGCACGCGCTTGCATGTAGTTCTGGAAATACTGCGCGATGTTCTGGTTGTTGATGTTGAGCTTTTCTTCCAGGCTATTCAATTCGGGGTCGCCGAAGATCTCCCACCACTTGCCGCGCAGCATGGCATCGCTGGGAGCAGCTTGCTTCCAGCCTGCGGCCTGCGCATCGGCACTGCCGGGCTGACTTTCCTTGTAGACCGGCGCAGTTGCGACTGCGGGCCGCTGATAGGCCGCTGTGGGGTGGCAGCCACTCAGAATGCTGCAGAGAGAGAGACCCAGAAGTCCAAACAGGAGGCTTGCTCTCCGCGTTGACAGTTGCAGATCAATTCTGTGCGCGTTCTTCGTTGTGTGTGTCATAGCGATTCCTGAGGCTGAATGCCGATTGTGCCATGCTGGCGACCGCCTCCGAAATACAAGCGGACGCGATCGAGATACAAGTAGAGAACAGGCGTGGTGTAGAGGGTGAGGACCTGGCTCACGGCCAGTCCGCCCAGAATGGTTAGGCCGAGCGGACGCCGCAGCTCCGAGCCGATACCTGTTCCGAAGGCCAGAGGCATCGCGCCAAAGAATGCCGAAGCCGTTGTCATCAGGATGGGGCGGAAGCGCAGCACGCAGGCCTGAAAGATGGCATCCTTGGTGTTCAAGCCCTGTTCGCGCTCCAGTTGCAGTGCAAAGTCGATCATCATGATGGCGTTCTTCTTCACCAGTCCGATCAGCAGGATGATGCCGATCAGAGAGATCACATTGAGATCGCTATTGAACAGCTTGAGCGTGATGACCGCGCCGAGCGATGCCGAGGGCAATGTGGTGAGAATGGTGATGGGATGAACATAGCTCTCGTAGAGCATGCCCAGCACAATGTAGACGGCGAA
>Ga0207738_100053_pt1 | contig 27247 bp, 11 predicted proteins | sample LuqExpMetagenom9_FD_187767 | JGI IMG/M metagenome (GOLD analysis project Ga0207738, IMG submission 187767) | Tropical forest soil microbial communities from Luquillo Experimental Forest, Puerto Rico - Sample 9 (SPAdes) | ecosystem: Environmental > Terrestrial > Soil > Tropical forest ... | reverse complement strand
TGCGGGCGTGGCGGTGCAGGGCAAGCCTGTAGAAGATGGGGCGCGAGTTGCGGTGCGTCTTGAACAAGCTGGACATTACGAATTTGTGAGGAAATGATCGCAATGAAATTATTGACTGCCTCAATTGTTTTCACCCTGGCAGCAGCCAGCGCCGTGGCGCAGAACGGCTTCATCTTTCCGCCCAAGGGCGACGCGCACGCCTATGCCAATGTGCAGCCGGACAGCCACGCTTCCACGCTGGTGGAGCTGAACAACGGCGACGTGCTGGTGGCGTACTTTACCGGCACCAAGGAGGGCGACAAGGATGTGAAGATCTTTGGCGCGCGCCTGCATGCCGGCGCATGGTCCGAGCCGTTTGAACTGGCGCGGACCGAGGGCGTGCCGTGCTGGAACCCGGTGCTCTTCCACACCAACGACGGCAAGTTGTGGCTCTACTACAAGACCGGATCGCGGCCGAGTACATGGACTGGATTACGCAAGGTGAGCAGCGACGAAGGGAAAACGTGGAGTGCCGCGGAGCCCTTGCCGGAAGGCGTTTTGGGGCCCATTAAGGATAAGCCTCTGGTGCTGAGCGATGGCGCGATTGTGAGCGGATCGAGTGTGGAGCATGGCAAGTGGGATGTGTGGATTGAGCGCTCCGCCGATGGCGGCAAGAACTGGACCAAGGCTGGTCCGATCACCGTGGCGGAAAAGGACGATGTGCCGGACGAGGCGTTTCTGGCGGCTACGGCGCGCGCGGCCGACGGGCCGAATGTCGAGGTGAAGACCAAGCTCTATCAGCCGGCCAAGGATACGGTGGGTATTATTCAGCCCAGCGTGGTGCAGATGGAGGGGCATCATCTGCGCTTCTTTGCGCGCAGCCATTCCCGTTCGGCGCGGATTGCCATTGCCGACTCGCTGGACGATGGCAAGACGTGGACGCAGGCACGCTTTATTCAATTGCCCAATCCGAATTCGGGGATTGATGCCGTGGGGCTGAAGGATGGACGAATTGTGCTCATCTACAACAACTCCACCAATGCGCGCACACCGCTGAATCTGGCCGTGAGCCGCGATGGCGAGCACTTTACCAACTTCAAAATTCTGGAGGATGGGCCGAATCAGTACTCGTATCCGGCGATCATCCAGGCCAAGAACGGCGACCTGCTGATGACCTACAGTTGGCGGCGGCGGACCATCAAGTTTGTGCGTGTGCCGCTCAGCGAGGTGCCGGAAGTGAAGGCGACGAAATAGATTCAGGCAAGCAGAGTCGGAACAAAGGGCAGACGGGAAGATCTCCGGTCTGCCCTTTTTCTTGGTGGCCGGGACGATTTCTCTTTGCCCGTTTGCCGCAATCCGCAGCGCGTCTCTCGCGCCTGCATTTGACGTAGGGTGTGGCGATCCCTTGAGATGGAAGGAAGACATGCGCCGCTCTTCTCTGCCCTCGCTTCCGATAGACGCCCTGCTGGGTGAAATCACCGCATCGCTTGCCGCTACGCCGAATTTGCTGTTGGTGGCTGAGCCTGGTGCGGGAAAAACGACGCGCGTGCCGGCGGCGCTGTTGGATGCGGTTGCGGGCCATGTGCTGGTGCTTGAACCACGGCGGCTGGCGGCACGTATGGCGGCGCGGCGTGTGGCCTGGGAGTTGGGCGAAGAGCCTGGAGCAACGGTTGGCTATCAGGTGCGTTTTGATCGCGTGGCAGGACCCGCGACGCGTTTGCACTTCTTGACCGAGGGCGTGTTGACGCGTCGTTTGCTAAGCGACCCAGAACTGAAGGGCGTGGATGTCGTGGTGCTGGATGAGTTCCACGAGCGGCATCTGGAGAGCGATCTGGCGCTGGCGTTGCTCCGCCGCTTGCAGAAGCAGAGACCCGATCTGAAGCTGATCGTGATGAGCGCCACGCTGGATGCCGAACCAGTGGCCAGATTTCTGGGTGGTTGTCCGGTGATTCACAGCAAGGGGCGCGAGTTTCCACTCGCTGTGGAGCATCTGCCCTACTCCCCTGCCCCGCTGGAAGAGCAGGTGCGGAGCGCGGTGGAGCGGCTTGTGGACGGCGGCGAGACGGGTGGCATTCTTGTCTTTCTGCCGGGGGCCGCGGAGATTCGCCGTGCATTGCGCGCCTGTGAGCCGGTGGCTCGTCGCGCGGATCGCTTGTTGCTGCCGCTGTATGGCGACCTTTCGCCGGAGGAGCAGGATCGTGCCGTGGCCCCCAGCCAGCAGGCCAAGATTATTCTGGCCACCAATGTGGCGGAAAGCTCGGTGACGATTGACGGCGTGACGGCGGTGGTCGACAGCGGATTGGCGCGGCAGGCATCGTGGTCCCGCTGGACGGGGCTGCCAACGCTGACCGTGGGCCGTGTAAGCCAGGCCTCTGCCACGCAGCGCGCCGGCCGCGCAGGACGCACCGCACCGGGACGTGTGTTGCGGCTTTATCCGCAAATGGACTTCCATCAGCGTGCCGCCCATGAGACGCCGGAGATACAGCGTGGCGATCTGGCGCAATTGTGTTTGATGCTGCGCGCCATGGGCATTCGCGATCCTCGCGAACTGGAGTGGCTGGACGCACCGCCGGAAGCCTCTGCGGAGCAGGCTGGGGTTTTGCTCGATAGCTTGGGCGCGGCGGGCAAGGGAGCGGAACGGCTGATGCGGCTGCCGGTGCATCCGCGCCTGGCGAGAACTATTGAAGAGGCGACAAAGCGTGGCGTAGGTCTGGCGGCCTGCATGACGGCCGCATTGCTGGAAAGCGGCGCACGGCGGGCACATTGCGATCTGCTGGCCGCATTGGACGAACCGCTGGATGAGCGGACCAAACATCAACTGCGGGCTCTGGTGCGGCTAGTTCGACCGCCTGCGGAACGTAGAGAGGATGACGCGGCGCTGCGCATCGCCATTCTGTTGGGCTTTTCGGATCGTGTGGCCAAACGGCGCACCGGGAATCAGGCCATGCTGGTGAACGGCGTTGCGGTGGAAATGGCTAGCGACTGGCATGGTGGCGATTGGCTGGTGGCGTTGGATGTGGAGGATCGCACGGAGAAGGCTCTGCCCGTGGTGCGGCTGGCTGTGGGGATTGAGCCCGAGGTGCTGCTCGACCACTTTCCCGAGTGGGTGCGCGAAGAAAATCTGGTGCAGTGGAATCGCAAGGCCGAGCGCGTGGATGCGGTGAGCAGGCTGGTGTATGGCGGGCCGGGCTGCAACGGACTGGTGCTGGAGGAATCGAATCACGCGACGCCCGCACCGGAAGAGGCCGCGGCATTGCTGGCAGAAAAAGCTCTGGAAGCTGGGATGGAACGGTTCGTGGACGGGGAGCAGTTGGCTGAGTGGCTTGCCCGGCTGGAGTTTGCCGGAACGGCTGCGCCGGAGTTGCCGGTATTGTTTGCCGAGTTCTGCGCCGGGATGCGCAGCTTCAGCGAACTGCGAGCTGCGGGCGAAGGCTTCCTTCACTGGTTGGAGCAGCGGCTGGGCGCAACCCAGTTGCGGGATCAGGCACCGGAGTCGATCAAGCTGCCTTCTGGACGGCGGGCAAGGATCCGCTACGAGCTGGGCAAGCCACCCTGGGTGGCGTCGTTTCTGCAGGATTTTTTTGGCCTGACGGAAACGCCGCGGATTGGCCCGCAACGGACGCCGGTGGTGGTGCACCTGCTGGCGCCGAATCGCCGCCCCGTGCAGATGACGCAGGATCTTTCCGGATTCTGGCACCGTCTGTACCCTCAGGTGCGGCGTGAACTGATGCGGCGGTATCCGCGTCACGCCTGGCCCGAGCGGCCTAATGGCTGAGGGGAGGAGCGGGGAGAACATCTCCCCGCGCTCGATTGTTCTTTTCTATCTACTGATTAAAAGAGCTTTAGGCTGAAAATTTGCAGAGTATGCCCGCCTGATCCCAGCAGGAGGGAGCCGTGGGCACACCCGCGGTTATGGTGAAAAGACAACCTTTCATCAGGTGGCTGACATTCTTTCCCGGGGCAAAAAGGATCGACAAGCGGCGGAGTCGAGGAGTATATTCGACTCTCGAATTTAAACAATCCACTGCAATGCGCCGTTCGAGCGTACCGTGGAACACCATTTGGGGAGAACAAAATCTTGAATCGTCGTGGATTTCTTCAAGGAGCTGGAGTTGCAGCAGCAGCACTTGCCTTTACCGGCGAGGCAGAAGGGAAGGTTCGGCTGGAAACTGCACAGCGTTGGCTTGGTTATGTGAAAAAAACGGCTGGACCCGTATTGACCGCGCTTAGCGAGCGGCGGCTGAAGCAGGTTTTTCCGGTGGAGTGCAAGCCGGGACAGGAAGAGAGTCGCCGCAAGTGCACGTATCTGGAAGCGCTGGGCAGAACCTTGTGCGGCATTGGCCCGTGGCTGGAAAGTGGCGCGGCAGGAGCGGATCAGGACCACTATCGAGAGCTGGCGCGCGAAGCCCTGCTAGCGGGTTTCGATCCAGCGTCGCCAGACTATATGGATTTCGGCTCGATTGCGCAGACGCTGGTGGATGCGGCTTTTCTAGGCCTGGGCATTCTGCGTGCGCCGGAACAGTTGAATGCCAAGCTTTCGCCTAAAACCCGTCAGGCGCTGATCGATGGGCTGAAGAAGACGCGCGTGATTACGCCGCCGGAGACCAACTGGCTGCTGTTTTCTGCGGTGGTGGAGTCAACGCTGGCGGTGCTCGGTTCCGACTGGGAAAAAGGCCCGGTGGAGCATGCGCTCGAAATGCACAAGGGTTGGTACGTGGGCGATGGCATCTACGGAGATGGCCCCACCTATCATGCGGATTTCTACGATAGTTTTGTGATTCACCCGTTCATGATGGGCGTGCTCGACAGCCCTGCTGGCAAGGTGGGTGTGGGGCCCGAATTGAAGCAGGTGCAGTTGGACCGCGCCAAGCGTTATGCGGCTATCCAGGAACGGATGATTGGCCGCGATGGCACTTGGCCGGTTCTGGGCCGCTCGATTGCCTACCGGTGCGGTGCCTTCCATCACTTGGCGGATATGGCTTGGCGCAAACAACTGCCCGATGAATTGAAGCCTGCGCAGGTGCGGGGTGCTCTGACGGCGGCGATTGAAGCCTCGCTTGGTGCGCCGGGAAGCTATGACGCCAAGGGCTGGCTGACCATCGGTCTGGCCGGTCATCAGCCGGGCCTGGGCGAAATCTACATTTCCACGGGCAGTCTGTACCTGTGTCTGGAGGCCTTCCTGCCTTTGGGCTTGAAACCGGAAGATCCGTTCTGGCGCGATCCGGACATGCCCTGGACGTCCAAACATGTCTGGGCGGGCGGCGATCAGGAAGCAGACCGGGCGCTGGACGGTTTCCACGGCTAGACCGCCCGGGGATTCCCAGGGTATATGACAGGCGGCGGACAAGGAGCCTCACCCGAGGTAACCCTAGTCCGCCGCCTGTTTTTGTAGGTTCCGCGAGGAATGAAGGAGTAAAACCCTTGTATTATTCTCGACTTGGATAGATGTATTTATAAAAAGCCAATAGGAAAATATTTTCCTTGGATTGTTGATTAAATAAATCGATTTAAGGGCTTGACAGGATATATTCGCGACCCGTATTTTTCATCTCCGGATTCAGAATCGAACTTTGAGCGCGGTTCTATAACTGTGCCGCCAAGCAAAGTTATGGACGAGGACACGGTCCGAGAGAAACGGAGGCGGGCAGGGGAGGTGCTCTTCCATGGAAGGTGCGGAATCCAGATTCGAGCGGAATGGATTTGTCCAGATTTTCCTGTGCAGAGAAGTGCAGACAAATCAAGCTTCAACGAAGGACGGTTCGCCGTCAGGGCGTGATCGCACGATGAGGTTTGCCACCGAGTGAGCCTGGAGGATGCAAGGGTGCCGGGGCAAAATCGATCACGGCTTGATCGCCGGACAAATCAAAAAACAGTCCAGGGCATAGTTCAGCATGGACGGCTGTTGCTCGCAGATTTAGTGCAACAGCAAAACAAAAAGACAAGCAAGTGATTTTTGGAGGTAAACCAACAATGTGGCGTTTACGAATCCTATTCTCTCTGATGGTTCTCGTTTCCGCAGTCTGCTTGTTTGCGCAGGGCGGCGGAACGGTAGCCATTACCGGTACGGTCAGTGATCCCTCTGGAGCGGTCATCACTGGCGCCAAGGTGACGGTGGTGCAGAAGGGTACGGGCTTTACGCGTACCGGGCTGACCAGCAGTACAGGAGCCTTCAACTTTCCGTCGATGCCGACCGGCACCTACACCGTGACGGTCCAGACGCCGGGCTTCAAGCAGTATGTGCAGGACGTTGTGATGCTGGCCGACCAGACGCGCAACATCGATGCCAAGCTGCAGGTGGGCGAAGCCACTCAGCAGGTGACGGTGGAGGAGTCGGCGGTAGCCGTTAATACCGTTAGTCAGGAACTGAGTCAGGTGATAGAAAAGTCGCGTGTCACCGATCTGCCCTTGAACGGCAGAAACGCGGCTGATTTGACACTCCTGGTTCCGGGCGCGATCTCAGCCAACTCGAATAACTCGGGAGCTCTGCAGGGCGACACCAAGCAGATTCCCGGCGCAAACGCGATTGCCGTCAACGGCGCGCGTCCCGACCAGATTGGCTATAACCTGGACGGCACGAACAACGAAGACCTGATGAGCAACGTGAACCTGCCGTTTCCCTTCCCGGATGCGCTGCAGGAGTTCTCCGTGCAGACCAACAGCTTTGACGCGCAGTATGGTAACAACGCCGGAGCGGTGGTCAACGTGGTCACGCGGTCTGGAACGAACAAATTCCATGGCGATCTGTTCGAGTTCGTACGCAACCGCGAGTTCAACGCCAAGGGCTACTTTGCGGACAAGAAAGATCCGCTGAAGCGCAATCAGTTTGGCGGTACGGTTGGCGGGCCGATCTTCAAGGACAAGACGTTCTTCTTTGCAGGCTGGCAGAAGACGATTGTGCGTTCGGGCAGTACTTCGAGCGCCGTAATTCCAACGGCGGCCAACCTCACCGGCGACTTCACGAACTACCTGACCGTGGGTTCGACGAACCCAGGTTCAAAGGCTGTGACGCTGACCGGCAATCCGTGGACGCATACGGCCTTTGTGACTCCGAACGTGATTCCGGCGTCGTTGCTGGATTCTGTGGCGTTGAAGATGGCGGCGATGATGCCGATCTCGTCGGCTTCAGCCAACGGCACCAGCTACTATGTGACGCCGATCAAGCAGGATTTTGATGAGTACATCGGCAGGGTGGATCAAACGCTTCGTGGACAGGATCGCGTCTTTGGTCGTGTTTACATCAACCGCTACAACCACGCGCCCACCTACGACGGCAAAAACATCCTCACTGTCGGTCCGGGATCGAAGGTTATGGTTCAGAACTGGACCGGCGGCTACACCCGCATCCTGACCTCCAATCTGGTGAACACGCTCGCGATTGGTTATGTTCGCTCCGCGTCGGATCGTGGTCAGGGTGGCTCGGTGCCGCAGATGACCGACTTCGGCTCCTCGGTCTGGCAGCTTACCAAGGCGCAGGGCGGCATCCGCAACTTTGCCGTATCGGGTGGGTTCACGATTGGGAGCTTCACGGACGCGATGTTCATCCGTAACTCCTACAACCTGCGCGACCAGATCAACTGGATCCACGGCAAGCACAGCTTCAGCTTTGGCGTCGATTTTGAGATGGACCAGTCCATCATCCGCAACACCGATCTTGAAAACGGAAGCTTCAACTTTACCAACGATGTCACTGGTCTTGCGCTGGCCAGCTTCCTGATGGGCTACCAGCACAACTTCAGCCAGACTTCGGGCGACTACTCGGACTCGCACGAGAATCCGATGGGATTTTTCGCCAACGACAAGTGGAAGATTTCGCCGCGTCTCACCCTTAGCCTTGGCGTCCGTTATGAGCCGCAGTCGGTCATGAAGGAGATCCGTGGCCGCATCGAGCAGTTCCGTCCCGATGCGTATGCGGCGGGTGTGCAATCGTCGGTGATTACCTCAGCGCCGGCAGGCTTGTTCTTCATCGGCGACAAGTACAACAACCTTGCCGTTCCCGATCACGGGCAGACCGGCGACTACAACAACTTTGCTCCTCGTGTGGGTTTGGCATGGGATCCGACCGGAAACGGCAAAACCTCGGTGCGCGCCGGTGGCGGCGTCTTCTTCAGCTCCCGCCTGCCGGGCCTGTTCCTGAATGATGCCGCGATTTCGGCTCCGTTCAGCCTGCGTATCGATCTGAATGACTCGGCGACGGGTGCCTCACAGATTGGCTCGCTGGCGAATCCGCTGGTGAACTATCCGAGCTTCTATGCGGCCGGTTTCCCGCAGCGCTACATTCTGGCCAATGCGCCGAAGAATGCAACGTTTGTGGCCAACCCGACGGTCTTCACCCTGCAGCCGGGCGTGAAGTGGACCACACCTGAAATCTACGATTGGAACGTCACCTTCGAGCGGCAACTGCGCGCCGATACCGTGCTGCATGCCAGCTACGTGGGAACGCGCGGCACGCATCTGCGCCAAGACGTGAATCTGAACCCGGCTGTGTACACTGCCGGCAGCACGGCAAGCACGCAGGCACGGCGTCCGTATCAGCCCTTCGGCACCATCTACCAGAACCGCAACACTGGTGCCAACGGCTACAACGCGATGCAATTCGACATCGAAAAGCGGCCTACCGGTGGCGCTGGCATCCTGAACCAGATCACGCTGCTGGCCAACTACACCTACTCGCGCGCCATGGACTACGGTATCTCGGAGAATGGCGGCATCACCGATCTGGGATCGAGCATTGGTTCGGGCATGTCGTTCTATGATCCGCGCCAGCATGCCTTTGAGACCGGGCTTTCAACCTACGATCACGCGCATCGGCTGGTGGCCTCCTATGTTTGGAGCCTGCCCAAGATGACCGACAAGAACCATCTGATCCGCAACACGGTCGGTGGCTGGCAGTGGACCGGCATCTATTCCTACACCAGCGGCGATCCACTCACCATTCTTGCAGGAACCGACATCTCAAAGACCAACAACGGCTCGGACCGCATGGATCTGTCCACCACCGGTACGCTTGGTGCCCGGCCGAATCCGACGGCCTGCCCGAGCACAGTGGCTCACTGCCAGTCGTTCCTTGACACCTCCATGTTCGCCGCTCCTGCCACCGGCACCTACGGCAATACGGGCAAGGGCAACTGGCGCGGACCGAACCTGTGGAACGTGGATACGGGTCTGTTGAAGACCTTCGTTCCAATGGCTTCGCATGACAACATCAACTTCCAGTTCCGCGGTGAGTTCTTCAACCTGTTCAACCATGCTCAGCTTGCCGATCCGAATGTGACCTATTCGAACTCGGCCTTTGGCACGGTCCGCGCTACAGTGGGCACCAATGCTGACAATCGCATCATCCAACTGGCGCTGAAGATGAGCTTCTAGCCCGTCCTCCTCAACCGGAATCCTGTTGACAGTTGTTACAGGGCTCCGTTCACATTACCTCAAGGATGGAGAAGAGACTGCTCTTCTCCATCCTCTCTTTGCATCTGGTGTAACTTGAGTGCACTCTAGATTCCGGCTTCAAGCCAGGGAGAAAACAATGAGATCTACACGTCGGGATTTTTTGAAGGTTTCAGTTGCCAGTGGTCTTGCCGCAGGATTTCCCTCCATCGTTCCGCACACGGTGTTTGGCGCCACGGCGCCCTCCAATCGCATCAACATTGGCGCCATTGGCGTGGGCCGCATCTCACGCGGGCATGACATGCCGGGTGTGCTGCAATACACCGGCGTGGCCGGACGCGACAACCGCATTACGGCTGTCTGCGACTTGAGCGCGGAGCGCGTGGAACTGGGCAAACAGTTTGTGGACGGCGCTTACACCAAGCGTTTGGGCAAGCCTTACACGGGCACCAAGGGCTATGCGGATTATCGCGAACTGCTGGCCGATAAAGACATCGATGCTGTTCTGATCTCCACGCCCGATCATCAGCATGCGCGGCTGGCCGTGGATGCGGTGCGGGCAGGCAAGGATGTGTATCTGCAAAAGCCGGCTTCGCTGACCATTGCGGAAGGACGCATCATGGCGGACCAGGTGAAGGCCAGCAAGCAGATTCTTCAGGTGGGCTCGCAGCAGCGCTCGTGGAAGCAGTTCCCTCGCGCGGTGGAACTGGTGCGCAATGGACGTATCGGCACAGTGCAGCGCGTTGAGGTTGGATTGCCGGGCGATCCTGCCGGAGGCAAGGCCGATCCCATGCCCGTTCCAGCGGGCTTCAACTACGATGCCTGGCTGGGCTCCACGCCTGATGTTCCCTACACCGTGGATCGTGTGATGCCACAGAAAGGCTTTGACCGGCCCGGGTGGCTGCGCATGGAACAGTTTGGCGCGGGCATGATTACCGGCTGGGGTGCGCACCATGTGGACACCGCGCATTGGGGCATGGATACCGAGCTGACTGGGCCGGTGGAGATCTGGGGGCACGCGGACTTCCCTGCTTCCGGGCTGTGGAATGTGCATGGCCCGTTCAAAACGCATGGGCGCTATGCCAACGGCGTGGTGATGACCATCAGCGGCGATTTTGAAAATGGCATCAAGTGGATCGGCGATAAGGGCTGGATCTTTGTGTGCCGCGATGGCATGACAACGCCGACTTCCAGCGGTGCACCCACGGCGCCGATTGTGCCGCTCAGGGCCAGCGATCCGAAGATCCTGGATTCAGTGACCGGGCCAAACGAGTTTCACGTGTATACCTCGGACGATCAGCATGGTAACTGGCTGGACTGCATCGTGAGCCGCAAGCAGCCGGTGGCGCCGGCGGAGATTGGTCATCGCGCCTGCTCCACCTGCCTGTTGCACTGGATTGCGATGAAGGTGCAGCACCCTATCTTCTGGGATCCGGTGAAGGAGCAGATTGTGGGCGACGACATTGCCGCCAGCCTGCTCGCGCGCCATCAGCGTCATCCATACGAGATCAAGCTCTAGGCAGCCGAGTCGGAGTTTCCGTATGAACAAACAACTTGAGGCCGTCCTATGGGCGGCCTCTTTTTTTGCGGCGGTGCAAGACGTTTTCTGCCCGTTCCCTGGCCGCGCGATAATAGAACCACGCAGGCAGGAGCCTGCCATTCCCTGTGGAGAGTGAATTCAATATGAGTGCGAGCAATGTGTCCCGTAGTTTTACCGAGAAGCTTGACCTGCTAGCCGAAGTGGCCGTGAAGGTGGGGTTGGGATTGCAGCCTGGCCAGGAACTGCTGATGACGGCTTCGCTCGATTCACTCGATCTGGCGCGCCGTATCACGGAGCAGGCCTATAAGGCGGGCGCATCGCTGGTGACCACGCTCTTCAACGACGATGAATCGACGCTGGCGCGCTATCGCTATGCCTCCAGTGAAAGTTTCGATCATGCGGCCAACTGGCTCTACGACGGTATGGGTGCAGCCTTCAAGGCTGGAACGGCGCGCTTGGGAGTTACGGGTGCGAACCCTTCTCTGCTGGCCAATGAAGACCCCGATAAGGTGGGTCGCGCCAATCGCGCGGTGTCGAAGGCCTACCGGCCGGCGCTTGAATACATCACCAAGCACGCCATCAACTGGACCATTGTGGCCAGTGCAACTCCGGCATGGGCACAGGCCATGTTCCCGGAAGATGAACCTGCCGTAGCGATCGCGAAGCTCTGGGAAGCGATCTTTGCCACCAGCCGCATCAACGGCGCCGATCCGGTGGCCGAGTGGCGCGCGCACGATGCCGAACTGCAGCGCCGGGCTGCGCTCTTGAATGACAAGCGCTACTCGTATCTGCAGTACAAGGGACCGGGCACGGATCTGAAGCTGGGATTGGCGGACGATCATCTGTGGATGGGTGGTGGCACGACAGCCGGCAATGGCTTCTACTGCATTCCCAACATGCCCACGGAAGAGATTTTCACCACTCCGCACAAGGATCGCGCCGATGGCGTGGTGACAGCGACCAAACCGCTCAGCCACCTGGGCACCATGATCGAAGGTATCCAGGTGCGTTTTGAAGCGGGCCGGATTGTTGAGGCCAAGGCCACACGCGGGCAGCAGGTTCTGGAGAAGATGATCGAAACCGATGAGGGTGCGCGGCGACTGGGCGAGGTGGCCCTGGTGCCGCACTCTTCACCGATTTCGGCCTCGGGCGTGACCTTCTTGAATACCTTGTTCGACGAGAACGCGGCGTCGCACATCGCGCTGGGTCAGGCCTATTCCACTTGTGTGAAGGACGGCGAACACATGACGCCGGAACAACTGGCGGCCAAGGGCGCCAATGACAGCTTGATCCATGTGGATTGGATGATTGGTTCGGGCGCGCTGGATATTGATGGCATTACGGCAACAGGCGCGGTGGAGCCCTTGATGCGCAAAGGCGAATGGGTATAGACTTCGTCTCCAATAGCGCCGGTTCTGATGTCAGGATCGGCGCATGGTCTGAAGAAAGAACTCTCGGTTCAAGGGTTGATGCGCATGCAGCGCAACCATTGGGCGGATGTGGGGTTCATAGAGTCAGAAGGGATGAGGACGCATCGTAAAGACGGTGCGCTGCTCAGTGTAAGGGCGCCAACGAGGACGGAAGGTCGCCTTAACTCCCAGAAGGAAAGGAAGATGCGAATGCATCGAATGCTGCGGTTTTTTGCTCTCAGTGCGGTACTGATTTTCACGAGCTTTACAGTGTGGGCGCAGGGACCTCCGGGACACGATCCGGATAATGCGCCGTCCGGACATGGCGGTACGCCTCCGGGACAGGCCAAGAAGTACGGCGACGACAGAAACATGCCTCCGGGCCAGATGAAGAAACATTTCCGCGAGCAGGATCGCGCAGGCTTCTACAACTACTATCAGCGGGATACGGACCGCTGGCGCGGACGCGGGCCCAAGCGGCCGAGTTTTGTGCCGGGCCAGCATATTGCGCGAGGTTATGCACTGCAGCCGGTTCCCCAGACGGTGTGGGTCAATTCAGCTCCTCCGCCTCCGCCAGGATGCCAGTATGGCTACTATGGCGGGTACGTTGTGGCGTATAACCCCACGACGCGCATCATTGCCGATGTGCTGGATCTGGTGGATGCGGCTCGGTCAAGATAACGGGATCGCGGATCGCATGGTTTAATCCGGGGACGCCGGCATGGTGTGCAGGCGTCCTCAGGAGAACGATAAAAGCTACTTCTGGTTGTCGATAAGGCTGCGGCCTTGCTACCTGCCTTGGATCATTCAATCTGAAAAATTTCTGTGCTTCTTCCTTTGGTTGCCTTGTGTCTTAACAGGACCCATGCAAAGGAGAAATGAAATGTTGACCTCTCCCCATTTTGTGCGCGGTGGACGGACGCCGCTGCTGGCGCTCGGGCTGGTACTGGCGCTGGCAGCAGGTTGCCAATCGAAGATGGATAAGGCTCTTGAACAGGCAAAGCAACAGGCTGCGGCAACAGGGCAGCCCCGGCAGGTGACATCAGTCGACAAGAACGGCACGACGACCACCGCGGTGGTGCAGCCGCCATCCAACGGCCAAACGGCGCAGGCCGTGACCACCACAACGACTCCTCCTCCACAGGGCGTTCCGCGGCCCGCCGCACAGGATCCGAAGATAACTCCGGTAGGAGAAGATACAAGCTCGCTGTCGATGCCGGATGCAAATGGCAGTGGCAAGGCTTCCGCGGCCGGTCCCGCAGCGCAGATTACGGTGCAGGCGGGAACAAGTCTGCCGATCCGCATTGATCACAGCATCAGTGTGAAGACGGCGCGCGTGGGTGACCCGTTCAACGGCGAACTGGTGGAACCGGTGTCGGATGCGACGGGGCATGTGGTGCTGCCCAAGGGAACGCAGGTGAGCGGCGTGGTGGATGCGGCGCACCGGCGCGGTCGCTTCAAGGGTGCGTCGAACCTGTCGTTGCGGCTAACCTCGATGACGCTGAAGGGCCAACAATATGAGCTGAAGACCGCCGACCTGTCCCGCTCCAAGAAGGGCAAGGGCAAGCGTTCGGCTGCGATGATTGGCGGCGGCACTGGCCTGGGCATGCTGGTGGGCGGACTGGCCGGCGGCGGCAAGGGCATGCTGATTGGCAGTCTGGTGGGAGGCGGAGCCGGTACGGCGGGCGCGGCCTTCACGGGCAATCGCGACCTGACCATCCCGGCTGAATCGGTGGTGCATTTCCGGCTGGTACGGGATCTGGTGGTTCCATACAACTAAGGCGCTGGAGAGTGAGAAAAAGCCGCGGGCAAGGCTCGCGGCTTTTTCGTGGTCTGCGCAGAGCAGCATAGGGTGCGGCATCAAATTCTTGCGCGCGGCGGATTGCGGCATGTTCAAGCAAACGTCGCGATGGGCAGTGGCCCCGAGCCAACCTGAAACCAGGGATGTGAGATCATGGTCTTGTGGATGGAACGGCGCACCTTAGGGATTTCGCCTTGTTTTGGTTTTACGAATAGGGATAAGCAGGCATCTGTGGGGGTAAAGCGGCTCCGGCTGAATAAGTAGCGCCAAACCTCTGGCGGATTGATCTTGTATAGTATTCATTATAATGTTGTTATTGTTCAATATGGGCCTGTAGCTCAACGGTTAGAGCAGGGGACTCATAATCCCTTGGTTGGGGGTTCAAATCCCTCCGGGCCCACCAAAGAATATGTAGAGCAAGTCTTTTAGAGCGTGCTGGCTGCTTGTCTGGCAGACAGACAAAGGAATTGCCTCGCAGGTTAAACTGCTTTGACGAAGGCTACGATTTTTATCGCTGTGTTTTTGTTCGCAGATCCGCGGCGAGGTATGAGTCGGCATTCCTTTGAAGGTTCTGGAAATCTTTATAGGCCGCCGCACTCTTGGCGCGATTACCAGCAAGCTCATATGCGTGCGCCAGTCCAAGCGTGGCCATTGCGCTGACGGGGTCGGTGAGAGTTAGTTGCGGATGGTCGAGGATTTTCTGAAACTCGGCGGCGGCCTCAGTTCCCCGGCCAGCAGCCAGATACGTTTCACCTCGGAAATAGATGGAATAGCAGGCAAGATAGCCGACACGCTCCATGGAGTGAGAGCCCAGTTCGTTTGGCAGAGCGGAGGCCAGTTCCTTGAGAAGGGCCTCCGGATCATTCACGCGAGATCCACTGTGCAGAGCTGCCGCAGCATGGATCATCGGAATGTATTGATTGCGCACGATGGTATTTTCAGGGAAGCGGCTCGCAAGATCCAAGGCAAGGTGCTGTGCTTTTGAAGCGTCGCCCGCAAGCGCCAGAGCAATGGCGGCAACAGCTTCTCCTTCACTTCCGGAAGAAAGTGCAAGAGCTGCTTGTGCCCGTTTTCTGGCTTGAATCCGGTTTCCAGCCCAGGCATCGTTGACGGCCGCCTGCGCAAGATAAAGAGAGGCGATGGCGGGCTGTCCTGCGTTCAGGGCCGTACGGACGGCTCGCTCTGCAAGCGAGCGGGACTCATTCCATCTTCCTTCGCGCGCCGCGGCTTGTGCCTGATAGTCGAGCAGAACATCTTCAACTCCGGGCGCATCCTTGAGTTGGGCAACCTGGCGCATCATCTCTTGCGCATTGGCCTGCTCATAGGCAATCAGGTAGAGATAGATGTGGAGCCATGGGCTATCCAGTTGCCGCGTGCGCGCCGACTCGGCCGCCGCTTTGGCTTCAGGAAATCTTCTCAAGGCTACATAGGAACTGACCAGATTTGCATTCCAGATGCGGCTGCCAGGATTGCGCCGCAAGGCTTCCTGCGTTGCCTCAAGAGCGCGATCATATTGTCCGAGAAGGAAGTACACATTTCCGGCGTTTCCAATCGGTATGTCGTCGTGGGAGTAGATCTGTGCCCGCAACTCATAGGTCTTGCGCGCTTCGTTCAAATCGCCTGTCACGAATTCGTGATAGAGGGAGAGAATGAAGAGTTCTTCATGCTGGCTGACGCGCTTGCGCAGGCTATAGGCCTGACGAAGATTTTCTGCTGCTCGACCCAACTCGCCCAGGTTGATGTTGCAGACCGCGAGCCGCGCGTAGGCCATGGCAAACTGCGGGTCAAGGGTAATTGCTCGCTGAAACAGATCCGCGGCGGCAGACTCATCGAGCTTGACCACGTGCACGCGAAAACCAAGACTGTAGACCTGAAGGGCGTCCAACGATGCAGTGGTGACACTCTCCGGTGGAGCATCGTATTTTTCCACGGAGGCGAGCGACTCGCCCAAATGATGGCGGAGCCTGGCGGCTCCTTTCGACATTGCATCCAGGACGTGTTCTTTCGAGTCGGCCTGCATCTGCTCCGTATCCAGGAGCTCGCCCGTGTGGCAATTCATTGCGCGGAGGCCTAAGACGTACTGGTTGCCGAGGGATGCAATCGATCCATGAATCACGACAGCCTTGCCGGTACGTTCGCACACTTCTCGCGCCACATCTTCGGTGAGAAGCGTATCTTTCTCTTTGCCCATCAGGGCCAGGGTCTGCGCCACCTGCGCATCCGATAAGAGGCTCAGATAGGGCGACTGCTCCAGTTGAGCGGCCAACCCCTGGCGCAAGGCATGATCGAAGATCGCTTCCCCGGTGGTGTTGGTAAAGTCGGCCAGCACCAGCGTGCCGGAGTTGGCTGGAAGATGGCTGTGCATCCGCGTCCAAAGGAAGTAGCCGCCTACGGTCGCCAGCACTAGTCCGCATGCTGCCAGCAGCCAGATCCAGCGCCTGGTGCGTCGCGCGACCGGCGTTTCCTGAGCGGGGTTAGCTCGTGATGGAATGGCAGATTTGCAGGGGATAAAAGATGGAACGTAGGCTCCTTTGGGGAGCGCGATTTGGATCGCATCTTCTTTTCCGTCCTGTGCATAGTAAAGGTCGAGCGCTGCCCGCAAGCGTCGCGCCTCAACGCGAACCACGGGATCGGTGCGGGGATCGTAGGAGTCTTTCCGTCCGCAGACCTCGACGCCAAGATGATATTCCTTCAGGTCAGCCGATTCGCCCCGCAAAGACTTTTCAACAACATAACGCAGGAAATGGGTCAGGCGTTCCGAGCGCTGAAAGGGATCGCTTGCCAGGACGCGTCGAAGTTCTTCCTCGATTTGATCGCGTGACTGCGGCACCGACAAGAACGCTTGACCATCGGGTACCTCTACGCCGGCATCCTGCAACTTTGCTTGGGTCATCGAACGCCCTTAACCTGAATAACCGGCCATTCTACCGTAATATGCTGGCTCCGCGTGGGCTACTTTCGTAGCGCTTCAACAATTCACCGGCCGCTTGGACTTTGAAGACAACTTTTGCCGATTGCGGCTGTATTTCAGGCCCATGCCGTCTTCTCGCGTGGCCGATGGTGGCTGTCTGCGGAGAGCTATCCCCATGCTTCTACCTGCTGTTTTACGGTAAAACACTTCCCCCTTCTCCTGGTGCTCGCTAGGCTCACAGCACTGGAAAACTCTGAAAAAGCACTGTTTCAGGCCGATTCTCGCCTGCCCTTTGGTGGATGGAGTTTCCAGGTGCCGCGGCAATGGATGGATTCCGCCAAGATCCGATCCATGGCGTTTGCGGTAGGCAAGAGTGTGCTGGGCAACAGGGATAGAGCGTCTGCCGGCGTGATGCGGCAGGCACGGAAGAAGCCGAGGGAAGGTCAGGTCTCCGCAGCAGCGGGTAGACCACGTTTTCTCCGCGACCAGGTTATTGGGTCATTGACTCGGGAGGGTTCAGATGCGCTGCAAACAGTTATCTCTAATGATGCTCTTCGTTGTGTTTTCCTTTTTCCTGGGATGCGGAGGTTCCGGCACCCAGCTATCTGTTGCGGTAACAGCGGCAGCGTCTACCGTGGATGGTTCGAACGCCACCACGCTTACTGCGACCGTCACCAACGATAAAAACAGTGCGGGCGTAACATGGAGCGCCAGCGCAGGAACTCTTTCCAGCCAAACAACCAGTTCAGCTACCTATACAGCACCTGCGGCAACCAGCTCTTCGCAGAGCATCACCATCACCGCCACCTCGGTCGCCAGCCCCAGCAAGACAGGTACAGCTACCATTACTATTCCCGCAGCTCCCTCGATCACGACAACCTCCACCAATTTGGCGAGCGCGGTGGGATCGTCCTACGCGGTGACTCTGGCTGGTTCTGGCGGCATCACCCCCTATACGTGGACGCTCAGCAGTGGCTCACTGCCTGCTTGCCTGACCATGACCACGGCGGGTGTTATCAGCGGTACGATTACGGCTTCGTGTGCCGGCACCTATACGCCGACCTTCACCATGAAGGATTCCGGCACTCCGACAGCCCTGACCGCTACCACGCAGTTATCGATTGTTATCGCGGCTGCTACTCCCATCAGCTTTACTGGCAACGTGCCTGCAACCGGAACCTACAACGTGACCTACTCCGGCAGCGCAGCGGCAACCGGTGGGGCAGGCGCATTGACATATGCGCTAACCAGCGGCTCAACGCTGCCTACCGGAGTTACGCTCAATACGTCGACTGGTGCGATCAGCGGTACGCCGACAAAAACCGGCAGCTATAGCTTTGCGGTGAAGGCCTCCGATGCATACGGCGATACGGCAACTTCTTCCACATATTCGCTGGTTGTCAGTTATCCGGCCATGCAGATTACGGCGATAACATTGCCCACCGGCTATGTGGGCTCGGCTTACACTTCTACAACGCTGGCGGCAACCGGTGGTGCGGGTCTGGCTTCCAACTACACCTGGGTTGTGGCAAGCGGCTCTTCCCTGCCAACAGGCCTCTCGCTCTCGACTGCGGGCGTCCTCAGTGGTACGCCGACCGGTTCCGTTGGCACAACCAGCGTGACCGTTACGGTCACCGATTCGACATCGACCCTGAGCGCCAGTACAACGTTGAGTATCCAGGTGAAGGCAGCGCTTGCGATCACCGCGGCGACATTGCCCACTGGCTATGTTGGTTCCACCTATACATCCACCTCCCTGGCGGCAACCGGCGGCTCCGGCACTTATTCCACCTGGGCGCTGGGCAGCGGCTCCGCGCTACCTACAGGTCTTTCGCTCTCGACTGCAGGCGTCATCAGCGGCACACCGACTGGTTCAGCCGGAACAACCAGCTTTGCTGTCAAGCTAACCGATTCGGCATCGAATACGGCCACTGCAACGTTCAGCATTACAGTCGCCGCGGGAATCACCATCACAAGCTCGACCTCACTGGCCGATGGCTATCCGAATACAACCTATTCTTCGGTTACCCTGGCAGCAACGGGCGGCACAGGCTCCTACACCGGATGGGCTGTCACCAGCGGCTCAGTGCCCACCGGAATGACGCTGAGCACAACGGGTATTCTGAGCGGCACGCCGACAACAGCCGGAAGCTATTCCTTCGTGGTCAGAGTTACCGACTCGGCATCGAATACGGCATCCGCCACCTTTACCTTGACGGTCGAAGCAATTCTGTCGATCTCCACCACGTCCCTTGAGTCAGCGTCTACTGCCAGCGCCTACTCACAAACCCTTGTGGCAACGGGTGGCTCGGGCGGTTATAGCTGGTCGGTTTCAAGCAGCGCCACGAACACCCTGTCTACCTACGGCCTGAGTCTTTCCAGTAGTGGTGTGGTCAGCGGCACGCCATCCACCCTTGGGACGGCAAACTTTACCGCAGTTGTAACCGACTCAGCCGGCCATACCGCAAACCAGGCCTTCAGCATTGTGGTGAGCGATATGGCGATCAGTACCAGCACGCTGAGCTATGGCGCGGTTGGTACCGCGTACGCGCAGACGCTTTCCGCTTCAGGCGGCTCAGGAACCTACACCTGGTCGGTCACATCCGGGGCGAGCAACTTAACGGCGCTTGGCTTGTCCTTGACCTCTGCTGGCGTACTTACCAGCAACGGTTCCTCGCTCACCACTGCTGGTAGCGCGACCTTTACGGTGCAAGTAGCGGACTCCAATGGTGGAACCGCGACGAGAAGCTATACCGTTTCCATCTACAGTGCGCTTGCCTTCACCACAACCTCGCTCAGCTCTGCCATCTACAACGCAACGTACTCGGCGACAATTCAGACTTCGGGCGGCTCCGGTAGTTATTCCTTCACAGTCAATAGCGGATCGATTCCGACCACAGCCACCGCAACAGCTCTGACGAACGGCGGCGGTCTTACCGGCTTGAATAGCGGCGGCGCGGCGTTGACCATTGGCGGCACGCCCACCAGTTATGGAACCATCACGCTGGTGGTGAAGATTACGGACAGCGTGACGGGCTTCTCCGCAAGCCAGACCTTCACAATCGCCGTCAATTCACTCACAGTCTCCATTGATGCCAGCAACGTTGCGCAGGGCATGGTCAATATGCCGTACACCTTCGACAACATAACCATCTCGAACGGCACCAGCCCTTACACCATCACCTACACAAATGCACCGGCAGGCCTGGCGGCCAATTCGAGTGGCCAGCTTGTAGGAACGCCAACCTCGTCCGGTACCACCACGGTGACCGTTAAGGTAACGGACAGCTCTTCGCCAACCAATCAGATTGGCACAACCACCTTCAGTCTGCCTATTGTGGATCAGACCGTAGGCGTCAACAACAGCAAGCTGACCGGTCAGTATGCCTGCTACATCGAGCGGTACTGGGCAAGCGGCGTAACCGGTGGCGACGGCGTTAGCACGCTGTACCGCGGCGGTGCGGTCTTTGCCTTTACCGCCGGTGGTGGCGGCACCATCACGGCTGGTGAGGTGGATAGCAATTCGCCGTCCAGCGGCCATACATTGTCCTCTTCGATGACCGGCACCTATGCCATCGGTTCGGATAATCACGGCTATATCAAATTCACCATCGGCAGCGGGTCGTTGCTGCTGTCTGTTGCGGGCAGCAACCTCAGTAGCAATGTCTTTCAGGATTTGGCCATCACCGAGATGGATAACGTGGGCAGCTCGCCGAGTGGCCAATCGGGAGCCGGCCATTGCTACAAGCAGACCACCACTGCCTTAACCGGTATCCGTCCCAGCGGTGGTTATGTCTTTGGCATCCGCGGGGAGAGTATGACCGGAAACACGGAGGCGTCAGCCGGCCAGATTGTCTTCAGCGGTTCAGCCGCCACTGGAGTTCAAGACATGGTTGACAACACAACGTTGTCGACGGCTCAAACGTTCAGCAACACCACCACGGTGACCGATTCTTATGGGCGCATGGTTGCCAGTAGTTCCGGCGTCAATCAGATGGTGATTTACGTGACCAACGACGCCAAAGGCGACGCGGTCATCATGACCATGCCCGATCATAATGGAACCAGCAATGGCGGTTTCATGATTGGTCTATCGAAGGCGCAATCCGCAACCAACATCGCGGCCAGTTATCCCATCCTGAGTAATGCTGTGATGTACATGAATGGCGCGGTCAATATTTCCGGATCGTCGCCCACCTACAAATCAATGGCTGTTCAACTCAGTGGCAGCAGCACAGCCAAGAAGATTACGGTCAACTCCATCATGAAAAACTCGGCTGGAACCTTCGCGCTGGATACGGATTCCATGTATGGCCAGTCAGTTTCCTACGTTACGGATACCAGCACCGGCAGAACCACTTTGACCGGTGTAACTGGAGACTATCTCTACCTCTACGACACCAACTCAGCGGTCGTGCTGTTTGCCGATACCGGTACCGGCGGTGGAACGCACAATCTGATCGGCTGGATGGAGCCGCAGGTGACTTCCGGATCGTGGGCTCTCAACGAGGTTGCAACCAGTAGCACAATCGCCAAGCAACCCAATGGACACTACAGCTCGAGCCTGAGCGCTGGCGTGCTGACCGTTGCCAGTGACGGAACGATGAGCGGCTTTGCCACCGACGAGGGCGGCGTCAACTGGGCTTCGTGGAACGAACCCATCAGCGGTACGCCAGCCATAACATCCACCGGGGCGCTGTCCTTGAATTCGTCGGACGGTGCAAGCTATGGCCTCTTCGATATCACGATAACCACCAGCGGTACGCCTTCCACAGAGGCCGAATGCTATGCCATCAGCGTAGATGCGGCAGTCAATTCCGCAACCAAGGGGAAGATGGTTTGCATTGACAGATCCAGCAGCGCGGCAGCACTCTCGATCGTGCAAGAGTAAAAATCTTGCCGGTCGAATTTCCAGACCCCGCCTTTGTGCGGGGTCTGTTTTTTGTATCGATAGCGCTGATTGGACTCCATAACTTCTGCGCCGGATACGTGTCTGCCGTCCAGGAAAGGTGATGCAGAATGCGATTGCTTTTGCTATCGAGAGTGGAGAGAGCGAAAAATGGCCGCCCGCGAAGAGGAATCTCGCGGACGGCCTGGCACTGCACGTACAAGGAGTTGTTCAGGTGGGCTCTATTTCTGCACCTGGACAGTTACAGCATGTGTAAGCGGAAGGCTGGTACCGGTCACAGTGAGCGTGTAGTTGGGGCGCGTGGTTGAATTGCATCCGGTGATGGTCATTCCGAGTCCTCCCACCAGGAGCAAAACGCCGATGCCGCCGAGGAGGCTGCGACGCGCGCGCCAGCAGAAAGGCAGGCCAAGACAGAAGAGGCTTGCCCATGCGAGTACGCCACTTCCAGGATGCGTGAGCATGGCCGTGCTCTGATTGACGATGGTGAGTTGTGTGGTTTGGATTCCTGTTCCGGAGGGTATGAGGGAGCTGGGCGAGAAGGCGCAAGAGTATCCTTCCGGCAATCCGGAACAGCTAAAGGTGATTGGCTGGCTGAATCCCCCGCTGGTCACGATGGAGATGTAGGTTTGCGCGCCGTTGCCGCTTAGCGACATGGTGTTGACCGAAGAGGCCAGAGCGTAGTCGCCTACAGGCACATCGTAGACCTTGACGGAACTCACGCTGGAAGTGGCGGCGCGATAGGTGGCGTCGCCCGTATAGTAGGCCGTGAGCGAGTGCGTTCCAGCAGACAGACTGGATGTGCTCAACGAAGCTGTACCGCTGGAACCTACTGTACCGCTGCCAAGTACGTTGCTGCCATCGGCAAAATAAACCGTGCCGGTGGGAGCCGCACTACCGCCGGTGACGGTTGCGGTCAGAGCAAGTGCATTGCCCGCAATCGGCGCCGCTGGGCTGGACGTGAGTGAGATGCTGCTTGCGGATGAACCAGCCGCACTTACTGTAACCAGCACGGCTGAGGATGCACTGGCGGAGTTGGCATTATCGCCGGAGTAGCTTGCTTTGACCGAATACGCGCCCGCAGCAAGACTGTTTGTGGTGTAGGTGACCGCGTTGGCCGTAACCGGAACCGTGGCCAATGTGGTTGATCCAGAGGTGAAGGTCATGGTTCCGGTGGGCACCGCGGAACCGGTGATCGCGATGGTGGCCGTGAAGGTAAGGTTCTGACCTGCAACCACGGAGCTGGATGAGCTTGCCAGTGTGGTGTAGCTGGTCATCAAGGGAATGACGTTGATGGGCGTCTCGGTTGTAGCGCTGGGCATGTTGTTTCCGTCTCCGCTGTAGACGGCCCTGATGTAGTGTGTGGCGGCGGAAAATGTTCCTGCGGCAAAGGTGGCCGCATTGCCTGTTCCAGGCAGGTTGACCTGTCCCAATGCATTTGCGCCTTCGTAAAACGTGATGGTGCCGGTGGGCGCAACGGGACTGGAGGTGGTAACGGCAACGTTGAGCTTCAGGTTGTCCGAGACCGTAACCGGAGAGGTGTAGGTCATCGCCAGCGAGGTTGGTACCGGTGCTCCCTGAAACGGAACAGGATGCCAGTGCAGAGGTGTTGTCCAGTTATTGACGGTCTGGCTGTTGGCTTCGCTGTCCAGATCGAGTCCGCCGCCCCACCATCCGGTCATCTCCATGGCTAGGCCAGACTGCGTATTCACGATCAGATAGGATCCGCTGCCATCGGTTGCAGGCTGCAGAGACCAAAGCTGCGAGACGTTGTCGGTGCGCAGATTCTGCACCACCTTGGAGCCGATGCTTGTGCCGCTTACATCGAGCGCCATCGGCGTACCTTTCTTTTCGCTGTTCAGGTTAGTAAAGACCCAGTTGCCACCGCCGGCCGCATGTGCGATCCAAACCTGATTGGCGCCCACGCTGGATGAGCCCAGGGTGGACTGGCTGGTGCCCCACACATCTATCTGCTTGCCTGCGGTCGTATCCCAGCCACCTTCTTCGGCGGCTTGAATGCTGCCAATGTTGCTGCCGCTGATGTACGAACTCCAGTTCCAGTCGGTGTAGAAAATGTATTGTCCGCCATCGACGATGGGCGACGTGGCTGCATTGGTGAGGACAAACGTCGTAACCGAGTTCGCCGGAATGCGGCGATAGAGTGTTGTACCGCTGATTTGGAACGACGGCTGCGCCACCAGATTTTCAGTAGCCGAAGTGCGATAGATCTGCACATTCCATGGCCCACTGCCCATGGCCGAGGGCATGTTTGTCAGGCTGTAAGCAACTTGCCGGTCGGTGCTGGTGTTGTTCACCGTGACAATCGCCAATGTTCCACTGCCATCGTAGGCCGCAACAGAATTGGCATCGTTGATGCCGATAAACTTGTAGCCTGGGCGAATGAACTTGGAGAAATTGCCCATCACATAATATTTTTCGTTGAAGGCATATCCATAGTTCGAGCTGCCATCCAGAACATTATTCAAAAAGCCCCATCCACCGCTGTTATCCACGGCCTGCCAGTAGACCCAGTTTTTGGGGTGCATCTCCTGCAAGTCCGTCAGAATCTGCATGGCCATGGTCATGCCGGTAGCATCGCCATCGCCGTATTCCGAGACCGAAAGTCTCTTACTCTGGTTGGCCACATTGGTCATTAGAGTAGAGCGGTTGCTGCCGTTGTAGGTGTGGGTGTTGATCTGGCTAAGGTAACCGAGCGAGGAGCTGCCCATGGCAGCCAGTGACGTCACCGCGGTATCGATACTGTTTTCATCGGAGGCGCTGACGGTGGTGTAGCTCATATTCTTGGTTGCCAGCGCGCTGCCCAGCACAGATACAAAGCTGTTCTGTGTGCTGGCGTCAAAACCGCATCCTTCTTGTGTGCTGGAGCCAAATTTCCACCAGTTCGCAGAGGGCTCATTCAACGGTTCAAGCGTGCGGAACGTGATGCCCCATGTGTCGTGGTAATGCTGCACAACCGTGGTGAGATAATCGGCAAACGCGCTTGCGTAGGCCGGATTCAGGTTGTTTCCGCCATTGGCCGCGCCAGTCACCGATCCACTGTTGGTCATCCACCACGGTGGCGAGTTCGAAAAAGCTTCGGTAACCGTAGCGCCTTTCAGCAGCGACTGTTGCAGGACCCAGCGCTGATTGGCATCCTGCGTCCAATCGTAGCTAGCCGATGAGGAAGCCAGGAATCCCGGTACGTTTGCGCGGTACTGCAGATACTGCTTGTTGGGCGATAGATACTGGGGATTTTCGCCGCCGCCAATGTTATAGCGGACCACGTTGAGACCGAGTCCATAGGTGGATCCAAAGATGCGCGCCATATAGTCGTTGCGGTTGGTGTCCGGATAGCCGCCCACAACATTGGCCCACCATGCGAGTGACGTGCCCCAGCCCTCGAAGGTCTGGTAGGTTGTTTTAAAGTCGACAGTGGCGCTCGTCTGTGCCTGGGCAGAAACTGCAAAAATCGCGCACAGCGCATAGATCAAGCAGAGCCACGGACGTGCGCCTTTTCTGTTGGAACAACGTGATGCATTCTTGGCCATATGCAACCAATCCTTCTCATGTTGGTTGGAAGTTTCCGCTTCCAGCGAATCCGGGCAGCCTGGGCCTGTGCCCAGACCCGGCACGGAGCCGGGTCTGAGCAGGCGCCAGTGGTTACCACATCAGCTTGACTGCAAGCTGCACCTGACGTGGCAGGTTGCTCTGCCCCGAGGGGCCCTTGGCAATTGCGCCGAAGGTCGGGCTATTGGCTGTCGCATCGTAACCAACCTGCCAGAGCGGGTGGTTCAACACATTGAAAGCCTCAAGCCGAAGCTGGAGTTTGAGGTTGTTATAGACCGCGAAGTTTTTGGAGAGGTTGGTGTCGAACTGGTTGTAGCTGGGCAGACGGACACCCGTATACACCACGTTGCCGGTTACGGCATACTGCGGCCGTACGCGGAAGGCGGATTGGCTACAGCTATGGCTCGCTGTCCAGTTGTTGGAAATTTGATCGCTGGTGCCCGCAACATGATAGGGATCGGCGATACAGCCATTCGCGCCGACGATCATGTTGTAACCACTTTTGGAATTGTAGGTGGTTGTGCGGCTCACGCTGGGATTGTTCAAATACTCGAGCGAGCTCGGCATGCCCCATGGCGTACCCGTTTGATAGACATACAACGCACCGAATTCCCAGCCGCCAATCGCGGTATCCACAAGGCGGTTGGAGTTGCCCAGCACGGCGCGGCCACGGCCCAGCGGCAGAAGATACACGCCGGAGAGCGTCACACGATGCGGGATGTCGCCGCCATCGAGCGAGCGCGACTTTATGCGATAGGTGTTGTCGGCATAGCCGCCCGAGCGCATCAGCTTCGACCAGGTCCAGGTGCCATGCAACGTCAGGTTCTTGCCCTGGCGGTGAATGCCGGTGACCTGCAGTGAGTTGTACCAGGTCCTGCCGTCGTTCAACTGGTACTCCCAGATGTCGCCGAAGGCCATGTACGGACGGGTCAAATTGCCATATTGAATGGTGGATGCGCTGTAGTAGCCGGACCCTTTGAACGCGGAGATGTTCTGAAACGGATTGGTGACATAGCCGCTATTACAAACCGAGGCCGCGCCACCCATTTCCACGTTGCACGTCGCCTGATACGACGGATCCCAGTGGTTGATATTGTCTGACGAATCCTGATGGAAAGACGTGCTGCCCACATAGCTGACTTCCACCGTGTCGTCCTTCAGGAACGCGCGTTGGACACCAGCCGAATACTGCCAGATGCCTGGAGTTTTGTAGTGCGGATTGATGAACCAGGGGCCCTGGCCAAGATTGGTGAGTGCGCCGGTGGAGGAACCCGTCGGCTGCACGATGCCGCTGGGGAAAGGATTGGTAAGCGTGTCTGCCGGTGTCTTACCACCGTCATACGTCGCGTTATAGCTGGTGCTCGAAGACCAGCCCATGGTATTACCGCCGGGGATAGGGTTGCGGAACATCTGTCCGAACCCGCCGCGGATAACGGTTTTGTCGTTGAGCGCATAGGCCACGCCCACACGAGGCTGGATGTTCTTCCATTGTGCGGCATAGTAGGTGTCGGGATTGCCATTCACACCCACAAAGGTGACGCCGCCCATCAGCTTGCCGCCATTGGGCAGCAGGGCATGGTTCACAAGTCCATCCACGGGATTCACGAGCGTGGTGTCAAAGGCATAATCGACCCGGTTATGGCGCTCCCAGATGGGCGAGTTCATGTCGTAGCGGATGCCCAGGTTGAGGGTGAGCTTGCGCGTGATCTTCCAGTCATCCTGTACGAAGGGCGCGATGTAGTGGCGGCTC
>Ga0207738_100052_pt1 | contig 27598 bp, 16 predicted proteins | sample LuqExpMetagenom9_FD_187767 | JGI IMG/M metagenome (GOLD analysis project Ga0207738, IMG submission 187767) | Tropical forest soil microbial communities from Luquillo Experimental Forest, Puerto Rico - Sample 9 (SPAdes) | ecosystem: Environmental > Terrestrial > Soil > Tropical forest ... | reverse complement strand
CCAGCCTTGACATAGCAGGCGGCATGCAGCAGGGCGCTGACCGGCGTGGGCGCGGCCATGGCTTCAGGAATCCAGGTGTGGAGGGGGAACTGCACGCTCTTGGCCACCAGGGCGATGAGCATGAGCACAAACAGGCCGGTGGACATACTCTGTCCAACCCGGGGATCGGTCCAGAGGGCCGTGCCCGCGCGATAGTAAATGACCAGGATGGCCGCGAGCAGGCAGTAGCCGGCGATGTGGGTCATCATGAGAACTTTGCGTGCTCCGCGGACCGCCTCCGGGTTGGTGTACCAGAAGCCAACCAGGGAGAAGGAGCATAGACCGACGAGTTCCCAGAAGAGATAGAAGACGAACAGGTTCGCGCTGAAGACCAGCCCGACGAAGCCGCCAATAAACACCAGCATTGCGGTGAAGAACCGGGTGGCAGCCTTCTCATGCGCCATGTACCCGATAGAGTAGAGCAGCACCATGCCGCCGATGCCGGTTCCCATGAAAGCGAACAGGACGCTAAGCGCATCGACGTGCAGGACCAGCGCAAGAGGGCCATCCCAGGCAAAGAGCTGAACATCGGTGAACTGGCCGCCCTGAACCGAGGGGATCAGAGCCGCGACAGACACCATGGCCGGGAGACAGCACAGGAAGGCGAGGATGCCTTTGGCCCGGGCGGAGCAGAATCGCGCGACAACGATCTGCAAAAGTGCGCCCAGAAGCAAAGAGCAGGGAGCGATCAAAATAAGGGTCGCAGCGGTCATGGCCAACCATGTTCCATAAGCGGATGAACAACGCGATGTGACGAAGCTCACTGCGTCGATGTGGATTCGATCCGGCTTTAGCGATTGTTGCCATGTGGGACGGCTAAAGTGCTGTTATCTGAAATATATAGACTTAGCCTTCGGTGTTTCCGGGCAATCGATCAAGAAATAACCGATATAGGAATATCGATTACCGCCTTGCGGTATTTAACTTTGCGCGGCTCAGAGTCCGGGAAAATCGTCCCTGAAAACAGTACGCTGTCTCAGCTTATTGGGCTTGCTAGGCGGGAGGACTGCTGGAGCGGGCTGGCTGGAGGCATGGTTCTCGACCGCCCGGGCCAGCCCCAGCAGGTTTACTTCCGCGGGACGAGAGATTTGCGGAACAACCCCGGCCCGGCTGTCGTATAAAGGGCGAGAGGACTTGCGCCATGACGGAGAAGAGATTTGCAACCGCGGCTGGGTTCCTGGCCGTGGTGCTGATGGGGACCGGTCTTGCCGGTTGCCGCGTTCAGGTAGACAAAGATCATAACGGCGAGGAAAAGCGCGTACAGGTGGATACTCCCTTCGGTGGCGTTCACGTGAATACGGACCAGACCTCCGCTGCCGATCTGGGACTGCCGGCCTACCCCGGGGCGGAGATTGTCAACGACGAGGGCGACAAGCATCAGTCGGCCGACGTGCATCTGGGCTTTGGCGAATGGCAACTGCGCGTGCGCGCCGTTCAATATGCCACTGCCGATTCACCCGACAAGGTGCAGGCCTTCTATAAAAAGGAGCTGACGCATTACGGCGATGTGTTGACGTGCCACAATCATCAGCCGGTTGGCACACCCAAGATGACCTCGCAGGGACTGACCTGTGACGACGACGAGAAGAACACGAAGATCGAAATCAATGGCCACAAGAGCGGAATGAATAGCGATGCGGAGGTCCAATTGAAGGTGGGCTCCAAACGCCATCAGAAGATTGTGGGTATTGAGAATCCGAAGAGCGGCAAAACCCGCTTTGCCCTGGTGGTGCTCGATCTGCCGTCTGGCAGCGGCAAGAGCAAGGGCGATTGAAGCCGCAGGTTCAACCGTGCGACCGAGGAGCGCGCCACCCCCTGGGCTGGCGCGCTTCAATTTTTGTGGGATTGAAGCAGCCGAATCTTTATCAGTAGTCACCTATAACGGTTTCAGGATTGCTGTACCCACGAAGTGAAGCTGCCCCATCGACCCGATCCAAAGGAGGGGCGGCAGCGGAAGCCATCGGATTGGGTCATCTATCCTGAAACCGCTCTAGACTACAGGTACCTGAACGTGACTCTTTGCTTTGGAGGCTTAGCTTTTTCTATGCGTATGCCCGTACTTGCTTCTGGATTGCTGCTGATGGCCGCGTCCACGATGTTTGCCGCCGATAAGCCCAAACCTGCTGGCGCTGCTCAGCCCGCGCAGGTGGATCCGTATGCCGAGGTGCAGCCGGCAACGGAGAAGTTGGATCTGGATATGTATCAGAGGATCCGCGACGAAGGGTTGAACCGCTCGCATGTGATGGAGTTTGCCAGCGCGTTGATGGATGGAATCGGGCCACGGCTCACCGGTTCGCCGAATCTGAAGAAGGCCAATGAGTGGTCACGCGACACGCTGACAAAACTCGGCCTGGAGAATGCTCGCCTGGAAGATTGGGGCGAGTTCGGATTGGGCTGGCAGCAGCAAAATGCCTGGGCCCGCATGGTCAGCCCGGATACGGCGGTGCTGATTCTGCAAGCCACACCCTGGTCGCCGGCGACTGCGGGCCCGGTCACCGGAGATGTGGCGTTTGTCGATATCCAGAGCGAAAAGGATATTGAAAAGTACAAGAGCAAGCTGGGCGGCAAGATTGTGCTGTTTGGCGCCATGCGCGATGTGCCCGTGGTGGACAAGGCCATGTTCGCGCGCTACACGGACCAGGAACTGGCGGAAGTCGCGCAGTATCCGGTGCCCAATAGCGCTGTATCGCCGGAGCGCCAGGCACGGATGCGTGCGTATGCGGAGCGCCAGCAACTGGTGGGCAAGGTGGCTGCGCTGTTTACCGAAGAGAAGGTGCTGGCTGTGATTGAGCCCAGTCGCGATGGCGCCAACGGCGGTGGTTCCGCTGGCCTGCTGTTTGATGACAATGGCGCAACCCTGGGCCGTACACCGTATCTGGCTGAGAAGCGTGTCAAGGTGCCGGTGGCTGTGGCCGCCATCGAAAGCTATGGACGGCTCTACCGGCTTACGCAGGCACACGTGCCCGTTACGGTTGAAATCAACCTGGATACCAAATTCACCGGAGAACACGAACACGCCTACAACACGGTTGCGGAGATTCCTGGAACCGATCCGAAGCTGAAGGATCAGATCGTGATGCTGGGCGGGCATATCGATAGCTGGGCGTCTGCTACCGGCGCTACCGATGACGGCGCGGGTACAGCCGTCGCAATGGAGGCGGTCCGCATTTTGAAGGCGCTTGGCGTCAAGCCGCGGCGCACCATTCGCGTTGCCCTCTGGAGCGGTGAAGAGCAGGGAATCTATGGTTCGAAGATGTACGTGAATCAGCATTTTGGCCAGGCCAAGCTTTCCAGCGCAGCGGACCAGATGCAACTGCCCGGATATATGCGTCGCGCGGATGGGCCGCTGGAGTTGAAGGCGGAACACAAACTTTTGAGCGGCTATTTCAATGTGGACTACGGCGCGGGCAGGGCGCGCGGCGTCTATACGCAGGGCAACCAGGCGATTGCGCCCATCTTTGTCCAGTGGATTGCTCCGCTGAAGGATCTGGGCGTTACGACGGTGTCGACGCGTAGCGCTGGCGGCACGGATCATCTCAGCTTTGACGCGGTGGGCCTGCCGGGCTTTCAGTTTGTGCAGGACGGTCTGGATTACGATTCGCGCACGCATCACTCCAACGCCGACGTATACGAGCGTTTGCAGGCCGCCGATCTGAAGCAGCTCGCGGTGGTTGAGGCGATCTTTGTGTACAACGCAGCTCAGCGCGACCAGATGTTGCCGCGCAAGCCTCTGCCCCAACCGGAACTTGAGCAGAAGCAGCATGCACCGCTGGAAGGCATCTTCCCGGGTGCGGTTGTACCTGAGCCGGAAGCAGGCAAGCAGGAACAACACTAAGCCACACGCTGACGATGTCCATCAGTCGCCAGCCAACGGATAGAACGCCGCCCGATTGCCAGCAATTGGGCGGCGTGTTTTGTAGGACAGCAGGATAGAGAGAACTGTTGTGCAAGCCTCTCAGATGGTGCAACCGGATTCGTTGTGCGCGTTTACCGGCGCGTGCCACAAATCGAAAGTTTCTGGTACACTGATTTTGGCGAACACGAAAGGGACGAACGCGCCAGGCCGCGCCCGGAAATTTCGCTCCATGTACCCAGTTGTCGGGGAGTGGCTCAGCCTGGTAGAGCACCTGGTTCGGGACCAGGGGGTCGGAGGTTCGAATCCTCTCTCCCCGACCATTCTTTCCAAGAAAGAATGAAAGAGCAAAAGCCGCGTGAGCGGCTTTTTTCATGGGTGCCACTTCTCCTGTTCCATCGGACATGGCATGTGCATTTTCGGAGTCCTGCGTAAGCAGATCGCTACGGACCGATGTCTCTGTTTTATCTGAAAATTGCATTCCACTGCTGGTCGTGCGAGGGATTGGGTTGTCCCGTAATGGGAAGCCATGCCCTCCAGCTTGCGCGGAAGGACGCGCCAGCCTGCTGGGAAGACGCGTCATGAGGGGACACTCCAGGGCATATTTTTGCCTCGTATCAGGATAAAAAATCTGTTCCCTCCGAAGTGCCGGGGGCAGTTGGAAGGCTGAAGGAAGCGCCATGGAAAGCGGCAGAGGGCAGGGTGGGAACCCGGCTCGCCGCAAGCTATAAAGAAATCATTTGAGTGTGCTGCAAAAAGCAGTCTATAAAAGGTTATTGTAAACTTCAAAAATGGTACTCGAATGTTCTATATAACTCATTTTTTATCAGCGTAATGTGCCAAATTGAGGCAGCGAGAAAAACTTTAAGTGTTATCAATAGAGAAATAAAACTTGACTGTTGTTTATTTCAATAGATAGACTCTTCACTGCAATCTAGCCATAATGCCTGAATTGCGGTGAACAGATACCGGCATTGACTGGTATCGTCCGACGAACGACAGATCGGAACCACTCTTTTTTGTCATTACGACGAGCGCTCCTGGGGCATGAGATGCTCCTGCCGCTCGCCCAACCGGACGTGTGTCCATTTTTTACTGGGAATCGCGCCGGGGCGCGATTTCGCCATGGAGAACAGGGCAGGGTACGAAGTGTCCTGAACAGAACCGAAGATGCACGTCACCGGTTTAACCAACAACTACCCGACACCTTATTGGGAGGAAACACGTGAACTTGCTCAGTGCATTTGCTGAGAGGCTTCGTTCCGGCAAGCGGCTGCCAGCAGTATGGGCAGCCTGTCTTTGCCTGATCGGCCTGCTCGCAACGGCGCCTGGATGGAGCCAGACTGCCGGCATGGCCGGTATTCAGGGCACCGTCCTGGACGAATCTGGTGCTGTGGTGGCGAACGCCACCGTTACAGCCACCAACAATGAAACTCACCTGGCGACGGTGCGCAACACGACCAACGATGGCGTGTTCACTATTGCTCCGATTCTGCCCGGTACCTATACGGTTGAAGTTGTCATGCCTGGTTTTTCTGACTATCAGCAGAAGAACCTGTCCATTGACGCAATGAAGATGACGCCGCTGAACATCGTTCTGAAGACGGGCGCGGCGAACGAAACCGTTATTGTTTCCGAAGCTCCGCCGTCGCTGGACACCAACAGCGCCACCCTCGGCGGCATCATGGAAAACAAGCAGTACGCCAACCTGCCGATCCAGATGGGCGGCCAGCAGCGCGATCCTACCGCCTTTGCCACTCTGATGCCTGGTGCACAGGGCGGCGCACGTGCCCCGATCATCGGTGGTTCGGCCAACTATTCCGCAGAGCTTTACCTGGACGGTCTGCCGTTGACCGTTGCCACGCAGCAGGGCGACAACCGTGTCGTCATGAACTCCATCTCAGTTGATTCGATCGACCAGTTCCAGGTGCAGACCAGCGCCATTCCGCCGGAGTATCAGGGTGCAGGTCTGATGAACTTCACCATCAAGCGTGGTGGCAGCCAGTTCCACGGTTCCGCCAACGTGCTGGCTCGCAACACCGTTTTTGATACCTGGACCTATACCCAGAAGCGCTCCTACAGCACCACGGGTGTCAAGCCCAACCGCTACGAGAACCAGAACGAAGTCACCGGCACCATCGGTGGCCCTGTGCCTTTTGGTTGGTTCAAGGACCGGGTCTTCTTCTTTGAAGGCTTCATGCGGTATCACGGCCGCGCGGGCGCCAATCCTGGCTACCTGACGGTTCCCACTCTGAAGATGCGCGATGGCGACTTTAGCGAACTGCTCGCAGCCAACGGCGGCACGGGCTATGTGCTGTACGATCCGCTGTCGACGGCAACCTGCACCGCCAATAACGGCGGTAACTACTGCCGTTATCCCTTTGGCCAGGCGTGGACCGGCGTTTCCGATGCCAAGCAGGCCACCAACATGATCCCGGCCGGCTACCTTTCGCCGATTGCCAAGTACATGCAGAAGTACCTGCCCACGCCCAGCAACAGCAAGACCCAGAACAACTGGCTGGGTGGTCAGCCCTCCGGCTACGACAACTGGATGAGCAACTCGCGCATCGATGTGAAGATCAACGACGCGCAGAGCCTCTCGCTGGTGTATGCCCACGGTACGCGTAAGAACGTTCCGTACACGCTTCTGGCAACCACTACGCTTCCGCTGCCTTATATTCAGGCCAGCTCGGCGCAGGTCGATATCGATCTGGCCAATGTTTACCACACCTACACGATTTCGCCGCGTATGGTGAACTCTGCCAAGTTCGGCTTCCTGCACTTTGGTGGTCCGCCGATCACCGCCGCCACTGATCTGGGTGCGGGTAACCCGTACTCGGCTACCGCGGCTGGCATCACCAACCTGCCGATAGGCCAGGCTTCGAACGAATTTCCTGGTACCGCGTTCAACACTTTCAGCACCACGAATGCAAACGATCCGGTCAAGTGGACGGGCAACGGTGCATCGCAGGCTTCCTACACCTCGAAGTCGCTCGGCTACACCTTTGGCGACAACGTTCTGTACCAGGTGGGCCGTCACTCGTTCACCTTTGGTGCGCAGTATCAGATGTTGGAAGCTAACGCGGATACCTATGATGGACCTTCGGGCATCCTGACCAGCACCTACACCCACGCGCCGACCGCCGGCCTGGCCTCCAGTTCCTCGCTGGTTTCCAACACCGGTTTCAGCTACGCGAGTTTCCTTATCGGTGGCGTAGGTTCGATGGCCACCACCATTCAGAGCATCGGCGTGGTGGGTGGACGGTATCACACCTTCGCTCCCTATATGAACGACGATTACAAGGTCAACAGCAAGCTTACGCTGAACCTCGGCTTCCGCTGGGATTACCTGCCGCCGTACCACGAGGCGAGTGATCGCTGGTCGTTCCTGAACCCGACGCTGACCAACACCATCACCGGTAACGCCGGCATGATGCAGTTTGCCGGTTATGGCGCGAACACCTGCAACTGCCGCACCCCGGTAGAGACCTATTGGAAGAACTTTGGTCCCCGTCTAGGCCTTGCTTACTCGATTGACGACAAGACCGTGATCCATGCGGGCTTTGGTATCTTCTACTCCCACGGTGGCGGCGTTGGCGGCCGTGCAGGCGCCGCAACTGGCACCGGCCAGTTGGGCTACTCCACCACGCCGAGCTTCTCGGAAACCCCAGCTGCACCGGCCTTCTGGCTGAACAATGGCAGCACCTGGACCTCCAACAATATGGCCAACACCGCCTTTGGCGGCGCAGGCTTTACGCTGCCTACACCGACGGGCGTTTCCGCGGCAGGTCAGCAGTTGAATACAGGCAACTACGTGAATGGTTCGGGCGCGTACGTCCAGAGCGCAGGTTCGGTGGGTTATGCCGATCCCTACGTCTCCGGCCGTGCACCGACGTTCAACTTCTTCAATTTCGGTGTGCAGCGTTCGCTGACGCACTCCACCACGTTGTCGGTGAACTACAGCGGCTCGGAGAGCCACTTTATTCCTGCCGGCTCGTCGGCGGCTGTGGGCCAGTGGGCCAACCAGCTTGATCCCAAGTACATGGTTGGTCTGGCGACAACCAAGACCGGCACAGGTGCCAACATTCTGTCGGCGCAGGCCACCACGGCCAACATTGGCGCCGCACAGGCCGCGATGTCGAGCATCAAGGTTCCCTACTCGGGCTATGCCGCGGCAGGTAATGCCAACGCCAAGGCCACCATCCAGCAGATGTTGCTTGCCTTCCCGCAGTACTCGGGCGTGTCGAACACCTGGGGCTACAACGTAGGCAACAACTCCTACCACTCGCTGCAGGTCAGTCTGGTTCAGCGTGACTGGAAGGGACTTTCTTTCCAGGCACACTACACCTTCTCCAAGAACATCGGTGACGATGGCACCTACCGTAGCGGCTATGACATTCCTGCCGCCGCGATCGATGCTGGCGGCAAGAGCTTTACGCGCGGCCGCGCCGACCGTTCCTGGACCACTGTTTCGATCCCGCACTCGCTGCGTGCCTTCGGCGTCTACCAGTCGCCGTTCGGCAAGGGCAAGATCGGTTCGGATAACTTCTGGGTGAGCAAGCTGGCCGGTGACTGGTTGTTGTCGGGCATTTATTCCTATAGCCAGGGCACGCCGCTGGCCATCACGGCCGGTACCTGCTACTCCACGGGCGGCACCTGCATGCCGAACCTGAACACCAACTTCAGCGGCAATGCCAAGGTGAGCAACTTCGCTCTGGATAGCCAGCCGCATATCGACGTCAACGCCTTCATCGCGCCGGCTTACTACGGCTCGACTCAGGCCTGCACCAAGAACTGCACCCAGATGTTCGGTAATGCACCGCGCTCGGCTGCCTATGGCCTGCGCGCACCGAACAGCTACAACCTCGATATGGGTCTGAAGCGTACCTTCCCGTTGCCGGGCGACCGCTTCAAGCTGCAGATCGAAGCCAACTGCTTGAATGTGACGCACGCGCACACCTTCGGTGGCATCGGTACTTCGCTGCCGGCACCTGCAGCGACCAGTTCCGATGCGGCGACGGTTCACTACGTCCAGCCTGCAGATCCCAAGAATTGGGCTTTCGGTCTGGCAACTACCGCTTCGGGCAATCGTGACTGGCAGTTTGCCGGCCACATCACCTTCTAAGCAGAACAGCAACAGAAACAACAAAGAGGCTGGACTTCGGTCCAGCCTCTTTGTTGTTGGCGCGGTAGTTGTGTTGGACGAGCTGTTGGCACATGGCGCGACCAGATGCGGGCGGCTATTCCAGTCGAGAGATGGTGTAGTTTGCATCCGCATATGGTTGCCGGCAAGTCGGGCGTATCCGTGGGTTGGGCTTGCGGATACGGCGGCTGCCGCTGCTATAACTGGAGCATGGCCTCGCTGGAAAACTTTCGTCTGGTTGTCTTCCGCTCGGTTGCCACAAATCTGAGTTTTCGTAAGGCTTCGGAGGAACTGTTCCTGACGCAGCCGGCGGTGAGCGCGCAGATCAAGGCGCTGGAAGAAGAGCTTGAGGTTCAGTTGTTCGACCGCAGCCGAGGCAGTGTTTCGCTGACCGAGGCAGGTGATGTGCTGTTGGAGTTTGCGCATCGCTCGCATGCGATCTCCGCGCAGGCGTTGGCGGAGCTTGCGGGGCTGAAGGGCGAGTTTGCCGGCGAACTCCGGCTGGGGGCTTCCACCACGATTGCGCAGTATGCGCTGCCGCGGCGCTTGGGGGAGTTTCGCCGTCAGAATCCGCGGGTTGAACTGCAATTGACCAGTGGCAACACTGAGCAGATTGTGACCGCTCTGCTGGAGCATCGTATTGTGCTTGGGCTACTGGAAGGTCCTCCGCGCTGCCGCGAGGTGCGGGTGGAACCGTATCTATCGGACGAGCTTTTGCTGATTGTGCCGCGAGGCCACGAGTGGGCGGAGCGAGGCTCGATCCGCTGCAAAGACCTGTTGTCCATGCCCCTGTTGATGCGCGAGCGCGGGTCAGGAACGCGGCGTGTGGTGGAATTGGCTCTGGAGAAGCGGGGCGTGCACATGAGCGATCTGCATCTGGCCATGGAACTGGACTCGACCGAGGCGATCAAGTCAGCGGTGGAAGCAGGGCTGGGCGCGGGGTTCGTATCGCGCTGGGCCCTGGCGCAAGATTGCCGCAATGGCAAGGCCTTCCAGATTGTCGCGATTGAAGGTGTGCAGATTCCGCGCCCCTTCCTGCTGGCTTCTCTGCAAGGGCAGGAAGTGCAGGGTGTGGCTGCCGCATTCCGGCGTTTTCTGCTGGCGGAGCAGCCTGCCTGAGGCCAGCGAAGCACAATTCTCCTACCAGATAAAAAGTTCTTATCGGTCATCAGAAATCGCAGTTGGACACCGCCACAGACGAGGCGGAGACTCGAATCTGTGAGCAAGAATATCTTTTTTGCAGGTTTGATTCTGAGCGCGAGCGGCGTGTTTTCACCACCTCTTGCGCTGGCGGCAGGGCTTCTGTATGGCATGAGCTTTGAGCATCCCTATCATCTGGATGCGCGGCGGCTCTCCAGGCTTCTGCTGCAGATCTCCGTGGTGGGACTGGGCTTTGGTATGAATCTTGGCCAGGTGCTTCAGGCAGGGCGCAGCGGCTTTCTCTATACCGCGCTGAGCATCAGCGTGGCGCTGACGCTAGGGTGGCTGCTGGGGCGCATGCTGGGAGTGGCGCGCAAGGTCTCTTTTTTGATTTCGGCCGGCACGGCGATCTGCGGGGGGAGTGCGATTGCCGCGCTGGCGCCCGTTAGTCAGGCGAACGAGGAAGAGATTGCCGTGTCGCTGGGCACGGTCTTTACGTTGAATTCCGTGGCTCTGCTGATCTTTCCTGCCATAGGATCGGCACTGCACCTGACCCAGAATCAATTTGGATTGTGGGCGGCGTTGGCCATTCACGACACCAGTTCGGTGGTGGGCGCGGCGGCCAAGTATGGCGCGGTGGCGTTGGCCATTGGCACCACGGTGAAGCTGGCGCGGGCCTTGTGGATTGTTCCGCTATCGTTTGCTACGGCAGCCACGCAGCATAGCCGGGTGCGCATCCAGTGGCCATGGTTCATCCTCTTCTTCTGCCTGGCGGCGGTGGCCAACAGCTATCTGCCGCAGTTGGCGCCAGTTTATCCCGAGCTGAAGCGTCTGGGCGTGATTGGCCTGACGGCCACACTGTACCTGATCGGCACCGGGCTTTCACTCAAGACACTGCGCGCGGTGGGCGTCAGACCGTTGCTGCAGGGCGTCTTGTTGTGGGTGCTGGTGGCTGCCGGCTCGCTGGGGCTGATCTGCGCGGGCTGGATCGCTATCTGAGCGTCGGGGCCAGGGCGACGCCTTGCACGTTGCATCTGGGGCACTGGTAGACTGGGGCGAGACGGAAGATGACTAGCCGTGCGGTGATCCGTCCATACATCAGTAGGTTTCAGCGGGATCCACATGGGCGGAGAACATGAGCCGGTCCGGTTTAATTTGCTTCTTGTGGTCAACACCCAAAAGATAACCAGTGCGGCAGCTCTGGAGGGTGCATACTACACCTAGATAAGAAGTCCAGACCGGGATGCAGGGAAGGTTGGTCCTTCATGGCGCTTCTCACGTCCCTTTGCCGCACCAGGATGAAATCAACCCAGGAGAGTTCGCGTGAGTGTGGTTCGATATCTGTTGGTTGTTCTGGCACTAGCCGGCGCAGTTGTGTCGGGCATGGCGCTGCGGGTTCATTACTCGGATAAAACTGAGTCTTGCTCGATTAATGAAACCTGGGATTGCGGACGGGTGAACCACAGCTCGTTTGCCGAGATTGCGCATTTCCCGGTGGCCGCCATCGGCATCGCCGGCTATCTGGTTCTGGCTGTACTGCCACTGCTACGGATGCGCTTTGTGCTGTTCCTGGCCGCCAATGTGGGCTTCATGTTCGCTCTGCGGCTGTCGCTGATTGAGGAGTACGCGCTGGGAGCATGGTGCGTGTATTGCGTGATCTCGCAGGTGATCATCGGGCTGATTTTGCTGATCAGCCTGGGGTGGCATGCGGCGGAGTATCGCGCGCTCCGGAAGGCTGCCCCGAGCATCTAGTCCGGCCTCCCGTTTCATGAGGCCGGCCCGAGCCTGCACTGTCCGGTGGCGATAGGCGAGGAGTAAGCTCAAGCTGCGGCGGGGGGATTCCTTCGCCGCAGATATTTATAAATACCTTATTTAAAACGACTTATTTATCTATCTCTGCGCCGAATCGCCGGGATTTTCCCTTTAAAAGATTGCGTGAAGAAATTTTCTTTACAAAGCCTGTAACGAATTGCCGTGAGGCGGGCTTTATTCCAGCGAAGCACTCAAAGGGGAACCTGAAGGTGATGAAACGCATTCTTTTTCCATTCTTCGCACTGGCTCTGTGGGCGGCTGCGGCGGCATCTGGCGCCTGGGCCGAACAACCATTGACGCTGCGGCAGGCGATTGCGCAGGCCTTGGGACAAAATCCAGAGGCTGCAGTGGCCAAGGCCAACGTGGCGGAGGCACAGGCAGGCGTGAGCATGGCGCGCTCGGCCCTGCTGCCACAGGTAAGCCTTACGGAAGACATCTCACGGGGCGACGATCCGGTGTATGCCTTCGGCACGCGGCTCCGGCAGCAGCGGTTCACGCAGGCCAACTTCGCGGTGGATTCGCTGAACCGTCCGGAACCGATCAGCAACTTTTCGTCGCGCATCTCAGGTGGCTGGCAGTTGTTTGACTCGCTGGTGACGGAACGACGCATTGCCGGAGCGCGCAAGATGGAGCGCAGCGCCAGCGCGCAGGCCGGGGCGGTGGATCAGAAGATTATCTTTGATGTGGTTGCGGCTTACCAGCATGTGCTGTATGCCGAGCGTCAGGTGGTGACGGCACGGCATCAGACGGAATCGGCGGAGGCGTTGCTGCATGCGGCCGATGATCATGTGAGGGCCGGGCTGGCCGTGGAGTCCGACCGCATGGCGGCGCAGGTAAATCTTGCCGCGCGTAAACAAGCGCTGATTGCAGCCGAGGGCGAGCGTGAGATGGCGTGGGCTGCCCTGCGCTTGGCCATGGGCGCGCCTCAGTTGGAGGCAGCTACTCTGGCCCCAATCGAGCAGAGGAATTATCCCGACTGGGCGCTGGCGGAGGCATGGACGCAGGCACTCAAGAGCCGCAAGGATCTGGCCGCGCTGGGCGAGGCCAGTCAGGCGCAAGCTGCAGCCACCAGCGCCGCAAAACTTGCGCTGGGTCCACGCGTGAATGCCTACGGCAATTGGGAAAACGACCGCAATACACTCTCTAGCTCTGGTGGCAGCAACTGGGTGGCTGGTGTGCAGATCGGCATCGATCTGCAGCCGGTAACCAAGCGTGCGCAACTGGCGGCGCAGCAAGCGGCGAAGGCGCGCATGGAAGCGCAGGTAGAGGGCTACCGCCAGCAGGTCCGCTTGCAGGTGAGTCAGGCGCATACCCAGCGTGCCGTGGCCGCACAGTCCATGGAGACGGCGCACGCTGCCGTGGAGCAGGCCGTGGAGAGCCTGCGCATTGTGAAGAATCGCTATGAGGCCGGGTTGGCTACCATCACCGATTTGCTGCGTGCCGAAGATGCCGAACGCGAGAGCCAGAACAATTATTGGCGCGCTGTGTATGGCAACACGGTGGCCTATGCTCAACTGCTGTTTGCAACCGGGACGTTGACGCCCGAAGCTGCGGAGGATCTGCAATGAAGTTGTTTTCCTGGTCTTCGTCTTGGATGTGGATGGGGTTGGCCGCAACGGTCCTCGTGGCCGGATGTAAATCGAATGCTCCGGTGGCGCAGGGGCCGGTGGAGACGGTTCGTGCCAAGGTGGTGGTGGCCGAGCAGGCGCAGGTGAATTCCGTGGTGCGGGCTACGGGCACCTTGCGCGCGCATCAATCGGTGATGCTTTCTGCACAGGTGATGGGCCGCGTAACGCGTGTGCTGGTGCAGGCAGGCGATACGGTGCGCGCCGGTCAGACGCTGGTGGTGCTGGACGACGCTACAGTGCGTGCCGGCGCGGAACAGGCTGAAGCCGCGGTAAAGGCGGCGGAGCAGCAGCAGGCTGCGGCGCAATCGAATGCTGACCTTGCCGCCAGCACGCTGGCTCGCTTCCGCCAGTTGCAGGCGCAAAAGAGTGTGAGCGCGCAGGAAATGGATGAGGTGGCGCGCCGTGCTGAAGCGGCTGCCGCCCAGTCGTCTGCCGCGCGTGCGCAAGTGGCCGCGATCCGGGCACAACATGCCGGAGCCAGCGCCATGGTTGGGTATACACGCATCATGGCTCCGTTTGGGGGTGTGATCACGGCGCGCATGGTTGATCCCGGTGCGATGGCCGCGCCCGGAGTGCCTCTGGTGCAGGTGGACAGCAATGGTCCGCTGGAATTGCAGGCCCAGGTGGCGGAGTCCTCCATCGCAGGTCTGCGGAAGGGATCCCGGCTTGCCGTGACAGTGGATAGCCTGGGCAGCGAGCCGCTGGATGGCTCAGTTGCAGAGATTGTGCCCGCCGCCGATCCGTTGACGCACAGCTTCCAGGTGAAGCTTGCGCTACCGGCAAACAAGCAACTCCGCGCTGGCCTTTCAGCCAGCGCTGCGATCCCTTCCGGCACCAAACAGGCGGTGCTGGCAGCACGCAGCGCCATTGTGCAGCGTGGTTCGTTGGCCTGTGCCTATGTGCTGGACAACAACGGAGTGGCGCGTTTGCGCTATGTGACGCTGGGCGAAGCGCAGGGCGCGAAGGTGGAAGTTCTGTCCGGGCTGAGCGGCGCCGACAAGCTGGTGGATGCACCGGGCGACCGTGAGTTGAATGGCAAGCGGATCGAGGTGCAGCCATGACAGAGAGCACGAGCACGCACGGTCTCGGGGTGGCGGGCAGGCTGGCCCATGCGTTTCTCAATTCCAAGCTGACCCCGTTGTTCATTGCTGCTTCGTTGGCCTTGGGCATCTTTGCGGTGGCCATTATTCCGCGTGAAGAAGACCCACAGATTCTGGTGCCCATGCTGGATATTGCCACGGCCATGCCGGGCGCCAGCGCGGCCGAGGTGGAGCAGCGCGTTACCTTGCCAATCGAAGAGCTGGTGCATCAGATCTCGGGTGTTGAGTATGTGTACTCCACATCCAGTCCTGGACAGAGTCTGGTGGTGGTGCGCTTTCTGGTTGGCACACCGCAGGAAGATGCGCTGATCAAGGTCTACAGCAAGCTGTATTCGAACTTTGATCGTATTCCGCCGGGCATTACCCAGCCCATGATCCGCGCGCGTTCCATCGACGATGTGCCGATTCTGGCCGTGACCCTGTGGGGAGGGAACTATAGCGGCCAGCAACTGCGCGCCATGGCCGACGAACTGCAGCACCGCATCGTGCAGACGCCGGATGTAAGTGAAAGCACGGTGATTGGCGGCTTGCCGCGTTCCATGCGGGTGATGTTGAGCGCGGCCAAGCTCAGTGCGTATGGCTTGTCGCCCTTGCAGATTGTGGGGCATCTACAGGCCGCCAATGCCAGCCTGCAGGCGGGCAGCTTTGCCGAGAACAATCGCGAAGTCCGCGTGGATGCGGGGAATATCTTCACCAGTGCTCGTGACCTGGAGACAGTGGTGGTGGGCGCGCAGCAAGGACGTCCCATTTACCTGCGCGATGTGGCCGACGAGATTACGGATGGTGCGGCTGAACCCGCCAACTATGTTCTGTTTGGCACCACACAGGCGGGCAGCAAGACGGCTGCGCAATATCCGGCCGTGACCGTGACGGTGGCCAAGCGCAAGGGAACCAACGCGACCGATATCGCCAATGCGGTGCTGGCCAAGATCGACGCCATGAAGGGCACCGCGTTGCCGTCCGATGTGCACGTGACCACCACGCGCAATTACGGCGAGACGGCCAAGGCCAAGAGCGACGAACTGCTGGAACACTTGCTGCTGGCCACGCTCTCCGTGACGTTTCTCGTGGCTCTCTTCCTCGGTTGGCGCGAGTCGGGTGTGGTGTTGCTGGCTATTCCAGTTACGCTGGCGCTCACCATGGCCATCTTCTGTTTTCTGGGCTACACCATCAATCGCGTTACGCTCTTCGCGCTGATCTTCTCCATTGGCATTCTGGTGGACGATGCGATTGTGGTGGTGGAGAATATTGTCCGCCATCTGCGATTGCCGGAAAACAAGGGCCGGCCGCGCGCCGAGGTTACGGTGGAAGCAGTGGCCGAGGTGGGCAATCCCACGATTCTGGCCACCTTCGGCGTGATTGCCGCAGTGCTGCCCATGGCGTTTGTGCGTGGACTGATGGGGCCGTATATGCGTCCCATTCCCGTGGGCGCATCGGCGGCCATGCTGTTTTCTCTGATGGTGGCTTTCGTGGTTTCGCCTTGGGCTGCGCTGCGGTTGCTGGGCCGTCACGCGGCCGATGCCCACGGCGATTCCGATGAGACTGATAACTGGCGCACGCGGCTTTATCGCCGGGTGATGACGCCTTTGATCCGCTCCGGACGCAATCGCCTGTTCTTCTTTGCTGGAGTGGCGGCCATGCTGCTGATCTCGGTTCTACTGGTGCCGTTGGGACTGGTGCGTGTGAAGATGCTGCCCTTCGACAACAAGAGTGAGATTCAGGTGGTGGTGAATATGCCGGATGGCACACCGCTGGAGCAGACGCTGCGTGTAACCCAGGCCTTGGGCGATGCGTTGGCCACTCAGCCCGACGTGCTGAATTATCAGATCTACGCGGGCACTTCGGGTCCTTACAATTTCAACGGATTGGTGCGCCATTATTACATGCGGCGCATGCCGAATCAGGCCGACATTCAGGTGAATCTGGTGGGGGCCAAGGATCGACATGAGCAAAGTCATGCCATCGCCAAAAAGCTGCGTCCGCTGCTGGCGGCAGTGGGCAATCGTTATGGTGCGCGCATTCAAGTGAGCGAAGTTCCGCCAGGTCCGCCGGTGATTCAGACGCTGGTGGCTGAGGTCTATGGTCCGGATCTTGAAGGGCAGACGCAGGTGGCCCGGCAGATCAAGCAGGTCTTCCAATCAACGGCCGGTGTGGTGGACACGGACTGGTATGTGGAAGATCCTCAGCCGCAGAGCACTTTGCGCGTGGATGCGGTGAAAGCTGCACAGAACGGCATTGCGGTGGCCGATGTGGCGCATGCGCTGGCCTTAGCCACCAGCGGCATGCAGGCCGGATTGCTGCATGACCAAAATGTGCGTGAGCCGATTCCTGTGAACGTGCAGTTTACACGCGCCAGCCGCTCGGGAGCCGATGCGCTGGCCAATATCCATCTGCCTGCGCCCAACGGTGCGATGGTGCCGCTGAGCGAGTTGGTCAGCGTGGAGCAGGGCGCTGTTGAACACAGCATTTATCACAAGAATCTGGAACGTGTGGTGTATGTAACCGGCGACGTGGCCGGGCAGGAAGAGAGCCCCGTCTACGCGATTTTGAAGATGAACCAAGCGCTGGATCATCTGAAGTTGCCCGCGGGGTACACGCTCAAGCGCTATAACGCAACCATGCCTGAATCCACCGACCACTATGCGATGAAGTGGGATGGCGAGTGGCACATCACTATCGAAGTCTTCCGCGATCTGGGGCTGGCTTTCGCTGCGGTGCTGATTCTGATTTATGTGATCGTAGTGGGCTGGTTTCGTTCCTTCATTGTGCCGCTGATCATCATGGCTCCCATACCGCTGACCTTGGTGGGCATCTTGCCGGCGCATGCGCTGATGGGAGCCTTCTTCACTGCAACATCGATGATTGGCTTCATTGCCGGGGCCGGCATCATTGTGCGCAATTCCATCATCCTGGTGGACTTTATCGAACTGCGTTTGCGGCAGGGCGCGCCGTTGGCGGAGGCAGTGATCGACGCGGGCGCCATCCGCTTCCGTCCCATGCTGTTGACGGCGGCAGCAGTGGTGGTAGGGGCAAGCGTGATCCTTACGGACCCCATTTTTCAGGGATTGGCAGTTTCGCTGATTGCGGGCGCTATCGCCTCCACGTTTCTGTCGTGGCCTACAATCCCAATTCTCTACTACATTGTGCATCGCAACCAGCAACCTGTAATCGAGAGCGCGCAGAGCGCGGAAGGAGAAATGGAATGACGGTAGAACGCGCATTGCGCTTGATGGCTGGACTGGTCACACTCATCTCACTGGCACTGGCTCATTGGGTATCGGAGCAGTGGTTGTGGCTGACCGCGTTTGTCGGGCTGAATCTGCTGCAATCGGCCTTTACCAACTGGTGCCCGGCGATGAGCATCTTCCGGGCATTGGGGCTGCCTGAAGCGAGCGCGGGATGTGGCGGAAGCTGCGGAACGCGGGAAGAGAACTGCGGCTGCGGGCAGAAGCCTGAATAGGCAGCAAACAGAATGCGGCGCTTCCGTCATGGCCGGGCCACAATGCCTGTTGCCATGGCTGGAAGCGCTCCATGCCAGATAGGAAAGTCAGATGCTTTCCACTTGCCGCCAGCGTGAGAAGAACCTTGGCCTGGCTGGATAGATTCTGTTATTCCGCTGCCGGCTTGGCTATGGCCTTACGGGCATCGCGCACAAAGCGGCTGGTGGATTTGGTTAAGTGTTCCAACACCACGGTCCACTCTTCCAGGTGACGCTTGCCATCCCGGGTCAGCCGGTAGATGCGACGCGCCGGACCACTTTGGCCCTCTTCCCAGGCAGACTTCACTTTGCCGTTTGCCTCAAGCTGGCGCAGGGTGCGGTAGAGCGCGGCCTTGTCGATCTCGGCATCGGTGAGGGCGTGTTTCTGCAGGTCGGCGCAGAGGTCGTAGCCACAACTGCGGCCCTTGACCTGCAGCAGGTAGAGCACCAGGGGCTCCACAAAACGGTAGAGGTTGCCCATGCCGCAGGAGCAAGGGTAGTTCTTCTCGTGATGGGTGCAGATTTTTCTTGGCATCGCGGGCCTACTCTCAAATCCCGGAGGCTGGTTGCCAGCCTGCATCCCTATCATAATCCAGATGCTGGCTTTCCGGATGGGGTGGCCTCCTGTCCGGATAGGGGATGGTGGTAGCATGTAGATGTAAGTTACATCTATTTTTGCTGCGCAACGAAAGGACTTCCCATGAAAATTGCCATTCCGATGAAGGGCGAGAGCCTGGATCAGCACTTTGGCCACTGCGAGAAATTTGCCCTGATCGATATGGACGCCGATAGCCGCACGCTGCGTGGTGTGCAGCAGGTGCCAGCTCCGGCCCATGAGCATGGGCTTTTGCCCAAGTGGCTGCAAGAGCAGGGTGTGGAGGTGGTGATTGCCGGGGGCATGGGCGGCCACGCACACGCGCTTCTGGAGAGCTTGGGCGTTACGGTGGTGACCGGCGCTCCGTCTGAGACTCCGGAAACGCTGGTCCGCGGCTATCTGGCGGGAACATTGATCTCGGTGGAGCGGGCCTGTACTCACACCTGCTCGCACTGAAGCGTCTTGCGGGCGCGGGAATGCGCTATGCCGGAGGGATCTATTGCAAGCAATCTGGCTGGGGTGTGCCCCGCACCTCTAGTAGGCGCGGTAGGCCTCAATGGTGGCGGTCAGCGGCGTACCCTTTACCTGCGAGATTTTCAGCAGGACCTCGAAGGGGGGGAAGGTGGTACGGCCCATGGTTTTAAGAAAGGCTGAGAGCTGCTGTTCAGAGAGCAGGAAGTCGCCGGCCGCTTCGGTTGCTTCGGAGTTGGTGCCTTCCAGCAGCAGTACATTTCTGCCATCCGACTGGTTGGGCATGTAGGCGATGACGCAATACCCCACCACATAGGTGGCAAGCCACTCTTTAGGCTCGTTGCCTTGCGGTTTGTTGTTGGTCACATGGCTGACGCCCACATCGATGAACTTCATGCCTTCCGAGAAGTTGAGTTTCTCGTCAAACACGCCTTCCCAGGGGTTAGAAATTTTTCCGCCAATCAGAATGACGTTGTTCTGCCGTAAGAGGGAGGGGATGTACTGGCGTGCGCCATAAAGATGAACCTGCCGGTTGAGCGGCGCCTGGGAAAGAATGCGCTGCGCCAGCTTGAATTCGCTGGTTGAGCCCAGACCTTTGGAGGCGACCAGGTGCAGGGCCGTGTGGTCGGAGGTATCGGAGGCCGGGGGCAGGTAGGAACGGTTCAGGTAATCGTTGAAGGTGGTGTACTTCTTGGTGAGCTGTTCGATCAGCAGCAGCGCATCGTCCCCGATGACCAGATCGGTGTCGTGCGGGGAATTGAAGAAGGAGGCCCAGAGAGCCGCCACGGCTGGTGTCGCCTGCCAGGGGGCAAGCTCTTTGCGCAGATCGCTGAGTTGCTGGTGCTGGCGATAGGCAAGCACTCCTAGAACAAGGGAGGCAGCGACGGACAGAAAGGCGATGCCGCCTAGAATTTTGGTAGCCAGCCTGGAGCCGGTCGTCGCAGGCTGCACTGTGCTGGTTGGAACGTACGCTGGCACCGGCTCTGTTTCGACAGGGCGGGGGAGCGCGGAGTCGGTGGGCGGAGGGAGCTCGGCTGGCTTAAGGGCAGGATCGAGCGGTTTGGTACGCGGAGCGAAGATCGGTTTATAGCTACCCAACGCGATGGTCAACGTCATCAGTTCGTCGCGGCCATCTTCCGCAAAGTAGGTTTCCAGCTTTTTGCGCAGGTGGGCCATCTGCACGCGGACAATATTGTCGTCCAGGGGATTGAAGTCGCTGCGGCGTCCCAGGACCTTGTGCGCAATCTCGGCTTCGCGGATGGGGTTATCGGGCACCAGGACATTCTGGCGGACGATATAGAGCAAAATGTCGCGCAACTGATTGGCGCGCGAGAGACATGGACTGGAGGCGATGCGGCCGGCCATGCGCCAGCGAGGATCGGCCAACAGCGTTTCGCTCTCCGGCAGATCGGCAGGGGATGTACGAGTTTTGGCAGTCATGCGCCTTCCTCGGCAGTATTGATAACGATCCCGGTATCCCAGTTCTGCATTAATTGGCATCATTAGGATACTTCTATCTGCCTGTATAGTACAGAAAAATAAATGCTTCCATGTAAACGATTGCTAATGGTGCTACGGTAGCGTTAATTGACTCCTCAACTACCTTCGCATTGGCAAGAGTTGGAGCTGATTGAAGTGCTTTCGTTTGAACCTTGGCTCGAGCGAAAGCCTTCGGTCGAATAAAAAAAGTGATCGTTCTCAAGAACGATTGTCGCCCGAACGGGATTGGGCGGCAGGCTCGCATGAGGGTTTGGAACCAGTCCAGGCGAGTTCTCGTAGCAACCCGCATCGGCCCGCAAGACCGCGGTTGACTCCGTGGCGATCAGACGGAAAGAGCGGGTTTTTTCAGGCGGCGTCACTCCAGGGTGAGCGCCGAACAAGATGGAGGCAACACATGAACAATCGACACAGTGCATCGCACCGGCTGGTCCGGCGGATGCTCGTGGTGCTGATGGGCATCGGTCTGCTGTTTGCTGGCGCAAAGAGCAACGCGCAAGGTACGACCGGAACCATTACCGGTACGGTAGCCGATCCCAGCGGATCGGTGATCGCCGGAGCCACAGTAACCATTCGCCAGGTTGACACCAATGCGGTGAGGACGCTGACCAGCTCCGAAGCCGGAACCTACAAGGCCACCCTTCTGCCTCCGGGCAACTATAGTGTGAAGGCGGAGCGGGCTGGCTTCAAATCCTTTACGCAGAGTGGATTGGTTCTGACCATCAACCAGACGTTGATGGTGGACGTGAAACTGGAAGTGGGCGCCACCACCGAGAGTGTGGAAGTGACCACGGCACCGCCAGTGATCCAGACCGAAGAAAGCTCGATTGGCCAGTTGATTGACGCACAGGCCATCCAGAACACTCCGCTGAACGGTCGACTGAGCGTCATGGGCCTGATTGCCCTGGCCCCTGGTATGCAGGGTGTGGGCGCGCAGGACCAGATGGCGACCCGCGGCCTGACCGTTGCCGCCGGCACCGGCAGCCGTAACTCCTACGGCGGCCTGGGCATCATCTTTGACGGTGTCATTAATAAGGAAATCACGCTGCAGCGTGGTGAGCCCGAGATTCCCTCGCTGGATGCTCTGTCGCAGTTCAAGGTGATTTCAACCGGAGCGGCAGCCGAATTCAACGAGCCCACCCAGATCATTGTGGTATCGGCCAGCGGCACCAACAAATTCCATGGTTCGCTGTTTGAGTACAACCGCTCCAAGGGCACATCTGCCAAGAGCTACTTCAACGGCAGCAAGGCTCGCCCAGAGTACGAGCGCAATGAGTTCGGTGGTAGCTTCTCAGGCCCCATCAATATTCCGCACGTCTACAAAGGCACGGACCGCAGCTTCTTCTTCTTTGCTTATGAAGGCTTCCGCCTGACCCAGTCGACGGCGACCTCCACCATCCAGCCAACGACCAAGATGCGCGGTGGCGATTTCACCGAATTCACCTCGCTCTCTTTGAAGGATCCGTCCACCGGTGCGGCCTTCACAACCGCTAATGTGATTCCTACGGCCCGGTTGAACGCGGTTTCTACGGCCCTGATGAATAAACTGATGCCGCTGCCCACCACGAGCGGCACGGGTACCAACACGTATGAGCTGGTTCCTTACACTAGCAACGTGGACCGCATTTCGCTGCGCTTGGATCACAAGATCAACGACAACAACAATATTCGCTTTACCTGGCTGCGCGCTTTCTACGGCCCGAACTCGACCGTGGGCTCCGACAGCTTGCAGGGCGGAAACTCCGGCGATGGCGAACACAATTCGCATTTCACCCTTGGCTTTACGCACACCTTCTCCCCAACCCTGATGCTGGACGTCAACACCGACTTCTTCCATCTGCCCATCTATCGCACACCACAGAATGTTGGCACCAACTGGGAGTCGATCATTCCCGGCCTGAGCTCGCAGTTGATCGAGGGTGCTCCGCAGATTTCGATCACCAACATTCAGTCGATTGCCGAGCAGGGGTCAAAGGACCTGGAGCAGGCTTATCAGTTGAACGCTTCGATCACCAAGGTCATGGCGCGCCACACTATCAAGATCGGTGGCGGCTATGTGTATGACAACCACTGGAACGTTGCAGCTCTGTCTCCGCAGCGTGGTTCGTTCACCTTCACCAACAAGTACTCAGGCAGCGCTTTTGCCGACTTCCTGCTAGGCCTGCCCACCACGACCGGTCAGTCCACTCCGGCCAGCATGGTGGTTCGCCACATCTCCAGCCAGTATGCCGGTTACATTCAGGACGACTGGAAGCCGTTCCCCAAGCTGACCATTAACGCCGGTATCCGCTATGACCTGCAGTGGTTCAAGCCGGGTCCGTATAACACCAACACGCTGTTTGTTCCCTCGGTGGGTAAGGTTGTCTACTTCGGCAATAGCCTGCCTTCCAACGTGAACAGCGCGGCGCTGGCTCTGCTGCAGACCAATAATCTGATTACGACCTCCTCGACTGTGGGCCTGCCGAACGATCCGTATGCCTACCTTGGTCGCACGACGAAGAACTTTGCTCCGCGCCTGGGCTTTGCCTATCAGTTGGATCAGAACACGGTTCTGCGTGGCGCCTTCGGTCTGTACTTCAACCTGCTGCCTGCTTCGTATGTGGGCAACATGATGGGCAACCTGCCCTTCGCGGCATCGTCCACTTACACCAACTCTTCCACCTATTCATCGGCCTTTACCATGAGCGCGCCGTTCACCGGCAGCTCGTCGATTCCGTCTCAACTCTCGGTTAACGCCGAGCACCCGCTGGTGACGCCTTACACCGAAGAGTACAACGTGGCCCTCGAACGCCAGTTGCCCAAGGGCATCAGCGTGCGCATTGGCTACGTTGGTCAGCACAACCTGAAGCAGAACAATTACGGTGGTTCGGGCAACTACGCCCGCGACCTGAACTATCCCACCACAGTCGATATCACCAAATCCATTGCGGCGCAGCGCACCTATTCGGCGCTGAGCACGATCTCCTACAACGATGATCCGATCTTCCATTCCACGATGAATTCGCTGCAGGCTGGCCTTCACAAGCAGTACAACAAGAACGTCTCCTTCGGCGTCGAGTACCAGTGGACCCGCGTGTTGGGTACGGAGAATCTCCAGGATCCCTCGGGCAAGAGTCCGCGTGATAGCTACGGTCCCCTGGGGGGAATCACCCCGCAAGTTCTGCAGTTGAACTATACCTATGCCATTCCTTTTGGCAAGGGCGGAATCCTGTTTGCTAACTCCGGCGAGATGGTGAACAAGGTCGTCAAGGGTTGGGAGCTGTCGGGAGTGGTCAATGCCCAGAGCGGCCAGCCGTTCTCGGTTACCTGGTCTGCCACCAACACGGGAACCTATCCTGGTTCGATTAGCAGCCGCGCCAATGTGAAGCCTGGCGTTGCTCTGTATCCGGACAAGAAGACCCGTACACAGTGGTTCAACCCCGCCGCTTTTGAGGCGGCAAGCGGAACCTCTGGCATTGCAGGCAGCGCGTATGGCAACAGCGGTTACAACATGCTGCGTGGACCGAAGTTCTTTAACACTGACCTTAACCTGAAGAAGAACACGACCTTCGCGGAGCGCTACACGGTTCAACTGCGCGCCGATGTGTTCAACATCCTTAACCATCCGAACTTTGCCACGCCGAATGCTGCGATCAGCAACACTGCGACTGTCGGCACCGTTACGGGTATCGCGACAACGCCTGGCTATCAGGCGCGCACGATGGAGTTCGCGGTGAAGTTCAACTTCTAACCCTAGATGACCGGCGTCGCGATTGCCTCGCGCAGACGCGACGCCGGCTCCTTCCCCACTCAGATGCAGCGTGCAGAGGCAAGCAAGAAGACTCTGCTGGCCACTGCGTTCGATGCAGCCAGGAACAGACCGGCACAAACCAGATCATATTCACCGGTCCAACAGTTGAAATCGATTACTGAGGAATGACATGACAAATTGGTACAAGGGGAAGTTGGGCCTGTTGCTTTGCGTTGTAGTATTTGCCTTGGCAAGTTTGCAGTGCGCAGCGGCAGCGCGCCATCCGAATGTGGCGTCGCTCGATAAGAACAGCCGCGAGATTTTTATTACCGCCATGCAGTGGGGCGATCAGTATTGGGACGCGGGCACCGCACTGATACGCGCGCCGCAAGGGCCGCGTTTGACACCTGCCAATCCGCACGGCGGCAACATCCATGTCAACGAGTACTACATGGTGCGCGAGTCCAGTTGGTATGCCGTGGGGCTGGTGTTGCGCGATGCGCCGGGGGATCGCGAGCGGGCGGTGAAGGTGCTCAATGCCGTTCTCAACCAGCAGTTCCGTGCTCCGGGCAAGGCGTGGGATGGAACCTTCCGCCGCACGCCGAACGAGGCTGATCCGGGTGTGAAGCCGGTCATGTGGCATGGCTACGATCCGAACTGGCGAGTCTTTATCGGCACGGCCTTCGCCATTATTCTCAGCGATTACTCCGAGCGTGTTCCGCGCGATCTACAGGCGCGCATGATGGAGTCGATCGATTATGCGATTCAGGGCGAGATGCATGAAGGACGCCTGCAGCCCTCCTACACCAACATTGCTCTGATGTACGGCTACCTGTGGGCCTACGCGGCGGAAAAGGGAAACAAGCCGGAATGGAAGGCGGGTGCGGAAAAGTGGCAGGAAGAGGTCTTCCGTCTCTATAAGGAGCACGAAGCCTTCAATGAATACAACTCGCCTACCTATTGCGGCACCGATCTGTTTGGTTTGGCGCTATGGCGCAACTATGGGCTGACAGCGCGTACGCGGGAAATGGGGCGCACCATGGAAGATGGCCTGTGGCGCGCCACGGCAGACTTCTACAATGCCAACCTGCGCAACATCTCCGGACCCTATGACCGTTCCTATGGCATGGACATGCAGAGCTATGTGAGCGTGATGGGGTTGTGGTTGCGCATGACCATGGATGCCGCCAAGGCTCCGCTGACCAGCTTCGATCCGCCCGTCGATCACATCGGCGATCTGTTTTTCATTCCGGAGATGGTGGTGCTGGATGCGCGCATTCCCGCGGACGCGATGAAGAGCTTTCTCGCCTTCCAGGGTGAGCATCAGGTACGCCGCCCCATTGAGGGACCGCGCGTGGCGACGGCGTGGATTGGCAAGACGCTGATCTATGGCGGTGAGATTACGGGCCACACACGCGGCGTGGATGCTGAGAGCCAGTTTCATCCCGCAACGGCGCAGTGGCTGACGCCGCAAGGCAAAATCGGCTGGCTGAATTTAACGGCCAGTCCCAAGATCGATGCCGAGGCCACCAAGCAGGGCCTTGCGATCACAACCGAGCCAGGGCTGGTGCGTTTCCGCATTGCCATGGCCGGCATCAAGGCCGCAGACGCAACGGCCGATGCGTGGAAGTTGGCGGGGCTCACTGTGAAGATCAACACTGATGGCAAGCAGTTCAAGGCCGTGCAGGGCGAGGGCTACATCGATGTGAGTTACAGTGATGTAACCAAAATGCAGATGCAGTTTGCGCAGCCTGTCCACTAAGAACGCCAAGCCAAGAGACTGCGCAGAACGCGGTCTCGCAAGTTGGGGGAAGTGCAATGCGGTGGGTGAGCCGGGGCATTATGCCTTCCGGGTCTCCACCGCATTCACTTTTGCGCACATTGAGTTCCACAAGGTCTCGGCACCTGCAATAATTCAATCTATGAAGACTGTGCTAACTGCGGAGAGGCTGTGGGACGGAACGCGCATGATGCAGCGTCCGTTTCTGGTGCTGGAAGATGGTGTGCTGGTTGCTTCCGGTTCGCAAACCGAAAGCGCATTGCCCGAGCATGGTGAGCGTCTGGAGTTTGCAGGGGCCACGCTGGCCCCGTCGTTCTTTGATATTCACATTCATGGCGCCGGCGGTCATGACGTGATGGAAGCAACGCCGGAAGCGTTGCAGCAGGTGGGTAGCATGCTCGCCTCGCATGGTACTGGCCAGTACTTTGCCACCACCGTTACAGCCGCGCTGGACGCGACGTTGCAGGCACTCGACGGTATTGCACGCACGATGGAAGAACCTGCAGAAGGCGCCGTGGCTCGTCCGATTGGTATTCATCTGGAAGGCCCGTTCCTTTCCCATGCCAAGCGCGGCGTGCATCCCCCGGAGAAGTTGCTGGCGCCCTCGGTGGAAGTCTTTGACCGGTTTTATGAGGCGGCACGTGGACATGTGAAGCTGATGACCATTGCACCCGAGTTGCCCGGTGCGGTGGAACTGATTGCTCACGCGCGTAGTCGCGGCGTAAGCATCTCCATTGGCCATTCGAATGCCACTGCTGCGGAGACGCGTGCGGCCATCTCCGCAGGCGCGCAGAATGCCACGCACACCTTCAATGCGATGCGCCCGCTCGATCATCGTGAGCCGGGAATTCTGGGGGTGGTGCTGGCGGAGGATGCAATTTACAGCGAGATCATTTGCGATGGTGTGCATACCGCTGCCGAGATGGTGCGCATTTGGTGGAAGGCCAAGGGCAGGGAACGCGCGCTGCTGGTCACCGATGCCATGAGCGCTGCCGGTATGCCTGATGGGCACTACACGCTGGGCGGTTTTCCCGTCGAGGTAGCCAATGGCCGAGCGACTGCCCATGGCGTGCTGGCTGGCTCAGTGCTCACACTGGATCGCGCGCTGAGCAATTTTCTAGCCTTCACGGGCGCATCGGTTGAAGATGCCCTCTGCCTGCTTTCGCGCAATCCCGCAGCCATGACCGGCACGAAGATTGTCCCGTTCCAGCTTGGTGCAAAGGTGAATCTGGTTGCAATGGATGCGCAGGGAAAACTGCTGGCTTCCATTGTGAATGGAGTGCGCGCGGCGCATGCGTGAGGTCTGCGTGTGAGGTTCCGCCTGGTGCGGAA
>Ga0207738_100051_pt1 | contig 28387 bp, 19 predicted proteins | sample LuqExpMetagenom9_FD_187767 | JGI IMG/M metagenome (GOLD analysis project Ga0207738, IMG submission 187767) | Tropical forest soil microbial communities from Luquillo Experimental Forest, Puerto Rico - Sample 9 (SPAdes) | ecosystem: Environmental > Terrestrial > Soil > Tropical forest ... | reverse complement strand
GTCGGAGATTTCGTCAAAACTGTGCAGCCGTTCGGTGCGCGAGCGCAGCTCGCCCGGCGTCTGCGGACCGCGCAGCAGCAGCACGCAGAGCAACGCCGTTTCGGCACGAGTAAAGTTGAAGACCTCTCCCAGGTGATGCTCGTACTTGGCCACGCGGCCATCGCCACGCGCAGCCCCGGCCAGATGCTTTGCCTCCAGCCCGTGCAGTGCCTGCCGCACCGCGTCTTCCTCCAGAGTCATCACCGGCTCGCGATTGGAGCGCTGATTGCACGCGTTCATCAGCGCATTCAGCGAGAGCGGATAGTACTCCGGTGTGGTCACTTCCTTTTCGACGAGCGCACCCAACACACGCGCTTCCGCTGCGGTTAGAACAAGGGAGCCGGTTTCCATGGCTCTATTGTGGCACCTGCCGCCGGGGAGTGGCGGAATTCCCGCGCAAGAATGCTGGTAACCATGCCGAGCCATGGTTTTGAGAGAGCACGAACGCAGCAGGCCACAGTGTTCTTGCTGGATGAAGGGTGCAGGCGTGAAGCCCGCCCCTTCATGCAGCAATCTATCGTTCAACTTGGATCGCAGTTTATCCAGCCGTTTCCAGCTCGTCCTCTTCCTCCTGGCGATGACGCGTGAGCAGGTAGTACACCACAGGCGTCACCACCAGGGAGAGCAGCATCGACACGGCCAGCCCGCCGATCACGGCAATCGCCAGCGGCTGCAGCATCTGCGAGCCCGCGCCCCAGGCAAAGGCCAGCGGCAACATGCCACACACCGCCGCCAGCGCCGTCATCACAATAGGACGCAACCGGCGTTGCGCCGCATGCAGCATGGCGTCGGCGGGCGAACCGCCTTCGGCACGGAACTTTTCATCCGCATCCAGCAGCAAGATACCGTTCTTGGCCACAATGCCGATCACCATGATCAGCCCCATGAAGGAAGCCACGTTGAAGGTTGTGCCCGTCACCAGCAGCGCCAGAATCACACCGGAGATGGACAACACCGACGAAGTAAGAATCGCTATCGGTGCAGGGAAGTTACGAAACTCCGCCAGCAGCACGCCGAAGACCAACGCCAACGCCAGCAGTAATACGCGCAGCAACTCCGCAAAGGACTTCTGCTGCTCTTCATAGGTGCCGCCAAACTCCAAACGCACCGCTGGCGGCAGATGAAGCTGCTCCACGGCCTTGCGCACTCTGGCCACGCCGGAGCCGAGGTCCGAGCCCTCCAGCCTGCCCGTCACCACCACCATGCGCTGCAAGTTTTCCCGGCGGATCTCATTCTGCGGTGGCAGTTGCTGCACGTCCGCGAGCGAGCCCAGCGAAGCCGTATGCCCGGTGGAACTGAGGAAGACCGTGTTCTCGATGGCGTCCAGCGAAGTACGCGTCTCCGCGCTGGTACGGATGCGGATGGTATACGGGCGGCCATTGGCAATCAGCGGATCGCTGGCCGGCAACCCATCCAGAATCGCCGTGGCATCGTCAGCAACTTCTTGCGGGGTAAAGCCCAGGCGCGCCGCATTCACCGGATTCACATGGAAGTCCGTAGCCGGGCCGCTGATGGTGTTCTCAATCCCATTCTGCACGTCCACAACGCCGGGCACGCGGCCAATGGCCTTGCCTACGCGCGGTCCCAACTCCGCCAGCAGATCTGGATCGTTTGCGAACAGCTTCAACTGGATGGGCTCCGGCGCATTGGAAAGATCGCCGATCATGTCCTGCAGAACCTGCGTGAATTCGATGTCCAGCTCCGGCTCTGTGCGATGAATCTGCTGGCGAACATCGGCCATCACCTCGTCAATCCCACGCGAACGGTGCTTCTTGAGCTGCACCGTAATATCGCCGGTATTGGCTTCCGTCACCGAAGCAAAGCCCATCTGCGTTCCCGTGCGACGGCTGGTAATCTCCACCTCGGGCTGGGCATGCAGAATGCGCTCCACATGATCGAGCACGCGATTGGTCTCGGTCAGCGAACTGCCGGCCGGCATAATGTAGTCCAGAATGAAGCCGCCCTCGTCCATCTCTGGCAACAGATCGGAACCAAGATTCAGATAGCCGATCCACGTGGCCGCCACCAGCACCAGGCACGCACCGCCCACGCGCAGTGGCTTGGCCAGCGACCACTCCAGCACAACCCTGTGAACAGCCAGCACGCGCGCCATCATCCGGCCCACGGCATGATCGCCGTGCACATCGGCATCGTCAAGCCGCGTTTCTTCGCTGGCCTCCGCATTCTGCAAACGATGCTGACTGTGTTTGCGCAAGAGCACGTAGCTCAGCCCCGGCGTCCAGGTGAGCGCCAGTGCCAGCGACGTAAGCAGCGCCGCCGTCATCGTAATGGCCAATGCGCGGAAGAAGCTTCCCGTCACGCCGGTCACAAACACCAGCGGCAAAAACACCACCACCGGGGTAATGGTGGAGCCGATCAGCGGACGCGTAATCTCCTGGAGCGCCTTGCGCACAGCCATGGTGCGCATCTCCCCCGCATCGCGGTGCAGCACGATGTTCTCTACCACCACGATGGCATCGTCGATCACCAAACCGATGGCAGCGGCCAGTCCACCCAGCGTCATCAAATTGAAGCTCTGACCAATGGCGGCCAGCACCACAACGGTGACGGCAACCGTAACCGGAATCACCAGGCCGGCAATCAGCGAACTGGTCCAATCGCGCAGGAACAGAAAGAGAATCAGACAGGCCAGCACCAGGCCAATCAGAATGGCGTCGCGCACGCTGGAAATCGAGTCGCGCACCAGTTGCGACTGATCGTAGAACAACTCCAGCTTGACGCCTGGAGGCAGCTTGGCGCGCAGATCGGCCACCTGCTTCGCCACCAGATCGGCTACTTCCACGGTGTTCGATTGCGGTTGGCGCGCAACCGTCAGCAGCACTGCTTCCTTGCCGTTGGCCGTAACGGCGGTATAAACCGGCAACGTGCCTTCCTTCACCTCGGCCACATCGGCCACGCGTACCGGAGCACCCGCCGCCGTGGTCTTGACCACCAGAGCACGCAACTGCCCGGCATCGTGAACCTGCGCACCCACCAGCCCCAGAATCAACTGATGGTCCGCCTCGTAGAGGCCTGGCGAATCGATGATGTTCGACGCCTGCACAGCGTTGAGCAGATCGCCGATGGTGACGCCCGCGGCCTGCATCTGGGCCATGTTCGGCACCACGTGAAACTCCGGCCGCTTGCCGCCCTGCACAATCACGTTGCTCACGCCGGTTACCCGATTCATGGGCGGCTTCAATTCGTAAGTGGCAATCTCCCACAGCCGCGTCTGCGGCACGGTGTCGGATGTGAGTGCGTACCCGATGATCGGAAACGTAGCGAAGGTCAAACGCGTGGTGGTAATTTTCGCCGTAGCCGGAAGCGTTTGCTGCACCTTCGCAATCGCCGAGTCCACCAACTGCTGCGAGAGCTGCATGTCCACATTCCAGTTGAAGAACAGGCTCACCTCGGCCTGGCCACGGCTGGTAATGGAGCGAACCTTCATCAAACCGGGAACGGAGTTCACCGCGTCTTCAATGGGTTTGGTGATGGTCACCTGCATCTGCTCGAGCGGCATCACACCGTTATCCACGCCGATCACTACACGCGGAAAATTGGTCTCCGGAAAAACCGAGATCGGCACCTTGGTGGCCAGGTAGATGCCGGCTATGGTCAGCATGCCAGCAAAAAAGAAGATGGTGCGCGTGGAGCGTGCCAGCCAGAAAGGCTTGCGTTGGCCGTGTTGGGAATCGTGCGGATGAGCCGGCATCAGTCGGTGTCCCCTTTACCCTTGCTCTTGGCGTCGGACGCGCCCTCGTCCGCGTCTGGTTTGCCGATCTTCACCTTGGTTCCTTCTTCCAACGCATAGGCCCCGGTGGTGATGACCATATCGCCCGTCGCGAGTCCGGAAAGCACCTCTACGTCCTCGCCATCCGTGATGCCCAGCTTGACCTGCTTGCGGTGGGCTGCATTGTCAGTCCCCACCACCAGAACGGATTTCGATCCATCCTCCGCCGCCAGCACCGCAAGATTCGGAATCTTCAACGCGCGCGCCACAGTGCGTCCAGCGATTTCAGCTTTCACCGGTGTCCCCACCTTGAGCGTGCCCTGCGCATTTTCCGCCTTCAGCCACACCTCTACAGTGGTTGACCCTGGATCGAGCGCTGGGCTGATCAGCGCGATCTTTGCCGGCACAGGTTCGCTGACGCCTGGCACGTGCAGCACAGCAGTGCCGCCTACCTTCAAAAGCTGCGCCGTGGCCTGGGCAATGTGCGCTTTCGCAATCACCACCGAGGTGTCCATCACCGTGATCAGCGCCGCACCGGCCGGAGCCGTCTCGCCCGCAAACAAGGGGCGATCGGTCACCACACCGTTGATGGGGCTGCGAATCTCCGTGTAGCCCACCATGGCCTCGGCGCCCTTCAGCTTGCCCGATGCCGATTCAAGCTGTCCGCGAGCCGACTTGAGCGCTGCTTCCTGGCTGACCTTGTGCATGGACTCCAGATGCTTGGCCGCGGCACTGTAGGCAGCCTGAGCCTGCACCAGAGCGGCTTCCGCCGTGTCCAGATCGCGACCCGGAATCGCGCCCTGCTCAAACAACTGCCGGCGCGCCTTCACGATGCTCTTGTTCAAATCCAGATTGGCTTTGGCCTGCGCAAAGTCTGACTCGGCACGCAGGGCATCCTCCGGAACCTGGGCGCGGGTAGCCGTTTCATAGGCAGCCTGAGCCGCCAGATACGAGCCCTTGTTATCCTGCGCGGCGGCAGCCAGATCGCCACTTTCAAGCACCGCAAGCAGTTGACCGGCCTTCACCCTGGCACCGCGTTCCACCAGAAATTTGCGCACCGGCGCGCTGATCTTGGGCTGCAGAGCCGCCTGGGCCTGGGGAGCCAACACCGCGTCGGCAACAATCTTCTCGGCAATCTCCCCCTGCTCGGGATGCTCGGCTGCCACCGTCACCAGTGGCTCCGGAGCAGCTTCCTTCTTGCAGCCGGCCGCCGGCAACAAGACCAGTCCAGCAAGAGCCAAAAGCACGGCCGCAGATGGAAGCGCGAGAGGTCGCAAGTAAGGTTCCGTGAAGTTCCGCATGGTAGGGCTCATCGTCTCGTTTATCTTTCCGCGGGCGGGTCGGCCGCCGGTTTCACAAAGTTCCGGTCAAGGTCTGCAGGTCGGCCAGCGCTGCCTGGTAGCGCATACGCCCATCCTCGCGCGCATTCTCCGCGCTCACTGCAGTGTTCTGCGCGTCTACCACTTCCAGCACCGTGCCTTCACCGCTGGTATAGCGCAACCGCGTCAGCCGCAGACTCTCAGCCGCGGTTGTAGCGCTCAGCTCCAGCGACGCCAGTTGATCCCGCGCCGTTGCCGCTTCGTTGTACGCCTCATCCAGACGCGCGATCAGCCTGCGCTGCGTTGCCGTCAGCGTCACCTGCGCCACAGTGCGCCGGATCTCGCTTTGCCGGATCCGATGCTGCGTATTGAACCAGTCCCACACCGGAAGATCGAGGGAAGCCGACGCCGAATAGCCCAGATTGCGCGACTTGTCCGGAGCGTTCACAGCAAACTGCGCCGCATCGATGCCATAGGTGTAGTTGAGGCCCAGCGTAGGCAAATAACCGGCACGAGCCGTGAGCACATCGGCCTGCGAGGCCTTCAATCCCGCCATGGCGCTGCGGAGTTCTGGATTGTTGCGTGCCGCCGCGGCTGCCACATCGTCCTTGCCAGCCAGCACCGGCGGATTTTCAGGCATGGTCAGCGTGTAGGGCGTGCGCGGATCGGCAAACAACAGGACACCCAGTTCCAGCCGCGCTTTCTCGGCCGTCAGTTGCGCATCCTGCAGATCGCGTCCGCGGCTCAACTCCTCCAGCCGCGCTTTCACCACATCAGCATGGGCCGACTCCCGCGCCGCCTCTCGCTGCTGAGTGAGAGTGACAAACGCCTGCGCCTGCTGCAGCGCCCGCGCCGCCACCTCTTGCTTGCGCTCGGCTGCCAGCGAACCGTAGAAGAGCCCGGAGACGGCCGCCACCAGCCCGCGCCGCGCCACTTCCAGATCGGCTGCGGCCTGCGCTGCCGCTGCATCGGCATGCCGGACCTGCGCCAGCCCATCCAGGCCCAGAGTCTCATTCACGCTGGCCTGGCTCACATACTCGTGCACGCCATTGTTGGCGATGAACTTCTGCACCTGGTCCTGTTTGGTCTGACCGGGAGCATGGTTGGCCTGGGTGTAGGCAGCCTGCGCATGGTACGCCACCCCGGGCAGAAGATTGCCCCGGGCAATCCATCTGTCTTGCGCGGCCGAACGGCTGGCAGCCACTGCGGCGGCAAAAACAGGTTCGTTCACCTGCGCCCGATGAATGGCTTCATCCAGCGTCAGGGTCACCGGAGCTGCGGGCTGGCTTCCAGCCGCCTGCGCCCATGCTCCCAGCCCGCCACCAGCCACACCGAACCAGATCAGCAAAGTTAGCGCTGCACGCCGGGAACCGGCGACGTTGCGCGTCCAAAGATGGTTCACAATCTTCACATTTGCAGAATAGCGATTCAAGCTGAAGAATAGCTGAAATCCTTCATAATTCTTGCTTTTACAGCGCCCGAACCAGCCCTGGATTGCGGGCCCGGGCCGGCCTGTCCGGGCCCGGAAGCTGCCCTTGCCATAGCATGATATTTTCCTCCCCAAAGGAAACGAAAATACCCTTCTTTTTCAGCTCCGCTCTGCGATACTTATGAGTTATGCCGATTGATGACTTGCAAGTTGCCGCGCAAAAAATTGCCGGGTTTTTGGCAAACCTGAACAAACTGGGCGGAATGCGCCTCAAATACCGGATCACGGCCGGCGACGGCGCTCGCGATCCCGAGGGCCTGGAGGCCCGCCAGATCTACGTCGAACTGGCCGGCCCCGACGCCCCCCTGCTGACCCAGCACAACGGGGAACTGCTGCGCGCCATGGAAACACTGGCCGCCCAGATCCTGCGCCTGGATCCGCGCGAGCACGATCTGGTCAGTTTTGACTCGGGCAACTTCAAGGCTTTGCGTGCGCAGGAACTGCGCATGCAGGCGGAGATGGCCGCTGAAAAAGTCATCCGTACCGGCCTGCCCTACACCTTTCCGCCCATGAACAGCCGCGAGCGCCGCCTGCTGCACCTGACCATCCGCTCCCTGGAGGGCGTTGAGACGGTAAGCCATGGCGAGGGACGCGACCGCTTCCTGGCCGTTTATCCCGAGGGCAAGACCGATTTGCCGGTGAAAGCGCCGGTCGCGCCGCGTGGCTTTGGCCGCCGCTAAGCCGCTCCGCCACGCCCTTACATCCCGCTTGCCCGCTCTTGCCGCTGCCTGTTGTTCGCGGCCGGGGTGGGCCGGACGTATCCACGGGTGCCCCGCCTTTCGAGCCTTTTTGCTTGAGCGGTGGGAGAGATGTGTTGTGCCCGCTTTGCGAGGACCCTCATGAAGACTCTCTCCGCGCTGCTGGCCTTTGCTCTGTGCGTCAGCCTCTCCGTCGCAGAACAGCGGCTCATCGTCCTCGACGAAGACGCCACCGGCCCCGGCCAGACCAACCAGATGGCCATCCTGGCTTTGCTGGAAGCGCCGAACGTCAAAGTGCTCGGCCTCACCATGAACACCGGTGACGGCTGGATGGAAGAGAATACCCTCCACACCCTGCGCATGCTGGAACTCACCGGCCATACGGATATCCCGGTAGCACGCGGAGCCAATCTTCCACTGATCCGCACCCAGGCTGAGACCAAGCTCGAAGATGCCCTGGTAGGCACCGTGGGCTGGTATGGCGCGTGGAACACCGCTGACGGCAAACCGCGCCCGTTGCCGGAAGGCGAGCCCAAGCTCAAGCCCATCGCGGAAGATGCGGTTCACTTCCTCATCCGCCAGGTGCACGAGCATCCGCATCAGGTCACCGTCTATGCCGGCGGGCCGCTCACCAACATCGCGCTCGCCCTCTCCATCGACCCGGAATTTGCCACCCTCTCCAAAGGACTCGTTCTCATGGGCGGCAGCCTGAATCCGCAGACCGACGACCCGGAGTTTGCCGCTAGCCCCCGCCATGAGTTCAATTTCTGGTTCGATCCCGAAGCCGCCCGCATCGCTTTGCGCGCTCCCTGGCCCCGCATGGACGTAACCACCGTCGACGTTTCGCTGAAGACCTTCTTCACGGAAGAAATGCTCGCGCGGATCACCAAATCGCCCAAGCCCTCGGCCCGCTACATTGCCGCCTGGAGCGAGCGCCGCTTTTACATGTGGGATGAGCTGGCAGCGCTGGCCTGGCTCGACCCCACACTGATCACCCAAGAGAAACAGGTGTACATGGACGTGGACATCAGCCACGGACCCAGCTATGGCGACACCCTCACCTGGAGCGAGAAGACAAGGCCACAAACCGGCGTTCGCCTGGTACACGTGCAACTGGGCGTGGACCGCGCCCGTTTTGAGCAGATGTACGTGGAACTCGTCGCGGGCAAATAGCATATTGCGCGCCGGCAAGGACGCACACGGATCACGCCCTACTGTCCCTGTCAGCCCTCGCCACCAGGGAGGTCCTGCGCCTTCGTCCCTAACTCTGGCACCTTCGTTCTCAGCTCCTGCGTATTCGTTCCTAATTCCTAGACCTTCGTTCCCACTCACGCGTCTCCGCGCCTAACTCCTGCATCTTCGTACCCCAACTCCGGCGTCTTCGCTCCTAACTTCTGCGTCTTCTTTCCCGACTCCTGCGCCGTCGTGCCTAACTTCCGCTCCTTCGTTCCTAATTTCTGCGTCTTCCGGCCAACTCCCGCGCCGTAGGCGCAACGAACGTTAGCCCCACCTTTCAAGGTGGGGAGAGGGAAAGCTCACCCGCGCCCCGAGTGCCGTAGGCACGACGCCACACAACCAGACGCCACACCCCACACCGCAAGACAGAGTGTGGCGTCCGCGCCGCATAGAACTCCGGTCTGCGCCGCACTTGCCTCACAGCGAGGGTGCCGGTCCCTCGTGCAGAAGAATTCAATATGTCACTGCTGCAGAGGCAGGCCGATTGAACGTGCATTTCCGCAGGCAATTGGGCTCACACGTTCTTGCGGAGGAATTTTTGCTTCGCGGAGCACCCAGATTTTTTCGCCACGTGCCACGGGAGTCCCATTGATGAGCATGTACTGCTGCCCATCCACTGAAAAAATCACACGGCTATCTCGCACCGTTGCCTCAAGAGCGCCGGGAAAGGGCTCCAGCGCAAAGCTGAACCTTCCTGCCTTCGGATAATAGAGCCGGGCTGCCGTCTGCTGCCCGGAGCTGCGGCACTCAAAGCCCTCCAGATCGCCTACAACCCTGCCATCGCGCACCAGCATAGGACTGGCAAAACGCAGCTCATTCGCATTCGGATCGATCGTGGGATTGGCAGCCAGAGTCATGAATGCAGACGTATGATCGATCCATTCGCCAACAAGCTTCATCTTGTCTCCGTTCGCGAGGGGCAGTTCGACAGCCTGCCCGGGAGTCAACCATAGCTCGTGCGCAGGCTGGCTCATGATTGGGATCGGGCTGATGATGCCGCGTTCATCGGCGCGCTGAACTAGCCCACGCACTTCCAACTGGAACCGCGCGCCATCAAACTGCTTCAAGAAAATCGAATAGCTGGAAGAGCTCTTGCCATTCTGCGCGACAGTGCCCACAGAACAGTCGTGCGCCTTGCGGTTCCCCTGCTGCAGATAGCAGGGTTGCGGGGCTGAGCCCAAGCCGAAATCCACGGCAATCTTCACTGCATTGCTCGCCGAGTGCGCACCAACTTCAACCACCGCCAGCCTTGTTCCAACAAGAACCAGGCACAGCACCAGCATCCCGAAGGCGACGCGCGGAATACGCATCGTGGCCACGCCTTTCTGCCACCAGAGTGCAAGCCGATTTTGCTGCCCTCCCCAGGAGCGAACCGGCGCAGCCTCGGCGACTTCCAGGCTCGCCATGCGCCGCAACTCAACACCTATCGCCGTATACTCACTCAACTGCTGCTGGCATTCAACACACTCGGCAATATGCAGGGCTGCTTCACGCGGAATGGTTTCACCGTCGCAGAGCGCAGAAAGAAACTCGGATACTTCAGCGCACTTCATAACCCTCTCCTTTCGCCTTCTGGTTCCCCAGCCAGAGCTGCCGCAATGCTTCCCGTGCCGCATGAAGACGTGAGCGAACCGTGCTCACCGGAATATCGAGTATTTCAGCCAGTTCCTGATAGGAATGCCCCTCCACCTCACGCAGCCATAACAGCGTCCGCTGCTCTGCACTCAGCCGAGCCATCGCATCGGCCAGCATCGAACTGCGCTCTATACCGCTTGCCTGTGCTGGCTCTGACTCCATGGCCTCTTCCGGCTTCTGTTTGCGTCTCCACTCCGCAGCCCGCCTGCGCGCCGCACCATACAACCACGCTCGCAGAGAACCGCGACCAGCCTCGTAGCCCACAGGCCGCCGCCAAATTTGCGTAAACGTCTCCTGCATGACATCCTCCGCCACTTGCTCAGAACCAAGCAGATGCCGGAGAAAGATCTTCAGCCGCGGAGCCTGCATCTGATACCAGCCACTGAACTGCCGCGCGTCTCCGCCCACGATCCTGTTCCAGAGTTCCTCGTCTTCGAGCAATTGGCCCTCCACTCTGTACTTCGTTGCCAAACGCAAAAAAGTTTGTCGCCTATCTAAATTTTTCTGCAAGAGCAGGGCAGAGTCCTTGCGGCCATGCGCAAAAACACAACAGCCGCCAGAGGTAACTCCGGCGGCTGTTGAAAGATGCGATGTCGTGCGTGGAACCTAGCTGTTCAACTGATCCTGCAGCTTGTTGAGGGTGCGGTGCAGGTCCTTGTCGGTGCGGCGTTGTTCATCGATCTTGGCAATCGAGTGCATCACCGTGGTGTGGTGTTTGTTGCCGAACTGACGACCGATTTCAGGCAGGCTCGCCTCTGTCATCTGCTTGGCCAGATACATGGCAATCTGGCGCGGCACCACCACGTTGCGCGAGTTGTTCTTCTGCTTCAGATCCGCAATGCGCATGCCAAACTGCTCGCTCACCGCGCGCTGAATGGCTTCAATCGTGATCTTGCGCACCTGCATGTCGATGAACTGCTTCAGGCACTGCTGCGCCGTGGCCAGTGTGATCTCCATGTGATTGTGCTGGCACCAGGCAATGAGCCGCACCAGCGCGCCTTCCAGCTCGCGCACGTTGGTACGCACATTCGAAGCCACAAACAAGGCCACATCGGTAGGCAGCGGAACCTGCTCGGTCTCCGCCTTCTTCTGCAGAATGGCTACCTTGGTTTCAAGATCAGGCGGCTGAATGTCGGCAATCAGGCCCCACTCAAAACGCGAACGCAGACGATCTTCGATCTCGGCCAGTTCCTTGGGCGGACGATCACTGGCGATCACGATCTGCTTCATGCTCTCGTGCAGCGCATTGAAGGTGTGAAAGAACTCTTCCTGCGTACGTTCCTTCTGCGCGATGAACTGAATATCGTCGATCAGCAGCACATCCACTGAGCGGAAACGGTCGCGGAAGCTGGTCATGCGGTCGTTACGCAGGCTGGTGATCATCTCGTTGGTAAATTTTTCTGCCGAGACGTAGCAAATGGAGGCAGCCGGATTGCGGCGCTTTACCTCGTGACCGATGGCGTGCATCAGGTGGGTCTTACCCATACCCACACCGCCATAGAGAAATAGCGGATTGTACGCGCGCGACGGGCGTTCCGCCACGGCCAGCGAAGCGGCGCGGGCAAACTGGTTGCCATTGCCGATCACAAAATTCTCAAAGGTGTAGCGCGAATTCAACTGCGCGGCGCTGTTCCAGTCAAAGCTCTTCTGCACCGGCGGCGGCGTGAGGGGCGCGGTAGGCGCGTGCGCAGGCACAGGACCAAAACCGCCATCCTTGCGCTGCGGAGGCACCGACGGATCTTCTTCGGCCGTCACAAAGCTGACGTCGTCATACTCCAGGCCTTGCAGATCGATCGCTTCCTGGATCAGATCGCCATACTTGTCTCCGATGTGCTGGAACTCGGGCGAGGGCACGCGGACGTACAGCGTCCGTCCCGTCGTATGCGAAAAGCGGGTGGGCTTCAGCCAGGTCTCGAAGGACTGGCGAATCACCTTCTTCTCGAGGGCCGCGAGAATCTGGAGCCAAGGATTGGGAGCCGGTGTCGGCGAAATAGCAAAAGACATCGAACGATTCCTTACATACACATCTTCGCTCGCAACAGGCGCGAGTTCATCTCCAGAAGAAAACGCAAAAAAATCCCCGGGCGCAGAAATTCAATCTGCGTCGAACTGCCGGTGGCGAAAATTTTTTGTTAACTTCTGGTTGGTCCCCCAAGGAGGATGCCCTGGGAGCGATAAAAAGGGCCTGCTAAACGAGTCGCGATAAACATCACTGAACGGACCCGATAGTAGCACATTTGCCCACCGTTGCAATCACTCTTTAACGCGGGAAGCCGCTGCTGGCGCGCGTTTGCACCATTCGTGGTGAAGGAACGCGGTTTTGTTACCAGAGTTATGCCTTTTTTGTCCCAAAATGGATCGCCCCAAGCTGCCAGAAAATGAGCGGAAAACGCATCGCGCTCGCGCCGGATTTAGGGCCTGGGTTTCTCCGAGAAATGCCCCAGGAATGCATCAGATCAAGTGCAAAATCCAACAGCGGCAGCCACTTCATGCGCACCCCGGACTAGATTCCGCGCCCGCCTTCGGATATACTCAGAGATGCTGTCAAAAGCGCAGATTCCGCCGAGCAAACAGGAGCTATTTTCATGCCCAAGCGCACTTTCCAACCCAATCGCCTCCGCCGCCTGAAGAAGCATGGCTTCCGCGCGCGCATGAAGACCAAGTCGGGCGCCGCTGTGCTCAGCCGCCGCCGCGCCATGGGCCGCAAGCGCGTTGCTGTCAGCGCAGGCTTCCGCGACTAACTGCTTGATTCGAAGTCGCGCCTCCACGGTGCGGTTTCTCATGCCTTTCGCTTCACCCGGAATGCGCTGCCCTCTGGTAGCCGTTCCGGTGTTGAGCCGCCGGGCAGGCCTCTGTGGTATCCCCAGAGCCGTTCATCCCCGCAGGGCAGTCCAATGACCAGTTCTACCCACACCGTCGGCCGTGAGTCGTTTGCGCCCGTGCGTTTGCGGCGTCACGCCGATTATCAGCGTGCCTATGCCGCCGCCCGCAAACGCCAATCGTCCTCGATGAGTTGGTTCCTTGCCCCGCAGCAGGCGGAGGCATTGCCCGAATTCCTGCGTCCAACCGGCCCTCGTGTGGGACTGACCGCCGGCAAGGTGATCGGCAAGGCGCATGAGCGCAACCGCATCAAACGCCGCATGCGTGACATCCTCCGCCGGCACCTGGATCTGCTGCCTCCCGGTTGCGACCTGATCCTGCACCCCCGCCGCCAGGTGCTCAGCATGGATTTCCAGAAACTTGAAGCAGAGGTTGTACGTATTCTTGAACAGGCCCGCACCGAGGCCAGCCGCGCACTGGGCGGCACGCCCCGGCCTCAGCCTGCACCATGACGTCTATTCTGCTTGCGCTGCTCCGTTTCTATCGCCGCTGGCTTTCGCCCGTGCTGCACGTGCTCTCGCCCGGAGGCTGCAAGTTTCTGCCCACCTGCTCGGAGTACGCCAGCATCGCCATTACGACGCACGGCCCTTGGAAGGGAACGGGATTGGCACTTTGGAGGCTGGCGCGCTGCCATCCATTCACTCCGGGCGGATTTGATCCGGTTCCACCTCCCCGGGAGCACCATAAATAGGGCAACTACTACCCTCAACCCATTTACCATGAAACCAGCGGCTGCTCGAAGGGCCGTCCGTTTCACTAACGACAGGAAGTTTCCCTTGCCAGAAATCAGCAATCCCAATCTTCCCGCGCAGGGCGCCGGCGGCAGCGGTGGCGGTGGCGATACGCGTTCCACCTTACTGTTCCTGCTGATGATCGCAGTCCTCGTCCTCGGCTATCAATTCTTCTTCAAGCCCGCCGATGCGCCCAAGCAGCAGCAACAACAGGCGCAGACCCAGCAGCAGGCCGCTCCAGCGGCAGCGCCGGGCCAGATGGCGCCCGCTGCCCCGCTGCAGGCCACACCGGCCGTTGGCGCCGCCGCTGAAACGCAAACCGTGGTGGAGAACGCGCTCTACAAGATCGTCTTTACCAACAAAGGCGGCCAGGTCAAGCAGTGGCTTCTGAAGGATTTCCGCGATTCCGCTGGCAAGCCGTTCGACCTGGTGCAGCACCAGGTGGCCGAACGCCTCGGTTCTCCGCTCTCGTTTTATACCTACGAGCAGGCGCTGACCCAGCAATTGAATAGCGCGCTCTATCAGGTGAAGGTCAACGGCGTTGATCCGGCCACGTCCGGTCCCATTGCCGCCCCCGCCACCATCTCGTTCCACTACGCCGCAGGCGGACTGGACGTGGTGAAGAGCTTCCGCTTCGACAAGAGCTACGTGATCGGCATTGACACTGCGGTGACCCGGAACGGCGCTCCGGTACGCGCCCTGGTCAGTTGGCCCGGTGGACTGGGCGACATGGAAGAGTTCCTGCCGCTCAATGATGCCAATCCCGCCGCAAAGACCCGTTCCGCCGTGCCCACTTCGGCCAATTCGCAGTTTGTCTGGTCGCTGAACGGCAAGAGCGATGAGACCGGCGCAAGCTCCGGCGGTTTTCTGTTCTGGACCAGCCCGGGTGTGAGCCACAATGCCACCCTGAACCAGCCTTATAGCTGGGCGGCCGTCAGCGACCTCTACTTTGCCGCGGCCTTCATGCCCGACCAGCCGCAGCAGGCTTCGGTGGTCACGCTGCATAGCACCCTCGACATTCCCTCCGACCTGAGCGAGCCCAACAGCGAGAAGCATCCGGCCCAGGTGCTGGGCCTGGCCATGGGCGACACCAGCGGCGTCTCGCATCTGCGCCTGTTCGCCGGCCCCAAGGCCACCGAGGTTCTCACCACCGTCCACGCCACCGGCGCAACCGGCCGCTATGACGGCGTCACGCTGGAAAAACTGATTCAGTTGGGCACCTGGGCATTTATTGCCAAGCCGCTCTATCTGGCTCTGCGCTTCCTGTACGAGCACGGCATCGGCAACTGGGGCTGGGCCATTATCATCATCACGGTCATCTTCAACCTGGGCCTGCTGCCCACCCGCATCATGATGATGAAGTCCTCGCTCAAGATGATGCGCATGCAGCCCAAGCTGGACGCCATCAAGAGCCGCTACGCCCACCTGAAGGCCAACGATCCCCGCCGCATGGAAATGCAGCAGGAACAGATGGCCCTGATGAAGAAGGAAGGCGTGAACATGTATGGCAGTTGCCTGCCCATGCTGTTGCAGATGCCCTTGTTCTTCGCCTATTACCGCGTACTGGCCAACGCCGTGGAACTGCGTCAGGCACAGTGGTTCTGGCTGCACGACCTGTCGATGCCCGATGCCACCCACATCCTGCCGGTGCTGATCATCGGCACCATGTTCCTCACCCAATACATCACACCGTCACCGGGCATGGATCCCGCTCAGCGCCGCATGATGGCCATCATGATTCCTGTGGTGATGGGCTTCACGCTGTGGCACTTTGCCTCCGGTCTGGCCCTCTACTGGGGCACCGGCAACATCATCAACTTGGGCTTGCAGTTGGCCATCAACAAGTCGCCCATCGGACGCGAGATGCACGAGATTGCCGCACGCCGCGCCGCCAAGAAATCCGGCGGATCAAAGACCATCCAGGGCCGCCGCTAAGCACTGCGTGCGGCGGACGCCTTCGGCACCTCTGTGGCGAGAAGCAGATGGCTAAGAAACTCCCGTAACACGCAACTAGAAGAAATAGAGCCCCCCGATCAAATGATCGGGGGGCTTTGTTTTGCTGAAGGTCAAAATCTGTTTTGAAAGGGCACGGATTGATCCGTGCCGCACAAAAGCAAAAGTCGACGGGTTTTAACCCCTGAGGCACCTGCGGTGCGGCCGATGGCTTCGCCCCCAATAGAGGCTCATTGCCGAACACTCAGCGAACCACTGCATGCAATGCCTACAAAACTTTTGCTGTTTCGAGGTCGTGCTCTCCGCCGCATTACTCCACTGGCTTCAGATACATTTCAAAGTGCGCCACAATGCGGTTGAACAGGTGAGTGCGCACATCGGCTCCGGCAATCGAATGAGTCTTGCGCGGATAAAGCTGCAAGTCGTAGGGCTTGCCGGCTTCAATCAGCTTCTGGATGTATTGCACGCTGTTGGCCATGTGCACGTTGTCGTCGCCGGTGCCATGCACCAGCAGTAGATGGCCCTTGAGATTGGCTGCGGAATTCACTACCGAGAAGTCCTTATAGCCTTGCGGGAATTCGCTGGGCTGGCTCATGTAGCGCTCGGTATAGATGGAGTCGTAGTTGCGCCAGTCGGTAACCGGAGCCACGCTGACGCCTGCACGGAAGCGGTCGGAGTGCGAGAGCGCATTGAGCGTAAATGTGCCGCCCCAGCTCCATCCCCACCAGCCCAGACGCTTCGGGTCCAACTGCGGATACTTGGCCAGCGCCGCATCGATCACAGCCAATTGATCCTCCAGTTGCACGGGACCGAAGTTGTGATAGCAGGCCTGCTCAAAGTCACGGCCACGACCGCCCATGCCACGATTATCGGCATGGAGCACGGCAAAGCCATGCTGGGTGAGCAGCTCATCAAAGGCATGCGCATCGCCCCAGCGATCCACCAGGCTTTGCGTGCCCGGACCACCGTAGGGATTGGTGATCAATGGCACAGAAGCCTTGGCCGTTGCACCCTCAGGCAACAGCAGCGTGGCGTAGAGCGTGCTGCCATCGCTCGCCTTCACCTCCAACTCGATAGGCCGCCGCATGTTGTAGGGCTTCAGCGCATCGGTCTTCCAGAACACATGGCACCCGGAGGCCTGGCATACCTGGGAGACAGGAGCTTCCGCAAACGACGAGCTGCGATCCACAAACGCCTCGCCCGATGGTGCGACGCTGCCCGCGTGGAAGCCCGCGCCCTTGGTCAACTGCTTACGCTGGCCCTTGAAGTCCACCCGCCATAGCTGCTGTTCCAGCGCCTTGCCTTCGTTGGCAACATAGTCCACCACGCCCGCGGCAAAGTCCACACGGTACACATCGCCCACGTCGAACATGCCCTTGGTCAACTGGCGCACCAGCACAGCAGGCGTTTTGTTTACGGTATCGATGGTGTAGAGATAGAGATGCTCATAGCCATCGCCCCAATGCTTCACCAGCAACTTGCCGTTGCCCGCATAGGCGTCGTACTGATCGTTGACGAACTTGGCGTCCACGATCTCGAGCACCTGTTTTGCTTCGCCGGTTGCGGCATCGGCAAGGTAGAAGGCCTGATGTTTTTGATCGCGGGTAAGGGTCTCGATCCAGACGATGTTGGCATCGGCCCAGCCAAAGCGGGGGATGTAGTCATCGCCTGGCTTGAGGGGCAGCTTGACCCACACCAGATCGCCGCCTGTGGCGCGTGCCACGCCTAGCCGCACGGATGGATTGGGATCGCCCGGCTGCGGATAGCGCTGGCCATCAACGGTGCCATGCACGGGAATCCAGTCCGTGAGCGGATAAACAGGCAACGCCGATTCATCCATTTCCAGGAAAGCCAGACGAGCTGAATCGGGTGCCCAGATATAGTTGGTGCGCACATCCAGCTCTTCGGAGTAGACCCAATCCACCTCGCCACGCCAGATGGAATCGTTCGGCGCGGGAGCAACGTCCATCGCCTTCCCATCCTTGCCGAGTGCGAGCACCGCCAGACCATGATTGCGGATAAAGGAAATCTGCTTGCCATCGGGAGAGAACTTGGGATCGTTGCCGGAAGCAGAACCGGTTGAACCCACCTGCTCGCCGGTCTTGGCCGCCGGATCGTAGAGCCACAGTTTCCCGTCCACATCAAACAGCAGAGAACGGGCATCGGGCGACCACAGATAGCTGGCCATCTTGTAGCGCTCGCGATGATCGCGGTCCTTCTCCGTGTCATTGCCACCAGCGAGTTTGGCCATCTGCTCGCGGCCCACCAGCACTTGCGGCTTGCCGGTGGAGAGCGCAATCTCCATCAGCTCGCCCTTCTCCAGATAGGTGAGATGCTTTGAATCAGGCGACCAGGTAAGCTCCGAGGGTGGATGGCCGATCATCGGGCCATGGCCATAGATGATATCCACCGTAAGCGGCTTGGCGGCGCTTTGCGCGGCCAGCGGCAAGCAGGCCGCGGCCAATAGAACAAGGCAAACAACGGGAATCCTTCGCAACACATCCTCCAGAAATGCCGGTAGGGGGCTGGCCGGCTTGGGCTGCGCGCATTTGGGTATGAAACACGCAACCATCGGTCTAGGGCCTGTTCACACTACGCGGATGGCGGCAGTGTGAACAGGCCTTAGCTGCAGTCTATCGCACTGCCTTTTCCGGTTTGCGTCCACGGCCTGCGCGGTGTATCTTCCGGCCATGCACACTGCCACAGTGAAAGAACGGCGTCAGCTGGGTCAGGCGCGTCGCAAATTGCTAGGCCGCCAGCAACACGATGAGCTCAACGTAAAGACGCGGCCTGCCTCCGCCATCCAGCTACTGACTCGCGCCATGAAAGGCCGTGTGCCTGCGCTGGTTGCACGCAGATGGCAACTGATGGCGGCCTCTCCGTTTGCTTACTTTCGCGGAGCAGTGCCGGTAATGGCCGCAGACCTGGCCATGCATCGCGCCACCGGGCTAACCGCGCAGCTCTGTGGCGACGCGCATGTGCGCAATCTGGGAGCCTTTGCCGCACCCGACGGACGACTGGTCTTCGACATCAACGACTTTGACGAAACCATTCGCGGCCCCTTTGAGTGGGATCTGAAGCGCATGGCGGCCTCGCTGGTTCTGGCCGGGCGTGAAGCGGGCCACAAAGACGCAAGTGCACGCCATGCCGCGGAGATCTGCATGGCGCGCTACTGCGCCCTGATGAAGACCCTGGCCGATCTACCAGTACTAGAGGCCGCGCGCTACCAGGTGCATCGTCTGGCCAGCACCGGTCCTGTGCATGAGGCACTGACCAAAGCGGAACGCTCCACGGCCGGGCACACGCTCGAACAGCTTACCGAGACCGCTGCCTCCGGTCGCCGCTTCCGCTCCGGCACATCCACACTGGAGCGCATTACCGGCCGTTCGGCAGCCCAGGTTCTAGCCGCGCTAGAACATTACAAGGCGCGCCTCGATCCCGCGCATCGCCACCTGCTCAGTTTCTACCGGCCTATCGACGTGGCCTTCAAGGTGGTAGGCACTGGCTCGGTCGGTTTGCGGGATTACTGCATTTATCTGGAAGGCAATGGGGACTACGATCCGCTTTTTCTGCAGATGAAGGAAGAAGCCGATTCTGCCTGGGCTCCCTGGCTGCCCGATGCCCATCCACCGGCGCACAATGGCCAGCGTGTGGTGGAAGGTCAGCGCGCCCTGCAAACCCTCTCAGACACTTTCCTGGGCTGGACGCAGATTGGCACACGACACTTCCTGGTCCGCCTGTTGAACGATCACAAAGGATCGATCGCGATCGAAGATCTTGCCGATGGCAACCTCGATGCCTATGCCGAGGTGTGCGGCGAGCTTCTGGCTCGTGGCCATGCCCGCTCCTCAGACGCCGTCCTGCTGGCCGGCTATCTGGGCTCGGGCGATGGCTTTGCGGAGGCCATTGCCAAGTTTGGCCAGCTCTACGCCGACCAGACCGAGAAGGATTGGCAGGATCTCAAGCGCTCCGGCAAAGCGAAGCGCTGAAGCCTACTCCGGCGTGTTCCTGGCCGTGGGCAACGAACGCAACGCGATCAAACCCAGAACCAGTACGGCAGCCACCAGCGCCATCCACAACAGCGCCGGATGCTTTTCCGTGAAGGCCCGCTCGTCGGGCCGCGGCTTCCAGGCAGGGTTAGCCTGCTCCGCGCCGAGCAGAACCATTGTGGCGGCCTTGTCTTCGGCAAAGACGCGGCTGTAATCGTAGCTGGGCGCGGTCAGCGGCGGATCGCCGTAGACCAGCATTGCCTGCATGCCTGCCGTGGCGGCAAAGCAGATGCGCCGTTCGACCATCTCCAGCCGCACTTCGCGAATAGCCAGCGGCTGGTCATCGCCATTGTCCACATGCACGGTCCAGCGCCGGGACACATTGTCCTCGCTGTAAGGCGCATCGAGCGTCAGCTCTTCGCGATCAATACGCGCACCGTTCTGCACGCTGTGCACACGGATGAGCTGGCCTGTGCGAACCACGGCGGGCGCGGGAGTCTCTCCCGCCTTGGGAGGAGTTGCCTGCGCAACTTCTACCGTTGCCGTACGGCTGAACTGCGCCGGTTCTGCCTCTGGCGTCACCGTAACGCGGTCCACGGGAACATGAGCCGGCAGGGTGAAGCTCACCACCGACCTCTTGCCCTCACGATGAATCGCGCTCGTGGCGGCCACGGTCACAAAGCGGGGCTTCTCCTGCTGGCTCCAAAGCAATTGCGCGCTGGTCAGTTCCTCCGGATGCAGCGGACCCGCAATCTCAAAGTGCAGATACATGAAGTTCGATGGGGGCAGATGCAGCACCGTACTGCGCCCCAGCCGCTGACGGCTCAAATCGAAGATGGTGAACTCGCCCAGCTTGGTCGTGCGCGCGCCAGCCTTCTCCTGACTGCCCCAAACGCTGACGGCAGCGATAAAGTCCTTGGCGTTCACCATCAGCTCCACATCGTCATAGCTGGAGCGTGGCATCTCCGCATCAAAGCTGGTGTGCCCTTTGCTTTCGCCCTTGTTCAGCAGCTCAACGGCTAGCGATGTGATGCCGGTACGCGCATCCGAGCCGCGCAACCCATAGGGAATCTCCTTGCCTGCATCGTAGAGGCGCAGATCGCTGAGTCCCTGCGCGGCGTGCGCAAAAACAACTGGATCCAGAACAGCGCAGCTCGGACCGCCTTGTACCGGTAGTTGATGGATGGGGCGCTGGTAGCGGAAATAGGCAGGGTTGGGCGCAACCACCGGAATTCCCAGCAGAAGGGCAACAGCCGCAAACTTGGCGATCATTCCGCGTCCTCTTCCGGCAGCGAATTCTTCAGGTGCAGGTAGTCGCGCTGATAGATGAAGCTCACTCCCAACAGCAGCGCGCCCAACCCCAGGAAGCTCAGAATGCGCAGTCCCTGGCTGAGTTCGCTGGTATCCACCAGAAAGACTTTGCCGATAGCCACCGCCAACAACACCAGCGCCTGCCAGCGCAACAGAATCGACTTGCGCACAATGCCCATGGCCAGCAGCGCCGCGCCATACAGCATGAACCATGCGGAGTAGGTAAACTGCGCATACATTCGATAATCCATAAGCTGACTGGCATTGCCCTTCCATTGCAGGCGCCACCAGAACGCATCGATCTCCAGCCCCACGGCCACCAGGATCAGCACACTCACCGCAAGCGCCGCACCTAGTGCCAAACCCGCCCAGGGAAGAGCACGCGACTCCTCGCCCTCACCATGCGCCTGCCAGGCAATCCACGCGGTAAAGGCGCAGGCGGCAATGGCGATGGCGTCGGTGGCAAAGCGCTGGTTGAAGAAGGGAAGCAGCATGGCTGCGGGATTGGCGGTCAACAAGGCGACCAGCCCAAGCCCGAGACACCCCACCGCCAAAACCTGCAACAGCGCCGAGCGGTGACGCCGCGCGACCCAGATGAGTGCGGCAGCCTCCATCAGCCAGCCCACCGTGAGCCAGCGGCCATGCGCCTTGAGCGGAATGGCGATCGTCAGCAATACCACAGCGATGGAGAGATGCAGGCTGTTGAGCAGCGGTGTGCTGCCGCGCAGAACTCCGCGCGCGGGCAGACGCAACAGCAGCAGATAGAAGAGAGCCAGCAGAATCGCGATCCACGGCTGAGCCCAGTTCGCACCAGGAGTATCCGCCAGGTTATAGAAGGCCAAAAATCCCGCGGCGGCGTTGGCAATGGGCAGAATGTCATGCGCGAGCGTGTCCCATGCGGAGTTTCCTCCGCCCTCCGACGCGTTCAACACAATCAAGCGCGGCGCGAAGGCAAACACCAGGAAGAAGCAGAGAACAAAGAAGGCCGTACGTCCAGCCTGCGCCGTGGAGTAGTATTCCATCCACCACGCCATCAGAAATAACTGCGTGCCGCTAAAGGTAACCGCCAACAGCCGCGACCAGGGTTTGAGCGCCACCAGCGCCAACACCGCCACATCCATCACCAACAGATAGCTGAACAGTGTGCTCTCGTGATTCTGACCGGTGGACACCAGCAGCGGCGTGCTCAGGCAGCCGGCAATTGCATAGAGCGCCAGAAGCTCCGCATCCTGCACCCAGGCCATGAAGCCATTGAAGGCCGTCACCGCCACCATGGCGGCAAAGGCCGCGCCAGCAGGCAACAACTGATAAAGCTGGAAGGCGGCCCACAGCGAGATGTAGAGCGTACCGGAGCCCACAGCCTTGAGCGAGTAGGAGAATGCCGCATACCCATGCGTGCGGAAACGTTCTGACCACACGACCAGTCCCACGCCAGCCGCCAGACCGATCAGGACACGGCCGGCAGGGCCAATCCAGTGGTTGTCGATGGCCAGCTTCAGGAACCATGCCATGCCGATCAGCATCGCAACAATCCCTATGCGGTTGAACCACTGCGAACCAATCCGGCTTTCGAGCGTGGCGCTGTCCGTCGCCGTTTCACTCTCCATCCGCAGAGCATGAAAAAAGACTGGAGCAGGAGAACCAGTGTCTAGCGGCAGCTCGACGGACGCAGGCGGCTCCGCCGGAGCGGCGGATGCTGTGGCCACCGGCGGTACGGCTGCAGCAGGCGGCGCCACCAGCCCATGTGCGCGCAAAAGTTCTTCCAGACGCAAGACGCGTCCACGCAGTTCATTGAGCTCGATTTCAAGCTGTTCGGACCGATCGTGTGCCATCGCCGTCCACTTTACACGAGGCGGCACGGCCCTGCCAGCGAACTTTCTTTCCGCGTTCGCTACTCGGAGAATTGCGCCAGTTGTGCGTCACTCGGCTTGGGCGTGAACAGGCTGACCACGACCATGGAAGCAACTGCCGCAAGCAGTGCAGGGAAGATCGCATCCAGACTGGCGATCACGACCGGCCAGTGCAGCTTACGGAACTCAACAAAGGCCTGCACGTCCCAGCTAAGCGTCACCGCGGTTCCAGAGGCGATGGCTGCCACCGCGCCCCAGGCCGTCACACGCTTCGAATAGAAAGCCGCCAGCACCACCGGCGTAAGCGCCGCGGAGTAAATGGTGTAGGCCCACAGCATCTTCTGCAGAATGCTCTCCGCATACACTGCCTGATAGAGCGCCCAGACCCCCAGCAGCACCACCGCCAGCCGCGAAACAATCATCACCCGCTTGTTGCTGGCATCCGGCGCAATGTAGCGCACAAATACGTCGTTGATCAGGTTGGTAGCCGGCGAGAACAGATAGTTCGAGGCCGTCGAAATCACCTTGGCAAAGACCGCGCCCAACAACAGCGCTCCCATCAACGCCGGTAATCCATGACGCGCCGTGTAGGGAATAATCTCGCGCGGATGCGCCGCTGCTTCGCCGGTCTGGAACAGCGCGGAGCCAAAAACGGCGATGGCAATGATCAGCGTCTCCAACAACAGCGTGCCCAGAATCCAGCCCACCACGGAGAGCCGCGCATCGCGCTCCGAGCGGGCGGAAAAGAATTTCTGGTACATCACCTGATTGCCCAACATCAGGAGCATGGTCGGCACCAAGAACTCCATCGCCCGCACCAGCGTAAGGTTGCCAAGCGGCTGAAAGTGCGAAGCCGGCAACGCCGCATGTAATCCCGGCCAGCCGCCCGCTTTCAGAAACAACATGGGAGCGGCAATCACGCAGATCACCGTCACCAGCGTACCGATGGCCGCATCCATATACGCCACACTCGACATGCCGGCCAGCGCCGTCGTCAGGATCACGAATGCGGCGATGATGTAGGTACCGAACTCCGGCGAAACCGTATCCGGAAAGATCAGATGCAACACGTCGCCGCCACCCCGGAACTGATAGCTGGTGATGCCCACGTAAGCAAACAGAATGGCAAAGGTGCCCAACACGCGCGCGGCCTGGTTGTAGCGGGCCTCCAACAGATCGGGCAAAGTGAATTGAGCAAATTTGCGCGCTCGCGGAGCAATAAAGTAGATGGCCAGCAGGCCCAGCCATCCACCCGCTGGCTGCCAAAGCGCGGCAAAGCCATTCTTATAGGCATTTTCCGCGCCGGCAAAGAGCGATCCCGCGCCAATCCAGCTAGTGAGCAGCGTAAGCACCAGCACCATCGCCGGCAGGGAACGGCCCGCCACCAGATAATCTGCCTTGGTCTTTACCCGCCGGGTGCGGTCCAGAGCAACCGCCAGCAATATGGCCACAATCAAGGCCAGAACAACAACGTAAAGGGTAGACATGCACAGACTCCGGTCGTTTCGTAAGGTATTCCGCAAGTTTACCGGATGGAAGATAAGGTTCGCAGGGGGATGGAACGAAACCTTTGCTTGCCCATTGACCCCTGAGCGACGCCTTGTTAGAATCAATTTGCGGGGTGGAGCAGCCCGGTAGCTCGTTGGGCTCATAACCCAAAGGTCGCAGGTTCAAATCCTGCCCCCGCAACCAAAACCAGCGAACCTGCTGGAAAAGAGCAAAAACTAGTGCTAGCGAGACAAGGGTCGCCCGAAGCGACCTTTTTGCTGTTTGGGGTAAATTGCGCTGGGTCGCTGGGCCAAGCCCTTTCCCCACAACCCAAGAGCCTCCCGGTCAACCCTAATTAACCCTATGAAAACTGGGATTTCGAACTTTCGAAGCTCTTCGAGCGCCGGTGAACGGCTGCAATTCCCTCCAGATTACTCATTCCCGAGTGCACTGCGAACCATGATCAAGTTGTACCTGCGCTTGGGTTTCCTAAGCGCATCGCCATATTTCGCCGTGGTAGTGATGTCGGAATGCCGCATCAATTTCTGCTGCATGCCGATCAGTGCGCTGGCGTTATCCTGCCACGACCAGTAGGTGGAACGGAACGTGGGCCAATCCACTTTGTCCAGCTTGCTTCTCTTGGCAAGCTCGCCGTTCGGAATGAACGGCGGCCTTCTCGCCATTTGAGCCCATACAGTGCTTCCCAATCACAGCTCCGCACGCGTGGCATGCAACCAGACATCAGCCGGCAGGACGAAGATCATCCTGTTGGGCCGGAGAAGCATGGTAGTGCCGGCCGGTGCCGTCGAGCCGTTCCTGAGTTTGCGCGCTGGTAGAGCAGGAGCCCGACAGTCGTCTGACATAGATGCTGGACCGCTTCACACCGTCATAATCCATCTGGTGACATTTCTCTTTAGCCCACCATAACCACCAAGTAAATTGGCGGCATGAAAATCTCAACTGCCATCCGTAAGGACACATTACGATCTGTTGTTTCTCAATTGTTCGGCATGTTGGCCTTGCTTGCCGCCTTGCCGCCGATGTTGAGGGCTGTCGAGCCGCAGAAGATTGCCATGACAGCCGATCGATGGGAGGCCAAAGGCGACGTGCAATTCCTCCAAGCTCACGGCAGCAATGAGCCTGCGAGCGACGTCATGAAGGTCTCCAAAGGTTACGCACTCCTCAAAGGCTTCACCTTCCATGATGGAACCATCGAGTTTGACACACAGCCCAATGGCAGCATGGGCGCGGGCATCGCATTCCGCTATCGCGACAAAGATACCTACGAAGACTTCTACCTGAGGCCTCGCCCCAAATGCGACCAAGCCGAAGATTGCATTCAGTACGCCCCCTATACGAAGGGTGTTCTGCTCTGGGATGTCTTTCCGCAGTTCCAAGCCCCCGCTCCGCTCAAAGACGGTATGGAGTGGAACCACATCCGCATGGTCATCTCCGGCAAGCGCATGAAGATCTACATCAACAGTGCAACGCAGCCTGCGCTCAAGATTGGCCGCCTCGAAGGGGATACGATGGAGGGCGGCATCTTCCTGCAAGGACCGGGTACGTTCGCCAATCTCATCATTACGCCCGGAGCAACCGACGGACTTGCCCCTGAGCCCGATCCCGACTCGACGGACACAAACAAACGCCTGGTGCGCAACTGGCAACTCTCTTCCTGGAGCACGCTTGACGCAGGCAAAGAGCCTGCTTACTCCGATCTACCAGTCAATGGCTGGTCGCCTATCGAAGCCGAGCGCGCCGGCCTCATCAATATCAGCCGAATCGATGGTCTGCCTACAGACCGCAAAACACGCACGCTGGCATGGCTCAAAACCACTATCCGTTCGAACAAAGCGCAAACCAAAAAGGTCAACTTTGGCTGGGTGCGCGAGGCGTGGGTCTTCGTCAACGGCAAATTGGTCTATTCCGATAAGAATATGTATCAACCACCTGAAGCGCGTAAGAAACCAGACGGCCGGCTCTCACTCGACAACGGCTCCTTCGATCTTCCTTTGCATGTAGGTGAAAACGAGATCGCTATCGCCATAGCCACACAGTTCTATGGCTGGGGCATTAAGATGCAGGTCACCGATCTCAAAGGCATTCATCTTGCCGAACGCAACCGCCTTTCGGCCTTGCAGAAGTAAGGACTCCGAACCCGACTTGGGCAACAACGCAGCCTCTTGGAGCACAATATCCATGAGGCTGCTTGCCTCGTATGGAACTCCGTGACCGATTCAAAAACTCAATCGCGGCTGAAGTTCATTGCGCTGGCTGTTTTGTTCTGGACAGTGCTCGGCGTCGTCTTCGCCCTCCCCAACATTGCCAGCGGAAGAGATTGGCGCGGTACCGTGCTTCTGTCCATCGCATCGTGGTGGACATGGGGCCTGCTCGCGCCGCTGATTATCGCTGTGGACCAGCGTTTACCTTTCACCAGCCGCCGAATGGGATGGCGCATTGCCGCTCATCTGCTGCTCAGCCCCGTCTTCACCACACTCTACATCTATCTAGCTCCGATAATCATGACGGCCATGGGTGGGCTTGAGTGGTCACGCTTGATCGAGCGTATGAATCTGCAACTGCTCACGAATTCACTTCGTGGCATGTTCCTGTGGAGCGTGCTGGTTTATTGCCTCATTGTTGGCATGTGGCAGGCTCATCTCTATTTCAGGCGCTATCTTTCAAGTGAGTTGCGCATGGAGCGACTTGAGCGCAGTTTCACCGAAGCACGGCTCAATGCCTTGCGCATGCAGCTTGATCCGCACTTTCTCTTCAATGCGCTTAATACCATCTCTTCGCAGGTAGAACGCGATCCGCGCCTGGCCCGCCAAATGATCGAGCATTTAGGCGACCTGCTGCGCCTCTCACTCGAAAACAAAGACCGTCATGAAGTCCTGCTTACGGAGGAACTGGCATTTCTCGATCTCTATCTTGCCATCCAGAGAATTCGTTTCGGAGACCGCCTGCGCATCGTGATGGAAATCGCGCCAGAAGTGAAGTATGCATCCGTTCCATCGCTTGTACTCCAACCATTAGTGGAGAACGCTATCCGCCACGGTCTCTCGCCGCGCGCCGCGGGTGGAACTGTCACTGTCTCTGCGCAAAAACTTGAACATCAATTAGAGATTCGTGTCACTGATGATGGCATAGGGCTTCCACCTGCATGGACGCTGCAAAAATCTGCAGGCCTTGGCCTCTCTGCCACCAACGAGCGTATCATCGGCCTGCATCCCAACGGAGCCAGCCGCTTCTCTGTTCGTCCTCGTGAAAGCGGAGGTACGGAGGCGATTATCGTTCTACCTCTGCGCTTGAACGCAGAGACCCAGCGTGAGAGTGAGCCGAGTGATTCCGAAGCGAATTGAACCTATTACCGTACTGGTCGTAGACGACGAGGCCCCCGCACGCCAGCGCCTCCTGGACGTACTGTGCAAAGAACCGATGGTCGGAACCATCCTGGAAGCCAGCGATGGCCTGCAAGCTATCAGCGCCATCGAATGTCATCATCCTGACCTGGTCTTTCTTGATGTGCAGATGCCCGAACTGGACGGACTCGGCGTTATGGAGAACATCGTGAACACCGTCAGTCCCGAAGCCATGCCGCTTACCGTCTTTGTCACCGCTTATGACCAGCACGCCGTGCGAGCCTTTGAAGCCAATGCTCTGGACTACCTGCTTAAACCCTTCAGCGATGAGCGCTACGAGACCACCATGGCACGAGTTCGTAGCCGCCTCGAAGAACGCAATTTCTCTGAGTTCGGTGTGAAGTTCGCTCGCATGATTTCAGAAGTGTCTGCAACAGCCGCACCACGGCATTGGCTCGACCGCCTGGTCGTCAAATCCGGAGGGATCACGCGTTTTCTCCGCGTCACAGATATTGAGTGGATCGAAGCTGCCGGAGTCTATGTCAACCTGCATCTGCGCCCTCTTGCCGGCGGAGGCGAGCTGCTCTATCGCTCGCCATTGGCTGAGCTCATTGCACGACTCGATCCTGCACGATTCATTCGCGTACATCGCTCAACCATCGTGAACATTGAGGAAA
>Ga0207738_100050_pt1 | contig 28817 bp, 18 predicted proteins | sample LuqExpMetagenom9_FD_187767 | JGI IMG/M metagenome (GOLD analysis project Ga0207738, IMG submission 187767) | Tropical forest soil microbial communities from Luquillo Experimental Forest, Puerto Rico - Sample 9 (SPAdes) | ecosystem: Environmental > Terrestrial > Soil > Tropical forest ... | reverse complement strand
TTATCGGCGGAAGCGCCCCACGCATTGGCGATATGCTTCGCGCCTGCGACGCCTCCTCCTGTTATGACGCCTGCAACTGCCGTTTCTCAACTGCCATGAGCACCACCCAGCAGCCTGCGGAAGACAACGCGCTGACCCGCACCAATCGCGCCATTCTGCGTGCTGCTGTGGTGATAGCCGCAGCCAGCCTTCTGGTCAAGCTTGTGGCCGTGGCCAAGGAGATGGCAGTCGCCTCCGCCTTTGGCCGCAGAGACGCGCTGGACGCCTTTCTGGCTGCACAGCTGTTGCCCAGCCTGCTGGTCAACCTGATCGCGGAATCGATGAATCAGGTACTGGTGCCCACGCTGGTGCGGGTGCGCGAACTCGAAGGCCCGGAGAGTGCGCAACGTTTGCTTGCAAGCGCCATTGCCAGGCTGGCCGTGATGCTTGCGGCAGTCATCGTACTGATGCTGGTGCTCGCTCCGCTGTTTGTCCCGCTGATCAGTTCGAACTTCAATCCATCCAAGCGAGCGCTCGCGCAGGAATTGTTTTGCGCTTTGCTGCCCATGGTGCTGTTGAGTGGCATGGCCAGCACCTGCACGGCGGTACTCTCCAGCCGCGAGCGTTTTCTTTGGCCCACGCTGACTCCGGCAGCGGTGTCCCTCACGCTGCTCGCAGCTCTCCTGCTGGGAGGCGCGCGCAACGGCATCTGGACCATGGTGTGGGCCACGCTGGCAGGCACATTCCTGCAGACGTTGCTGGTGGCAGCACTGTTACAACGTCATGGCTACCGCTTCAACCTGCGCTGGCAAGGAGCCAGCGCTGCGATTCGCGAAGTTGGCCGCCAATATTGGCCTGTACTGGCAAGCAGCGTGGTGGCTTCCAGTGGGTTGCTGGTGGATCAGGCCATGGCGGCCAGCCTTGCGCCGGGCAGCGTTTCCTCTCTGGTGTATGCCAACCGCTTTGTCAGCGTGGTGCTCACGCTGCTGGCCGGAGCCATTTCAACGGCGGTCGTCCCCTCATTTGCGCGCATGGTGGCGCACCGCGCCTGGACTGGATGCCGCAGATCGGCACGTTCTTGGGTATACGTCATGCTGGCCGTATCCACACCACTTGCCCTCGCGCTGATCTTCGCCGCACGCTGGCTGGTGAGCGCAACGCTGGAACACGGCGCATTCGGCACGCAAGATGCCACAGCCGTAACGCAGGTACTGGCGATGTATGCGTTGCAAATTCCTTTCTATGTGGCCAGCCGCGTGGACTATCGCCTGATAGTGGCGGCAAGGCGAACCGATCTGGTGCTCCGCTGCGGTATAGTCAACCTCGTACTGGACGTGGCATTGAATCTGCTTCTAATGCACTGGATGGGCGTGGCCGGCATCGCTTTGGCCACTTCGCTGTGGACCGTAAGCACGTTCTTGTTTCTGCGTTACTGGGCGGAGCGGCTGCTGCGGGACAATGAGCGAGAAGCAGCCGCAACAGATGGATATTCCCTGTGAAATTAGCGGATGAACGGATGGCGGCGAAGAAAATAACTCGATATCTGCTGCGGCTCGACGACGCGTGCCCCACCTGGGATACCGCGCGCTGGGAACGTGTGCTTGCGCTTGCGGACGAATGTGGCATCTGTCCAATTCTAGGTGTATTGCCAGACAATCGCGATCCTGATCTAGTGCGCGGCACAGCGGATGCAGCCTTCTGGCCACGCATGCGCGAACTAGCCGCACAGGGCGGCACTATCGCACTGCATGGCTATCGGCACCTTGCCGCATACAAGGGCGGAGGCCTGCTTCCCTTGCACGTATGGACCGAGTTTGCCGGCGCGCCGCTCGCTACACAACAAGCTTGGATCACGCAAGGACTACACCTGCTGCGCGCGCAAGGGCTTGCGCCGGAACTATGGATCGCGCCATGCCACGGACAGGATCGCAACACGCTACGGGCATTGCGCGCTTCCGGCATCACGGCGCTGTCCGACGGCTTAGCAAGCGTACCCTACCGGCGCGGAGGCATCGTGTGGGTACCACAGCAACTGTGGACGCCCATGGAAAAAGGGCCGGGCTTGTGGACGATTCTCCTGCATCCAAACACCGCTACAGATCAGGAGATTGAAACCTTGGGAAATTTTCTACGCGCGCATCGTGAGGAGTTTCTCAGCTTCCCATCCGCACTGGAGATGTTTCCTCCCGTGCCCTTCACGCCCCTGCTTGCCTTGCGCGAACGGTGCAGTCTCCTGCGCATCCGTGTAGCGCGCGCACGCAAGCGACTACGAGTGGCGCGGCTCAGCTAGGTAGAACGAGCTTGTAGCGTGGTGCAAGAAAATTCCTGCGCAACTCCTGGCCAAAGCTTGTGTTGAACTGAACATCCGGGCCAATACTCCGGAATGCACAGAGAACACGGAGGAGTTGATTGCGATGAAAAAGACCATCTTTGCCGTACTTTTAGCGGCTTCCCTCATGCCTGCAGCCGCTATGGCGCAGGTCATTGTTCACATTGGGCCGCCGGCGCCAGTGTATGAGCGCCCGGTGCCGCCACCGGAGCGTGGTGTGGTCTGGATTCCCGGCTATCAGAACTGGAACGGCAGAGGGTATGTATGGGTACCGGGCCATTACGAGCGTCCGCCCCGTCCGCATGCACGCTGGGTTCCGCATCGCTGGGTCCATCGCCATGGCGAGTGGGTCATGATGGAAGGACACTGGCGCTAGAGCAAAATACGTTCGTGCCGCATGAGTCTGCAGGCAAACAAAAAGAGCGGAGCCAACCAGCTCCGCTCTTACCAATTGCATCCTGCAACCACTAGCTGATTTCAATCACATCGCTGGCAGCCGCGGCTGAAGCATCGGCCTGGGCGATGAGCTTTTCCGCTACGGCATAGAACTCGGCAGCCTGCGGACTCTTGGGACCAGCCAACGCAACGGGCATGCCGCTGTCACCTCCCTGACGGATGGCAGGCACCAGCTCAATGGAGCCCAGGAAGGGCAAACCAAACTGCTGTGCGGTACGCTCCGCGCCGCCCTTGGAGAAGATGTCAATCTCCTTTTGGCAATGGGGACAGGTGAAGTGGCTCATGTTCTCCACAATGCCCAACACGTCCACGTTCACCTGCGCAAACATCTCCAGAGCCTTGCGGGCATCTTCCAGACTCACATCGCTGGGAGTGGAAACAACCACGGCGCCGGTCAGGGGCACAGTCTGCACCAGAGAAATCACCACATCGCCGGTCCCGGGAGGCAGATCGACGAGCAGATAATCCAACTCGCCCCACTCCACCTGCTGCAGGAACTGGCGGATGATCTGATGGAGCATGGGGCCACGCATCACCAGGGGTTTATCGCCGGGCGAAATGTAGCCAATGGAGATCGTCTTGAGCCCATGCGTGTCATTGGGGATAATGCTATTGCCAGCACCGATCTTGGGCGACTCGGACGAACCCATCATCAGCGGCACATTCGGTCCATAGATATCGGCGTCGATCAAACCGACCTTGTAGCCCATCTTGGACAGTGCAATGGCCAGATTGACAGAAACCGTGGTTTTTCCCACGCCTCCTTTGCCTGAACCGATGGCAATGATCTTTTTGACACCGGGAATAGCCACCGGTGAAGGCATGGTGTTGGAATGCGCCATAGTGCTTGCTAGCTCCTTTGTTTGGGGGAGACGCCCGGAAGAGCATTCTCACTCCGTTTGGTTGGATTCTTCCCTACCCCGAGGGGATTCATCGATGCGAGGATTCATCGATGGCATTCGACAGCAGCGCTTCCTGCTTGCGACGCAGGCTTTCGGCCTCGCGGTGCTGGCGGCGACGCAGAGCATCGTTAAAGCGGCGAATCTGATCGGCAGTTTCCGGCATCAGTTCCGGCACGCGCATGGGACGCCGGTCGCCATCGATGGCAACAAAAACCAGATACGCACTGGCCACATGCACCACCTCCCCGGTCCGGGTGTGTTCGGTCCAGGCCTTCACGCCCACTTCCATGGAACTGGAAAAGGCGCGGTTCACACTGGATTTGAGGATAAGCAGATCACCGAGTTGTACTGGACGGATGAAGTCAATATGGTCCATAGCGGCCGTCACCACATGGGTACGGGCATGACGATAGGCGGCCAGGGCGCCGGTCAGGTCGATGAAGTGCATCAACCGGCCACCCAACAGGTTACCCAGGGTGTTGGTGTCGTTGGGGAGAACAATTTCGTTCATTTCCGACTGGGTGCTGGCCACAGTACGCGGCTCCAGTTTGGCGACGAGTTCGGTCATGGCAGTACTTCCTTCCGCCGGTTTTCACCAGCCAACTCGGCATGCCAGATACAATAGCATCAGGCGGCGGCCAAGCCGGCTCTCGAAGCCGGACATGATTCAGTTTCAGCAATCTCCGCCTTTTAAGCAAATACCATTCTGTCGGGCGCTTTAAGCCACGACAGCCCTGGGGAGCGATGGACAAGATTGCAGCACTGCGGGAGATCCTGCAAATGGACCCCAAGAATAGCTTTGCCCGATACGGAATCGCCATGGAACTGGTCAACCAGAACCAGTCAGAGGCGGCACTCAAGGAGTTCGACACCCTGCTGGAGATCGACGCCAACTATACGGCCGGCTACTTTATGTCGGCACAAACTTTAGCTGGCGCAGGACGTAAGCAGGAGGCCATGGAACGATTGAAGGAGGGCATCGGGTGCGCAGCCAGATCCGGCAACACCCATGCGCTCAATGAGATGCAGGCCATGCTGGACGATCTGAGCCGCTAGAGCTCGCTCCAGCCCTTGTTGAATCCTGCCTGACCTGGAAATAAAACCGATTTCCAATTCAGGTCGCCCTAAGACGTACGACAAACGTCTAAGGAAATGTGATGCCGAAATATTCCATTGTTGTACCGTTTCATAACGAAGAAGAAAACGTCACCGTTCTCTACGCCCGCTTGAAGCAGGTGATGGAGCAGGTGGGCGACTCCTTCGAACTTGTCTTGGTGGATGACGGTTCCCGTGACCGTACCTACAAACTGCTGGAAGAGATTGCGGCCGTGGACAGCCGCGTGCTGGTGGTGAAGCTGCGCCGCAACTTCGGCCAGACCTCGGCTCTTTCTGCGGGATTTGACCACGCCTCCGGCGAATTCATCCTGGCCATGGATGGAGACTTGCAGCACGACCCGAACGATATTCCCGCCTTCCTGGAAAAATTGGACGAAGGGTATGACGTTGTATCGGGCTGGCGCAAGGAGCGGATCGACAACTTCATCATGCGGCGCTTCCCTTCTCGTTGCGCCAACTGGTTGATGGCCAAGCTGTCCGGGGTGGATATCCACGACTTTGGCACCACCTTCAAGGCCTATCGTCGCGAGATCATCCACAACATCCCGCTCTATGGCGAGATGCACCGGTTTATCCCCGCACTGGCCAGTTGGTATGGCGCATCGATCTGCGAGATTCCGATCAAGAATGTCAACCGCGAACGGGGCAAAAGCCACTACGGCATAGGGCGCACCTTCCGGGTGTTCTTCGACTTGATGACCATCCGTTTCCTGCTCAAGTACATGACACGCCCGCTGCATTTTTTTGGCGGCTTTGGCGTGCTCAGCGCCGCCGCTGGCGGAGCTATTGCGATGTACTTTTTGCTCGCCAAGCTGTTGCATCCCTTCCAGCCGGTGATGAATGACCATGCTCCGCTGTTCATTGTGGCGGCGGTAATGATTGTTTGTGGCATCCAGCTCTTGGCGCTCGGCCTTCTGGGCGAACTGCAGGTACGCCACTACTACACCAGCGAGCAGCCTTCCGCCTATACCATCGAACGCATCGTACGGCTTGCTCCCAGCGATGAAACCTCGCTCCTGCCCCGGCGTGGCAAGGACGAGTTCTAGCCGAATTACGCTGTATCTGCAGGGCCCTGGCCGCGAACACGGTCAGGGCCTTTGTTCTGATCCAGAACGCGCGATTACCTGCCTGCCCACAGAACAACTTGCTCATTTGCGGTCTAAGGGCGCATTCTTTCTTTGTCATGAAGGCAATGCAGATCCACTCCACAGGCGGCCCTGAGGTTCTCCAGATGGCCGAGTTGCCCATCCCCACTCCGGGCCCAGGGCAAGTTCTGATCCGGGTTGAAGCCGTTGGCGTCAACTTTATCGAGATCTATTTCCGCAAAGGTGTCTACAAAGCCGCCCTGCCACTGACTCCAGGCAGCGAGGCCTGCGGAACCGTGGAAGAGCTAGGTCCCGGCGTTACCGGCTTCGCGTCAGGCGAACTGGTGGCGTCAACCGCCGTGCTGGGCAGCTACGCCGAGTACGCCCTGGTGCCCGCCGCTCAACTGGTAAAGGTGCCGGCTTCTCTGACGCCTGAACAGGCCGCGGCCGCCTTGCTGCAAGGCATGACCGCGCACTATCTGGCCCATAGCACCTTCCCGCTCAAAAAGGGCGACACCGCCTTGGTACATGCCGGAGCCGGTGGCGTGGGCCTGCTGCTGACCCAGATGGCCTCACAGCTTGGAGCGCGCGTCATCACCACCGTCTCCACTGCGGAAAAGGCCGAACTCTCACGCGAAGCCGGAGCCGAAACAACGATTCTCTACACCGAACAGGACTTTGAAACGGAGGTGAAGAGGCTCACGGACGGACGCGGCGTCGACGTGGTCTACGACTCCGTAGGCAAGACCACGTTTGAGAAAAGCCTGAATTGCCTGCGGCCACGCGGGTTAGTCGCTCTGTTTGGAGCCTCCAGCGGACCGGTGCCGCCGTTCGACCTGATCCAGCTCAACAGCAAGGGATCGCTATTTGTAACCCGGCCCACGCTTTGGCACTACATTGCCACACGGCAGGAGCTGGAATGGCGCGCGGGAGAGGTTCTGAACGGAGTGGCTGCCGGCCGACTGAAGTTGCGTACCGAGCACATCTACCCGCTCAATCAGGCGGCACAGGCGCAAATCGATCTGGAATCCCGTCGCACCACAGGGAAAATCCTGCTGGAGCCGTAGCGCGCAGGAAACCTTGCGGCTCAATTCAGAGAAGTTTTGGCCTGCGGGCTACTACACGGCATGCAGGCCAAAGCGGGCAAAAGTATTCACAGCCTGCACAGTCTCTGCCGCAGTGGGCGCGCGCAGGGCATCCAGTTCATACTTCAAACCAAGTTCCTTCCACTTGGTCTTGCCCATCTGATGGAACGGCAGTACGTCCACCCGTTCGATATTACCCAACGATGCCGCGAAGCTCGCCAGTCCTTCAATCTGCTCCGATTGATCCGTAAGCCCCGGAACCAGCACATAGCGGAGCCACACCGGACGCTGTTTCTCTGCAAGACGGCGCGCGAAGCGCAAGGTGGGCTCCAGTTCCTTGCCGGTCAGATGCAGATAATGTTCCGGATCCCAGTGTTTGATATCGAGCAGCACCAGATCGATATCTTCGAGCATCGCGTCCTCAACACGATCTCCCAGAAAGCCCGCCGTATCCAGCGCGGTATGAAAGCCCTCTTCCTTCATTCTCCGCAGCGCAGACCGCAGAAACGAGACCTGCATCAACGGTTCACCACCGGTAAACGTGACGCCTCCCTGGCGCAGCAACGGCGCATAACGGCGGGCCTCCTGCGCCAGTTCGTCCACACTCATCCGGCGGCCCTGTTGCGGCTTCCATGTGTCGGGGTTGTGGCAGTAGAGGCAGCGCATCATGCAACCGGAAAGAAAGAAAACCAACCGCAGGCCTGGACCATCCAGACCTGCGGAAGTTTCAAACGAGTGGATCCAGCCTTCATCAGCCGCGGCGTCATGGGACACCGGCTGATCCAGAATAGGCAACTCGACGGCTGTAACGCTGCTGCTCTTCTCTGCGTGGCTCATCGGCTGCTCCCTAGAGCGAGTGATGGAAGGTGCGATCAACCACTTCGCGCTGCTGCTCGCGGGTGAGCTTGATGAAATTCACCGCGTAGCCGGAGACGCGCACCGTCAGTTGCGGATACTTTTCCGGATGCTCCATGGCATCCAGCAGCGTTTCGCGATTCAGCACATTCACGTTCATATGGTAACCGTTGGTATCGAAGTAGGCATCCAGAGAGAAGGCCAGATTCTGCACTTGGTCTGTCTCATTGCGCCCCAGAGCTTCCCGCGTCATGGACGACGTAAGCGAAATACCATCGAGCGCCTGCTCATACGGAAGTTTGGCAATCGACAACGCCGAAGAGAGCAGGCCATGCTTGTCGCGACCGTGCATTGGATTGGCTCCAGGAGCAAAGGCTTCTCCTTTGCGGCGGCCATCCGGCGTATTGCCGGTGTATTTGCCGTAGACCACATTCGACGTGATGGTCAGGATCGATTGCGTGTGCACGGCATTGCGATAAACCGGCTGCTGACGCACCTTGCTCATGAAGGTCTCCACCACCCAGATGGCTATGTTGTCCACGCGGTCATCGTTGTTGCCAAAGGCCGGGAATTCACCCTCGGTTACAAAATCGACGGCAATACCGTTGGCATCGCGCACCGGCTTGACGCGCGCATACTTGATGGCGGAAAGACTATCGGCCACAACCGAGAGTCCGGCGATGCCGCAACCCAGCGTGCGCACAATGTCGCGATCATGCAAAGCCATCTCCAGCCGCTCGTAGCTGTACTTGTCATGCGAGTAGTGGATGATGTTGAGCGCTTCCACGTAGACCTTGGCCAGCCATTCCATCGTTTTCTCAAAGGCAGGCAGAACCTCTTCGTAGCTGAGCACCTCGGAGTTCAGAGCAGGCATGACGGGCGCAACCTGCTTGCCTGTGAGCTCATCGCGGCCGCCGTTGATGGCATACAGCAGGGTCTTGGCCAGGTTCACACGCGCGCCAAAAAACTGCATCTGCTTGCCTACGGCCATACCGGAAACGCAGCAGGCAATCGCCGTATCGTCGCCATAGTGCTCGCGCAACAGATCGTCATTCTCATATTGCAGCGACGAGGTATCCAGTGAAGTCTTGGCGCAGAATTGCTTGAAGCCCTCGGGCAGCTTGGAGCTCCACAGCACGGTCAGGTTCGGCTCCGGCGCGGGCCCCATGTTGTAGAGCGTCTGCAAAAAACGGAAGCTGCTCTTGGTCACCAGGGTGCGCCCATCGGCCCCCATGCCGCCAATCGACTCGGTTACCCAGGTGGGATCGCCGGAGAAGATCGCGTCATATTCGCGCGTGCGCAGGAAGCGGACAATGCGCAGCTTGATCACCAACTGATCGATGAGTTCCTGTGCCTCCGCTTCGGAGATCCGGCCCGCTTTTAGATCGCGCTCAATGTAGATGTCGAGGAAGGTGGAGATGCGCCCCAGCGACATGGCCGCGCCATTCTGCTCCTTCACCGCTGCCAGATAGCCGAAGTAGGTCCACTGCACGGCCTCCTGCGCCGTGATGGCAGGCCGCGCCAGATCGAAGCCGTAGATATGGCCGAGTTCCTTGAGCTGATGCAGTGCGCCAATCTGTTCGGCCAGCTCTTCGCGCAGCCGGACCACATCCTCGGAAAAAGGCCGCGGATCCAGTTCCGCCTTCTCCTGCTGCTTTTGCTCAATCAGCCGGTCCACGCCGTAGAGCGCCACGCGACGATAATCGCCGATGATGCGGCCGCGCCCATACGCGTCTGGAAGCCCGGTGATCACATGCGAGGCGCGCGCACGGCGAATCTCAGGCGTGTACATCTCAAAGACCGCGTTGTTGTGGGTCTTGCGGTACTCGGTAAAGATCTTGTGCACCTGCAGATCGATGGGCGTATTGTGCTCGGCCAGGCTCTGCTCCACCATGCGCAGCCCACCAAAAGGCATGATGGCGCGCTTCAAGGGAGCATCGGTCTGCAAGCCGACAATGGTCTCATTTTCGCGGTCGATGTAGCCGGCAGGATGGGCAGTGATGTTGGAGGGCGTGTCATGCGAGATGGCCAGCACACCACCGGCAGCACGCTCCTCTGCCAGCAACTCCGTAATGCGCGCCCAGACCTTCAGGGTCTTCTCTGTCGGTCCTTCAAGAAAGGCACTGCTGCCTTCATACGGGGTGTAGTTGCGTTGAATGAAGTCCCGGGTATCGATCGTGCTCGTCCATGGACCATCCTGAAACCCCTGCCAGGCGGGGATCCCGGCTGCGAATTGCTGTGCGAAAGCCAAGCTGCTCATCAACGACCTCCTGTACAACAACAGTTTTGCACCAACCGAGTCCAAATAGGAGCGACTAAGGTCACGTTTAGGGCACAATATGGGATTCACTCTTTTAATATGGGAAATTAAACGCGGAGACTTTGGCGAATACAAGAAAAAGCCGGCTGGATGCGCCACCTAGCGTTGCATCCAACCGGCTCTGATCAGCAACTACACCCTCAGGCCACGTCGAAACGGTCGAGGTTCATCACCTTATCCCACGCGGCGATGAAGTCTTCCAGGAAGGTTTGCTGCGCATCGCTGCTGGCATACACCTCAGCCAGCGCCCGCAACTGCGAATTGGAACCGAAGACCAGATCGACCACCGTGCCGGTCCAGCGGAGCTCGCCTGTCTTGCGATCACGTCCTTCCAGAATCTCCGGCTGATTTGCCGCCTTCTGCCACTTCGTCCCCATGTCGAGCAGGTTGACGAAGAAATCGTTGGTCAGTATTCCGGGCCGGTGGGTGAAGACTCCGAGTTGGCTGTGCGCAAAATTTGCTCCCAGAACCCGCAAGCCCCCCACCAGGACCGTCATTTCAGGAGCGGAAAGCGTGAGCAACTGCGCCTTGTCAATCAACAACTCGGCAGCATATTTCTCCAGCTCCTTTCGGGTGTAGTTGCGGAAGCCGTCCGCTTGGGGCTCCAGAACAGCGAAGGAAGCCTCATCAGTCTGTTCCTGGGTGGCATCCATGCGACCCGGCGTGAAAGGAACTTCCACATCGTGGCCAGCCTTTTGGGCGGCGGCCTCCACTGCGGCACAACCCGCCAGAACAATCAGGTCCGCCAGTGAGATGCGCTTACCGTCCGTCTGCGCGGCATTGAACTCCTGTTGAATTCCTTCCAGCTTGGTCAGCACAGCAGCCAGATCCGCAGGCTGATTCACTTCCCAGTCCTTTTGCGGAGCTAAGCGGATGCGCGCACCATTGGCGCCGCCGCGCTTGTCGCTGCCACGGAAACTAGCCGCAGCCGCCCAGGCAGTAGAAACAAGCTGAGCAATCGACAGGCCGGAACCAAGCACCTTTGCCTTCAGTGTCTCGATGTCGGAATGCTCAACCAGCTTGTGGTTGACGGCTGGAATCGGGTCCTGCCAGAGAAGTTCCTCGGCTGGAACCAGCGAGCCAAGATAGCGGGCGCGGGGCCCCATGTCGCGGTGGGTAAGTTTGAACCATGCACGGGCGAATGCATCGGCAAACTCATCGGGATGCTCCAAGAAGCGGCGCGCGATCTTCTCATAGACAGGGTCAACGCGCAGGGCCATATCGGAGGTCAACATCATGGGCGCATGCCGCTTGGTCGGATCATGAGCATCGGGCACCGTATCGGCTCCGGCACCGTCCTTGGCCGTCCACTGATGAGCGCCCGCGGGGCTCTTGGTCAACTCCCACTCGTAGCCAAAGAGGCTCAGGAAGAAATTGTGGCTCCACTGGGTGGGCGTCGCACTCCAAGTAACTTCCAGGCCGCTGGTGATGGCATCGCCGCCCTTGCCCGTCCCAAAGCTGCTCTTCCACCCCAGTCCCTGCTCCTCAATGCCTGCAGCTTCCGGTTCCAGGCCCACGTGGCTGGCGGGGCCGGCGCCGTGGGTTTTGCCAAAGGTGTGGCCTCCCGCGATCAGCGCCACCGTCTCTTCGTCGTTCATGGCCATGCGCGCAAAGGTCTCGCGAATATCCTTCGCGGAGGCCAGCGGATCGGGATTGCCGTTGGGGCCTTCCGGATTCACGTAGATCAGCCCCATCTGCACCGCAGCCAGCGGGTTGGCCAGATCGCGTTCGCCGGAGTAGCGCTGATCTCCCAGCCAGGTGCGCTCCGGGCCCCAATCGATATCGATTTCCGGCTCCCAGATGTCCTCCCGACCACCGGCAAATCCGAAGGTCTTGCAGCCCATCGACTCCAACGCCACATTTCCGGCAAGAATCATCAGATCGGCCCAGGAGATCTTACGCCCATACTTCTGCTTGATGGGCCAAAGCAGGCGGCGTGCCTTGTCGAGATTCACGTTGTCGGGCCAACTATTCAAGGGGGCAAAACGCTGCGCGCCGTGACCGCCACCACCGCGCCCATCGGCTATGCGGTAGGTACCCGCGGAGTGCCATGCCATGCGGATAAAGAGCGGGCCGTAATGACCGAAATCTGCCGGCCACCAATCCTGCGAGTCCGTCATCAACGCACGCAGATCCTTGACCACGGCATCCAGATCGAGCGTCTTGAACTCTTCAGCGTAGTTGAAGGCATCGCCCATCGGGTTGGAGCTGGGCGAATGCTGATGCAAAATAGCCAGATTCAGTTGTTCGGGCCACCAGGCGAGGTTGCTGTTCGCTCCGGCATGGGTGTGGCCTGTGAACGGGCACTTGGACTCCGATGACATGTTCTCCTCCTGTGGATGGGGAAAGTACCTCCGCACGCGGGGCACAACGGCCTTGCGCAGCGGTCTTTCGCAGTTTCTGCGGGCAACTGCACCGTTGGATCCGATTCGGCTTGCCGCCAGCTCAATGGAAGGATTGCGGGGCCGGAGCACGATCCGGTCTTCGTAACTATTTGCCGTTCTTGCGCGCGGGAACCTTGGCCGACGATGCAGCACACGGCAGGCATAAGCCACGAAATTGAATGGAGTAGTCTTCGATTTGAAAGCCGGACTCTTCGCCCGGGAAGCCAATCTGATCCAGGCTGGGCGCATCCAGATCGGTCATCTTGCCGCACTGGATGCAGACCAGATGGTGGTGCCGGGTGGTGCGGTCTTCATAGCGCGCCGCTGCGCCCGGATGGCAGACCTTGCGCACAATCCGCAACTCCGCAAAGGTTTCAAGAATGCGATACACCGTGGTGCGGGAGACTTCCGGCAGCGACTTCTGCACCGCCGCCCAGATCTCATCGACCGTCGGATGGTTCAACCGGGGCAAAACCTCCAGCACGACGCGCCGTTGCGCGGTGATCGGCAAAGAATGCTCGCGGCAGATGCGTTCAATCTCAGCCCGGCGACTACTGGCGGCGGAGGACCTTGGCATGACTGGATACTATTGCGTTTGCAATATATTGTCAAACAGTATTTGGATCAAAATTTGCACTGGATGGAAGCCCGCGCATCTGGGGCTAACCCGCCTGCGGAAAGCCCACCGCCGCAGACGCGCGGCAGTGGGCTTGTGCATGGTCTGCTTTGCGGAATCAGCTAACGCGCAGGGCCAGCGACTCCCACATAATTGCATCCACGTAATATTGCTCGAGCTTCTGCACATTCAACTGGTAGGTATCGGCCATGGCGTTTGCTTTCAGCACTTCGTTGCGCTCATGGAACTCCAGCCAGGCAAGCAAACTACGTTCGCGAACATCCTCGCCCCTCAATGCCTTGCGAATCTCCTCGCGCAAGGGAAGCTCATGCACAAGGCGTTCCATCGGTTCGCGCAGCATGGCCGAGAGCAGGCTCATCATGCCCAGAAGATATTGTTCCTCTGCATCCAGCCCGCAACTGGCCGCAGCCAGTTCGCAGAACCTCGCACGTATCAGCGCCATGCGCAGGACTTCGGCAGGCTGTCCCGCATTCAATTCGCTCAGAATAGCAAGCAGGGCGATCTTGCGGAAGGTTGACTCACCCAAAGCCAGGATGGCCAGCTCGATGGATTGAACCTCCTGGCGGATAGCACAGATGGGAGAGTTGACCAGCTTCAGCAGCCGGTACACCAGTGAAGTATCCCGTTTGACCAAGGGAACAATCTTCTTCAAATCCAGCGGGTCACAACGCAACAGGCGCAGCAAGTCCACATGGAGAACCCGGTTGGCCGGGACCTTGGCTTTTTCAATCAGGTCCGGATAGCAGAAGTGGACACCCTGAAAAAAGGCGAAGCCCTCGGCCTTGGCCTTTTGGAAGGCCTCCTGTGTATCGATCTTTTCAGCGATCATGGCTACGGGCGTTCCCTCAAGCGAGCGGCGCAACCGTTCCAATCCAGCGTGATCCATGCGCGCCAGATTCACCTTGACGTAATCCACGGTCTGCAACAAGGTGTGCGGCATCTCGCCCCAGCTAAAATCCACCAACGCCAGACGAAACCCATCTTCCTTGAGCGCACGACAGGCGCCAATCAGTTTGGGAGAGGCTTCAAGCTGTTCAGGAATTTCCAGCACCACACCCTCTGGCGGCAGGAGCGATACGAGCGGCTCAGACAGCGCCTCGGCCGAGCAGGTGATAAAAGCGGGTAGCTGGTTGGTCAGCTTATCCAAGCCGAAAAGGAGCACGTCATCCAGAATGGCGCGCGTAGCGTGAAGCCCATGCCCGCCTGATGGGCCATGAGAGCCGAGCTGAAAGAGCAACTCGTACCCATGCAACTGGTTGTGAACATCGACAATGGGCTGGCGCAAAAGGTAGCGCAGCTCCGTAGCCCCGCGCAGGGGCGCCTCACCGACAAGAGGGCCCAAATCCCCTCCAGCCTGATGTTGTTCGCACATATCGTCTGTCCCTGCTCCTGACGAATATAACGAGCCGCACGTCGTACGATGCGCACCCATCACAATCATCTGCCCATCGATGACTCGCCGTGCAATCTCCGGTGCAGCAGTCTCAACCCAACCCCTTACCGGAGGAGAACTATTCCATTCGCAGCTTCAGGACACAACCGGTGACCGGCTGTGCCCTGAGAGCTTCCAGCTTGTGCCGCGCCCATTTTCACATTGGGCACGGAGACTCCATTGACCAGAGTTGCAGGCCAGGACATCTTTTCCTTCGGCAATCGATTGCCGCAGTCGAGACGATTCTACCCTATGCCGCGCGAGAAGGCTTGGTCAAACTTAACTTCTTATGTTCCTTTCGTTCCTGCCGCATCTCGCCGATATGGAACTCGCGAATCACTCCGTCCATATCGTTGGCCAGCGAGGAAAGATTACGGCTTGCCGCGGCAGCATCTTCGGCTGACTGCGCATTTTCGAGCGCGAGGCTGGACAGATAGCTTGCCGATTCGGAGATCTCACGCGCGGCAGCGGTCTGCTCGGTGGCAGCCGTGGCAATCATGGTGATCTGCCCTTCGACTTCATTGGCCGATCCGATAATCATGTCCAAACTGGTGCAGGCCTCCGAGGTCTCACGGATTCCGGATTCGACGGCTTCCCTGCTCTGCGACATAACCTCCAAAGTTTCGCGCGTTCCATTCTGGATATTGAGGATGGTCCCGGTAATCTCGCTCGTCGCGCTCTTGGTGCGCTCAGCAAGCCGGCGCACTTCACCTGCAACAACCGCAAACCCTCTTCCGTGTTCTCCGGCGCGCGCGGCTTCAATGGCCGCATTGAGCGCCAGCAGGTTGGTCTGCTCGCTGATCTCCTGAATCACATTGACGACCTTGCCAATCTCGGCAGAGCTTTGCGCCAGCGAATCCATCCGTTCCGATACGGTGCGGGTCGCCACGGCAATGCGTTCCATCGTCGAACTGGTGGACCGCATCACTTCGCCGCCCTGCCGCGCCATCTCCGCCGAACTCCGGCTCGCGGCCGCTGCGTTCTCGGCATTGTGGCTGATTTCGCCGATGGTGGCCGTCATCTCCTGGGCTGCCGCCGCAATCTGGCTGGTCTTGCCCGACTGTGTGCCAACGTTGGAGCGCGTCTGATCCGAGGTCTGGCTCATCTCTTCGGCGGCGGCTGCCAGGGTATCGGCGCCGTTAGCAAGCGTATGCAGCACCTTCTGCATCGCCTCCACGCTGATGTTGATGGCCACCGAGAGTCTCCCCACCTCATCCTTGCCGGCAGCATCCACACGGGCCGTCAGATCTTTTCCGGCCAGCGCTTCAAGCGCTTCAGTGGCCCGCTCCAGCGGGGGCACAATCAGGCGGGTAAGCCCCATGCCCACAAAAGCACTCAGCAACACGGTCACAAGCACCAGTACGATCGCCGCCAGCACCAGTGTGCCAATCAACCCTACCGCGCGGTTGCCTTCCGCCGAGCTGGTCTTGCTGCTCAAATCGATGGCGCCATCGGCGGCCTTCATCATGGACACGTAGGCCTGGAACATCTCCGGCCCCACCAGCACTTGCTCGGCCTCTGCCTTCTTACCCGCGGCCACCAGTCCCTGCTCGCGGCTGTCCAGTTCCAGATAGGCGTTGGCGTTCCTCGAAAGCGCATCGTAGAGGGATTTCTCCTCCTCGCTTGCCACCAGCGGCTCATAGGCAACGATGTTCTTCCGGTAAGACTCCAGCGCGCTTTGGCGCTTCTGCGAATAGTACTGGGTACAATCATCCGTCTGGCAGAACAGCAGATAGCCCTCTGCGCGGCGGATGTCCGACAGCGCCGTGCGAACGCCGAAAACAGCCTTCATCGAGGGAATGGTCTTGCCATCGATCCTCACCACAACCGACTTGATATTGAGAAAACCCAGCAGCGAAGCTGTACCCAAAACCGCGGTCAACACACATACGATGCCGAAGGCATAACGCAGTTTGTGAGAGATACGAAGATCACGTAACGGAGTCATCGGATTCCATTCCTTTCAACAATCATTTCAAGCAATTCGGCCGCTTAAAGCTGTGGCAGAAATCTGATCGGAGCAAAGGAACGGTTGATCAGAACAACAAGGGGAAGCTGTCACCTTATCGGCATGCGGTATATGAACATGAGAAACATTTCACGATTCAGAAAGCCGACCGGGGGCTATCAATCCCACAATTGCCCTGCGTCCTACAGGAAGACAGAAATGGGAGATTCCCGCACCTGCCCGCGCCTTCCTCCGGAGCTCATCCGCGCGGAATGGAGCATCCTTGCACTGCGGTACCGAATCAAACTGTTGCACTCAATGTCGCGGCTTCCCGCCCAGGAGGCAGGATGAAGACACAATGCCACGCAGCCGCATCTGCCCCCGCAGATGCTCCACAGATTGTTTACTGGTTACAAGCCATCACGATTCTGTGGATGCTCGCCGAATGCGCGTTATCGCTCTATGCTGCCTGGGCGGCACAGAGTGCCGCTCTGCTGGCATTTGGCGGCGATAGCCTGGTTGAGCTGCTGTCGGCGGGAGTCGTCCTGTTCTCGGTCCGGCAGACTTCCCTGCTCTCCCGCGAACGGGCGGCACGCGCATCGGGAGTGCTGCTGTTCCTTCTCGCCGCAGTTGTTGCCTGCGCGGCGGTTACCACTCTCGTACACGGCAGCCACCCGGAAGCAAGCTGGCTGGGAATCGGGGTCTCCATCGCCGCCCTCATCGTCATGCCGGCGCTGGCGTGGCTGAAGCGGAAAACCGCACGCACGACCGGCAACCAGGCCCTGGCGGCCGACGCGGTTCAATCGGCCACCTGCGCTTATCTTGCCGCCATCACCTTGGCGGGTCTTGCCGCCAACAGCCTGCTGCACATCCAGTGGCTCGATCCGGTAGCTGCTCTGGCGGCCCTGCCCATTCTGGCAATCGAGGGACGGCGCGCCCTGCAAGGCGAAGTCTGCGGCTGCGGTCACTAAAACGGTCCCTTCTGCCTCGCCCCGGAAAGCCGGCTACCTCCGCTTGAAAAAGTGCAAAGAACTCTTTGCACTTTCCTGTCTTTCTGCCGATAATGTCACGAGTCATTCCATGTGGTTCCAGCTTTAGGGGGTAGAGTGAGGTACCGCAAGGATACGGAAGCAACTCGCTCGGCCACCATCGACAAGCGCAAGATCCTGCGCGTTGCGCAGTTTTACGCCGCCTTCAGTTGTGTCTGGATTATTACCTCGGACTTGCTGATCTACTGGAAGAATGAAAACACCCTGGAAGGCGCCCTGGTCAGCATCGGCAAGGGTCTGTTTTTCGTTTTCGTCACCACGGCTCTGATCCACCTCTACATTGCGCGAGCCTTGAAAAGCACACTGTCGGAACGAGACGCCTTGCAGAAGCGTCTGCAGGAATGGGGCGCCCACGCCAACGACATTATTTTTCTCTTCGATGGGAACGGCCGTGTGCTGGAAGTCAACGACCGAGCCGTAGAAACCTACGGCTACACGGCGGAACAATTGACTGCGCTCACGGTCTTCGATCTGGTCGAGAGCCATTCCGAAGACAAGGCACGCTGGCAAGCCATGCTGGACCGGGGCGAGACCCGCGCCCAGATTGTTGCCCGGCACTCCGATGGAACCTACTTCCCCGTCGAGTACAGCTCCAAGCGCATCGACACCGCGGATGGAATCCTGGTGCAGGCCATCGTCCGTGACATGACGGAAAGCGAAGAAGCGCGCCAGCAAATTACCCGGCTCAAAGATCTCTACGCAGCATTGAGCCAGACCAATCACTGCATTACTCTGACCACCAGCAGGGAAGAGCTCTTCCGCACCACTTGCGAGATTGCGGTTCGCTTCGGCCATTTCAAAATGGCATGGATCGGGCTAGTCGACTCCGCCACGCAGACTCTGGAGATGCAAGCCCGCGCTGGCGATGCTTCGGGTTATCTGGAGAAGCTGCATGTATGCATCGATCCGGAGTCGCCGCTGAGCCTTGGCCCATCCGGACGCGCGGTTCTATCGGGTCAGCCGGCCTTGTCCAATTGGATTCCCGTCTCCGAGCTAGCGCCTTGGTGCAATGGATGGGATGCGCTCGGGATTGGCTCCGCAGCCGCCTTTCCCTTACTGCTCGGCGGCCAGCCGGTGGGCGCGTTGTCACTCTATTCCGAGATCCCCGACTTTTTTACTCCCGATCTGACCGGTCTGTTGATTGAAATGGCGCAGGACATCTCTTCCGCTCTCGACCGCATGGCCGTTGAAGCCGAACGAAGCCGTCTTGCCGCAGAGCTGGTCAAATCCCATGCCTGGGTGGCGGGCATTATCAACGGATCAAATGACATCATCGCCGCCGTCAACAAAGAGATGGTGCTGACGCTCAAAAACGGCGCCTATAGCCGGTTGGCTTGCGACTTTGGCTTTGCCGCCGAACTGGGCCAACCGGTCAATGAAATGCAGGAATCGCTCCATTCTGCATGGGAGCAGGCCCTTCATGGGACTTCTGTCAGTTGCGAATGGATGGTGAGTGAGCCAACGCGAACCGTACATTTTGAATCGCTCCTGGGCCCGCTGTATGACGGCGAACAGAATGTGATTGGTGCCTTTCATGTGGGGCGTGACATCACCCGCCATAAACAGATGGAGCTGGAACTCCGTAAGCTGATGACAGCAATTGAGCAGAGTCCTGCCACGGTGGTGATCACCGATACGAACGGCACGATCCAATACGTTAACCCCGCCTTCACCTCGACAACCGGCTATACCGCCGAAGAAGTGATGGGCAGCAATCCGCGCATTCTGAAAAGCGGAGAACTCACCAAAGACGATTACACGGCCATGTGGAATCAACTCCTGCAGGGCGTTGCCTGGGTAGGGACCTTTCACAACAGGCGCAAAGATGGCTCCCTTTATTGGGAAGATGCGGTGATTGCGCCGGTGCGCGATGCGGTGGGAAGCATTACCCAGTTCATCGCCATCAAACAAGATGTAACCCTGCGCCGCGAAGCAGAAGATAGCGCCAGATTCCTTGCTTCGCACGATCCACTGACCCGGCTTCCCAATCGTCTGGTGGGGCGAACCAGGATGGAGCGGGCCATTGCCGAAGCCAACGCCAGCCATAAAAAAACAGCGTTGATGTTTCTGGATGTCGACCACTTCAAACGCATCAACGATTCGCTGGGCCATCACGTTGGCGACCATCTGCTGCAAGCACTCGTCGAGCGTTTCAAGGGATGCATCCGCGGGATCGACACACTGAGCCGACACGGGGGAGATGAATTTTTAATCGTTCTGGCAAGCGTGGACGGCAACAGCGTAATCGGCAATGTGGCCGAGCGCATTCGCGAGCAAACCGCATTCCCCTTCCATGTGGACGGCTTTGAACTCACTTCGACAGTTTCGATTGGAGTGGCGGTCTATCCTGACGATGGCCTGACCTTTGACGAACTGCATCGCCATGCCGATCTGGCCATGTACTGCGCGAAAAAGGCGGGCAGAAATACCTACCAGATGTACACCACATCCATGGATACCGAAGCTCACGAATACCTGCTGATCCTCAATGGACTGCGCAAGGCCATCGACAGGCAGGAATTCGTGCTGCACTATCAGCCCCAAATCAATTTGAGAACCGGACAGGTGGCAGGAGCTGAAGCGTTGATCCGCTGGCAGCATCCCGACCTCGGTCTCATCCCGCCAGGACGATTCATCTCCATTGCGGAAGATAGCGGACTGATTGTCGAAATTGGCAATTGGGTTATTCGAGAGTGCTGTCAGCAGGCGCGCCGTTGGCACGAGGCTGGATATCGTGAGCTAGTGGTTGCAGCCAATGTCTCTACTCTGCAATTCCGCCGCGGCAGCCTGGAAGATGTTGTGCGCGCCGCGCTGGAAGAATCTGCTCTTGAGCCGCATCTTCTGGAGCTGGAGCTGACAGAATCCGTGCTTGTTGACGACCAGGCAAAGACCGCGGCCACTTTGAAGCGGCTTCACGAACTTGGAGTGGGACTGGCGCTGGACGACTTTGGCACCGGCTACTCCAGCTTTGCCTACCTGAGCAATTTCAATCTGGATAAGTTGAAGATCGACCAAAGCTTTGTGCACAACATCAGCATCAACCGCGACGATGAGTCCATCGTCACGTCGATTGCGCACCTTGCCCGGGACTTTGGCCTGCGCACGGTCGCGGAAGGCGTTGAGTCGGATCAGGCTCTCGGAGTCATTCGCCGCGCAGGATGCGATCAGGCTCAGGGATACTTCTTTGCCCGCCCCATGGACGCTGATGCATTCACATCCTTTCTGCAGACAAGATCGACCAATGGAATCAGTTGTATTTGAGCTTCTATCCGCTCGCGAAGGACTTACTGAGCACCTTCAGAAAAACGAACTAGCGATCAACTCGCTGCATCGGCATCTGATCGCTCGATAGCCCACGCCCGCATCACGACAAGCGTTCCGTAATGGCACGAGGCTTACAGAACCGTTACAAATCATGACAATGCATTACAAAGAGTTACCTATCGATAGATAAAACGGGCTTTTTGTTCGATATGCTGAGACAGATCTTCAATCAAGCAACAACATTCGTCGAGCAATGAGAGGAAGACGATGGCTACTTCCGAATCGATTCAAATGGAGTCTGAGGAGCACAAGCATCCGCGTAACAAGAAGCGTCTTCTGGCGTGGACCCTGGTTTTGTTGATCTGCGCGCTCTTGCTGCTGCCCCTGTTTCATCAAACCAAGGTGCCGGCAGCAGGAGGTCCAGGCGGACCCAGCGCGGGAGGCGCGGCCGAAGTCAATGTTGCCACCGCCGCCACCGGATCGATGGACATCTACCTCGATGCACTTGGCACCGTCACGCCACAGAACACAGTCAATCTCTACTCGCTTGTGAATGGACGCGTGCTTTCGGTTGGCTATCGCGAAGGCCAGATGGTAAGCAAGGGGCAGTTGCTGGCGGAGATCGATCCCGCGCCCTACCAGGCTCAACTGCAACAGGCACTCGGCACGCTCAAACGAGACAGCGCCCTCCTGGAGCAGGCACGCTCTGATCTGAAGCGCTACCAGACCGCCATCAAGGATCACGCCGTCTCCGAGCAAACCCTCTACAACCAGGAGCAAACCGTCAAGCAGTACGAGGGAACGGTTGAAAACGATCAAGGCACGGTACAGTACGACAAGGTACAACTGGGCTACTGCCGCATCGTGGCTCCAATGTCGGGCCGCATCGGTCTGCGCCTGATCGATCCTGGCAACACAATCTTCTCCGGCTCCTCGAATACCATTGCGGTCATCACGCAGATTGATCCGATAACGGTTGTGTTCTCCGTCCCAGAAGATCGTCTTCCGCAGGTGCGCAAGCGCTTTGCCAAAACCAGCGCGCTGAGTGTGGATGTGTATGATCGCGCCCAGACCGCGCAGTTGGCTGCAGGCAAACTACTGACCTTCGATAACGCGGTTGATACCAGCACAGGCACCGTCAAACTGCGCGCGCTCTTCAATAACCGCGACAACAGCCTGTTCCCGAATCAGTTCGTCAACACCCGTCTGCAGATCGACACACTGACGGACGCCATTCTGATCCCCACCGTCGCCATTCAATACAACGGCCAGCAGGCCTTCGTTTATCGAGTGAAAGCAGACAAGACCATCGCTATTCAAAACATTGCGGTGATCAACACGGACAAGGGCAAGTCGGCCATAACAGGCCTCACCGCAGGCGACACCGTGGTGATCAGCAACTTTGACCGTGTACAGGAAGGTGCAGCAGTCACAATCGCCGGAGAATCACGGCCACAACCCGCCGCCGGGAAACCGGCCGCGAAGTAAGCAGGCCAGCCGCGATGAACATTTCCGCACCTTTCATTCGCCGTCCTGTAGCCACGGTATTGCTGATGGTGGCCATCTTGTTGGTGGGATGCGTGGCCTATCTGCAACTGCCCATTTCTGCGCTGCCTGAAGTCAACTATCCCACCATCCAGGTGCAGACCCTCTATCCGGGTGCAAGCGCCGCCGTGATGGGCTCCACCGTGACAGGCCCGCTTGAAAAACAGCTTGGCCAGATCCCTGGGCTCTCGCAGATGACTTCGACCTCCTCCGGAGGCGCATCGCTCGTCGTGATGCAATTCGCGCTCAACGAGGACATCGATGTTGCCGAACAGGAGGTGCAGGCGGCCATCAATGCGGCCAACACCTATCTGCCCAGCGATCTCCCCATGCCGCCGGTCTACAGCAAAACCAATCCGGCCGATGCACCGGTGCTAACGCTGGCCCTCACCTCAAAATCACTGCCACTCTCGAAGGTGCAGGATCTGGCCGAAACACGGCTGGCACCCAAGATCTCTCAGTTGAGCGGGGTTGGACTGGTCACGATTCAAGGCGGGCAAAAGCCGGCCATTCGCATTCAGGCCAATCCCTCCGCGCTATCGTCCTACGGATTGACGCTCGACAACGTACGCACGGCGCTGAGCGAAACCAGCGTGAATGGATCCAAGGGTACACTGAACGGCCCAACGCAAGCCTATACGCTCGACGCCAATGACCAGTTGGGATCGGCCGACGACTACAAGCACGTGGTGCTTGCTTATCGCAACGGATCGCCGCTGATGCTCAGCGATGTTGCCTCAGTTACCGACAGTGTTGAGAACGCGCAGCTCGCAGCCTGGAAGGACGAAACACCGGCCATCATCGTCAACATTCAGCGTCAGTCGAATGCCAACACCATTAAGGTTGTCGATGCGATCAAGGCCGTTCTGCCTCAACTGCAGACCAGTCTGCCCGCCTCGGTCAATGTGGCCGTCATCAGTGATCGCACTGTAACCATCCGTGCATCGGTTGAAGATGTTGAGTTCGAACTCGCGCTGACCATTGCGCTGGTCGTGATGGTGATCTTCCTGTTCCTGCGCAGTGGACGCGCCACCATCATCCCCTCGGTTGCCGTACCGCTGTCGTTGATCGGCACGCTGGCAGTGATGTACCTGATGGGCTATAGCCTGAACAACCTAACGCTGATGGCCTTCACCATCGCCACCGGATTTGTGGTGGACGATGCCATCGTGATGGTCGAGAATATCTCGCGCTATCTCGAAGAGGGCATGAGTCCGCTCGAAGCCGCACTCAAGGGATCGGGAGAAATTGGCTTCACCATTCTCTCGCTCACCATCTCGCTGGTTGCCGTCCTGATTCCGCTGCTCTTCATGGGCGACATCACCGGCCGTCTCTTCCGCGAGTTCGCCGTCACGCTGGCGGTAACGATCCTGATCTCGGCTCTGGTTTCACTCGTGCTTACGCCCATGATGGCCTCGCGGCTGCTGCGCTACACACCGCCCGCAGAACAAGGAAAATTCTATCGCTGGAGCGAGCAGCGTTTTGACGAGATCATCGGATTTTACGGCCGCACACTCGCCTGGGTGCTCCGTCATCAAGTTGCAACGCTGGTAGTAGCCTTAACCACGGTCGTCGGCGTGGGCATGCTCTACTACTTCATCCCCAAGGGATTCTTCCCCATTCAGGATACGGGGCTGTTGCAAGCCGTAACACAGGCACCCGAGGCAACAGGCTTCGAAGCCATGCAGCAGCGCCAACTTGCCCTTGCACGCGTGGCGTTGGCTGACCCTGCCGTCTCCGCCGTCTCTTCGTTCGTCGGCGTGGATGGCACCAATCTCACCCTCAACAGCGGCCGCATGCAGATTGTGCTCAAGCCATTGGCTCAACGGGACGGAGCCCTTGTAGTCATGCGCCGGTTGCGCGATAAGATGAACGCTGTCCAGGGAATCAAAACCTATCTGCAGCCGGTGCAGGACCTCACCGTAGAAGACCGCGTCAGCCGCACGCAGTTTCAGTACACCGTGCAGGACACCGACCAGAAGGAGCTGGATGAGTGGACCGCGAAGATTGTGGCCAAGCTACGCACACTTCCGCAGCTTGAAGATGTTGTCACCGACCAGATGCCCAATGGAAATGCAGTTGGCCTGAACATCGATCGCGAGACGGCCTCGCGCATGGGCATCACGCCACAGGATATCGACAATGAGCTCTACGATGCCTTTGGCCAGCGCCAGGTTTCGACCCTCTACACGCAGACCAATCTTTACCATGTGATTCTTGAAGCCACACCGCACTTCCAGTCCTCGCCCGATCATCTGCAGGACATCTACTTACAATCGTCCTCTAGCTCCTCTTCCTCGAGTTCCAGCAGCAGTTCCAGTTCCCTGCTCACCGCAAGCGCGACCAGCGGCGTGGGCAGCGCCAATGCAACACTGCTCAATACCGCCTCGTCCACATCTTCGAACTCATCCAGCGGCAATACGGCCACCAGTTCCTCCAGCAGTTCGAGTTCATCGAGTTCCACTGCGCCCGTTCCGCTGGCAGCTTTCACGACGATGAAACGCACCACGTCGCCGCTGACCATCACACATCAGGGACAGTTCCCGGTGGTTACGATCTCGTTCAACCTGGCGCACGGCGTCCATCTGAGCCAGGCTGTCAGCGCCATCAACAAGGCAGTCGACGATCTGCACGTTCCGGTCAACGTTCAAACCCGCTATCAGGGCACGGCGGCCTCCTTCAGCAATTCGCTGTCGAACGAAGGACTCTTGCTGCTGGCGGCGCTGGCCACAGTCTACATTGTGCTCGGCGTGCTCTATGAGAGCTTCATTCATCCCATCACCATCATCTCCACGCTGCCCTCGGCCGGCGTCGGCGCGCTGCTCGCGCTCTGGATCTTCGGGCAGGACTTGGGTATTGTCGGCATCATCGGCATCGTGCTACTGATCGGCATCGTGAAGAAAAACGGCATCATGATTGTCGATTTCGCTTTACAGGCGCAGCGGCAGCAAGGCAAGAGCCCACAGGATGCCATCTATCAGGCCAGCCTGCTGCGCCTGCGTCCGATTTTGATGACGACCATGGCTTCGCTGCTGGGCGGCCTGCCGCTGGCGCTTGGCCATGGCATCGGTGCGGAGTTGCGCCGGCCGCTGGGCATTGCCATGGTGGGTGGCCTGCTGGTCAGCCAGATTCTCACCCTTTACACCACGCCGGTCATCTATCTGTGGTTCGACCGTATCGCGCAGCGATTTGCTCACCGCAAAACAAGCCAGGTGCAGAATACGGAACTGGCAGGGCAAGGTGAAGCATGAAACTTTCCCGGCTTGCCGTTGAACGCCCCGTGGCGACAATTTTGCTGACAGCAGCAGTTGCGCTGGCCGGTTCGCTTGCCTTTACGGTGCTGCCGGTTTCGCCTCTGCCGCAGACCGATTCGCCCACCATCAATGTTTCGGCAAGTCTGCCTGGGGCCAATCCGGACGTGATGGCCTCATCAGTGGCGACGCCGCTGGAGCGGCAATTCGGCCATATTGCCGGGGTCACCGAGATGACCTCGCAGAGCTCGACCGGCACCACCAGCATCACGCTGCAGTTCGATCTGAGCCGCAACATCAATGCCGCCGCCCGCGATGTGCAGGCAGCCATCAGCCAGGCACGCAACTATCTGCCTACAAACCTTCCCTCGAATCCGACCTATCGCAAGATGAACTCGGCCGAGGCGCCCATCGCCATCATCAGCGTCGCTTCGAAGACCTACGACGTCAGTGCGCGCTACGATGCGGTCTCGACGATTCTTTCGCAACGTCTGTCGCAGATTCCCGGTGTCGGCGAGGTGGAAGTCGGTGGCGGCTCTCTACCCGCGGTGCGCGTCGAAATCAATCCTCAGCAGTTGCAGCACTACGGCATCAGCCTGAGCGAAGTTGCAACCTTTCTCAAGAATCAGAATGCGCATACGCCCACTGGATCAATCTCCGATGGGCAGACGGTCAGCTACATCACGGTAAACGATCAGATCTCGCGTGCCGCCGATTACCGCCCTCTGGTGCTTACCGTACACGATGGCGCGGCGGTCCGCCTATCCGATGTGGCCACCGTGGTGGACTCCACCGAAAGTACACTGTCAGCCGGATACTCCAACGGCCTGCCCTCGGTGGACATGATCGTCTTCAAGCAAGCAGGCGCGAATATCGTGGAGACGGTCGATCGCATCAAGGCGGAATTTCCCGCGCTGCAGGCATCGATTCCCAAAGGCATGAAGATCGCCTTCGTGCTCGACCAGACAACCACCATCCGCGCCTCGCTGCACGATGTTGAACGCACCCTGCTGATCTCGATTGTGCTGGTCATTCTGGTGGTTTTCGCATTTTTACGTAGTTGGCGGGCAACGGTAATTCCAGGCATCTCGGTCCCAGTTTCGCTGGTGGGAACCTTTGCCGCAATGTATCTGCTCGGCTACTCGCTCGACAATCTATCGCTGATGGCGTTAACCATCTCCACCGGATTTGTGATCGATGACGCCATCGTGGTGATGGAAAACATCACACGCCACATCGAGCGCGGCATGGAAGTACGCGCCGCCGTTTTTCAGGGCGCGCAGGAGATCGGCTTTACCGTCGTCTCCATGACGCTGTCACTCATTGCAGTCTTCATTCCCATCCTCTTAATGGGAGGCGTCGTAGGCCGCCTCTTCCGCGAATTCGCCATGACCCTGGCCGTGGCCATCACCATTTCCATGTTTTTATCGCTCACCACAACGCCGATGCTTTGCTCGTTGTTGCTTAAAAGCGAACCCGAACAGCCCAAGCACGGCCGCTTGTATCGCTTTACCGAAATGCAGTTCGACCGGCTGCGCGGTCTTTACGAACGCAGCCTGCGCTGGGCTATCCGCGACCACTCCGCACTGGTGCTCTTGCTGTTCGTAATTACGTCTGCCATGAACATTCTCTATCTCACCCGCATCCCGACCGGGTTCTTTCCGACACAGGACAACGGCGTGATCATGGGTGGCTTACAGGGCTCGCAAGACTCTTCTTTTGAAAAGATGAACGGTGCCCTGTTGCGCGCGGTTTCGATCATCAAGGCCGATCCGGGTGTGCAGAACGTCGTCGGCTTTGTCGGCGGCCGCGGATCGAGCAACAGCGGCTTCGTCTTCATCGCGCTCAAGCCGCTCGAGGAGCGCAAGCTAAGCTCGTCGGAGATCGTCAACCGACTACGGGGCAAACTGGCGGTGATCAAGGAAGCGCAGACCTTCCTGATGGCGGGCCAGGATCTTCGCGTCGGCGGCCGTCAATCCAATGCTCAGTATCAGTACACCATCCAGACCGACACCACCAGCGAACTGAAGCAATGGGTTCCTCTGCTGACGCGCGAGATGAAGAAGCTGCCCGCAATTGCGGATGTGAACACGGATCTGCAAACCGGCGGACTGCAAACTTATCTCACCTACGATAGGCTGACGGCCGCGCGCCTCGGGCTTACGCCAACGGATATTGACAATACGCTCAACTATTCGTTCTCGCAGGCCGAGCCGTCTACCATCTACAAGGCGCTCAATCAGTATCACGTGGTGCTGGAGTCCGACCCGAGCTTCTCTCGCTATCCGGATATTCTCAACAACTATTACGTGGCGAACGGCATGGGCACCGTTCCGTTCTCTTCTATCAGTTCCTACCGGATGCGGACAGCGCCTTTGTCGGTGAACCACACAGGACTGTATCCTTCGTCAACGATCTCCTTCAACCTGGCGCCAGGCATCACGCTGGGCAAGGCCGCCGAGACCATTAACGATCTGGAAAACCACTTGCACATGCCTAAGTCGATTCATGGCACTTTTACGGGAACGGCCGAGGTCTTCCAGAAGTCACTCCGCAGCGAACCACTGCTGATCCTTACAGCCATCTTCGCCGTCTACATTGTGCTGGGCATGCTCTACGAGAGCTATGTTCATCCCATCACCATTCTCACCACATTGCCCTCAGCATCGCTCGGCGCGGTCATTACGCTCAAGCTGTTCAATAGCGATCTCAATGTGATCTCTCTGATCGGCATCATCTTGCTGATCGGACTGGTGAAGAAGAACGCCATCATGATGATTGACTTTGCGCTGCAACTGGAGCGCGAACAGGGCTTGAACACCAAGGACGCCATCTTCCAGGCCTGCGTGCTGCGCTTCCGCCCCATTCTGATGACAACGGCTTCGGCATTCTTTGGCGCGATGCCTCTGGCCTTCGGAACAGGTATTGGCTCTGAGCTGCGGCGTCCGCTCGGCCTAACCATCTTGGGCGGACTGGCCGTGAGCCAGGTGCTCACCCTCTACACCACGCCTGTCCTCTACTTGTATCTTGATCGCGTCCGCTTATATTTCGGGGGCGGTCGTCAGCATGGCACTATCGGCATTCAGCCTCAGGAATCGCTATGACACACACAACGAAGAACGCGCACAGGATTGATCTGCAACTGTCAACGCGGAGAGCAAGCCTCCTGTTTGGACTTCT
>Ga0207738_100048_pt1 | contig 29140 bp, 19 predicted proteins | sample LuqExpMetagenom9_FD_187767 | JGI IMG/M metagenome (GOLD analysis project Ga0207738, IMG submission 187767) | Tropical forest soil microbial communities from Luquillo Experimental Forest, Puerto Rico - Sample 9 (SPAdes) | ecosystem: Environmental > Terrestrial > Soil > Tropical forest ... | reverse complement strand
TTCCACCGCATCATGCAACAGACCGGCGGAGATGGCCGAGGAGTCCATCTTCATCTCCGCCAGAACCTCTGCCACCTCCAGCGGATGAATGATGTAAGGCTCGCCCGAGGCGCGCATCTGCCCCGCGTGATGACTCACGCAGAACTCCCACGCGCGGCGGATCAGCGAAACGTCATCGCTGGGGCGGTTCTTCTGCACGCGGAGCAGAAGTTCTTCAAAACGCTTGTCGATGGCGGCCTGATCCAGCAGAAAATGAGGTTTTGCGGCGGGTTTGGCCTGCTTTGCGGAAGGCACGGGAGATGGCGTAGCCTCATCCCCGGAGGGAAGCGTAGGGGAACCCGGCACTGCCGGTACGGTCTCGCGAGGGGTCGCCATACTTCATTATAGGCCTCTTCGATTTTTGTAACGCATACAGAACGCGAAGGAAACTGTCTGGGCAACTAAACTATATGTATGGCAAAGCCGAGCGCACCCCCACCGAAGCAACAACCCGACAAGAAGAAGCAGGCCTCGCGGACTACAGCTCCTGCAAAGAAGCAAGACCCACGCACTGCCGCGCCCGTCCGGAAGCCCGTATCCGCGCCTGCCGCCAGCGCCCCGCTCCCCCTTGGCGCAAAAATCAGCCGCCGCGCCGCCGACCGCATTCGTGGCGGACACCTGTGGGTTTATGCCTCCGACGTGGAGACACTCGCGCTGCCGGATAACGACCAGGACGCCCCCTCGCTGGTTCCTGTAGCCGACAACCGCGGTCTGTTGCTGGGCACCGCGCTCTATAGCCCCATCTCGCAGATCGCCCTGCGCATGGTGGCGCGTCACGCCGTAGACGAGCCCGAATGGCTCCGCCTGCTCGAGGAACGCCTGAGCCGCGCACTCGCCCGCCGCAAGCCCCTGCTCTCGGACGCCACCGACGCCTGCCGTCTGGTTTTCAGCGAAGCCGACGAACTACCCGGCATCATCATCGACAAGTACGGCCCGCTGGCCATTGTGCAGTTGCTCACCAAGGGCCTGGATACCGCCGCGGTGCGGGAGGTTGTGGTGCGCGCACTGCGTGCTGGAATCGCACCCAAGGCGATTCTGGAACGGCCGGACGCCCGCATGCGCGAGCTCGAAGGGCTTTCTCAGCCCGGCGTGGAGCCGCTCTGGGCAGCCCGTGGAGCGGCTAAGCTGACGGCCACGGAGTTCCACCTGAACGGGCTCACCTTCCACTACGACGCCAACTCTGGCCAGAAGACCGGCGCATTTCTTGACCAGCGCCTGAACTATGCTGCCGCTGCCTCCTGGGCGAAGCAACTTGGCGCCACCGGCCGCGCACTCGACGTCTGCACCTACCAGGGCGGCTTTGCGCTGCATCTGGCCCAGGTTTGCCAGCAGGTTACCGGCATTGACGCCTCGCACGCTTCCCTGGAAGTAGCAGAGCGCAACCTCAAGACCAACCAATCCGCCCTCCAAGCGGAAGTGGACTGGGTGCAGGGCGATGCCTTCCAGATTCTGCGCGACTGGTCGGAAGCGCGCGAAAGCTTTGATGCCATCGTGCTCGATCCTCCCGCCTTCGCCAAAAGCAAACGAGCCGTGGAAGGCGCCCTGCGCGGCTACAAGGAACTCAACCTGCGCGCCCTCAAAATGCTGCGCCCGGGTGGATTGCTGGTCACCTGCTCCTGCTCGCACCATGTGGGTTGGAGCGACTTGGAAGGCGCTGTGGCGGCCGCCGCGGCCGACGCCGGCCGGCGTGTCCGCATCCTGGAACGCCGTGGCCCTGCTCTCGATCACCCGGTGGTGCTCAATCTGCCCGAGACCGAATACCTGAAGTGCCTGATATTGGAAGTCGAATAGCTTCCCATCCTCCGCCAAAACAAAGACGCCGCCTTCAACCGAAGACGGCGTCTTTCTTGTTCTTGTAAGACTCAGGCGCGAACGGCCTGCTGCATCTGATGCGGCATCAGCCGCTCCACCATGTTGCGCCAGTTACGGCGAGACGCGGGCACGGGCATGGGCTCGTTTTCGCGAGCCTCAAGAGCCGCAACCTTGGCGGCCGCAACCGCGGTGGCGGCACGCATCTCCGCCATCACTTCCTTCACCTGCGCACGCAGGGTCTCCGCTTCAAAGGTGCAGGAGCGCAGATAGGCTGAAATCGACATTCCGGCTTCCGCCGCGCGGTGGCGCAACTGCGCGCATTCTTCGCTGCTCATGCGAATGGTAATGCTGGCGGTCTTCAATTTGGCTTGCGGCTCAGGCTCGGCTGCACGGACCGGTGCAACCGGTGCGGGCACACGCGGACTGGCCGGCTCAGCATACGCAGCCTGCGGCACTCTAGGCGCTGCTGGCGGCATGGGCGGCATACCTACTGAATCGGGCGATGGATTATAGAGGCCATGGGTCTTGAGAGCGCTCTCATAACTGAGCGAGGCAAGCTCTTCTTCCAACTCGTCCGCCAACTCAGGCTCTGGCTTCGGACCAGGACCCGCAAGAGCGGCCAGCAAGCTGGCAAAGGTATCTGCTGTCGGATTGGGTTCCGTATTGGGCTGCATGGAAGGAGAATAGAAGACCGCGCAACGGATTCTTTAGGAGGATTTAAATGTTCACACAAAGCCTGTTCCAGATTTGAACAGGAAAACGAACTAATACCAATTTGGGCGTAAGACAAGGCCACCAGCGCCAGCTAAAACACAATCCTCTAAGGATGCTCTCAGCAGACTAGTACTCCGGCATCTTGTTGAGTTCGGGATCGGGCAGCAGGCGACCCGGCAGGCGCAACAAGTGTGTGACCGCTTCGGCCGGCAACGGACGCGCAAACAGGTAGCCCTGCCCGTAGCGACAGCCCAGATCCCGCAGCAACCGGTACTGCTCCACGGTTTCGATACCTTCCGCAACCACGTCCATCCCCAGCACCCGGGCCAGTTCCACGATGGTGCGGACAATCTGCAAGGCCTGGTCGCCGCCGGTCATACGCCCCACAAAGGAGCGATCGATCTTTAGCACATCGAAGGGAAACGAGTGCAGGTAGTTCAATGAGCTGTAGCCCGTGCCAAAGTCATCCATCAGCAGGCTGACACCCAGGCGACGCAGGCTGCCCAGCACCTCGAAGGCAGTGCTCATATCCGAGATCAAACTGGACTCGGTCATCTCCAGGCCCAGTTGCCGGCTGGAGACACCGGTATGATGCAGCAGAGCTTCCACGTGGTCTGCCAGCCCCTCACGTGAGAACTGGCGAGCCGACAGATTCACACACACCCGCGGCGACCCCATGCCGTGGTCCAGCAGATTCCAGCTCTGGATTTGCGCGCAGGCCTCGGCCAATCCCCAGTCTCCGATTGGAAGAATCATGCCGCTTTCTTCCGCTACCGGAATGAAATCCATGGGAGAGATCATGCCGCGCTCGGGATGCGCCCAGCGGATCAAAGCCTCGACCCCGATGATCTTGCGGGTCGTCAGCTCGATCTCAGGCTGGTAGTAAAGAACAAACTGGTGCTGTTCGAGTGCCTGGCGCAGGTCGTGAGGACGGGGCCAGGTGGTTACCGTGCCCTTCGGATTCGCCGCTGTAGCGGCCACGGCCGGGCGCAACCGGCCCGCGCTGATGTTGCGGCGCAACTTGCGCAATTCCAGATGGCTGGCCACCATCTCGGCCAAGCTTTCCAGCATGCGCAGCTCGTCCACCGCCATCCGGCGACGTGGCTGGCAGCTAAAAATTGTCAGCGCCCCCAGGATCAGGCCATCGGATGAACGGATTGGAGCGCTTGCGAAGGAGCGGATCTCAAGCCGGCGCAGGTGCCGCCGCTGGCCTTTGAAGCGCGAGTCCAGCGCCACGTCTGGCACCACAACCGGCCCATCCTCCCTCAAGACCATCTCAAACACGGAATTCAGACGGGGCAGTTCGCGGACTTGCTCGCCCCACGAAGATTTAATCCAAACGCGGCTTTCATCGCCAAAACCGATCAGAACCGTATCCGCGCGAAAATATTCCGCGCTCAGGCGCGTGATCGCATCGAAGCTTGCCTCGGGTTCGGAGTCGAGAATGCCCGTCGCAGTCAGAGCGGCCAACCGCGCCGTCTCGTGCTGCCGATCGTTCTTCCTGGTCACCAATTCCAATTGCGCCATTATCCGGTTCCATTGGCCACAGCTCCCGCTTGATCGCGCGCTGAGGACCCTTCTCAGAATCCTGCTTCCGGACCGAACGAGTGCAGGCAGACGTAGCCGGGGAAGAAACGTCCCAACCGTTCTAGCTGACAACGTACTCCCGGCACGCCGATCGGTTGCGTGGATTCCGCACTAACATTATCGGAGCAGAAAGCATAGGGCTTGAGGGGGGTAACCGTTTGCTCTCATTCTCCCTGTTTTATCGGTTTTTCTTGGGTTTGTTCCGTGTTTCCTCTGTCCGATTTCCGTCCAAATTCATGTCTTCTCTACCTCTGGCATACCGAAATCTATTTCATGGCATCAAACCAAAGTCATCTAATGGACCTTTTGGATCGCGATCTTAATGCTGCCCGGAGGCGCTTCCCGACTCGATCCACAAAAATGCCGCCAAGTCCGCCTCCTGCTGCAGCTTGAGTTCAAGCCCTCGCGCCTGAGCTCGATCCGCTGCCTGCGCGCTCTTGAGCAGCACGGGACGGCTGCCGGAGCGGAAAGATTGCAGTAGGGCGGTAGCCTTGCGCGCATCCCCTGGCTCAATGCCCGAGCCCGGTCGGCTCATCAGCAGGAGTGCCGGTAACCCTGTCCCGGATTTCATATGTTGGTAAGCGGAGACCGCCAGCGTCTCATGAAACCGTTTTGGATCGGGCTGCCGAAAAGAAACTCCACTCCGGCCGGCTGCTGGCATTGGCAAAACTGGGGTTATCAGGTCGAAAACCGGGTCCACGGTAGCCACGGCGGCAAACAGTTCCGGATGGCTGGCCAGAATGCTGCCGGCCAGCAGATCGCCATGCGCGAGTCCCAGCATGGCCATCTGCGAAGGAGTGGCAATCTTTTGCGTCTGCAGAAATCTGGCCGCAGCAAACCAATCTTCCGCACCCTGCCGTCTCTGGTCCACGAGCTGCCCTTGACGGAACTCGATCCCAGACTCCGCTCCGCCCCGTACCGCAACCAGAGCCAGTCTGCCTCCCTGGTTCAGCCACCAGGCCCCCAACGCGCTCCAGCCAGGAGCCGCCGGCAGTCCATAGCCGCCCACGGGTACCATCAACAGACGCGGAGCAGCATCCTGCGCCTGCCCCTTCCGGCCGTATACCAGCACCTGGAGCCCGACGCCGCCTGCTGCCGGATACTCCAACCGGCTCACTTCAAACTGTACCGGATCGATGGCGGCAGGAGGCCGATAAACAAGCTCCGCGCGCCCGACAGCGACATCCAGCTTGTAGATTGCTGGCGGATGCAATGGCGACTCCGCACTGTAATACGCCACCTTCTCCTGTACCGTGCCGCTCAGACCGGAGACTTTGGTAAAGCCTTCATAGCTCAGTTGCCCGGCGGCCTTGCCGGACAAGGTCAGAAGCGTCGTCTCAGGACTTCCCGCGTGGAGCCGGGTTACTGCCAGTCGGTTGCCGGCAACAGACCAGCTCTCGATGGGCTCTACGGCCTCAGGCACTATCGTTTCCCACGCCTCGGGCATCACGCCGGGGTCGGCCTTGAAGATGCGTCCTCGCGCAGCCAGGTAATCGCTCTCCACAAACCAGGTGTTGGCGGCCCACAGGGCAGAGAAGTGTGCCTCCAGTTCCCACACCAGCGCTTCGAAGGGCTGGCCTGCCTTGCTTAGATCACGGAAGACAATGTCGGTTCTGCGGGAGGGCTCGCCACGCTCGATGGTCAGCACCAGATAGCGCGCATCGGACGAAAGCCGCGCCGTAAAGGGATCGGAAGGCCCCAGCGGCTCGCCCTGAAATTCCCGTCCGAAGATCAGCTTGTCCTCTGCAAGGCGCGCCCCCAGCCGGTGCTGGTAGAGCAGCGTTCCCTGGGCAGTACGGCGTGCGTAGTAAAAGGAGCCTCCATCCGGGGCAAAAGCCACGCTCAGGTACGTGCCCGCGGGCAATTCGTCTTCCAGCACCTTGCCGGTAGCCACCTGCGCCACGCGTATGGTTGCCGCACCGGTGGCGGAAGAAACCATGGCAAAAGCCGCCAGCGATCCATCGCGGGCCACATCTTCCAGCCGTACGGAAAGGTCCACGTCCTTGGAGAGCGCCGCCGCATCCACCAGCCGCTTTTCGGCAGCCGCTCCCGGCTTGCCATTCGCGGCGCGCATTGGCTGGCGCACATAGAGCGAGGCCTGCGGCTCTCCGGCCAGCCGTTTGGTATAGAACAGCGCATCGCCCCGGGCAACCGGCACGCTCATCTGCGATGTGCTGCCCAGCTCGGCCAGCTCATCGAGCGTATCCACGCGCTTGCGCGCCTGTTCCAGATAGCGTTCGGCATAGGCGTTCTGCGCGCGCACAAACTCCAGAGTCGCCTCGGACCGGCCATCCTCCAGCCAACGATAGTTGTCCTCAACACGGGTGCCGTGCATTGTACTGGCCGTGGGAATCGCCTCGGCCGCAGGTGGCGCCGGCAACTGGATGCCCGCACGGCCGTGAATGGTCTGGGCGGCAGCCGGCAAAGTCGCCAGCAGCAGCAACACACACAGCAACCTCATGGCAGGTGCCCTCTCTGGCACAGCATACGCCTGAACCGCTCCCGGTTGAGCATGCGGACCGGTAGAATCAACAGAAGTGGCAGCTCCAGTTCCCCAACGGCCCGCAGCGGCCACGCGTTCCCGTCTGGCGCGTGGGTTGGGAATGCTGCATCCGGCGCACAAGCACTCGGTCTTCACGGCGACGCTCCTGTTGATGGCGTCTGCGTTTCTGTCACGGATCATCGGCCTGGTGCGGCTGAAATACATTGCCTGGCTCTTCGGCTCGGGCGTTGAGGCCGACGCGCTTACAGCCGCTTTTGTGCTGCCGGATCTGATCTCCTATTTTCTGGTCGGCGGCGTGGCCTCGATCTCGATGGTTTCGATGCTCACGCGGTATCGCGAGACGGGCCACGAGGCCGAGGGCGAGCGCTCCCTCTCCGTCATTCTGAACACCATGTTTCTGGTGCTGGGCAGCGCCATCCTGATTGCAGAGATTGCCGCGCCCACATGGGTGCATTGGTGGTTTAGCGGATTCAAGCCGGAGACGGCGGTGTTGTGCGTTCGGCTGACACGCATCCTGCTACCCGCGCAGTTGTTCTTCTTTGCCGGAGGCGTTTTTGCTTCGGTCCTGCTGGTGCGCAAGCAGTTCAACGTACAGTCCATTGCGCCACTCATTTACGGCATAGGGCCGATTGTGGGCGGCCTGCTGCTCTACAAGTACCTTGGAGCAGCATCGCTGGCGATAGGCTCTACACTGGGCGCATTCTTTGGACCGTTTCTTTTGAACTGGTATTTTGCGCACAAGGCCGGCACACGTTACCGGCTACTGCTCGACTTCAGCGACGAAGGCCTGCATGAGTGGGTGCGGCTTTCGCTGCCACTCATGATCGGCGTTTCGCTGGTGACGATGGACAACGTCTTCATCGGCCACTTTGCCTCCGCAAAAGACGGCGGCATTGCCTTGATGAATTACGCCAAGCAGTTGTTTACCGCGCCCATGTCCATGCTGTCGCAGGCGGCCGGGGTGGCCTCCATGCCGTTCTTTGCCAGCCTCTGGACGCAGAAACGCCACTATGAGTTCGCCACCGGCGTGGCCGATTCGGTCTCGCGCATTGCGGCGCTCGGGCTGCTCTCCGCCTCCGTCATGATCGCAGTGGGCAAACCCCTCATCGGGCTTATCTTCATTGGTGGACGTTTTTCCGCTTTCGATGCCGGCCTGTGCTCCGCCTACTTCACCATCTTCTGCGGCACCATGTTCCTGTGGGGAGCGCAGGCCATCTATGCGCGCGCCTTCTATGCGGCTGGACAAACCATGACGCCAGCCGTGGCTTCCACTGCGGTCACGCTGGTCTCATTTCCCATTTATGCCGCGCTCTACCATCACATGGGAACCATGGGACTGGCCGTTGCCAGCGATATTGGCATTGCGCTGCAAACGGTCACCGTGGCCGTGCTCCTGCACAAACGCCGCATGGTCTCGCTGGCTTCGCTCGATTTTCATGAGCTGGGCCGCTGCGTGCTGGCTGGCGTCGTGGCGGGAGGCGTTGTGTGGTGCGCGGTGTGGGCCATGCTGCGCGGCGCGGCCACTCTCCCGGCTGGCCCCTTGCATCAGGGCCGCCTGCTGGACGCGGGAGTCCTGCTGATCGGCTGCGGAGTGTGGCTGGCGCTGGCCTGGTGGATTCTTACCGCCTCCGGCTCCGCTCTGCCCCGGGTGCTGATGAAGAAGCTTCGCCTGGCCTAGAAACACGCAAGCCTCGCACCTTGGTTCAGCGCCAGCTCCAAACCGCTCGAAACGCCGAACAGCCGCTAATCCAGCCCTGACATGAATGTCCGAGCTAGACCTGCGGCTGATCGAAAGATCTGAAACTAAAGCATATCTGGGCAAGCATTCCCTTGGCGAAGCACGAACCTGCTTGCCGCTCTCCAGAGAAAGCGACAACTTGAGTCCATGGCTTCCAGGGAGCCTGCCGCTGTTTGCCTAACCCTGCGTGGGACGTACCGGCTCGGTCGTGGGAACGCCCGTCGGCGCTCCGGGGCCCGCCGGCTTTCCGTCAGCCTTGCGGATATCAATGCCGCCCTTGAAGTAAGCGCCATCCTCAATGCTGATGCGGGCAGCGGAAACATCGCCCGCAAGCGACCCTTCGGCACGAATGTCGACCCGGTCCGAGGCTGAGACGTTGCCCTTGATCTTGCCCAGTACAACAATTTCGCGGGCATTGATGCTGGCGGCCACCTGGCCATTACGGCCAACCGTCACGCGGTTGCCGGGCAGATTGATGCTGCCCTCCACCTTGCCATCAATAAGCAGCGACTCCGTGCCGCCGATTTCACCCTTGACGAACAACCCCTTGCCGATCACGGCCTGATCACCGGAGGCTGCTGCGGGCGCGCGGTTCACAACTTCATGCGCCGGCGCAGGCTGAGCGGGCCGGGCAGGCTCCGCCACAGGGATGCGGGTGGTGGGCGCGGGCTGATTGGGTTTCCACATAGCGCTCAAGGCAGTTCCTTTTCTGTCCTTTGCGGACGCGAGAATCTTTAGGGGCGCAACCTGCGCCCGGTCTACGCTTCGATCAACCGTTCGATCAAGGCTGCACGTGACGGGTCAGAACGTAATATCAAGCCGAACAAGAACTACACCACGCACCTTCGACCCGGACAGTGCATTTGCCGCTATTTTAAGCCTCTCGGCAGGCCTGCGACGAGTCTGCTTCCACAGCCCTCCATGTGGTATCCAACCGTGCAATAGCGGGCTGGTCACCGTCATGGCCTACTCTGGTTATATGACAGATCGAGAATTGGCGGACCGTATCGCACGCTCTCCCGGCGGTAAAGCTGGCTATAAGCAACTGGTGCGGGAACTTGGACTGGGGGGTGGACGGCAACGGCGTCTGCTGCTGGAGCAGTTGGCCCGCATGACCGCCCGTGGCCAACTGGTTAAACTGGACCGCGAACACTGGACCCTGGCCCGTACCGCATCCAGCCGTGAGAATCTTCTTGCGGGCCGGCTCGATCTGCATCGCGACGGTTATGGCTTCGTGCGTCCCAACGCCCGCCAGTCCGCCGCACAGTCGGATGTCTTCATCCCACCCACTGAAATCAACGGCGCCATGCAGGGCGATCAGGTCCTGGTGGAAGTGGAGCCGCCCAAGGCCGATGGCCGTCAACAAGGCCGCATCGTGCGCATTGTGGAGCGCCGCAACACCACCATCGTGGGCATGTTCCATTACGCCCGCACCGACCGCGATCCCGGTCACATCGTGGTGCCTTTTGACGAGCGCATGACCATGAACATCCTGATTCCGCTCACCGAGGACCTGCCTGAACCCCGCCCTGCCGTCAGCTCCGCACACCGCGTGCTGGGTCGCGAAGCCCAGGCAGTGGAAGAGTTCGAGGATCTTGAGGGCCTGATTGTCGACGTGGAAATCACCCAGTGGCCCACCCCTACGCGTCCACCCATCGGCCGCGTGGTGGAGGTGATCGGCTCCATGGACGGCTTTGGCGTGGATGTGGAGATGATGATCCGCAAGCATCAGCTCCCCCGCATCTTCCCTGAGAACGTTCTGGAAGAAGCGCGCGCCGTGGCCCATCTGGATCCAGAAGAGGTTGCCGGCCGGCGCGACTTCCGCGCGCTGCCCATCGTCACCATCGACGGTGAAACCGCCAAGGATTTTGACGATGCTGTGCTGGTGGAAGAACGCGCCGATGGTGGCTGGCAACTTCAGGTCCACATTGCCGACGTAGCCGAATATGTGCGCGAAGGCTCCGATCTGGACCTGGAAGCGCGTTTGCGCGGCACCAGCGTCTATTTTCCGGATCGCGCCATCCCCATGCTGCCGCAAGAGCTCTCCACCAACATCTGCAGCCTGCGCCCCAACGAGGATCGTCTGGTGCTGAGCTGCCTGATGGAGTTGGACGCAACAGGGCGCATCGAAAGCTATGAGATTGTCGAAGGCGTCATCCGTTCCGCGGCCCGCATGACCTATACCGAAGTCCATGCCATTCTCGAAGGCGATGCGGCAACCCGGGCGCGTTTTACCGCGCTGGTGCCGGCCTTCGAACGCATGAAGCGACTGGCCGTGCTGATGAACCAGCGTCGCGAACTGCGCGGCTCCATCGACTTCGATCTGCCCGAGCCGGTAATCGAGTTCGACGAGCACGGCGAAATGCGCGGCGTTACCCGCGCGGAACGTACCTGGGCCAACCGACTGATTGAGGAATTCATGCTGGCGGCCAACGAATGCGTGGCCACCTGGCTGGAAGACCTGGGCGTGCCCTCGCTCTACCGCATTCACGAAAAGCCTGAGCCCCGCCGCGTGGTGGAATTTGAAGAGCTGGCCGCCAGCTTTGGCTACACACTGGGATTGGGCGCACTGCCCGTCAAGCGCATCCAAACCCGGGGCGATCGGCGCGACTCCCGCCGCACAGGCCGTGAAGCCCGCACGCATGAGGTGCCGGAAGACATTCCGGTAACTCCGAAGATGTACCAGAAGCTGGCTGCGCGCATTGAAGGCAAGCCGGAAGAACGCATCATCAGTTATCTGATGCTGCGCTCCCTGCGCCAAGCCCGCTATTCAGAGGCCAACGACGGACACTTTGCGCTGGCGGCTCCGACATACACGCACTTCACCTCGCCCATCCGCCGTTATCCGGATCTGATTGTGCATCGCATTGCCAAGCAATTGCTGCGCGCGGACGTGGGAGGCGGGGGCCAGATTGCCGCAGACCGTCATAGCTCGCCGTGGACGCATCCCAGCGAAGGGCTGGCCGGAATCAAGATCAGCCGCAAAAAGCATGGTGTACGCTTCGAAGGCCTGCCACCCATCACCGAGCACGAACTGGCTCAGATAGCCGACGAGGCCAGCCAGGCCGAACGCCGTTCCGCCGAAGCCGAGCGCGAGCTGATCGAGTGGAAGAAAGTACGCTTCATGCAAGACCGCATCGGCGAAGAATTTGACGCGCTGGTGCTGAACCCCGCCAAATACGGCCTCTTTGTCGAGCTCACCGACATGTTTGTGGAAGGCCTGGTGCCGATTGATTCCATGCGTGACGACCGCTACACCTGGCGCGAGAATACGCATGAGATTGTGGGCATCCGCGGCGGCCGCATCTTCCGCGCCGGCGACCGCGTCACCGTGGTGCTGGACCGCATCCTGACCGACGAACGCAAGCTGCAATTTTCTCTCGCCGAAGATGGCCTGGTGCTCACTGGAAAACCCGCGGCCCGACAGAAGAAACCTCGTCTGGGGAAAAAAGAAAAAGCCAAGGCGAAAGAGAAGGCCAAGGAACGAGCCATCGCAGCCGGATTGCCCGTTCCGCGTGCCCCCAAGTCAGCTTTCAAAAAGGCCGCCAAGCATTCCTCCCGCAAAGGCAAACGCCGCTAACGGGTTAAATAGAAGAACCCCGAGGGAAGAGCAGGAAACTCTTCTCTCGCCTTCTTGCAAGGCGTGCCGCGCTCTGGATTCTTGCATGCGAACAGCAATCCAGAGAGCGGCGTTCTGCTCGTATTCCGCCACGAGAGACTGCGCCGAATTGGGTCTTAAAGGCGCGCTTGCCGTTCCGCCAATTCACCCAGCAGCGGCAGATGAAAGCGCTTGCCCTGCGCGGCTTGCGCCACACAGGTTACCCAGGCCGCCAGCCATCCGGTCCACACCACCGTATTAATCACCAGCACCGGCAACGCACCAAACAGCAGGCCAAAGATCGTCATCACCGTCAGCACAAAGCTGGCGACAAAGGTACCCACGGCCAGGAACACCGATTGCCAGGCATGAAAGCGAATCTGCGGATTATTGCTGTAAGGCGGCACCATCAAGAACAGGATGGCCGGCACAAACGTTACGTAGGCCAGCGCGGCAGCCACATTCTCCGGCAGCACTTTGGGTTCAGCTTGCATAGCTCCCCAGACGGCAAACACATCTTTTGCCGCACTTTCTCGCTCTCTTCCAGAACATCTCCACACTCCCAGATGTGAAGCGACTATTAGAAAAGGCTGAGCCAAGTTTCGGTTCCGTCTGCCGGGATGTCAAGCAGGATTGCTGTAATTTCCTTCCTGGACCCGCCTCCAGACCGCGGCAAAACGGCCTTCCTTGCATACAATGGAGGCAGGAGCTGATCGCAATGGCGAATACGGTTTTTTGCGTCCGGTACAAGAAGGAGATGGAAGGTCTCGAGGAGCCTCCTTTCGACTCTGAGCTTGGCCAAAAGGTTTTCAAGAATGTTTCCAAGGCTGCCTGGGATGAGTGGATTGACCGGCAACGGATGCTGCTCAACGAGTATCGCCTGCAACCCTGGACCCCGCAGGCCCAGCAGTTCCTGGCCGAACAGATGGAGGCCTTCCTATTTGGCGACGGCTTGGCATTGCCTACCGAATACGTTCCGCCCAAGCAGTAACAACAAATCTTTCAAGCTTTTGCCGCAACAGGCTGCGGCAGGGCCCCCAAAACGGATTTGTGGTGTAAACTAGCTCTATACCCCAGTAGCCGGCTCGTCCGAGCCGGCTCATCATTGTGTCGGGACGTGGCTCAGCCTGGTAGAGCACTCGCTTGGGGTGCGAGGGGTCGGCAGTTCGAATCTGCCCGTCCCGACCATTCATTCTTCTTCCTTCCTCGATTTCTCCATCCGATTCACTCGTGCTGCCGGGCACGAGCACACCAACTGTGTCTGCAGCGAAGCGGAAGACATGGAAATTGCCTGCGAGGGGGCGAGCCGAAGGCGAGCGACGCGGCAGCTCGAATCTGCCCAGCCCAGCATTCATAGTTCAAAATTCAGCGCTTTATGCCGACGTTCAGCGTCGGCTTTTTGAGTGGTCTTTTTCTTGTTGAGACGTAAGCCCCAGCCGGGGGAAGCAGCGCATGCTGCCTCAGCAGGGAAACAGCGACCCTGAAACCGGGAGGGTGGTCACTTTGGCGCGGCGGCGTTGCGGCTTGGCCACGGGACTTGCCAGCAGCGAGGAAAGCTCGCGCAGCTCGGCGCGGGCGCGGCCAATAGCGGCCACCACCGAGTCCGGTGTTTTCTCAACGGCTGCTGCCACGCGCGTTTCCGCGACTTTTGCCGGAGCCACCAGCACGGGCTCCGTCTCGCGACGATGTCCGCCCTGTTCCAGCATCTGGCGAGCACCGGCCAGGGTAAAACCTTCCTGGTGCACCAGCCGCTTGATCTCCAGCGCCAATTCCACATCGCGGCGACGATAGAGACGTTGCCCCGTTCCACTTTTGTTCGGCTTCAACTGCGGAAACTGCGTCTCCCAGAAGCGCAGAACATAGGTCTCAATGCTGCAGAGCTTCGCCACATCGCCAATCTTGAAATAAAGGCGGTCGGGAATAGCGGGCACATCGAGAGCGCGTTTGCGGGAAGCTTGAGCCATATCAATCGAGGAAGGCCGGAACAACAACTCTTCCTCATGGCAGTATAGGCCAAGGTTTGCACAATTGGCGAAGCAATCTTTCAGCCAGCGCACCAGTCCGCAGCCGGGCGCGGGTTCGCGCACCCAGCCGCGGAGCTTCAGCTTATTTCTTTTTCAGCACCACTGCGCCATCTTCGTCGGCATGCACAGCGGTTTCAAAGCGGCGCAGATCCTGAGCCCGGTCGGCGGAGATCTCCAACTCGCGCACCCTATAGTCGCGCTCGTAGTGGACCTTGTTCTCTCTGGCGCTGACCTTGGAGGTGTAGCTGGCAAAGCCCATGTCGAGCGAAACGGGATCGGGCAGCTCATCCACCTGGTAGCCCTCGGGCAGAGCAATGTCGAAGCTATCGTGCCAGCGGCCGGTGGCTGAAAGATCAATCGGCATCGTACGCGGCTTGTCTTCAATCGCAATGCCATGCTCCCCCACCACGCGAGGCCGCACCAGCAGCAGAGGGCCCGCCTGATGCGAGTAGCCCGACACCTTGATCTTGTAATGGAATTCCACCGGCTTCTGCAGTGAGGCTGGCTGCACAAACTGGAAATCTTCCAGCAGCACGCCAGGAAGATCGCGCGCCACTATTTTCTCCCAATAGATGCGGCGCTCCTTCTCATCGGTGAACTTCAGGAAGTAGCGCAGATCAGCGCCTTCCGTCCCGTTGTGCGAGGTATCCACACTACCGCTGAGCGTACCGTCGGCAGCCAATTGGAAGCTGCCGGTCATGGCCGTTCCGTTGGACTCTGGCGCAAGCACGGGCAGCTCCAGCAGCTCACTGTCCGCTCCGGCATAGAGCAGACCATTGCTCCCTTGCAGATCGGAACGCAGGTTGCCCACCGGCGTCCGTTCATCGGTGGGATCGAAGATCAGTACCCGCTTGCCATTCTTCTGCTTCACCACCGCCTGCAGCCGGGCATCCTGCACGGTGTCCGGAATCTCAATCGCCGTAATCATGTGGTCGCCGAACATGGACGGCGCCTTGCGATCCACAAAGCCCCGGCTGCTATCCACAGCCAGATAATGCGCCTGGATGCCTGCCCCCTGCAGCATGGAAATCAAGAGAGTGGTTTTGTCCTTGCAATCGCCGTAGTGCTTGCGATAAATCTCGCTGGCAGGATGCGATTGAAAGCCGCCAATACCGCGCTCCACAATGAAGTACTGCACATTCTTCTGGATGTACTCAGTAACCGCAACCAGTTTGTCGAAGTAGTCCTTGGTGGGAGCGGTCAGCTCCTGCACCTTGGCGGAAATCTCCGGGCTCGGATCCGCACGATGCGCCTGCAGATCTTCGCTCCACTTGGCAATCGCCTTCCAGCGCTCATCGAGATTGCCTTTGACCGCCTTCTCGCCCCAGGTGACGCTAGCACGCGCCAGCAGAGTGTTCAGGTCCGGGCGCGAGCGGACATTGCGCAGATCAAGCTGCGGCGTGTCCTTGATCTCCCACCGCCAGTGGTTCGGCGCCACTTCCACAGGCTTCACCGGCGCGTAACGATGCCAGGACTCGGCAAAGTTCATCCCCGGAGGCAAGTCGATTTCCAACGCCTGCAAAACCACCGGGGCGCCGCTACTCTGGATCCACCAGAGCATCTCCTGCTTCCAGGGAGCCATCACCTCTTCGGATTCACAGAGAATGGTTGCGCCCACGTCGCCGGCCGGAGGATGCACGATGCGCCGTTTCGCGGAGCTCAGCATGACAGACTGGCTCTGATCGCCTTCCACCTCAAAATCCGTATCCATGGCCTGATACGTCTTGCCATCGGCAGCGATCGTCCACTCGTGGAAGAAATTGATCTTCTCATCCACGTCATATCGAACGCCGCAGCCCTCTTTGCGCGCCTGGGGCTGCAGAATGCGGACGGCCTCCCGCTCCCGTTCTACGGCGCGCCCCTGCGCATCGATTGTCTCTACATACTCGTCGAAGAGGACCACCGACGCGGCATTGCCCACGTTGGCAGGCGTGGGTGTTTTAGCGACCGCAGCGGCCCAGTCGGGCACCGACATCTTTTTTTCCTTGGCCTCTGTCGCCAAAGGTCCAAGGAGCAGGGCAAGCATGAGCAGAGAAAAAGCTCCGTGGCGCATCAGTTTCCGCCCTGCGCCGGAGCTGCCAGCACAATCTGCTGCTGATCGGCAGCCGCCACCTTCAGATAGAAGCCACGCAGATCCTGATACTCCTCAGGCTTGGCCTGACTGAAGGCGCGAGCCAGATGCCGCGCTACGGTGAGCGTCGCAGGCTGATCGTCCTTCGCAGGTTTGCTGGCTGTCTTGATCGCCATCACAGCATGGCCTGCCCAGGGGATATTGGCATCCTGCGGCGCGCCCTCCACGGTGTAGCCAGCCGGCAGCTTGTAGTCCACCTGATCGGCCTCCTGCATGGCATATTGCATATCCACCGGCTCTACGCGGTGTTCCTGTTTCACAAACGGATGATTGGCGCGCGCCTCAAAGAACTGGGCAGGAAGCATGATCCGCTTGGAGGTAGCCGTGCCGACCTTGCCCGTAGCATTGATGATCGCAATCAGATTGCTATCCGGCGTATCGAGTGCCAGGAAGTGATCCACGTGGGCCTCCACGCCCAAGGGCAGATCATCCTCCATCTCCTTGTCGAAGATCTTCTTCAGCTCATCCAAACCGTTGCGCAGGGCAATCTGGCGCCAGCGCAAAGCCTCCTGACCGGTCATGATGTACTGCAGAGCACCATTTATGGTGCCATGCGCATCCAGAGTCACCACGCCACGGCGGCTCAGCATGCTGTCTTTGTAGGACAACTCCGGAGTCAGCAGCAGGGCCGGACCGGCATCGCTCTCCGCCAACCCGCGCACGCCCGCATGACGCCACTTCACCGTCCGGAACGGGCACATTTTTTCGCCCGGATCGAGCATCATCCGTTCCGTTCCCAAAGTCAGATCCACCAGCACGTCGTCAAACTGCCGCATCGACATGTAGCTTGAATCGAAGATGGCGCGGTCGCGGTTCACCACCTGAACGGGATAGGCCTTCAGACCCGCGGCCCGCAGCATGGCCAAGTAGAGCAGGGCAATTTCATCGCTGCTGCCGCTCTTCTGCTTCCACACATCCTCGGCATGCTTGACCTCCTTAAGCTTGAGGGCCTTCATCTCCGTTTCGCTCTTCTTGCGGGTGTAGTCGGTATTCTCCAGCGCCTGCACGGCCGCATAGAGCTTGCGCGCCTTCACCTCGTCGGTGTCGCCGGCAGCTATAATCTGCCCCACGGCGGAACGCAACCCGCTACTCACCTCAGCAAAGCGATCGCAATCCTTGGTCCAGTCCTTGCCGCTGGTTGCCCAGAAGTCCTGGACGGTAAACGCCGACTGGTAGTAGAACGTCACCCGGTAGAAGGTGCCCTGGACCGGAGGCATCCAGTCCTCATCCGGAATGGCGGGAATATCCTGCACGTCCACCGAGTAGTGGCCTCCGACATCGGTCTTGATTCCTACCCCCACGGGGAGCTTGGGCCACCAGAACAGGCTATTGATGACGCGGCCATGCCCATCGATCATGTAGTTGCTGCCCGACTGCTGCCCCTTCGGGCCAGGTTGAAAAGCCGGCCACGGAATAAACGAATAGTGCGCCTTGTGCACGTAGTATTTCTGCTGCACCTCCCACTCCGGCGAAGAGTACATGTTGTCGTCGTAGCGGATCTGGTAGCTATATTCCAGAATGCTGCCCACTTCCACCTTGGGCAACGTGAAGACCTTGCGCGAAATGGTCAGATCGCCCTTCTTCAGGGCGAGAATGTCTTCCGGTTTGCCTTCCAGCGGGAAGATGCTGCCATCGGCATGAATCGTGCGCGCCTTGATATCCGTGATCTTGAAAGACCGCGCGGTATAAGGAAGCTCCACAACCGCCAGGTCCTTACCTTTTTCGGTCAGCACCTTAATACGGGCGTAGAAGGCCTGATAGTGCATAGGGTCGTTGTCTTCCTCGGTCATGTTCAGATACACGGCCGCCGCACCCGGGGCTTTGGGGTCCTCGGTCATTTTGAGTTCTTCAGCCGTGGGCGGAACAAACTGCACCTGGGATAGGGCAGGAAAGGAGAGGAGAGAGACAAACACAAAAGCAGCGGCTCTGGCCCGCATGGTTGGAAACCTCAGCAAATTGGAAATAGCGACGCCAACAGTCTAGCGCGCTTTATCTGCTTGAAGTTTTGAATCTTGATTTCTGCCAACCACGCGTCACCGACATGAAAAATTCGCTTGAAAACTGGCTCTGCATTTCTCTTCAGGAAAGGGGATCGAGTTCGCAGGTAACCTATCCCTCGCTCACAACACCCGCCTCCCACAGCATGGAGGAAACGCGCGCCAGCGGCAGTCCTACGACGTTGAAGTAGCACCCCTCAATGCGCGGAATCCACTTTGCGGCGCGGCCCTGAATCCCATAGGCACCAGCCTTGTCCATAGGTTCGCCGCTGGCAATATAGCTGGCAATTTCATCCTGGCGGAGCGCATCCAGCCATACCTTTGTCACTTCGGCCATTGCCTGCGAACCCTGCGCAGTCACCAGGGCAACTCCGGTAGCCACATGATGCTCGCGCCCAGAAAGCAAGCCAAGCATGCGTGCGGCGTCGGCAGCATCTTCCGGCTTGCCCAGAATGTGATCGTCCAGAGTCACCGTGGTATCAGCGCCGATCACCACCAGGGAAGGCCCAAATTGCGGTGAAAGTATCCGGTAAATATGCTCTGCCTTCTCGCGAGCCAGCCTGGTGACGTAGGCAACCGGTTCCTCTCCCGGAATCAGGTCTTCCGGAATATGGGCGGGATGCACTTCAAAAACGAATCCAGCCTGGGTCAGCAGTTCACGGCGGCGGGGTGAGGCAGAGGCGAGCACAAGCATAGGAGCATTATGGCAGCCATCCCCCACCCTACCCCCTGTCCGATTAAACTGGAGAGAAGCCGTGCGCCGGTTTACACGGCTGGGATAAGGAAGAAACGCTCTTGAATTTTGCCTTCAATACAGCGCAGATCATCTGGACGCTGACCTTTGCTGCGCAACTGGTTCTGCTGGTGGTTCTGCTCGGACGCGACCGGGCAAAGCTCTACCCCATCTTCACCCTGGCCACCATCGCCGTCACCTTCCGCTGGCTGGCAAGCCGGCTGTTGTTCCAGCGGCTGTCACCGGTGGCAGGCAACACGGTGTATCTGGGCCTGGCTGTTCTGGTGGCGCTGGCCAATCTGGCCATGCTGATCTCACTGGCCCATATTGCCTTCAAGGGCGCTGAGCGCAAACAGCGCACCATCGGAACCGCCGTTGTGGGAGCTCTGGCGGTTGCCGTGGTTGTCCTGTGGGGCCCCTGGCCTGCATGGACAACATTTACCGGAGGCGGACTGATTGTTTCCTTGCGGCTGATGCAGTTGTTGGCGCAACGCAGCGATATGCTGACCGGTGCTTTGGCCGTGCAACTGGCTATTCTGGCAGCCGTGGTGGGCCCCCGTGTAGGCGCCGGATGGCGCAATCGCGCGCAGCGGCTCATGATGGGCGTAGGCGTAGTTGGCGCTTGCCAGCTCACCATCAGCGGCATCTGGCAGTACCTTGCCACGCACACCATCCCCCATAACCAGGACGAGTATTTCCGGTTGCTCGCAGTGCGTGACCGGCTGAACAACGCCAATAGCGTGGTCTACATTCTGGTGCTGATCTTCTGGATTGCCTGCCTGTGGGCCGACGAACCCAGCTCCGCCCCGGTAGCCGCAACCGAAACCGCTGCACTGCCCGCAACCACGGAAGCGACTGAAGACAAGACAACGCCAGACCAGCCCAACAGCTAAACCCACAGTTTTCACTTCCGCTTGCAGGACAGGCCTCTCCCGAGGCCTGTCCGCAACGGCAATCGAAACTGCCTGCCGCGCGCATCTTGTGAACGACCACCGGCTAATAGCCGGATCGATCGGCCGTGCGGCCGATTCAGGAAAAACGCTTCCCGAGACAAATCCTCTTTTTCGCAGCTCCAACCCAGGGCTGCCGCCCTGGGCTATTTTCGACCGGCCCCTCCAGGGCCTCAACGTCTTGCAGAATCTTTCGCCGGCAGACAACACCATCGGAAAATTGGATGACTGGCCAAGACCCCTTCCGTCGCCTAAAGGCGAGGGGTTTACGGATCCCCTATGGGAGACTCTAAAAGTGGCAGCTCGATCCGTTCTTTTCGTTATAGCGTTGGTGATACTCCTCGGCCCGCCAGAAGGTTCCGGCCATCTCCACTTTGGTGACAATCTTCTTCGGCTGGTAGTGGCCCTCAGCGGTCAACTGCTCAATCTTGGCCTTGGCCTCGGCTTCCTGCTGCGCAGAGTGGCAAAAAATCGCCGAGCGATACTGCGTACCCCAGTCCGGCCCTTGCCGATTGAGCGTTGTGGGGTCATGCAGGGCAAAGAAAGCCTCCAGAAGCTGCTCATAGCTGATCTGCTTGGGATCGAAGCTCAGCTCCACCACCTCGGCGTGGCCGGTTTTGTCCGTGCACACATCCTTGTAGGTCGGATTCGACAGGTCGCCGCCCTCGTAGCCAACGGCGGTGCTCACCACACCGGGCAAAGCGGCAAACGCTGCCTCCACTCCCCAAAAGCATCCCGCTCCAAACGTCGCTTTTTCCATGCTCATAGCGGTTCGATTCTCCCGTGCAGATAGAGATGCAGAACTTGTGGCGTGGGGCTGTATCGGCTAGCCCTGAAGGCAAAATGCCCGATGCGATTCCTTCAGGAAATCGGCATCGGGCATTCTGATCTATAACGGCGAAAACAGGGAGCTAGAAGCGCTTGCCGCCTCCGGGACGACGTCCCGCGCCACCCGACGGACGACCGCCGTCGCTACGCGGTTTGAAGCCTCCACCCGAACGCGAACCACCACCGGAAGCCGGGCGCGAGCTGCCGCCACTGCGCGGACGATCACCGAACAGCTTGCCACCAAACGGCTTACCTGCCGGACGGCTGCCACCCTCGCCACGCTCAAAGCTGGGACGCGACGGACGCGGGCGATCACCGCCTTCGCGGCTGTCAAAGCCCGGACGAGGTGCACGGGGACGGTCGCCGCCAAAGCCGCGATTGAAGCCTCCACCCGACGGACGGGGGCGGTCACCACCACGAGCATTGTCCGAGCGGGGTCCGGACGGACGAGGCGGACGCGAACCGAAGCTATCGCCGCGCTTGAAGTCCGAACGAGGCGCGCGAGGACGCTCTCCGGCATCGCCGCGATCAAAGCTAGGACGCGAGGGACGCGGACGGTCGCTGTCAAAGCCGCCACGGTTGAAGCCTCCACCTGACGGACGCGGACGATCGCCACCATTGCCACGGTCGAAACCTGCACGAGGCGGACGCGAGCCATAGCCCTGGCCTTCACCACGGTTGGAATCCGGACGCGGAGCGCGAGGGCGGTCACCGCCAAAACCACGGTTGAAACCACCACCCGACGGACGAGGACGATCACCACCGCGATCATTGTCGAAACGAGGACCGGACGGACGCGGGCGGTCGCCACCCTCACCGCGATCAAAGCCCGGACGAGGCGGACGCGAGCCGTAGCTCTTGCCCTCGCCACGGTTGAAATCGGGACGCGGAGCGCGCGGACGGTCACCACCACGGTTGAAGCTACCGCCGGACGGACGGGGACGATCACCGCCGTTGCCACGATCAAAGCTGGGACGGGATGGACGCGAATTGAAGCCCTGCTCTTCGCCTTCCGAACGCGGACGCGCGGGACGGTCGAAGCTGGGCTTGGAGCCGAATCCAGGACGCCCCTGCGGACGATCAAAGTTGCCTGCCGGACGATCTCCAGCGGGACGGAAGGGGCGGTTACCCGCCGGGCGGAAGTTGGAACCGCCACCCGAACGATACGGACGATCACCGGAATCACGGAAGGGCTTGGCGCCACGCGCGACAGGACGGCTGTCGCGGCGGTCGTACTTGTCCGACTCATGCGTCACGGTGCGGCCGGCTTCCTTGGGCAGCAGGCGCGTGGTCTTGATACGGCGGGGCTTCATCTTGCCCAGCGCAGTCAACCGCAGCGCTTCCACTTCAGAAGCATCCAACTCGCGCACCTTGCCGGGCTCCAGATCCAGCATCAAGGGGCCGTAGGCAATGCGGCGAATCTTCTCCACAAAGTGGCCAATCGCGGTGAACATCTTGCGCAGCTCGCGATTGCGGCCTTCGATCAGCACCACCTCAAACCACGGATTCTCACCGTCGCGTACCTGACGAACGCGCGCGGGAGAGGTGCGAACGCGGTCGGAACCGGGCTCGGCACGCTCAATGGCGATACCGTTGCGCAGCTCTTCCAGCTCTTCATCCGTCGGCTGACCGGAAACCTTCACCAGATAGGTCTTTTCAACGCCCGATCCGGCCTTGGTCAGCAGATTGGCCAGTTCGCCGTCGTTGGTCACCAGCAGCAGGCCCTCGCTCAGGTAGTCCAGACGGCCCACCGGATAGAGGCGCTCACCCGCCTTGTCAAAGAACTGCATCACCGTCGGGCGGCCCTCGGGATCGCTCACCGTGGTCACATAGCCCTTGGGCTTGTTCAGCATGAAGTAGCGATGACGCTCCACCCCTTGTAGCAGCTTGCCATCCACGCGGATATGGTCGCGGTTGATGTCGGCCTTCACGCCCAGGGTCTTCACCACTTCGCCATTCACCTGCACGCGGCCTTCTTCAATCAGCTCCTCGGCATGGCGGCGGCTGGCAATGCCGGCCTGGGAAAGAATCTTCTGCAGACGCTCCAGCTTGACCGGAGGACGCGGAGCACGAGGGCCATCTTCGCCCTCCTCTTCATCCTCTTCTTCGTCTTCAGCTTCCTCGTCTTCATCGTCATCGTCTTCGTCGTCTTCGATGAGGATCTCGTCGTCGTCCGCTTCCAGCTCTTCGGCGTCGTCTTCCACGATCTCTTCTTCTTCAACGGGCTCGGCGGCAACCACTTCGGGTACGACAACCGGCTCTTCGGTCTTCTTCTTGCGGGGTGCGCGGGCCTTCTTCGGCTTCACAGCCTCTTCGGTCTCGGGCGCGGTTTCGGCAGCGGCTACGGTCTCTGGCGTTTCAACAACGGCAGCAACCGGCTCAGCAGTTTTGGTCTTGCGGGTACGCGGCTTCTTGGCCGGGACAATAGCTTCCTCAATCGGCTGAGCCGATGCGGGTGTGGTCTTCTTCTTCATGGAACTTCTCTGTTTCTGCCTACTCGGCGACCGGGGGCTCTTCTTGAGAAGCCTCGGCGGTGGTGGGTTCAGAGTCTTCCGCGTCCGGTGCGGACTCAGACTCTTCGGGCTCTGCTGCCTCTGATTCATCGCTCAGATTCTCATCGAGCTCAGCTTTCTGGGCTGCGGCAGCGGCTTCCGTTGGGGTAACCTCCTCGGCATCTTCCAACTCACTTGCGGCCATCTTCTCGAACTCCTCCATGGAGGGCAGTTCGTTCACATCTTTCAGGCCAAAGCGGAGCAGGAACTCCTTGGTGGTCTTGTACAAAATCGGGCGACCGATCACTTGCTTGCGGCCGGCAGTTGCAATCAACTTGCGGGCCAGCAACGATCCAAAAACACCCGACGAATCGACGCCGCGAATTTCATTCACTTCCGGCGCCGTTACAGGCTGCTTGTAGGCAATCACGGCCAGCGTTTCAAGCGCGGGCAACGAAAGCTTCAAAGCAGGTTTGAGGCTTTTCACAAAGCCCCGGACAGCATCATGGCACTCCGGCTTGGTGGCCATGCGATAGCCGCCGGCAATCTCGCGGATCTCAACTCCGCGTGCATCGGCGGTATAGTCGGCAACCAGCTCATCCAGCAACTGGCGGAGAATTGCCTTCACCTCGCGGTCGCGCTGGCGAGCCAGACGCTTGGCACGAGCTTCCTCGGTCTCCTCAGCGGCCTCAGCCTCATCGGCCTCAGCAGCCTCACCTTCCACTACGGCAACAGCTTCGGCGTCCGTCTCTGGCCCAGCAGCATGTAGTGTGCCAGCCTCCTCAACCGTTTCGATCTCCGGCGCCTCTTCGGCGGCGGTTCCATCGGCTGGAGCAGGATCGGCAGTTTCGGCACCGGCGGATTCCGGCGTGGGTTCCTCAGCAGCTTCCACGGGCAAGGCCTGCGCCTCATTCGCTTCCAGCTCTGCGGCGGTAACTTCTTCTTCCTCAGCCGGTTCGCCTGCAATCTCCGCGTCGACGCCTTCCAGCAACGGCACGTCATCCAGCGCGTCGCCTTCCTCGTTCTCCACGGCCTCCTGTTCGGCCTTCCAGGCCAGGGCTTCGTCGGCAAACAGGGTGGCAAGCTGGGCCAGGGTCACTGGCTCATCAGCGGCATAGATTACGGCTTCGAGCTTGGCTTTCAGACTCATGCGAAGAAAAAGGTACCTCAAGTATCGTACCGGAAGCCGGGGCGATCTGCGCGGAGCTTGCATACTTCCGCGGTCAAAACCAAAGTTTGGGTTCCTTGCTGATCACCCGCCAAAAGAGAAAATCCGCTCCAGCGGCCCTTTTGAGCCCCGGAGCGGATCTCCATCCGATAGGCCGGTTACGCCAGCGAGTGGAACAAGAAATAAAGCAGTCCGGAGAGCACCGCGGCAGCCGGCATGGTAAACACCCATCCGGCAGCGATGTTCCGCACGGTCGTAAAGCGGATGCCCGAGCCATTGGCCGCCATGGTGCCAGCCACGCCGGAGCTGAGAATGTGGGTAGTGGAAACCGGCAAGCTCCAGATATTGGCTGCAAAAATGGTTCCCATGGCCACCAGACCGGCGCTGGCGCCCTGCGCATAGGTCAGGTGCTCCTTGCCGATCTTCTCGCCTACAGTCACCACCACGCGCTTCCAGCCCACCATGGTGCCCAGACCAAGTGCCAGAGCCACAGCCACCTTCACCCAATCCGGGATGAATTTGGTCGCCTTGTCCAGTTTGTCCTGGTAGCTCTTCAGATCCTTGCTCTCGGCTGGGGTGAAGACCGGGTTGCCAGCCTTCTGCATCAGACGCAGCGCTTCACTGGCCACGTACATGTCATTGCGGACATTGGCCTGATCCTGCGCCGGAACCGACTTGTACGCACCATAGAGTGCCACTTCGTGGTTCACGTCTTCCACCAGCTCGCGCAGGGCGAGGATCGTGGAGGGCTCCAGTTGCTTGGTGCGAATGTAATCCGTGAGTTCGGCACGTGCATCGGGTCCCAGAATCCCGCGCGGGTCCACGTGGCGGTCCAGAATGTGCCCGGCCTGCTCACTGGCCACGATAAAGCTCTGCACGTCGTTCTGCGTCACCGCATGATTCAGCGCGTAGGCCGTGGGCACCGTGCCGATCAGAATCAGCATGATCAGCCCCATGCCCTTCTGGCCGTCATTGGAGCCGTGTGCAAAGCTGACGCCCATGCAGTTGGCCACCATCATGGCGCGGATGGGCATCGGCGGAGGCTGCTGGCCACGGGGCGCTTCAAAGATGGCCGGATAGTTGGCCAGCCATATTGCCACTGCCCAGCTAGCCGCCAGCATAGCCACACCGACGCCGGCAATGATCCAAACATTGTTGGTAAAGGTGTAAGCCAGAGCGGCAACTCCGCCACTCAGCGCCAGGCATACCAGGAAACGCCGCAGCAGCGAATGCACCATGCCCCGGGCAAACAGCAGCAGCATCGCCGCGCAGCAGAAGCCCACCAGCGGCGAAACCACCAGAGCTTTCAGCACCTTGGCCGCCTGCTCCCAATCCACACCTGAGGTGCCGGTACGCGCATTCAGCAACTGGTTGGTGATGCCCACGCCCATGATGGAACCCACCATGGTGTGCGAGCTGGAGGCCGGCAAGCCCAGCCACCAAGTGGCCAGATTCCACAAAATAGCGGCAATCAGCAGGGCAAAGACCATGGAGAAGCCTGCCCCTGAACTGACCTGCAGAATCAACTCAACCGGCAAAAGCGTAATGATGGCGAAAGCCACCGTACCCGAGCTGAACAACACACCCAGCAAATTGCAGACGCCCGACAGCACGACCGCAAAATAGGGGGGCAACGAATGGGTGTAAATAACAGTAGCCACGGCGTTTGCCGTGTCATGGAAGCCGTTGACAAACTCAAAACCAAGCGCAATGAGCAACGCGACGGTCAACAGCACATAAGGCCAGAAGCTGGAAACAGTGGCATTATCCAGGTCGCGGGCTACTTGAAAGCAGATGTAGCTCAGCCCGCTGAGGACGGCCACCAGAAACACCACGATGGAACTGCGGTTGGTGGATGTCTTCATCTTGCTGTCAAGAAGGGACTTGCCAGCAGGAATGACCGGAACTGCCGTTGCGAGATCAGCCATCAGAAATTACCAAGACGCCCGGAGACATTCCGGCTACGCTTGGTCCTCCTCGAAGAGAACTCCACGGCTTGTAAACGTGAATTTGAAAAATAGAAGGGGAACGACCTGGAAGGGTTGTGTAAAGGGCCAATGTTTGAGGCGTCCATATATCCCCAACAATCGCAACTGGGTCACGATTGTCTGTTCAACTGGCAACGATATTCAGCCGAACATAATCCATCTTACAACGTGAAGATAACGTAAATAAAGGATTACAGATCGATGAACCCTGTGTGAAAAGCGGATTTTAACGAACCTTTAACGATTGAAAATGCACCTGCTTCACTTTGAACCACGAGTGCGGCACAGGTGGTTACTTCCGGCACTCGATCCCTGGCAAAACCACGTTTACCGTCGGCAATAGAGACCCAGAAACCGTACAAAAACCAAACGAGCCGGGGAAGGACCGGAATCTCTCCGGCACCTCCGCGGCTCGTGGAGTCTTGCTTGGAATGGCTTACCGCCAGTCGTCTTCCAGGCTGGCCACACGCTCGTTCATCACCACTTCAAAGCTGGTGTGCTTCTTGATGAAGATCTCGCTGAAGGCCTGATCCTGCCGGAGCAGAATAGCCTGCAAACGAACCAACTCCAGAAGCGCCAGGAACATAGCAATCAAAGCGCGCTCCGAGCGGGTCTGGCTCAGCATGCGGCGCAAGGATACCGGTTTGTCTTCCAGCGTGAGCCGGCGAGCCAGGAATTTGATCATCTGCCCCACCGTCACCTGGTCCTCTTCCACGTTGATGACGGGACGATTACGGGCGCGGTCCAGAATGTCGCGGAAGACCCGCACCAGATCCGTGGTATCGGCCGCAATCTCCGCATCCTCGCTGGCAACCGCCTTGAACTCCCGGCTGCCGGGATTTGTCCAGGTGGCCGCTTCCAGCATCTGCTTTTCCAGCAACATCTGAGCTGCGTTTTTGAAACGCTCATGCTCCAGCAAGCGCTCCACCAGCTCCCGCCGCGGATCTTCAGCCTGCTCCCCGGCAATCGAAGGCGAACGCGGCAGCAGCATCTTGCTCTTGATATGGATCAGCAGGGAAGCCATGTAAATGAACTCACCCGCCACATCCACATCAGTTGCCTTCAGACGGTTCACATAATTCAGGAACTGCGCGGTGATCTTGGCAATAGGAATGTCATAAACATCAATGTCCTGCTTGCGGATCAGGTCCAGCAGCAGATCCAGCGGCCCTTCGTACACCTCATTGACCAACAGGGCAAAGGGCGCATCTTCCGTCACTTCGCGCTTGATCATGGGGTGCGTGGGCTTGTTGTCCGCAGGCTCCAGAGTTGGCTCAGCGTCCTCGTCCGGCTCGCCCGCAGGAACCGACGCGGCCTCCGCAGAGGCTTCCAGCGCAGGCGCTTCCGTTCCATCTTCGGCAGGGGACGGAGCTTCAGGTTCTTGCTCCGCCGAACCATCCTCAACAGGTTCAGTAGCAGAATTCCCGTTCACGGCTTCTGCCTCTTCAGGCGTCGGCTCGCTGACCGGCTCTTCGGCAGACTCGGTTCCGGCATCGGCCGCTTCCGGCTCAGCTTCCTCTGTCTCGACATCTTCTGGAATCTCCTCCGAAGCAGATTCCTCGCCCGCCTCTGTTCCAGGCACAGTTTCCTCGGCTTCCGCCTCTACGCTTTCCGGCGTAGGCTCCGCTCCATCCTCAGCTTGTGGGCCAAGGATTTCGCTAGGCGGCTCTACGGCGTCGGGAGCAGCCATGCCTTCCGGAACGGATTCGGCCAACTCTTCCTCGGCCTGTTCGGACGTGCGAGAAACTTCCATCTCTTCCATTGTCTCAAGCGCTGGCTCTTCAGGCACGCTGCTTGTGACGAGCTCGGCAACATCGCCGGTGGCGGCGGCTTCTGCTTCGTTCTCCGGCTGTGTAGCGGCGTCCGTTTCCGCCCCGCTGTCCGTGGACGGCGGCTCGGTCACCGGCTCCGGAACCGTATGCTCAGCAGCGATTTCTACCGGCGCATCGAGGAAGATGTTCACCATTTCGATCGATTGCGGCTCGGCGTCCTGCTCCTCCTCGTCAATTTCCGGGAACTCCTCCTCATCATCCTCTTCAGCAGAATCGTCCATGTCTTCCACAAGATCCACAGCGTCTTCCACAGAAGTTTCCACAGGCTCGTCCGGAAAATCCTCCTCGCTCAGGTCTTCGGGATCAGGATTCGCCCGGGTCAGGGCGTCTTCCATCTCCAGCTCTTCTTCCCGAATGCGCTCCTGCTCCTCCAGTTGACGGCGAACCTCAGCCGCCTCCTGACGAGCTGCCTCAGCGGCCGCAGCAGCTTCCGCCTCCTCCGCAAGCAGGGCGGCTTCCTCCTCGACTGCGCGGCGAGCCTCTTCCTCCGCCTCACGAGCTGCCTCTGCCTCCTCCGCGCGACGCTCCTCCTCAGCCTGCCGTGCTTCTTCGGCTAAGCGCATCGCTTCGGCTTCGGCCGCAATACGAGCTTCCTCCGCTGCGTGTGCTTCCGCCTCGGCCTGTACTCGTGCGGCTTCCGCTTCTTCTGCACGACGCTGCGCCTCAGCCTGACGTGCCTCTTCAGCCAAGCGCATTGCTTCCGCTGCGATACGAGCTTCTTCGGCTGCCTTTGCTTCGGCTTCTTCTCTGAGGCGTGTCTCTTCGGCAATCCGAGCTGCCTCGGCTTTTGCCGCAATACGAGCTGCCTCGGCGGCTTGTGCTTCGGCCTCGGCCTGTAAGCGTGCGGCTTCGGCTAAGCGAGCAGCTTCGGCCTCTTCTGCACGACGTTTCTCTTCGGCCTGACGCACTTCTTCAACTAAGCGCATTGCCTCCGCTTCGGCGGCGCGACGTGCAGCTTCTTCGGCTTGGCGTACAGCTTCCGCTTCCGCTGCGATACGAGCCTCTT
>Ga0207738_100047_pt1 | contig 29163 bp, 27 predicted proteins | sample LuqExpMetagenom9_FD_187767 | JGI IMG/M metagenome (GOLD analysis project Ga0207738, IMG submission 187767) | Tropical forest soil microbial communities from Luquillo Experimental Forest, Puerto Rico - Sample 9 (SPAdes) | ecosystem: Environmental > Terrestrial > Soil > Tropical forest ... | reverse complement strand
CACCCGCCGCGCGGAAGGCCTCAGCACGCGCCAAAAAACGTCCGCCACAGGCTGCAACTTCGCCAATGGGCTGCTGCCACTCCAGATCGCAAAGCCGGTTATAGACGCTGGCCTCAGGATGCATCTCTGTCACGTGGCCACGCACCAAACCAACCTGCGGATAGGCAGCGAATGCTGCGCGTCCCGCCGCAAGCCAATCAGGGTCGAGTTCGCAATCGCCATCCAGGAACTGAATGAATTCGGTGGCCGGCGCAAGCTCCATCAGCTTGGCGAAGCCTTCATTGCGGGCACGGGCAGCGCTGAAGGGGCGATCCGGCGAGAGTTCGTGCACCATGCAGTCAAGGCTACGAGCCAGCGCCGCACTACCATCGCTCGAACCGGAGTCCACGTAGACGACCGTGGCGCAAACAGCGCGCGCGGAGGTGAGGCTCAGCCGGAGCCGCTCGCCCTCGTTGCGACCAATGGCAACCACCGCCATTCCCGGCATGGAGTCTGTACCCATCGTTCTCATTTTACGAGGGGATGCGGCAACGCGAATATGCCGTAAAGAGCGGGGTATCCTTCCCGTTCACTGCAAGGCACAAAATGAACAAGGTTGCCGCTCTCTGCGGGGAGCGCGGCAACCTGAGTCCATGACCTACCGGAGATTCTTCCGGATTTTGCGTTAACGCGTGGGCAAGGGCTTCAACGCGTCCAACACGATCCCAGGGGTCAGAACTTCCGGCAGGAGCTGCGGAGTGCTCTGGCCTGGCGCGTAGAGCGCGTAGGTGGGGACGCCACTGCGGCCCAGGGTGGAAAGCGCCTGGGTGATGGCCTCGTCGTGACGGGTCCAATCGGCCTTGAGCAGAATCACTTTGCGCGCGGCAAAGGCCTTCTGCACTTCCGGCTTGCTGAGCGCCACACGTTCGTTGACCTGGCAACTGAGGCACCAACTGGCCGTGAAGTCCACAAAAACCGGCTGGCCCGAGGCCTGCGCACGGCTCAGAGCTTCAGGAGACCAGGGCTGCCATGCTGTGGATTCCATGGCCGAGCCTTGCGTCTGCGAAGCAAAATGCGCAGGCAGAAAAAGGTCCGCAGCCACAACGACGATCAGCAAGCCGGCAGCCACAAGCGATGCGGTGCGCGCCGAGGGTCCGCGGCCCAGCAGCCATCCCGCGGCAGCCAGCACCGCAAAACTAGCCAGCAAAGCCAACAACGAGGCCAGGCCGTAGGCTCCGAAGAGCACCCAGGCGAGCCATGCGGCCGTACCGAAAATGGGGATGGAAACAAGCTGCTTGAGAATCTCCATCCAACGGCCAGGGCGCGGAAGAATGCGGGTCCAGGCGGGCTGCAGAGCGAGCGCAACATAGGGCGCGGCCAGTCCGAGAGCCAGCGCGGTGAACACAGCGAAGGTGACAATGGGCGCGGCCGAGAGCGCGTAGCCGATGGCTGCTCCCATGAAGGGCGCGGTGCAGGGAGTAGCCACCACCACAGCGAGAACGCCGGTGAAGAAGCTGCCAGTGTAGCCCTGTTTTTGCGCCAGCGCGCCACCGGCGGACGTCAGCGAAAGACCAATCTCAAAGACCCCGGCAAGCGACAGTCCGAGGAAGAAGAGCAGGCCGGCCATCAGAGCCAGGAAGGCGGGCGACTGGAATTGGAAGCCCCAACCGAGCGAGGATCCCGCTGCGCGCAGAGCAAGCAGCACACCCACAAGAATCCAGAAAGAAACCAGAATTCCCGCGGTGTAGATGAAGCCATGCGCGCGCAGACGGCGCTTTTCTTCCGCGCCTGAGTTGACCAGCGACAGGCCCTTGATAAAGAGCACGGGGAAGACGCAGGGCATCAGGTTCAGCAGCAGGCCGCCCAGGAAGGCCAGCGCCATGGAACCGAGCAAAGTGCCTTGTGCCGTGAGCGTGCCCCCCGTGAGCAACGTGGAGACAGGCGCATTCACCTTGCCGGGTAGCGCGGCAATCTCAAAGGCGCGGCCGCCAGAGAGCTCGATGACACCCTTCAGCTCCGCGAGCTGCTTGTCGAGATAAGGGCCCTTCTTGAGGTCCAGAAGAAGGCCATCGGCGGTGGCGCTGAACTTTTGCGGCGCGGGATTGTTGAGCGCGTCCGGGTCTTCGGGAAAGAAGAGAGCTTCGGTTTCACGCTGGCCGGTGGTAACGGAAAGACGGAAGCCGTCAGAAGTGGTGGCGAAAACGGCTTTGGAGGCAGCAGGCAAAGGCTGTGGGAAGTGCATCCGCTCCTGCATGCGAATGAACAGAGCGTAGTCGCTATTTTCTGCCGAAGATGCATCGCCGCTGATGACGGTACGCTTCACTTCCAACTCCGCCTTTTGCGGAATGCAGCGCTCCTGACACACCAGCCAGCTCGCGTTGGCACGGAGCAGCGCCTGACCCGGCTTTACCTGCTTGGCCAACGCAAGCTGGATCGGGAAGTAGACCTCATCCTCGTAGCCATAATCCATCAAAGGGCCCAGCGGCAGGCGCTTGGGCGCGGGAAACCGCAAGGGGCCAGCGGTGATTCCCGCAGGCAGGGTCCAGTCGATCTTGGGCGGTTCTCCGGCATCTCCCGCGTTTTTCCAGTAGATATGCCAGCCGGGCTCGAGCTTGAAGTACAGGCCTGCGAGATTGTTGTCGCCGGTGCCGGGATAGAGATGGTCATCCACCACCACAAGTTGCACGTGCACATGCGGCAGGTCAGCGGAGTTCGATGCGGCACGCAGCAGCGGAACCGCCAACAAGGCGACGAGAAACACGAAAAAAAGGCGCAAACGGGACATGGCGGAGAAGGCTGGCTCCAGTCCAGCTTTCCTCAGTGTATCGAATGACCGAGGGCAGTCCACGATGGAAAGAGCCCCACACGGCATCCCGACGCTACCCGCGACCCAGACACGGCCAGGCACGGCTGACCTGCCGACGCGCTGACCTGCTCTCCAGCTATTCCCGCCACAGCTCCGGCCGGGCGGCATGTTCGCGGTAGATGCAGTCGTTTTCGACGCACTGGACGCCGGCAGCCCGCGCGCGGGCAACAGCTTCCGCGTGCTCCACACCGTCCTGCAGCCAGAGATAGGGGATGGCAAGGCGAATCACTTCGTCCACGATGGCCGGCACATGCTCGGAGGCACGGAACACATCCACCAGATCGAGGCCACGACCGGTGCGCTCGCGGGCGTCGGCCTGGGCTGCCTCCAGCGTCGACAAGCAAGCCATTCCCAGCACGTCCTTGAGCGCCGGGTTGACCGGGAAGATCCGGTAGCCGGAGTTCTTCAGATAGCGGCCGATGTTGTGGCTAGCCCGCCAGGGCTTGTCGCTGATGCCGAGGATGGCAATGTTCCGCGCATTGCGCAGCATTTCGTCGATAAGGGCACGTTTGTTGGGCATATGCAGTCGTCAGTGAACAGGGACCAGAATGGGGTCCACCCGGAGCACGAACCGCCTACCGGGTGCATCCAGAATAGCGAAAAATCCCACGCTGTGGCACAAAACGCTCAGCTAGAGGAAATCCTGCGCCTTGCCTTTTCTTCACGGCCAACGACTAGACGTCCAGATCGTCTCCGGCGTCGTTGGAGGCGGTGCCGCGGCGCTTGGCCAGCAGGTAGCCGCGCAAAAAGGGTTCAAGATAGCCGTCCAGCACCTTATCCACATCGCCCACTTCCACCTTGGTGCGGTGGTCCTTGGCGATGCGGTAAGGCTGCAGCACATAAGAGCGAATCTGCGAGCCGAAGTTAATCTCCAGCTTCGAGTCTTCCAGCTTCTTGGAGATGGCGCGCTTCTTTTCGAGCTCGTACTCGTAGAGCCTGGAACGCATCATCTTCATCGCTTTTTCGCGGTTCTTGTGCTGGGAGCGTTCGTTCTGGCACTGCACCACGATGTTGGTGGGCAGGTGCGTCATGCGCACGGCCGAGTCGGTGGTGTTCACATGCTGGCCGCCCTTGCCGCCGGAGCGATAAGTATCAATGCGCAGGTCTTCGAGCTTGAGATCCACCTGGATGGAGTCGTCGATTTCCGGCGAAACATAGACCGATGCGAACGAGGTGTGGCGGCGCTTGGCGGAGTCGAAGGGTGAAATACGCACCAGACGATGCACCCCACTCTCGCCTGCCAACTGGCCAAAGACAAAGTCGCCCAGAATGGTGAAGGTCGCACTCTTGATGCCAGCTTCTTCGCCGTCCTGGATGTCGTTGATTTCGGTTTTGAAACCCTGTTGCTCAGCCCAGCGCAGATACATGCGCATCAGCATCTCAGCCCAGTCCTGGCTCTCAGTACCGCCCGCTCCGGGATGCACGGTCACAATGGCGTTCAGCGGATCGGCTTCGCCACCAAGCATGGTCTTGGCTTCCAGATCCTCGGCAAACTTGGCCAGCTCTTCGATAGCGGGCGCCAGCTCGCCTTCCACGTCCTCGCCCTCGCGCCCCAGCTCAAAATAGGCGTCGATGTCTTCTGTACGGCGCACCAGCGCATCGTCGTCGGACACCAGCGTCTCCAAACGCTTTTTGTCGCGCATGAGAGGCTTGGCGGCATTGGGATCTGACCACAGGCTGGGATCGGCCAGCTTGGATTCTAGTTGGGAAAGCTCCCGGCGGATGCGGGCAGGGTCAAAGATACTCCCGCAGGTCGCGAACTTGATCGCGGACGGGAGCATAAGCGAATTCGAGATCGGAAATTGCCATGGCTTAGCTCTGGGACCTGACTTGGATTGAACTATGGAACGGACTTTCGTCCGCCTCGTTCAGGATATCATTTGGCTTGACGTCTGTATACACATAAAAGATAATTTGTATTACAGGAGGGCGAACCGTGAGTACAGCCATTACTTCCATCCGCCTGGACACGAAACTTGCCGACGAAGCCGTACGCGCACTGGGCGTCAAGACGCGCACCGAAGCCGTACATCTGGCGCTCAGAGAAATCGTGGATAATCGGCGCTTCAAAGAACTGATGCGCAAGAACGAAGGCAAGCTGACTTTCGCAAACTACGACAAATGAAATGGTGATCTTTGACAGCTCGATTTTTATCGACGACCTTCGCACCGGTTGCCATGCCCGACATTTCGCTTCTCTCGACGACTTAGTACGGACCTCCTCTGTTGTCCTTGCAGAGCTCTGGCGAGGAGCAACCACACAGGCAGAACAGCTCTTTCTACGCGAGTTGGAGCGGAGATTTCCAGTCTTCGCGCCCACCGAGAAAAACTGGCTGGAGTCAGGCCAAATCCTCCTCAAGATGCAGCGTGATCACGGCTTCGAGGGACGCAAGCTGCGCGATCTGCATTTTGATGTATTGATTGCACTCACAGCCCGGACCAACGGCGCGACTCTCATCACCGCCAATCGCGATGATTTCGAATTGATTCGCCGCTATAGAAGTTTCAAATTGGAAGTATGGTAGGAGAAGCTGATTGCACGGGCCATCGCTGAGCAGCTCTGGCTGGTTTAAAGCGGGTCGCGGATGCCCGCAATCTACTCTGCACCCCTGCAGATAGGGTATTTCATCGTCTATCCTCCTTCCGAGCAGGCCGCTCAAGCACTGCCCACCCCACTAGTCCCAGACTCAGCAGCACGCAGGCCCAGGCAAACACGTCGCCGTGGGCAGAGTAGAAGGTGATGTCGGAACGGAAGGCGTAGCCGGCGGCAAGCACATCTTCCGCGCGGCGGGGGATGGACTGGCGGACGCGACCATAGGGGTCGATCACAGCGGTAACGCCGTTGTTGGTGGCGCGCACAATCCAGCGCCGGTTCTCGATGGCGCGCATGCGGGTCATGTTCAGGTGCTGCCAGGGAGCGCTGGTATCGCCGTACCAGCCATCGTCGCTGATGTTGACCAGGACCTCGGCGCCAAACTTGGCGAATTCGCGCACCTCATCGGCAAAAACCGCCTCGTAGCAGATGAAAACGCCATAACGGTGGCCGTTGACGAGAAAGGTGCGATGCTCCTGTCCGCGGTCGAAGCGGGAAACCTTGCCGGTGAGTTTGCGCGCAAAAAAGAGAAAGCGCTGGAAAGGCACGTACTCGCCGAAGGGGACCAGATGGATTTTGTCGTAACGGCCGATGCGGCGGCCATCTTGCCCCATTACGAGCGCGGAATTGTACTCACGCCAGGAGCGCTCGGCCGGAACCAGTTCCATGCCGACCGAGCCCACAATGAAGGGCGTCTGGGTGCTGGTGGCCAGCGCGGCAAGCGAAGCGTGGAAGCGTGGATCCTCTTCGAAATAAGGCGCGGGCGACTCTGGCCATACGACCAGATCCGGGCGAGCAGGCTGAGCCGGGCAAGGAGGGTGCACGGTAGGCGCGCCGGTTTCAGGAATGCCTGCAATAGAAGACTTGCAAGATTCGCTGGCCAGATGGGCAAAGAGCGCCATATGCTGCTCCCACTCACCAGGCCCGTTCCAGTACCCCACGCCGGAAACCTCCAGATTGGGCTGGATGAGCATGGCCGTGGCGGTGGAGGCGGACGGCGGAGGCAGTACGCAAATTCCGCTGATCAGAACCGGAATCGCCAAAAGACCTGCCGCAAGCCATATTGTGCGATTCCCCAACTTCCCACGGCCGGAGTTGCCTGTCAGCGCGCCGTAACCAACCAATCGAACTCCCGCCAGCAGCGCATTGGCTGCCACCAGAACAAAAGAAATGCCGTAGACGCCGGTCCAGGGAGCAAGCTGATTGAGGAGGCCGTTGTCCACCTGGGAGTAGCCCAACTGGTCCCAGGGAACGCTGGTGATGCGGGCCGTAGCCAGATCGAGCGCGGTCCAAAGAAAAGGAGCGGCAGCCAGGGCCCAAACGGCGGAGAAGCGCTTCTGCACAGCCGCGAAACACAGCCCGAAAAATCCCCAGTAAAGACCGAGGTACATGCTGTAGGCCAGCAGGAGCAGTTCGGGGGCGAAGGGCGGCATATCGCCGTACTTCATCATGGTGTCGCGCACCCAGTAGCAATTGCCCATATACCAGAAGACGCCGGCAAAATAGCCAAGCATACAGCCGAGGCGCAGTGGGCGAGGGCGCTTGGCGACAGCGGTCAAGGCCCAAAGGAGCGGTGCCAGCCCAAACCAGGCAAACAGAGAACGCCAGGCCGGCATGGGGCCGGCTAACGGGAAGGGCAGCTCCAGCAAGACTGCGGAAAGCAGAGCCAGGGCGAACAACTTCCAGGTGCCGGAAGCGGAAGAAATGAGCTTTCGAGGCGCGGCGAACATACTGAGGCGAGTCTACCGTACCAGCGTGCTCTCCCGGGTACTGATCGCCTCACACAAAGCAAAGCAGTTAGGAGATAGGTCCGCAAGACCGGGCCCATCCCCGGAAGAAACCTATAAGGGAACGGTAAATCCGGGGAGCGCAAAGCCAGAAAACCGTTAAAATTGCACTATGTCCCTTCAGCTTTTTGGAATACGCGTGCTCGAGGTTCTATTCTTTACCGGGCTCCTGGGATCAGTCGTCGTGGTTCTCATCAGCTTCGTTGAGGACGGGAAAGAGCTGCTGGGCGGCAAATAAGCTAATTCCGCCAGTCTTTATCTGCTCTTCATTGACTCTGGTATGACCCAACAATAGACTCAGCGGAGAGCGGGTTGTCGTACAGCTCTCTCGAGTCCAGAACGCCGGTACATTCCGGCCTGAGCGCGATGGCATCTACACGGACTACCGTAGCCCCTGCTTCAAATCGCGTGCGCCTGATCGTTGCATCCAGTGTGATGCTGACGTTCATTTCCTTTTGGCGCGCCGCGGCAATTGTTCTTTGCGACCTGGGATCGTCGGCCTTCTATGCCGGCGGCATCGCGGAAGAGGCTATTGGCGCCTCCGCACCCTGGTTCATTCTCGGCATCATGCTGTTCAGCTTCGCGGTGCGCGCGGTGTACGTCGAGAGCTGCTCGATGTTTACCCGTGGCGGCGTCTACCGCGTGGTGAAAGAGGCACTGGGTGGCGGTTTCGCCAAACTGAGCGTCTCGGCACTGATGTTCGACTACATTCTTACCGGTCCCATCTCAGGCGTGTCTGCCGGCCAATACATTGTTGGCCTGATGAACGAGCTGATGAATGTGGCCAACAGCAGCCACTGGCTGCCTCCGGCCATGCTGGACGCCGCCGGCCATCCCTTCCAGTTCCCGGTCGACTACGCCTCTGCCTTCATCGCCGCGGTGGTCACCATCTATTACTGGTGGCAGAACGTCAAGGGTATTGAGGAATCCAGCGAAAAAGCTCTTCAGGTTATGCAGATCACCTCGGTGATGGTGATCATCATGCTGATCTGGGGCATTTACTCGCTGTTGATGAAGGGTGCCCACGTTCCTCCGCCGCCCACCATCTCCAATCTCAAATTCAGCAACGATGCTCTGGGCTTCCTGCGCGGCACACAACTGGTACCGCTGATCGGCCTGTTCGGCGTCCTCATGGCCTTTGGCCACTCGCTGTTGGCCATGAGCGGTGAAGAGAGCCTGGCGCAGGTAAACCGCGAGATTCAGCACCCCAAGCTGAAGAACCTGAAGCGCGCGGCCATCGTCATCGCCATCTACAGCCTGGTGTTTACAGGCGGCGCAACGCTTTTGGCCTCCATGCTGATTCCGGATGCCGAACGCACCGCCATCTATCGCGACAACCTGATTGCTGGCATCGCCATGTATCTGGTTGGCCCGATGTTTCTGCGCATCGCCTTCCGCATCTTCGTGGTGATTGTGGGCTTCCTGATTCTGTCGGGCGCCATCAACACCTCCATGATCGGCTCCACGGGCGTGCTGATGCGTGTGGCCGAAGACGGCGTGTTGACTGACTGGTTCCGCAAGCCACATACCCGCTTCGGCACCAGTTACCGCATCGTCAATCTGGTCTTCATCCTGCAGATGGCGACCATTATCCTCTCCCACGGCAACGTCATTCTGCTGGGCGAAGCGTATGCCTTCGGCGTGATCTGGTCGTTTACCTTCAACTCCCTGGCCATGCTGGTCCTGCGCTGGAAGTTCCATGGCGAGCGCGGCTGGAAGGTGCCGCCGAACCTCAGGTTCGGCAAAGTGGAGATTCCGGTTGGCCTGATTTCAGTGTTCATGGTGCTGTTTGCCACAGCCATCACGAACCTGATGACCAAAGCCGTAGCCACGGTCAGCGGCATTGTCTTTGCGGCATGTTTCTTTGTGATCTTCTCCATCTCCGAGCGAGTGAACCGGCGCAAACACGCGCTGGCCGCGCGGCAGATGAAGGACCACTTCCAATTGGAGCATCAGGACACCATCGACCGCGAAACCACCGCCCTGCGGCCGGGTAGCGTGATGGTGACCATGCGCGATGCCGCCAATCCACTGGCCTTGAAGTGGACTCTGGCGCGCACATCAACCGACGAACGCGACGTGGTTGTGGTCAGCGTGCGCATGATGGGCGCGGGCGGTCCGGAGTTTTTAAGCGCCGAGGATCAGAGCTTCAGTGAGCACGAGCAGACCCTGTTTACCAAAGCCGTAAGCGTAGCCGAAAGCTTTGGCAAGAAGGTGTCCTTGCTGGTGATTCCGGCCAACGACGTGTTCACGGCGCTGGCCCAGACAGCCAACTCCCTGGAAGTGGATACGGTGGTTTCCGGCATCTCCACCTCCATCACCGCGGCCGATCAGGCCTTCCATATGGGGCAGGCATGGGAAGCCTTGCCAGAGCCCAAGCGCCAATTCAACTTCTGCGTTGTTGGCCCGGGCAGCGACAGCAAGGTCTTCTACATTGGACCCCACGCACCCAACCTCGGCCCGGACGATGTGCAACTGGTCCATCGCCTGTGGCTGAACATGCGCCGCGACCCCTCCGCCAACGACCTGCACCACTCCGACATCATCACTTACGCGCTGACGCGGCTGGCTGGTCTCTACGCGCGCGAAAAAGACGATGTCCTGCGCGATCTGCGCAACTACCGAGCCTCGCGCACGCCCATGTCGCTCCGGCTGGGGGCGCAGGAATACTCCAGCGTGCCCGCACCAGGAGTAGAGAATCCAACCCGCGCCATCCGGCAAACACGCGACCAGTAGACGCAACTAAGCCGCAACACAGCAAAAGCCAAGGGCCATTCCTCCGGGAATGGCCCTTGGCTTTTACAGATTCGGGATCGAGCGCCTGTTTCCTGCCCCGTGTTCTCGCTCGCAAGCATCGAGCAGATGCGGGATCGGGTCTAGACGGTGAAGCTTTCGCCCGGCTTCCAGCCAATCACCTCAACGCCGGTATCGATCAGCGCAGCCAGTTCGGCAGGCGTTCCCTTAAGCGACGGGAAAGTGCCAAAGTGCAGCGGCAAAACCATTGCGGGGCCAATCAGGCGCACGGCCAGGGACGCTTCCTTCGGCCCCATGGTGTAGTGGCCGCCAATGGGCAGCAGCGCCGCCTGCGGCTGATAGAGCTCGCCAATGATCTTCATGTCGCCAAAAACCGAGGTGTCGCCGGCGTGATAGAGAACGGGTCCGTCTTCCAGCGCCAGAACAAAACCGGCCGCAACGCCGCCATAGTGCACGCCATCCTCGTCCTGAATCGAAGAAGAGTGATGCGCCTCAACCATGGTGGCGGTTACGTCCTTCAGAACAACGGAGCCGCCCAGATTCATGCCGATTGTCTCGGTCGCACCCTTACCGGCCATGTAGTTGGCCAGTTCGTGAATGGCGACGATCTTTGCCCCATGGTGCGTGGCAACAGGCAGCGCATCGGCAATGTGGTCCGAGTGCGCATGGGTGAGCAGGATGGCATCGATGCGCGAAGGCAGCTCAAAGCCCTTGGGAAAAGCGGGATTATGCGCGAAGAAAGGATCGATGAGGAGGTTGGTACCTCTGGCGGTTTGCACCAGGATTGTGGAGTGGCCCAGCCAGGTAATACGAGCGGAATTCGGTGTGCTCATGGTGTTTGCCTCGCTACAGATTGTAATCCGTGCGCAGGCGGCCAGTTGGCTGATTCCGTCCCACTCTTTTGCAAAAAGACTGTGAAAGCATGAGGGCACGGAGCTTTTCAGCACCGTGCCCCCGGTTATCTTCCATGAACTCTAGCGAGTGATGATGACCTCGGAAACGCTGTCCTTGGCCAGGAATTGACGATGGCTGCTCCAGGCCGCAAAGAGGCGTTCGATGGAACGGTTCGTGAAGGCGCGTTGAATGGGGAACGGCTCGGCCAACTGCACATCCACATCGTCTCCCTGGGTAACGTGGAAGCGGCAATGCACCGCTTCGTCGCCCATGGTGCGGGTGTGGAACAGCGCCAGGACCTGTCCGCCTGGATTCATCGCCTCGTAGAGATGCGTCACCACAGGTGCCACAAAGTGCTCCGGCAAGTAGTCCAGCGCGGTCCAGAGCAGTACCAGGTCAAAGGTGCGGTCGGCAAAGTTCAGGCTCTGCTGCAGGAAACCATCCACGTTCCAGGTGGAATTGCCTTCTTCATCGGTGCCCAGCAGCCAGTCCTGCGCGCAGGCATCGTGCACCAGATCGGCCAGAAAGATGGAGTGGCCGAGGGAGGTCAGATAGTTGATATTGGCCGGCGAAGTATAGCCTACGTCGATGATGCGCAGCCCAGACTCTGTTTCCAGCCGATGCCGCAGCATGGTCCAGCCACCGGAATGGCGAGGCACTTTGGGGCCCACCGGGGTGGCATGCCGGACAATGACCGGCTCTTTCGGTTTTTTGTCGAACCAATGGCCCAACACCCTTGGATTCCTCCCAATCTGAAGCAGCGCAGAACACGCTTGCTCCTCTCTTGCGGATCAATGCGGGATTGAACCAGACAAAGATTTCGCAAGAGCTCGCCGCGCGCGGCAGAGCGTCCGTTCAAGCACGTAGTACCAAACCGCAACCGGCTCTGGCTAGATGCTTCCGCCGGTCTGGGGAGCACTGGCTCCGTCCGGCACCTTGGTAACGGCCTGGGTCAGATCCACCTTGCCCCGGAAGATCGCATTGTCTTCCACGGCCAGGCGCAGAGCGCGGATGTCGCCCTCCATGACGCAGCCGGCGCGCAATTCCACACGCCCGCTAGCCACCACGTTACCTTGCACATGGCCCAGGATCAAAACATCGCGGGCAGAAAGGTCGGCCGCCACATTGGCCGTGGGACCAATGGTCAAACGGCTTTCCGAGAGGCTGATAGTGCCTTCCACGCGGCCATCCACAATCAGATCTTCGCCGCCCTTCACTTCGCCGCAAATCACAATGGTCTTGCCGATGCGAGCCTGGGAATTCTCAACCGCCATACGAGTGAACTTCCTTCCGGAGCAACTTGAGAGTCTCTGCACGCACTATACGCAACCAGGGCCGCTGCTATCAAACAGAGAATCAACCTGAGCCCATCAGCGTCCAACCAGAAGGAGCACAATAGACCCTAGAGAGGACGCATGTTGCCATTTCGAAGCTGTTCCCGGGTTGGGATCGTCGCAGGCTCTCTCATCGCCCTGTTTTTTGTACTCCCTGCACGCACATTCGCCCTGGCGCAACCGGAACCGCTCACTCCCGCCGAAGCCCAGACACTGGTGACGCGGGTGCTGCGCGACGAAGTCCGGCTGGCCATTGACCCCAGCCATCCCATGCGCTTTCTCATGCGTAAACAAAGCCCGCGCCTGACCACCACCAAGGAGATTGTCGAAACCCGCGACGGCGCCGTGGCCCGTTTGTTGATGGTTAACGACCAGCCCCTGGACACGCTCGGCCAGACCCGTGAGTGGGCGCGATTAGACGAGTTGGAGCGCAATCCGAGCCTGCAACAGCACCGCAAGCACGGCGAAAACGAAGACACCCGCATTGTGATGAAGATCCTGCGCATGATGCCTTCGGCCTTCCTGTTTCAGTACCAAGGATTGGTACAAGGCCGCTCCGGGCTGGTGCAGAAATACACGTACAGCCCCAATCCGCGCTTCTCCCCTCCGGATATGGAAACCCAGGCGCTCACGGCCATGAGCGGCGAACTGTGGATTGACGCCACTGCGGAGCGTGTGGCCCGGCTGACCGGCTCCTTGCAGCAGGACACCAGCTACGGCTGGGGGATTCTGGGCAAGCTCAACAAAGGCGGGTGGCTGGAACTGGAGCAGACCGAAGTGGCCCCGCATACCTGGCGCATCAGCCACGTGCAGCTCCAGATGACCCTGCGTATCGTGGTCAAAACCAAGGTGTTCGACACCAACGAGCAGATGCACGACTACAAGCCGGTCCCGGTCGGAATCGACTACCGCACCGCGATCCACATGCTGCGCAGCCGCTAGCGAGCCGGGCGCGCTATGCTAAAGGCCTGAGATGCCCTTCCACGCCCCCATTCCCGGCCGCAAAAAAACCCCGCTGGCCAACGGCATGAAGCTGTTTGCCGAGGCGGAAAAGCTGATGCATATCGCCTTTGTGCTGCCCTCGGCGGTGTTTGTGGGTCTGGCGCTGGGCTACTGGGCAGATCTCAAGCTGCATACCAGTTGGCTGAAGATCGTGGGCATTCTGCTGGGCTGCGTCTCCGGGTTGGTGTACGTGATCCGGATGGCAATTGCCGCCGAGAAGAAAGCGGCCATCGCCGACCGCGCCAACGAGGCCTCCTCCTCAAAGGAAACTGATAACTTCAATCTATGAACGATCCCATACAACCAGCCCCTGCAGCTCCTGAGCCGCATCCCATTGAAGGACTGACCTTCGACAACCTGGATCAGATGCTGCGGCGCGCCTTCTGGACCACGGTGGCGCTGGGAGCTGCAGGAGCGGCGGCGGTATGGGCAGGCTCAGGCTGGCCCAATGCGCTGATGCTGGCGGTGGGAGCGGGAATTTCAGCGGCCAGTATTCTGGAATGGCAACGCTTGGTCCGCATTTTAAATGCCCGATTGGAGCGAAAAAGGACACCTGCTTCCACGCCCATCGTGGTGCTGTTCTTTGTGCTCAGGCTCACGGTTTTTGCTGGGGTCATTTATGTTAGTCTGAAACGTTCCGGGGGCTCTGTTGCAGCGCTGCTTTGCGGTTTGGCGCTGGCGGTCATCACCATCGGCTGGCAAGTTTTGAAGCTGTTGCGCGATTGACCGGCACCTACCGCGTGATTCCGCCCTCGAGCAGAAAGTTCATCGGTTCATGGTTGAGCAACTTGTTTTGACACGTGTGTTGAACTCGCTGGTGGGCGGTGCGGTCGCACCTGTGCTGCAGTCGGTTGGCATCCAGGCCGATCCGAAGACCGTCATCACGAATGCCTTTGCCCTCGAACTGGTGGTGGTCGTTGGACTGATCGCCTTCTTCGCGCTGGTACGCGCCACGCTCTCGGTGGAGAAGCCGGGCGGTGTGCAACAGGTAGCCGAAATGTTGCATGAGTTCATCGGCGGCCAGGCGGAGCCGATTCTGGGCCACGACACGGGCCAGTTCCAGGCCTTTGCCACCTGCATCTTCCTGTTTGTTCTGTTGAACAACCTGCTGGGCCTGATCCCGGGAATTCCCGCGCCTACCACCTCGCCGGTGGTGCCGCTGGGAATCGCCGTGCCCACCTTCCTGCTCTACAACTTCATGGGATTGAAGCGGAACGGACCGATCGGCTATTTGAAGCACTTCTGCGGTCCGATGCCGGCTCTGGCGCCGCTCATGTTCCCCATCGAGATTGTTTCGCACCTCGCCCGCGTCATGTCGCTCACCATCCGTCTTTATGCGAACATGTTTGCCGGCGATCTGGTCACCCTGGTCTTCTTCTCGCTGATCCCGGTGGCCATTCCCTGCGTCTTCCTGGGGCTGCACCTTTTCGTTTCACTGGTCCAGGCCTTCGTCTTCACACTGCTGGCGATGATCTATCTCTCGCTGGCCGTGGCGCACGAGCACTAAAAAGCTGTGAACCGTGGTCAGAAAAGACATAGCTGATCACGGTTCACTGGCTAATTCAGAAAGATTCCGTCCGGAGGAGCTTCCGCTCCGGGCATACGGTAGCCGCAAGCGTGAGGGGGCCAGCACGGTGAGCCTCAACCACCCACTGGCGGCACATTTTCCGGAAGCAGGAGAATCCAATGAAGAAGCTTCAGTACATTTTCATGGCTCTGGCCGCTCTGCTGCTGGCCACCCCCGTTTTCGCCGATGCCGGCTCCACCGTTCTGAACCTGGTTCCCATCGGCGCCGGTCTGGGCATGGGCCTGGCCGCTGGTCTGTGCGGTCTGGGTCAGGGCAAGGCAGTGGGCTCGGCCGTTGAGGCTCTGGCCCGCAACCCCGGCGCGCGCGCTGGCATCTTCACCTTCCTGATCCTCGGCCTGGCCTTCATCGAGTCGCTGACCCTGTTCACGCTGGTCATCGTCTTCGCCAAGATGAACTAAGCCAGCTTCACAGCTTGCACAGAAAGCGGCCCTTGCGGGGGCCGCTTTTTGCTGCCCAAAGGCGGCCTTTCCACCTTTTCCCATCCACAAACGCCGCCGTACAAGCAGCTTCTCGTGCAACATCCAGCCGAATTTCCATATCCGTTTTTGGAACAACTGGTCTAGAGTAGGGAGAACAGCGGAAAAGAATCCGTCAATCTTTCTCTGCTCTGCAACGTCCAACTCATGTTAAACCTACTCTAAGGGTTCCTTCCGATGCAGAGGTTGCGGCTCTATCTCTCATGAGGCCATGGGCTTATGTGTGGAATCGTAGGCTACACGCACATCCAGCGTGCACTGCCGGCATCCGTTCTGGATGCTGGACTGGAAGCCTTGCGTCATCGTGGTCCTGATCACAGCGGGTGTTTTGTATCGCCTCATGCTTCGCTGGGGGCAACCCGGCTGCGCATCATCGACCTTGAGAAGGGCGATCAGCCCATGCGCTCGGCCGACGGGCAGACGGTGGTGGTCTTCAATGGCGAAATCTACAACCACCGCGAGCTTCGCCGCCAACTGGAATCCTCCGGAGCACGCTTCCGCAGCCACTGCGATACCGAGGTCATTCTTCAAGCGTGGCTCCACTGGGGGCCAGCCTGTTTTACGCACTTCCGCGGCATGTTTGCCATTGCCCTTTGGGAGGAGCGCGAACAGCGTTTGCTGCTGGCCCGCGACCGCCAGGGCATCAAACCGCTCTACTACACCAGCATCGGGCAGGACATCAGCTTCGGCTCGGAACTAAAATGCCTGTTCGCCGACCCGCAGGCTCCGCGCACCATCGATCTGGCCGGACTGAACTGCTTTCTCAGCCTGAATTACGTACCCGGGCCCTATACGCTGGCCTCCGGGCTGATCAAACTGATGCCCGGCTGCCTGCTCGAATGGCACAAGGGCAGGATCGCGGTAAGCTCCTGGGCCTCCAGTGCAGAGCGCATTCCCGCCCCGGCAAGCCTGACGGAAGCAGGAAAGCAACTGGATCATCTGCTGACCGGAGCAGTGGGAGAACAACTGAACTCCGATGTGCCCTTGGGCCTGTGGCTCAGCGGTGGACTCGACTCGTCCACGGTGCTGCACTATGCCGCGCAGCAGAGCAGCAAGCCACTAAAGACCTTCTCCGTCACCTTCCATGGCAAGAGATTCGATGAAAGCCGCTGGATCGAGGATGTGGCGCGCCACTATGGCGTGGAGCATACGGAATTCGACCTGACGCCCCAACCTGACCTGGCCGATGTCATCGGCGAGCTGGCCTATTATTCCGACGAACCCAGCGCGGACGCTGGAGCCATTCCGGTCTGGTACCTGGCCCGCATGACGCGCCGCCAGGTGACCACCGTGCTGAGCGGCGAGGGCGCAGACGAACTGTTTGGCGGCTATCTGACCTACAAGGCCGACCGCTATCGGCGGGTGCTGGAGCCGGTGCCCAACCTCGTCAAGCGGGCGGCTCTGCGCTGCGCTCACGCGCTGCCTGCTTCCAATGAGAAGATCGGCCTGGACTATAAGCTGCAGCGCTTCCTGGCCGGGTCCATGATGAGCCCGGAGGCCGCACACGTCTATTGGAACGGCACCTTCACCGAAGAGGAAAAGAGCCGGCTCTTCCACTTTGCCGATGCCGCTCCCATGCGTGCGCTGCTGGGCTCCATGCATCCCGGCCAATCCCTGGAGCGCTTCCTCGACTTTGACCGGCGCTACTCGCTGCCGGACGGCATTCTCTACAAGGTGGACCGCATGAGTATGGCGCATGCCATCGAGGTTCGCCCGCCATTTCTGGACGACCGCATTGTGGACTTTGCCGCCCAGTTGCCCAGCCGGTTCAAGATCGCCGGCAGCCAGACCAAGCTGGTGCTCCGGCATCTGATGCGCGGCAAATTGCCCGAGAGCGTGCTGCACCGTCCCAAGGTCGGGTTCGACATCCCCGTGCACGAGTGGTTCCGAGGCCCCTTGCGCCAGCTTCTGCTGGATACGCTGAGCGCCGAGGCGCTCGCGGAGAGCCGTCTGTTCCATGCCCCGGCCGTAAAAACGCTGGTGGACGCGCACCTGAGCCGGAAGGCCAACTGGGGCTACCATCTATGGGGCATGATGACACTCATGATCTGGATGAAGCGCTGGAAGATCGAGGTGCCGGAAACTCTGCCGATGGAATCTCTGCCGCATAATCAGGTGTCCGTCCCCGCTCCCTCCCTCACCCTGCAGCCGGCCACCTATTCGGCGCATGCGGTGGAAGCGCCGCTGGCATAGAAACGGGGCCGGGCCAGGGGAATTCAACCCTACAAACTGGTACGCGCTCCGGGTGCGGTTCGCTTTGTTTTTTCGGCCACGCGATTCCCGGCTCGCCGGCCGCACCCACCAATCCTCCGGAAGGTATACTTTTCTCTGGGGATAAGAGTTTGCGGGACCAGTAAGTGCCCGATTGCGGCTCGAACAGCCACAGTGGCTCCTGAGCCCGGCTCCCCGCAAAATGGAAGGAAAACGCCGTGTTTGAATCCGAGTTTGAGCGTAGTCTGTTTGAGCTGCGCAAGCAGAAGCTCGCAGAGATCGAGAAGTTGGGCCAGCAGGCCTATCCGAACCAGTTCCCCTTCACCAAAACGCTGGGCGAAATCCGCGAAAAATTTGGCGAGGTGACGAGCGAAGAGTTCGAGGCCAAGCGCGTGACCGTAGCCGTGGCGGGCCGTCTGATGACCATCCGCGCTCAGGGCAAGGCCGGCTTTGCCACCTTGCAGCAAGAGGGCCAGCGGCTGCAGATCTACGTCCGCATGGATGCCGTGGGCGAGCAGGGCTATGCGCTCTATAAGCTGCTGGACCTGGGCGATCACATTGGCGTAACCGGCTACCTGTTCCGCACCCGCACCGGCGAGCTCACCATCCACGTGGAGCGGCTCACCTTCCTCTCCAAAGCCATGCTGGCCATGCCGGAAAAATTCCACGGACTAGCCGATCTGGAGCTTCGCTATCGCCAGCGCTATGTGGACCTGTTCTCCAACATGGAGAGCCGCGAAGTGTTCGTGAAGCGCTCCAAGATTCTGCGCGCGCTGCGCAAGTTCTTTGACGAGCGGGGCTACCTGGAAGTGGAAACGCCGATGATGCAGCAGATTGCCGGCGGCGCCGCGGCCCGGCCCTTCAAGACACATCACAACGCGCTGGATGTGGACCTGTTCATGCGCATTGCGCCGGAGCTTTATCTGAAGCGGCTGGTGGTAGGCGGCTTGGACCGCGTCTACGAGATCAATCGCAACTTCCGCAACGAGGGCATCAGCGTACGGCATAATCCCGAGTTCACCATGCTGGAGTTCTATCAGGCCTATGCGAATTACCTGGACCTGATGCAACTAACCGAGGAAATGGTGGAGTTCGTGGCGCGCGAAGTGAATGGCACCACGGTTGTCGAGTTCAACGGCCACACCATCGATTTGAGCAAGTGGACGCGGCTCTCGATGAAGGAAGCCATCCGTGAGTACTGGCCGGAGGAGGCCGGTGCCAAACCCGCCCCAACCGCGTTTGAATCCGTTCAGGTTCTGCAAGCGCGGCTGCATGCCGCCATGAGTTCGCTGGAAAAGGCCATCTGCGAAACCGCACACCACACGCCGGAACGCATTGTGGACCTGAAGACCATGCTGGCGGCGGTTTCCGCCATCTACTACGACATGGTGAAGGAAGGCGGCGAACAGATTCCGATTGGCAAGAGTGTCTATCACCTGTTTGAAGCGGTGGTGGAGCCCTACCTGATCCAGCCGACCATCATCTACGACTACCCGACGGTGGTGTCGCCCTTGTCGAAGGCCAAGCCCGACGATCCGGAGCATGTGGAGCGCTTCGAGTTCTTTGCAGGCGGCTTTGAGCTGGGCAACGCCTTCAGCGAGCTGAATGATCCCGAGGAGCAGCACAAGCGCTTTGCCGATCAGTTGAAAGAACGCGCGGCAGGCGACGACGAAGCACACCAGATGGACGAAGATTACGTCCGCGCCCTGGCCTACGGTCTACCTCCGACCGGCGGCGAAGGCATGGGCATCGACCGGCTGACCATGCTGCTCACCGGCCAAAAGTCCATCCGCGACGTAATCCTGTTCCCGCTGATGCGGCAGGAGAAAGAACAAGAATAGGTTCTAGGTGCTAGGTGCCAAGTGCTAGGTTCGAGGTGCTAGTGGCTAGGGGCTAGGTTCCAAGAACCGATTCAGGAGATAAACGATAACGGATAGGACTAGGGGCGGGACATTCAGGAGGAACGAGATGGGTAAGTCATTTCGTGATTTGGATGTTTGGCAGCGGGCGATGGAGCTGACCCTTGCAGTCTACGAACTATCCGCAGCTTTCCCTGAATATGAAAAATATGGCCTGGCGAATCAACTTCGCCGGGCCTCCGTTTCTATTCCGAGCAACATCGCGGAGGGCACGGGGCGCGCGACCAAAGGAGAATACCTACAGTTTCTCGGCCATGCACGAGGTTCTGCCTATGAAGTTGAAACCCAGTTGGAACTTGCCGACCGTCTTGCGTACTGCCAGCAACAACCACTTGGCACAGCAAAGGCTTTATGCATTAAGGTAGGCAAAATGTTGCGAGCCATGATTCGCTCGCTACAAGCACCTAGCACCTAGCACCTAGCACCTAGCACCTAGCACCTAGCACCTCAAGGAGTATCGTTGAACATTCTCTTCATCGGCGACGTTTTCGGCAGTGCGGGACGGAGGATTGTCCGCGAGCATATTGGCCACGTGCGCGAGGCCTACGCTGTCGACCTGACCATCATCAATGCCGAAAATGCTGCGGGCGGCTTTGGGTTGACCCCGCAGATCGCCGAGGAGATGTTCGACCTGGGAGCGGATGTGCTGACCACCGGCAACCATGTGTGGGACAAGCGCGAACTCTCGGACTACATGAAAAGCGTGCCCACCGACAGCCATGAACGGCCGCGCCGGATTGTGCGCCCCTTGAACCTGCAGCCGAATCTTCCCGGCTGGGGCTGGTATGAGGGCGAAACCTCCACGGGCACACCGTTTGCGGTGATTCAGGCGCAGGGCAAGGTGTATATGAACACGCCCAACGACCCCTTTCACGCCATCGAGGCGGCACTCCAGCAAATTACGGCCAAGGTGGTGGTAGTTGACTTCCACGCCGAAGCCACCAGCGAGAAGGTGGCGCTTGGTTGGCATCTGGATGGACGCGTGACAGCGGTACTGGGCACGCACACGCATATTCCCACCGCCGACGAACGCGTACTGCATGCGGGCACGGCCTACCAGACCGACGTGGGCATGAGCGGCCCCTACGACAGCGTGATTGGCGTGGAGCGGGAACTGGTGGTGCACAAGTTCCTGACCGGTCTGCCGGGCAAGTTCGAAGCCGCCAAGGACAACCCGATGATGTGCGCGGCGATGATCAGTTGCGATCCAAGCACCGGACGCGCTACCCACATTCAGCGCATCAAGCTCGGCGAGTAGCCTCCGAGCCCTTCCGCAGCAGAGAAGCCCGGCCAAACGCCGGGTTCTTCTTTTGCAGACCCCTCTCTGCCACGCCTGCAGCACCTCTTCCCTGCTCTCCTGGCCTCGCGGCAGAGGAAGTATTGGGCAGAACCGCGACAAGACGGCCTGCGCGCGCTGAGGCAGAAATCCGCAGAACAAACAAAAAGGGCAGCCCGTGTGGGCTGCCCCCTGAGTATCCCAGGAGTGGGATCGTAGGAACGGTTCATCTGTAGGCCAGAGAGAGAGACTGTCAGCCTCTCTCCGCCGGACAGCTTACTTGGTGCGGTGCGCCGCGCCCGGCTTCTTGGCAGGAGCAGCGGGAGCCTTCTTCTTCTCCGCCTGGACAAAGCCATCGATGGCCACGATCTGCGCGGTGGCAGCGGTGGTGGCGGTGGCCGGAACCGGGGTGAAGGAGTCGATGGTCGCATCCAGCTCAGCAGCGGGCTGGGTCTTGAACTCGAAACCAACAGCCGGAATGTCCTTCTCTTCGAGGGGCTTCTTCAGGTTGACGATGAAGTCGGCGGTCTTGGCGTCCTTGGCAGCCTGGGTAACGGCAATCTTGATCACCGTGGTAGAGGCTTCGATGACAACGCCCGGGACCGGGGTGGTCTGGCCCTTGATCAGGTTCCAGATGGCGTCCACGTCTTCCTTGGAGCCGTTGGCCAGGATGAATTCCTTGTCTTCGAGGTTCAGGTTCTTCGGATCGCCGCCGGTGAGGGCGTCGTGGGCCAGCTCGGCCGGTGTGGGAGCAGCCTTGACCTTGAAGTCATCGGGCTTGAAGAGGCTCTGCGCGGCAGCGGCCTTGATGTCGTCCAGACCGGAGTCCATCTTGCCGTGATAGCGCTTGTACCAGTACTCCATCTTGGGAGCGATCTGAGCCTTGAAGGCCGGGGGCGCGAAGTTCCAGGCGCGGGCGTAGAACCAGACGGCCAGAACCATATCGCGGGCATCGGGCTTGGCATAGGCTTCGGCCAGTTGCAGGGTGTCGGCCAGTGCCGGACCAGGCTTGGTGGTTGCTTCCAGCGGATACAGCATCAGTTCGGTGCGGTACTCGTTGATGGCGGCCTTCACGTCCTTCTTGGAGACGATGTAGTCCAGAGCAATGGCGGAGTGGAAGGCCGGGTAGACATTACCGATCAGCTTCTTCCAGTCGTCGTCGCTGCTGTCTGCCGGCTTAGCAACTGTCAGACCCTTCTGCGCCAAAGCGGCCATGTCGTCGCAAACCGCGGCTTCGCTGGTCTTGGCGCACTGGCTCTTCTTCAGCGAGACAGCAATATAGAGGCCCTTCATGTTGGCCGGATCAACCTGCAACAGACGGTCCGCAGCGGTGAGCTCCTTGGCAACATCGCCCGCAGCCTGGTAGGCGTCGATCATCTGGACGAGCACCATCTTCTTAACCACGCTCTGCGGATAAGCGGTCAGGAAACCTTCCAGAGCCGAGGCCTGGCTTCTGGGGTCGGTCATGCCCATCGCAACCTGGTAGGCGTTAAATTCAGCCGGGTCCTTAATCGTAATGTTGTCCTGCGCCTTGAGCTGCAGCGCTGCACCGAGGCAGAGACCGGCAAGAACCGATGCAAAAACGAGCTTCTTCATTCAATACTCCTGGGAGTTGCCAATGTGGTTAAAAGGTCGCACACACGCCCGGATTCCGCAACTACATTCCGCTGTTCCAAGCCACGTGGCGACGAGTAAAACGATACCACGGAGATCCGGAGCGGTGTTGGATGGATTATAGAAAGCCCAGCTTGCCCTGACAAGCCACGTCAAGAGGAAAGTTCAGCAGTCGGGCGAAGTTGCAGCCGGAGAAGGATAAATCCAAGTCCAGCAAGGTTGAACTACGCTTCATTCTGTTGCACCTTCCCTCTTCTTCTTTCGTCCAAACCGGCCCGTTCCATCAGGTTGGTAGCATCACCAAATGGGACTGACCGGCCCGTAAAACGTAAGCCTGCGCCTATTGCAGCAAGCGCACCAGCTCGGTCTGCTCCGCCAAAAAGGCATCATGGCCGTGATCGCTGACCATTTCGCGGTAATCGGCATCGGCTCCGGCCAATTGAACCCGCTGCGCGAAGGCTCTCACCTCATCGGCGGGAAACAGCCAGTCTGAGCTGATCCCCACAAAGCTGAGCCGGGCCTGGATGCGCGCAAAGGCCTGCTCTTCGCTGGCATAACCGCGCGCCGGATCCCAGGTATCCATGGTGCGCAGGATGGCCAGATACGAGTTGGCATCAAAGCGTTCAATGAACTTCCGCCCCTGATGCTCCAGATAGCCGGAGATATCGAAACGGCCTCCCACCAGCCCGCCTTCCGCCGACCAGGGATCTTCCACCGCACGGCCGTGGATGGCGCGATTGGGCTTGCGGCCGAAACGTTCCTCTAGGAGCCGGGTGGATTTGTAGCTGATCATGCCCACCTGGCGAGCCAGAGCCAGCCCGGTCCGTGGCGGCTGCGTGGGCAGATAGCGGCCGCCCAGCCATTCCGGATCCTGCACAATGGCCTGGCGCTGCAGATGATTGAGCGCAATCCCCATGGCGGAGATGGGCGCTACGCCGATCACCAGGCCGCGGCGCACCCGCTCAGGAAAAGTCATGGACCATTCAAAGGCCTGCATGCCACCGATGGAGCCGCCCAGCACCAGACGCAATTGACGGATGCCCAGCGAATCGAGCAAGCGGGCCTGCGCACGCACATTGTCGCGAATGGAAATCAGGGGGAAGTCGGGCCCGTAGGCCTGGCCAGTTGCGGGATTCACCGATCCCGGCCCCGTTGAGCCATAACAGGAACCCAACAGGTTGATGCAGATCACAAAATCGTGTTCGAGCGAAAGAACCGCGCCAGGAGCAAAGATCTCCGGCCACCAGGAGCCCACCAGGGCCGATCCGGTAAGGGCATGGCACACGAGGACTGCGTTGTCGCGCGCCGCGTTCAACCGGCCGTAAACAGCGTAGTGCAGCGTAGGATTCGCCAAGGTATGGCCACAATCCAGCCGCAGGGGCTCGTTTAGAACAAAGTCACCCTCGTAGGTTGGTTCAAGTGTTTTCTGGGAAGGCGGTGACCCGCCGCTGCGGGTAAACGAATCGGTCGTCATCTTCTTATTGTGCAGCATACGGCTTCCGTTTCGCCACGCCACCTGGGGCGGATCCGCCCAACTTTGGAGGCCGCACAGCGGGACAATGCCGGAAATCCCGGGTCCGCACAGACGGGAACCCGGGATTTTCAGCACGCAAAAGTCGCTCTAGATGGAATACCCGTTGGCCGCCTGGATGGCCTGATCCAGATCGGCGATCAGGTCACGCACGTCCTCAATGCCGATGGAAAGCCGGAGGAGCCCGGGCGTTACGCCGGTGGAGGCCTGCTCGTCCACACTCAACTGCTGATGGGTGGTGGATGCGGGGTGAATGGCCAGAGACTTGGCATCGCCGATATTAGCCAACAGCGAGAAAAGCTTGAACTCGTTCAGCGCCTTCTTACCGGCATCGTAGCCACCCTTGATACCAAAGGTAACCAGCGAACTCTGGCCTGCAGGCAGATACTTCTGCGCGCGCGCGTAGTACTTGCTCGATTCAAGGCCGGGGTAGTTGACCCACTCGACGCCGGGATGCTGTTCCAGATGCTTGGCGACGGCCAGCGCGTTCTGGCTGTGGCGCTCCATGCGCAGATGCAGGGTTTCAATGCCTTGCAGCAACAGGAAAGCATTGAAGGGCGAAAGCGCCGCGCCGGTATCGCGCAGGCCCTGCACCCGGGCCTTGAGAATGAAAGCCAGCGGACCAAAGGCTTCCGCATAGACCAAGCCGTGATAGCTGGGATCGGGTTCGGTGAACTCCTTGAAGCGGCCGGACGCAGCCCAATCAAACTTTCCGGAATCCACAATCACACCGCCGATGGTGGTGCCGTGGCCGCCGAGGAACTTGGTGGCGGAGTTGACGACGATGTCAGCCCCCCACTCGATGGGGCGGATCAGCGCGGCGGAGGCCGCGGTGTTATCCACCACCAGCGGCAACTTGTGCTCGTGCGCAATGGCGGCCAGGGTTTCGATGTCGCTCACATCCAGCTTGGGATTGCCCAGGGTCTCGGTATAGATGGCGCGGGTCTTCTCATTGATGGCCGCGCGGATTCCGTCAAAATCGTCCGCATCCACAAAGCGCGTGGTAATGCCCAGGCGCTTGAGGGTGTGGCTGAACAGCGTGTAAGTTCCACCGTAGAGCGAGGTGGTGGAGATAATCTCCTCGCCGGCCGCGGCCAGAGTGGTGATGGTCAAGGTTTCTGCCGCCATGCCCGAGGCGGTGGCCAGGCCAGCCACGCCGCCTTCAATCGCCGCCACACGCTTTTCAAACACGTCGTTTGTCGGGTTCATGATGCGGGAGTAGATATTGCCGAATTCCTTGAGCGCAAAGAGCCGGGCGGCATGGTCAGCGTCCTGAAAAAGATAGGACGAGGTCTGGTAGATGGGCACGGCGCGCGAGCCGGTGGTGGGATCGGGCACCTGCCCGGCATGTACGGCAAGGGTGGCAAGCTGCTGCTTCTGTTCGGACATCGTCTGGCTCCTGAGGGGATACGCCGCGCCCGGAGGCCCGGCTGGGTTCAAGAATTCTGTTACCGGAAAGCAGGCAAACGTGAAAAAGCCCGCGTCCTGTACAAGGACCCGGGCCGCTGACTCAATGCTCGGTAGCGCTCCAGCGCTGCTGCCGATTACAAGCCAAGAGGACGGGTCCACCACCGGCACATGCACATACACATGCTCTGGGCTCCCGTACCGAAATTGGCGGTCATCAACATTGCTGAGAGTATCGTGGGCCGGGCGGGGGCGTGTCAAATAGACCGCGCATCCACGCATGTGGAACGGGTGGATTGATTGGGCCAACCGTCAGCGGGTAGAACAGAGAAAGAGATTTGTTCGAGGAGAGGGAAACATGGCAAAAGTACGTGTGATTGCACGAGCGCAGGCGGTTGAGGGCAAGATCGAAGAACTGAAGGCCGTACTCAAACAGTTGGTGGAGCCTACCCGTAAGGAGAAAGGCTGCATTTACTACGAACTATTCGAGTCGAACCTGCCAGGCGTGCTGATCTTCAACGAGGAGTGGGCCTCGGCGGAAGACTTGCAGGCACATGCCAGCACGGAACGCATGGCGCGCGTACAGGCCGAAGCCGCTCCGCTGCGCGTGGGACCAACCGAGGTGAACATCCTTACGCTGGTCCAGTAGACATTGGCACCTGCGGTGCGGCGGACCGCTTCGCGGCCTTCGTGGAAAAGATAAGTGAAAGCTTTGACCACGGAGCCGGCGGAGTCATCCGCTGCATGCAATGCCGGAGCCGTCTGCTGCATGCAATGCCGAAGCGATCTGCTGCAGGCAATGCTTATTCGTCCGCCTTCCACACATAGGCATCCTGTTGCGGGAGGCCGATGTGGGCCAGCACGCGGCCCACATATTGCCGCGCCATATCGAGCGTTGACTGCGGCTCAGTATAGAAAACTGGGATCACCGGATAGATGACCGCGCCCGCCTCTGCCGCAAGCGACATGTTGCGCAGGTGGATGCGATTGAAGGGGGTTTCGCGCACGCACAGCACCAGCGGGCGGCGCTCCTTGAGGGTGACATCGGCAGCGCGGGCGATCAGCGTTGCAGCCAGGCCATTGGCGATGGAGGCCAGCGTGCCCATCGAGCATGGCAGCACGATCATGCCACTGGAGGGATAGCTCCCTGAGGCAATCGATGCGCCGATGTCGGCATCGTCATGCTGCATGGTCTTTGTGGGAGCCGCGCCCAGTAGCTTTTCCAGCAAATTCGACGTACCCGAGAACCCCAACTCCTCGGCCGCCACGCGCAACGCATTGTGGCTGGCAACAAAGTGAATCTTCTCGACGCGCGGGTCCGCCTCAAGCGCACGCAACGCTTCGCGGCAAAGGATGGAGCCCGAAGCTCCGGTAAGTGCGAGGGTAAGATTCATGGCTGCGGCCCTTCCCAGTGCCTGCTTGCAAGCTTATAGGTCGCACCGTCATAACGGAAAATATGAACCATAGAATCGCTGGTGCCTCCCCATGAGGCCCGGATATCGTGCAGGCCATGCGTGCAACGGTGCAAGAGTTCCAGCGTCAGTCCAGGAACAAACAATAGAACCTGCGCTTTGCTTCCACACACACGCACAATCTCGGAAACGATCTGCCGCAGCGAGTCTATCGCCTCTGATGCCTCCTGAAGGGAGGCAACGAAAATAGCCCAGGGGGCAGCGTAGCGGCCCCCTGGGAAACCTGCCCCCAAAATATAATCGCGTCCTGGAGGGACGCACGAACAAAACCCCTCGAAAGACCATCGGCCATGCGGTGCCTGAAGGCACCGCATGGCCGAGAATTTGCTGAGAGCTGACGTGATGCTTTTTTACTTGCCCAGAACGCGCGCAAAGATGGCGTCCACGTTGCCCAACTGGCGGGTATAGTCGAAGGTCTTTTCCAGCTTCTCGGGCGAAAGCAGCGCGGTGATCTTCTCGTCCTTGGCCACCTCGTCGCGGAAGACCAGATCTTCCTTCCAGGAACGCATGGCATGGGACTGCACCAGCCGATACGCATCCTCACGCATCATGCCGGCCTCCGCCAAATCGAGCAGCAACTGGCCGCTGAAGATGAGGCCGCCAGTGGATTCGAGGTTCTTCTTCATGCGCTCGGGATAAACGAGCAGGCGGTCGATAAGATCTGTGGTCTTGGCCAGCAGGTAATCGGCCAGGATGGTGGAATCCGGAAAGATGACGCGCTCAACCGAAGAGTGCGAGATGTCGCGCTCATGCCAGAGGGCCACGTTCTCAAACGCCGCCTGAGCATTCGAACGCAGCACGCGGGCCAGACCCGAAATCTGCTCACTGGTGATGGGATTCTTCTTGTGCGGCATGGCCGAGGAGCCCTTCTGCTTTTCGCTGAAGTACTCCTGTGCCTCGCGAACCTCGGTGCGCTGCAGATGACGGACCTCAACGGCGATCTTGTCGAGTGTGCTGCCAAGAATGGCGAGAGCGGAGATGTAGGCTGCGTGGCGGTCGCGCTGAATTACCTGTGTGGCTACAGGCGCGGGCTTGAGACCAAGACGCGCGCAGATCTTCTCCTCGTGCTCGGGCTTCAGATGGCCGAAGGTACCCACGGCACCGGAAAGCTTGCCGATGCGCATATCCTCCGCCGCCGCATCAAAGCGAATCAGATCGCGTTGAATCTCGGCATACCAGTTGAGAAGCTTGAGCCCGAAAGTGGTGGGCTCGGCGTGGATGCCATGGGTGCGGCCGATGGTGGGCGTGTGCTGGAACTCGAGAGCGCGCCGCTTCAACACCACCAGAAACTTCTCAATGCCTTCGTGGATCAGCACGCTGGCGGCCTTCACCTGGAGGGCCTGGGCGGTATCCACAATATCGTTCGAGGTAAGCCCATAGTGGAACCACCGGGAGTGCTCGCCCAGCCCCTGCTCCTTGAGCGTTTCAGCCACAGCCGTATTGAAGGCGATCACATCGTGCTTGACCTCAGCTTCAATCTCCTGGATGCGCTGGACGGAAAAGCTGGCTTTGGAGGCGATCACCTCAGCGGCCTCGGCGGGAATCACGCCAAACTCGGCCAGTGTGGAACTGGCAGCCGACTCAACCTGAAGCCAGCAGGTGTACTTGTTCTGTTCCGTCCAGATGCTGCCCATGGCGGGGCGCGTATAGCGTTCGATCACGTGAGACACTCCCAAGGCGCGGAGGCTCAAGGGACTCCGGCCGACTCTTTTATTGTACGAGGCACCTGCCGAGCAGCAGGCATTGCAGGCAGCAGAGGTGCTGCGCGCTCTTCATGAACAACATCTCGTCCTAGCAGCAGCCTAAGCCCCTTGCCGCCCGGATCAGTCGGGAATGGCCAGCCGCTGCTTGAGTTCATCCACCAGCAGGCCCTGGCCGGGCTTGTAGGGCTGGAACCAGACGCCATCAATCACCAACTGCGGAACAGCGCGCTTGCCCACGCGGCTCACCACCTCATCCGAGGCGGCTTTGTCGGCATCCACGTCGATCTCGGTGTAGGCAATGTTGTGCTTGGCCAGGAATTCGCGCGTCCTGCGGCAGTCCGGACACCACGTCACACCATACATCTGCACAGTCATGTTCCTATTTTACCGGTATGTTCTGCTCCCCTTGAAACAGCCGGAAAGACCGCGCAAGGCTGCGTCCCACGCTGCTATGATTCCGCCATGCCTACCGAGCTTACTGGTAAACAAATCAAGCGTTTACTGCGTCTGGAGCCGCACCCGATCGAGGGTGGATGGTTCCGGCAAACCTATGCTGCCGGCCTTACCATTTCCGCGCCGCAGGGCCTGCGCCCCGCCAGCACGGCCATCTACTACCTGCTGGAAGGCGGCGCTTTCAGCGAGATGCACCGGCTAACCAGCGACGAAATTTTCCACTTTTATCTGGGCAGCCCGGTCGAGATGTTGCAATTGCGCCCCGATGGCAGCTCCGCCGTCTACACCCTGGGACCAGACCTGG
>Ga0207738_100046_pt1 | contig 29695 bp, 27 predicted proteins | sample LuqExpMetagenom9_FD_187767 | JGI IMG/M metagenome (GOLD analysis project Ga0207738, IMG submission 187767) | Tropical forest soil microbial communities from Luquillo Experimental Forest, Puerto Rico - Sample 9 (SPAdes) | ecosystem: Environmental > Terrestrial > Soil > Tropical forest ... | reverse complement strand
TTTTCCATGATGGAAACCACCATTCTGCTGAAGCCGCAACAGCAGTGGCCGCTTAAGCCGCGCTGGTACAAGGATCATCTGCCGCAGTGGACATGGAATGCGCTGTGCCGCATTTGGCCCGACCACATCAGCACGGATGAATTGATCTACGGCCCCGGAGGGCTCAACGAGGCGCTCAATTTTCCCGGTGTGTCGAATGCCTGGACCATGCCCATCAAAGCGCGGACCGACATGCTTTCCACCGGCATTCGCACGCCGCTCGGCATCAAAGTGCAAGGCGCAAATCTGGATGAGATTGAGCGACTCGGCCAACAGATTGAAACCGCGCTCAAGCCTGTGCCGGGTACCAGCAGCGTCTTTGCCGAGCGCACCAGTGGCGGCTATTTTCTCGACTTCGATTTGAAGCGCGAAGCTCTGGCGCGCTATGGGCTGACGATTGACGATGCTGAGTCCGTCGTAATGGGCGCGGTGGGCGGCGATTCGGTTTCGACCACCGTGGAAGGTCGCGAGCGCTATAGCGTCAATGTGCGCTATCTGCGCGATTATCGTAGCGACATCGGCGCGCTGGAACGCGTTCTGGTGGCTACGCCCTCGGGCGCGCAGATTCCCATCGGCCAGATTGCCGACCTCCACATGCGTACCGGTCCCGGCATGATCCGCGATGAAAATGGTCGTCTGAGTGGCTACGTCTACGTTGATGTAGCCGGACGTGATATCGGCAGCTACGTGACGGAAGCCAAGAAAGCTGTTGCGGCCAGTGTGACCGTGCCAGCGGGTTATGAGCTGATCTGGAGCGGGCAATATGAGTTCATGCAGCGTGTGGCCGAACGGCTCAAGCTAGTTGTGCCCATCACCCTCTTCATTGTCTTCCTGCTGCTCTACTTCAATACCGGCTCGGTGATGAAGACCATGATCATTCTGCTGGCCGTTCCCTTCTCGGCCATTGGCGCGATCTGGTTCCTTTACCTGTTGCACTACAACATGAGTATTGCTGTCTGGGTGGGACTGATTGCTCTGCTCGGCGTGGATGCAGAAACCGCCGTGTTCATGCTCATGTATCTCGATCTTTCTTATCACGAAGCCCTGCAGCAGCAAGGCATCGGCAACTGGAATCAACTGCGCGAGGCCGTGGTGCATGGCGCCGTCAAGCGGTTGCGTCCCAAGATGATGACCGTGGCCTGCATGGTCTTCGGTCTGCTGCCTATCTTGTGGTCGAACGGCGCGGGAGCCGACGTGATGAAGCGCATTGCCGCGCCCATGCTGGGCGGCATCCTGACCTCCTTCCTGATGGAACTGGTTGTCTATCCCCCCATCTTCGCGCTGTGGAAGTGGTACGCCGAAGTCAAACCCAGAATGCGCGCGCAGGCTCTGCCCAGCGCGCAACTGGCAGACCAATAGCTCGCTGTGCGTTGCCCATGCGGTGCAGCGTCAATCTCTGACTGAATCATCAACCCGATAAGGAGATCTCTCATGAAGAAGCTCAACATTCCCGCCCTCACCCTTCTCGTTGCCTTTGTACTTGCTGGCGTACAGATGGCTCTGGCCGTTCCGCAAACCTATGTGGGTGTCATCAGCGATTCCATGTGCGGCAACAAGCACATGATGCCGGGCAAGAGCGACGCCAAATGTATCCAGGAATGCGTCAAGGCCGGTTCGCAGTACGTGCTCATGGTGGGCTCAAAGATGTACAAGCTCGATGCCAATGCCCAGACCATTGCTCCCCTGGCGGGAAAGCACGTGAAGATTTCAGGCGAGCTCAAAGGCACGACGATCAGCGTGCAGTCCATCCATGAAGCCGCGGGTCAATAGTCCGCAGCCAGACTGAAGACCGCCCTGCCTCGACAGGAGAGTCCCGCCCAAGGATTCTCCTGCCCGGCGGGCAACGCAGAGACGTATCCCCTACGCTCCCATTCCTCTAACATTTGCTGCATCAATATCTTACGGCTAGATTCCTCGACAGTTGCAGGGCGCTTCTTCTTCCCAATTCCTGCAACTCCTTGCAGATCAAGTTGTTCACCCCTCTTCCAGCTCGCCTCTCTCCAAATCTGCCCAATACGCGTAAACTAGTCTCATGGCAGAGATTCAGCGCAGAAAGACCCCCACCGTCCAAATCGGCCACGTGCGTGTTGGCTGGGAAGTGCCCGTTGTTGTGCAGTCCATGACCAACACCGACACGGCGGACGCAGCTTCCACCATTGAGCAGGTGGCTGCTCTCGCCCTGGCGGGCTCCGAGATTGTCCGCGTTACTGTGAATAACGAACAGGCTGCCGCCGCCGTCCCCGCCATTGTCGAGGGCCTGGAGAAGCGCGGCCTGCGTGTGCCCATCGTGGGTGACTTCCACTACAACGGCCATCTGCTGCTCAAGCAGTTTCCGGAGACGGCAAAGGCTCTGGCCAAGTACCGCATCAATCCCGGCAATGTGTCGGTGGGCCGCAAGAACGACGACAACTTCCGCACCATGATCGAGTGCGCGGTTGAGAATCAGAAGCCGGTCCGCATCGGCGTCAACTGGGGCTCGCTGGACCAGTCGCTGCTGGCGCGCATGATGGATGAGAACCAGAAGCTCTCCACGCCCAAGCCGCTGCGCGATGTGATGCTGGAAGCGATGATTGCCAGCGCGCTGGAATCGGCCGCGGCAGCCGAGCACTACGGTCTGCGCAAGAACCAGATCATCCTCTCCGCCAAGGTTTCCGGCGTCAACGATCTGATTGATCTCTACCGGCAACTGGCCGCGCGCTGCGACTATGCCCTGCACCTTGGCCTGACCGAAGCCGGCATGGGCGCCAAGGGCCTGATCGCCTCCACCGCGGCACTGGCGCCGTTGCTGTTGGCCGGCATTGGTGACACCATCCGCGTTTCTCTCACGCCCAAGCCGGGCGGCGACCGTACGGAAGAGGTACAGGCCGCGCAGCAGATTCTGCAGTCGCTACAGATTCGCAGCTTCATGCCGCAGGTCACCAGTTGTCCCGGTTGCGGCCGCACCACCAGCACCTACTTCCAGGAACTGGCGGAGCAGATCCAGTCTTACCTGCGCACCTCCATGCCGGAGTGGCGCAAGAAGTATCCTGGCGTGGAAGAGCTGAAGCTGGCGGTGATGGGATGCGTGGTCAATGGCCCGGGTGAATCCAAACACGCCAACCTCGGCATCAGCCTGCCTGGCACCTTTGAGGAGCCCAAGGCCCCGGTCTACATTGACGGCAAGCTCTACACCACGCTGCGTGGTGACGGGATTGTGGCGGAGTTCAAGGAACTGCTCGATAAGTACGTGGAGAGCCACTACGGAGCAGGCGCCACGCTGAGTACCAGCACGCACTAAGCCATGCGAACCAAGAGGCCTCCGCGGAGGCCTCTTTTGCTTGCCACGTGACTGCGCCTCACATGCCCTCAGGGGTTAAAACCCATCGTCTTTTGCCTCCTGGGCGGCACGGATCAATCCGTGCCCTTTCAAAACCAGACTTTCTCCTCATGCTGAGAGGCCCCTCCGCTTTTCAGCCTTGCATCCCCTTCGCGGCCGCGCTACGATGCCCTCCGAGGTAGTATCGATGACGACCATCCCCTGGCGTCTCTGCACCGCGTTTCTGTTCCTGCTCGTGGCCCCTTGTGCCTTTGCCAAGCAGAAGTGCGTCACCGCGGAGGAAGCCTCCAAACTGATCGACAAGGATGTGTGCGTCTCCGCGCATATCTACGAAGTGATCGAGCTGCCCAGCGGCACGCGCTATCTGGATGTATGTCCGCCCGATACCTCCGACGATCTTTGCCACTTCACTCTGATCAGCTACCGAGAAGACCGCAATGAGGTGGGTGAGTTGAGCCGCTTCCGCGACATGGATGTGCGGGTGCGCGGTCGCGTGCGCAGCCTGCATGGTCGTACAGCAATCGTTGTCAGCCATGTGCGGCAGCTTTACGGCGGCCCTCCCAAATTCCGGCCCAATCCCATGCTGGCGCGGGGCTTCACGGCAGAGCAGAATCTGCCGCCCATCTACGATCCGAATCTCCGCCGTCAGGGCGGTGGACGCGGCTTTATGAACAACCGCGATCAGGTCGAGAGGCCGGTGAAGTAGCCAGTGACGGCCCACTGCCTGCGCTCTTGATGTGCTTGCGGCGATAATGATTCTGAGGGCGTGCTGTGATGGAGAGTCGTGTTGAGACCCTGATCGTGTTGTTGCTGGCTTCAGCCGTTGTCGCCATTGTGTGCCGACGTGCGCGTCTGCCCTATACGGTGGGTTTGGTGGCAGCGGGCATCGGCTTGGCCTGGCTGCCCTTTGCTCCGCACCTTACGCTGACCCGCGAACTGCTCTTCACGGCGCTTCTGCCACCGCTGCTCTTCGAGGGCGCCTACCATCTTAGCTGGAAGCAACTTCGGCGCGATCTGGTTTTGGTCAGCACGCTGGCTACGCTCGGCGTGTTGCTCTCCGCCACGGTGACCGCCTGCGGATTGCATTGGCTGCTGGGCTGGCCATGGATCTCCGCTGCCGTCTTTGGATCGTTGATTGCAGCAACCGATCCCGTTTCCGTGATTGCCACCTTCAAGGAAGCACGGGCGGAGGGCCGCCTGCGCAACCTGATCGAAGCTGAAAGCCTCTTCAATGACGGCACCGCAGCGGTTCTATGCAGCGTTGTGCTGGCCGTGGCCATGGGACAAGCGCCTTCGCCCGCGACAACGGCATGGCTGCTGTTTGAATCCACAGCCGGCGGGGTGCTGTGCGGTCTGCTGGTAGGTGGAGTGGCGCTCGCCGTGGCCGGTCGCGCACGCGACCATCTGGTGAAGATCGTTCTTACAGCCGTGGCAGCTTATGGAGCATTTTTTGTAGCGGACCGGTTAGGGCTCTCAGGTGTTTTGGCCACGATTGCTGCCGGCATCCTGCTGGGCAACGCCGAACCTGCTGCACTTGAAAGCCAGCGGACCCGCCAGATCATCGAGGATCTTTGGGAGTTTGGTGCATTTGTGGCCAACTCGATTGTTTTTCTGCTGATTGGCATTGAGCTGGCGGCGCGCGCCTTCCGTCCGTATGCGGGATGGGCCGTGGCGGCCATCGCGGTGGTGCTGGCTGCTCGAGCGGCAACCGTTCTTCCCTGCTCCATGCTGTTTCTGCGCACCCAGCAAAAGGTTCCGTGGCGGCATCAGGTGGCGCTGGTGTGGGGTGGATTGCGCGGAGCTCTTGCGCTGGCTCTGGCACTCAGTCTGCCGGAGGGAATGGCCTATCGCGAGGCGATTCTCACGCTCACCTTTGCTGTGGTGGCCTTCTCGGTCTTTGTGGAAGGATTGACGATGACGCCGCTGCTGCGCTGGATCGGAGAGATCCCCAGGAAGAAGGCAATCTAGGCAGGAAGCGGCTCGCTCTCGTCTTCCTCATCGTCGTCTTTGCTAGCTTCTTCCAGCGGCGGAGCCACGCGCGCGCCAAACCACAGAATGACGGCCGAAACCGTGAGCGCCACCAGTGTGGCTCCCAGAGCCACGCGCAGATCGAAGCGGTCGCTGATGGCGCCAATGATCTGTGGCGAGAAGGTGTCGCCAAAGCAGTGGATGATGAAGAAGTTCAGTCCGACGGCCGCAGCCCGGATGGGGGCGGTAACCGAATTGACGATGGCGGCGTTCAGCGGGCCGGTATTGAGGAACAGGAAGAACTCGGCTAGCAACAAGGACGGCAACACCAGCCAGTCCGGCCCGAAAAATACCAGAATGGCGAACGGCAGCGTCAGCAGTACGCTTACCAATGAGAGCAGATACAGCGCGCGATGATTGGTGCGCAGCCAGCGCTGGGCCAGCCAGCCTCCCACCAGCGTTCCGCCAATGCCATCCAGCACGGTGACCACTCCGACGGCCAGGCTGGCATTGCCCATGGAAAGGCCGGCATAGCGGCGCAGGAACTCCGGCATCCACCATGAGATGCCGCCCATGGCAAACGTCATTGCGGCAAGGCCACAGGTCGCGGCCAGATAAGCGGGATTGCGGAAGAGGCCCAGGAAGGTGGAGCGATCCATCGTGGGCCGCAGGTGGTCGCTTGCACCCCGCTCCGGCTCGTGGCCCCAGAACCAGTACAGGGCTGCCACCACAAAACCCGGGAGTGCGCAAATGAGAAACGGCGTGCGCCAGCCCCACAGGCTGCCCATTACGCCGCCGGACAGATAGCCCAGCGCCGCGCCCACCGGAATGGCCACGTAAAAGATGGAAAGAATCCGGTTGCGGTCCCGCTCGGGATAGAAATCGGAGAGCACCGAAGGGGCAAAGATGCCGAAGGTGGCTTCGCCGATTCCCACGAAAGCCTGCCGGACATAGAGCGTCCAATAGCTGTGGACCCAGACCGTTCCCAGCGTTGCCAGACTCCAGAGCACGGCTCCGGCAACAATCAGGGGCTTGCGCGCCATGCGGTTGCCAATCCAGCCGGTAAGCGGAGCAGCTAGCATGTAGAAGACAAACAGAGCCGTCGCCAGCAGACCCATCTGGTGGTCTGTAACGTTGAACTCCCGCTGGATGGGTTCCATTTCGCCGGAAAGGATGTAGCGGTCGATGTAGTTGAGCAGGTTCAGCCCAATCAACAGCAACAAGGTGGCTTGCGCAGGGCCAAGCCGGGGGCCGGGGCGGGCGGATTGGATTGAAGTCGGCAACTCGTTGGTCCTGTCGGGCACTGAGCCTGGTCCTCATCCTACACGGTACGCGCCCCGTGCGCCGCTTACCCCTTACTCTTTCGGACGGGGGTAGCGGGCTTCCACCGTGGTGCCAATACCGCCACGCGGCCGGAAGACACCCTTCACCTCAGCCCAGACGGGATCGGTGGCCTTCACAATGTCGTTCAGAACCTGATTGACGATATTTTCCTGGAAGATGCCCAGGTTGCGGTAGCAGAACAAATACTCCTTGAGCGACTTCAGTTCCAGACAGCGCTCGCGGGGCATGTAGCGAATGGTGAGGAGACCGAAATCCGGCAGACCGGTCTTGGGGCAAACCGAGGTCAGTTCCGGATCGTCGATCAGAATTTCATAGCCTGGGAACTGGTTCTGCCAGGTTTCAATCGCGGGAAACGGATAGTCCAGTCCGGCGTGGGCGTGTTCGTCGGTGTAGCGAGGTGCAGATGACATGGCTCTATTCTATTTCGCCGGACGCCTTGTGGCCGGAGCGAATTTGTCCGGATTCGGTCCCGATGATTTTTTATGCTACTCCAATCTCCATCGGGAAGTCCTATATACTAACTCTGGTTAACTGCATGCCTGAAGCGAAAAGTCAGAAAGTACGGATCTGGATCTGGAGAAGCCTGGGTCTTATTGCGATCGTGGTCTTCTTTGTTGTCCACCATCTGCTGCGGGATCAACTGCAGGTGCGGGCGGAAAAGGCTACCCACCAAGTGTTGACCAGCACGGTCAGCACGAACGGTCGTGTGGAACCAGCCTTCAAGACATCGTTCTATAGCCCGGTCACCACGACGGTAAAGGACGTATTTGTGAAACCCGGCGACCGGGTCCCCGCGGGCAAGGTGTTGATGGTGTTGGATGACATCGTCGCCCGTTCCCGGCTGGCCACGGCCATGAGCGGTTTAAAGGCCGCACAGGCCTCGCTGGAAGCGACCCTGCACAACGGCACGTTGGAACAGCGTCAAGGTGCCTCCGCCGATTTGGCGCGTTACCGTTTGGATCGCGACCAGGCGCAGCGCAATCTGCAAGCGCTGGAAAAATTGGCTGCGACGGGTGCGGCTGCCCCCAGTGAGGTGTCCGCGGCGCGTCATCGCCTGGAAACCGCGGATGCTGCTGTGCGCGCTCAGCAGGAAAGCTCCACGCACCGTTATTCCGATGCGGAAGTGGCGCGCGCCAGAGCCGCTGTGACAGAGGCGGAAGCCAATGTTGCCGCTGCTCGGCAGGTGGTGGATCAGACCGTTCTCCGAGCCAAGTCCGCCGGTACGGTCTACAACGTTGCCGCCCGCAAAGGCGAGTTTGCCGAAGAGGGCAAGGTTCTGCTGGAGATGGGCGACATGACGCACGAAGAGATTCGCGCCTACTTTGACGAAGTGGACATCGGCCGCCTCTCGGTTGGCGAGAAGATTCTGATCAAGTGGGATGCCCGGCCAGGGCGCGAGTGGCATGGGCACATTGTGCGTCCGCCCGCGAGCGTTACGACCTATGGCACGCGCAATGTCGGCGAGGTGCTGGTCAGCCTGGACGATAGCGATGGCTCCCTGCTGCCGGATACCAATGTCAACGTAACGGCCACCACCTCCAGCGAGCCAAACGCGCTCAGCATTCCGCGCCAGGCTCTGCACTCGGAGAATGGCAAGCCGTTCGTTTTCAAGATTGTTGACGGTAATCTCGTGCGTACACCGATTACCACCGGCATCGTGACCCTGACCCAGGTTGCCGTACTGACCGGCTTGCAGGATGGCGATCTTGTGGCAACCGGCAGCTTGAACGGCTCTCCACTGGAAGAAGGGATTCCAGTCAAGGTTATCCGTTGAAGACACGCTCCAATCCGATCAAGTGGCGGACTCTAGCGGGCTGCGCCCTTCTATGCCTTGTCTCCTTCCTGGCATGGGCAGAAGGAGCCAGCTCTCTGGCGCGCATTGATGCCCAGTTGCAGGCGGGCGAGGCCGATGCGGCCCTGACCGCGCTGCGAGCTCTGCCCCAGAGCAGCAGCAACGCCGAGGCCATGAACCTTTTCTGCAGGGTGAACTATGCCCTGCAGCATTGGGATCAGGCCGTAGGCGACTGCCAAAAGGCTGTTCATCTGGAGCGCGGCAATGCCCGTTATCATCTCTGGCTGGCTCGCGCGCTCGGAGAAAAAGCCGGTCATGCCAGTTTTCTGAATGCCTACTCGATTGGCAAACAGGTTCGCTCTGAATTTGAGGAAGCGGCCCGGCTGAATCCTCGCGATGCGGAGATTTTGTCGGATCTTGGCGACTTCTACCAGCAGGCCCCCGGCATTGTGGGGGGCGGATCCGACAAGGCCGAGCGCGTGGCCCAGCAACTGGAAGCTCTCGATCAGGCACGTGCTCATCAGCTTCGTGCCCGGATTGCGGAAGGCCATAAGGATTTTGGGACCGCTGAGCATGAGTTCAAGGCAGCCATCTCCGCCAGCTCTCACCCGGCTCTGCACTGGACCACCTTGGCCAGCTTCTTTCGCCGCCGCCAGCGCTGGCAGGATCTGGAAACCGCGGTTCGCAGCGCCTTTTCCTCGGCCGGTCATGATCGTCACGCCACCATTGCCTACTACGACGGTGCCGGCGTGCTGATCGAGTCCAAGCGCGATCCAGCCCTGGCAGCCAAGATGCTGGAAACCTATCTGGGCACCGAATCCCGCTCCGAAGAGGGGCCGGCCTTTGAGGCGCATCTGCGTCTGGCCCGGCTCAAAGCTTACCTGGGTGACTCTGCCGCTGCGCAACGCGAACGCAATGCCGCACTGGCTCTGGCTCACGACTACAAACCCGCTCTGGAAGCAAAGTTTTAACGGAAACCACGACCTTGGCAACCTGTCGCCACACTACGCCCCTCTTGCTTGCGCGCTATGTCCTAGCGCTGACGTGCGTCATTCTGCCGCTGGCCGCTCAGGCCCAGGTTTCGTTAGCCAAGGTCGTTGATCTGGCGCAGCGTAACAGCACGGCTGTCCATCTAGCCCAGGCAAACGTCGATAAAGCCGCCGCCTCTCTCTCGGAGAGCCGCGACGCCGTCATTCCATCCGTAACCCTTTCTTCAGGTCTGCCCACCTTTCCCTCGGTTGGTTTTACCGGCACGCCTCCTTCGATCTGGTCTGCCTCTGTGCAGGCGCTGGTCTACGGCATCTCCCAAAAGCACTACTTGAATTCAGCCGGCGTCGCCTTGAAGGCCGCCAAGGCCTCACTGGCCGATGCCCGCGAACAGGTCATCCTGGATGCCTCCGTGGCCTACATTGAGCTGGATACCGTGCACAGCGAGCTGGAGGTCATCGAGCGCCAGCAGGAGGCTGCCCGCCGTCTGCGGGAGATTGAGCAGCAGCGTGCGGAAGCCGGCGTCGATCCCGTGTCGGAAGTGTTGAATGCCCAGCTTACGCTGGCGGAGATGCGCTTGAAGCGCGTGCGTCTGGAGGCACAAGCTGAGGTGCTGGTCTCGCAGATTGTTTCTCTTACGGGCTTGAAAGCCTCTGACGTGATCCTGGACCACGCCAGCATTCCAGAGATTCCGCAGATTCGCCCCAGCATGCAGCCACGGCAACTGCCCGGGATTCAGGCCTCGCAGCTTCTGGCGCAATCGCGTCATTTGCAGGCCAAGGCCGACGCGGAATTCAATTACCTGCCCCAATTGAGTTTTGGCGCCCAGTACAACCGTAATACCACCCTGCTCAACAACGTCAACAAATACTTTGCCTCGCCGCTGCCGTCGAACAACTTCAGCTCCGGCATCTCGATTCAAGTGCCCATCTTCAACATGGGCAGCCATGCCAAGGCCCGCGGCTCGGCTGCCGACGCCTTGAAAGCCAAGGTAGAAGCCGAGCAAGCAGAACACCTTAACGATCTTGAGGTGACAAAGCTCAGCGGCAGCATCCGCGAGCTGGATGCATTGGCCGAAGTTGCCAACCTCAAGCAGCAGATTGCCCAGGAACAGTTGAAGTCCGTGCTGGCACAACTTGAGCTGGGAAGCGGCTCCGATGCCGCGCCCCCCATCACCCCGAAAGCTGAGCAACAGGCTCATATGGATGAGCTGCAGAAACAACAGGAAGCCCTTGAAGCCAATCTGAATTTGGCCAAGGCGCGCCTTGGCCTCTTGCGCGCGCTGGGGCACATCTCCGATTGGCTCGATGAGCTGAAGACCAAGTAATCCTTCTACCTGCGCCCCTGCAGCGTTAGAATTTCGTTCACCTCGCGCCCGACCTGCCCTTCCCCTCAATCCCCGGCAGATCGGACCCCGCTCCGGCTTTCAACTGCCGGAATGCTAAAATGGAAGGGATGGCTATGCCCCTAAAGACACTTCTGCTCAACCCGCCCTCGTTTGAAAACTTCGACGGTGGCGCCAGCTCACGCTGGCCCGCAACACGCGAAATCGAATCCTACTGGTACCCGGTGTGGCTCACGTATCCTGCCGGCCTGCTGGAAGGGTCCCGCTTGCTCGATGCGCCTCCGCACCACGTCTCCGCCAAGGAGACCATCGAAATTGCCAAGAGCTACGAGTTCCTGGTGCTGTTCACCTCCACCGTGGGCTGGCAGAGCGACCATGAACTGGCGCGCGCGATCAAGGCAGTGCACCCCACCATGAAGATCTGCTTCGTCGGGCCGCCGGTCACCACCGACCCCGAGCGCGCTCTCAACGAGTGCGAAGCGATCGACTTCATCTGCCGCCGCGAGTTCGAGTTCTCCATCATCGACTTTGCCGAAGGCAAGCCGCTCAGTGAGATTCTGGGCGTCAGCTATCGCTTCAACGGCGTCATCCAGCACAATCCCGATCGCCCGGCGAACGAGGATCTGGACCGCATGCCCTGGGCCACCAAGATCTACAAGCGCGATCTGGATGTGACCCGCTACAACGTGCCCTTCCTGATGCACCCCTACATCGCGCTCTACACCACGCGCGGTTGTCCCGCCCAGTGCACCTATTGCCTGTGGCCACAGACCCTCAGCGGACATGCATGGCGCAAGCGCTCCACCGACGATGTGGCGGCTGAGATGGCCTGGGCCAAGGAGAACTTCCCCGAAGTGAAGGAGTTCTTCTTCGACGACGATACCTTCAATATTCAGAAGGCACGCACCATCGAGCTTTGCGAGAAGATCAAACCGCTCAAGCTCACCTGGAGCTGCACCTCGCGCGTCACTACCGATTACGACACCCTGAAGGCGATGAAGGAAGCCGGCTGCCGCCTGCTCATCGTGGGCTTCGAATCCGGCGATCCGCAGATCCTGAAGAACATCAAGAAGGGCGCCACAGTAGAGAAGGCTCTGGAGTTTGCGCGTAACTGCCACACGCTCGGTCTCACGGTGCATGCGGACTTCATCCTTGGCCTGCCCGGCGAAACCAGCCAGTCCATTCGCAACACCATCAATTTCGCCAAGAAGCTGGACTGCGAGACGATCCAGGTCTCCATCGCCCACGCTTACCCCGGCACCGAGTTCTACGAGTATGCCAAGGCCAACGGCTTCATCGTGAATCACGAATCGATGAGCGACTCCGGTGGCCACCAGATGGCGCACATCGAGTATCCCGGCCTGCCCACTGACTACGTGATGGAGATGGTTCACCGCTTCTACGATGAATACTATTTCCGTCCCAAGGCGGCGTTCCGCGTGGTCTGGAAGGCCATTGTCAACCGCGATGTGCCACGTCTCTATCAGGAGGCCAAGAGCTTCCTCAAGCTGCGTGCGGAGCGCAACAAGATGGTCAAGGCTGCCCGCGTCCAGCAAAGCACACCAAGCGCCTAAACGCGCTTCCAACCGCAACCTAGGGGAGGACGGCGCGCTCGCCCGTCCTCCCTTCGTTTTGCACAATGGAAAGCACACGAAAGAGCTCGCAAGCAGAATGTCACACGCGCGTTTAACCTTTCAGCAGTTTCTGATTCTGGCCTTCGTCTCCATTAGCGTCCCACTCGGCGATGCCTGTCTTTCGCGCGGTATGACCAGTCTTCCGGCCATCTCGCTGGCCCATCCCCTCTCGCTGATCGGTGCGGTCTTCACGCCCTGGATTGCTCTCGGCATCCTACTGCTCATCGGCTACTTCGCAAGCTACCTTACGGCGCTCAGTTGGGCTGATCTCACCTACGTCATGCCGGCCACGGCCATGGGCAACGTCATCCTTGCCCTGCTGGCGCACTTCTGGCTGCGGGAGGCCATCAGTTGGCAACGCTGGCTGGGCGTTGCCCTCATCACAGTAGGCGTGGCCTTTGTGGCGCAGGGACCGGTCAACACTACGCCTACTCCCAATGCCGCAGACGCGCAAAAGGAGGTGGAGGGATGATCGCAACCTACTGGCAGGCTCCCCTTATGATCGCCACGGTTGTCATTACGTCCTCCATCGGCGAAGTGCTCACCGCGGGTGCGATGAAGACCATCGGCGATCTGGACGAAATTCGCGCCCGCGCCGGCATGAAGGGCGCCATCAAGGCTGTTGTTACCTGCCCGCTCTTTTTCATTGGCATCTTCTTCATGGCGGCGGCGTTCTTCTCGCTCCTGCTGGCGCTGAACCACATGAACCTGAGTCTGGTTGGCCCCGCAGCCGCATCCTTAACGCTGGTGACGAATACCATTGCCGCCAAGCTCTTTCTGAAAGAGAATGTCGACCACCGCCGTTGGGCCGCTGCGATTCTGGTTTGTGTGGGCGTGTATTTCCTGGCGCACTGAAACTCTTCTGCCGTGTAAAAGTACGCCGTAAGAAGAGAAAATTTCTCTATCCCAACAGCCGCATCAACCCTTGCGGTTTGAGATCGGCCACGAGCCAGCGTTGCGGCTTCCCTGCTGCCTCCGCCACGGCCTCTGCGGCCAGATGGCCGGAGCGCGCAGCGCTTTCCATTGTGGAGGGCCAGCCGGTGCGGGTCCAGTCGCCGGCCAAAAAGAAGTTCGGCCAGGGCGCATCCGTTGCAGCAGGTCGCGCGGCATCGATTCCCGGTGCAACGACGAAGGTCGCGCGCACTTCCTTGATCAGCGCCACCTTCTCCACCTTGGCCTCGCGCACCAAGGGGAAGAACTCCGCCAACTCACTCAGCGCCAGATCGATTGCCGCCTTGCGCTCGAGAGCCGCAATGCGCCGGGTCGCGCTGATGACCATCTCAAGATAGTTCCCCGGCCGTCCCTGCAGCTTGGACTGGTTATACATCCAGTGCATTTCACGATCCAGCAGCACCGCGTGTTCTAGATCGGTCACGGGGCGGTCAAACCACACATGCACGCTGCAGATGGGCCAGTGCGTATGCTGTTCCAACTGCGCCTGCAAATGCGGGACACCTTCCGTAACAGGCAACGCAGGAAGCAGTTTTTGCAGGCCTTCAAACGGCAGTGCGGAGACGATGTAATCCGCGGCGAACACACCGGTGCGCGTGGCAATCGTCCACTGCTGCGTGGATGCATCCCACGTGCAGCCCTCCACATGAGTGAGCAGCTCCAGAGAGCCGCCGCGCGCCGTCAGATACTCCGGCACGCCCGCGTAGAGCTCACTCAACGGCACTGTGCTCATGCCCATGGCGCCGGCCCATGCGGAATTCATGAACAGTTCGCGAATCACCTTGGCCGCATAGGGCACTGCGATCTCTTCGAGCTCTGCGTTAAGGGCGCTCGCAATCACCAGTCGCCAGAAGCGCTGCAACGCGCCTTCGGTTTGTCCATGACGTTCGAGCCATGCCGCCAGATTCTCCGTGGAGTCCGCAGGAATAGGCCGCATCATCGCGCTGAAGGCGCGCGCCAGAGCCAGCTTGTCTGCCAGCGTGAAGGCGGAGGCGGTCATCAGCTTCGGCAGTCCATGCAGAGGCGCAGGCAATGCCACAGGACCGAGCTCAGAGCGCTTGCCGCCCGGCTCGATCATGGTCATCGTGCTGGTCCAGTGAATTTTTTCTCTGACTCTGATGCGACCATAGAAGCCCAGCAGATTGGTGCAGCAGCCGAAGAGCGCGTGCTGGCAGTTGTCCAGCACCTCGTTCACGCCGGGATGCAGATAGGAGCTTGCTCGCCCGCCGAGATAGCCGCGACGTTCGAAAAGGCGCACCGCGTAGCCCGACTCGGCCAACGCGCATGCCGCACTCATGCCCGCAACGCCGCCGCCGATGATGGCCACGGACTTTCGCTCGCTGCTCATCCGCCGCAACTCCTCAGCCAAAGATTCGCATCCAGAACATCTTGGCCAGGCCCACGCCAAGAATCGAGAGCTTCTGCGTCTTCGGCACGCTGTGGCGCTCGGTGAAAACATCGTAGTTGGCGCGCTCGATGCGTTGGAGTAGTTCGTGATAGATGTCGACCAACACCCGCATAGCAGGCCGGCTTTCGCGATCGATCAATGGCAGCAACGCATCGGCAGAGCGATAGTAGTTCTCCGCACGCAATGCAATCTCAGCAAGCAGAGCGCGCTCGGCATCGCTGGGTGGAGTGCCCGGCTTGCGTTCGATCAGTTGATCCACCGAGACGCCGAAACTCAGCATGTCCTCAACCGGTAGATAGACGCGTTTGCGTTCAGCATCTTCCGCCACGTCGCGCAGAATGTTGGTCAACTGGAAGGCGATGCCGGTCTCTTCCGCCAGCTTCTCGGCGCGCGCATCGGAGTAGCCAAAGATGCGGATGCACACCAGCCCCACCACGCTTGCCACCAGATAGCAGTAGCGATACAGATCCTCAAAGCTTGCGTAGGTGTCCGGACCATCCGCAGCCGATGGCTGCAGGTCCATCGTAACGCCGGCAATCAATTCGTCGAGCAGCGACAGCGGAATCTTGAAACGCTCCACCGCATCGCGCACGGCAACGAAGACAGGGTCGGTTGTTGTGGCGCCCGCGCAGGCTGCCTTCCAACCTGCTAGCCATGCATCGAGATTTGCCTGCCGAGCCTGCAGCGAAAAACTTTCGTCGTCTGCCAGGTCATCTGCTTTGCGCATAAAGGCATAGATAGCGCAGATGGCATTCCGCTTCGCCTCGGGCAATGCGACAAATGCGTAATAGAAATTCTTTGCTTCGCGCTTGGAGATGGCGCGGCATTCTGCATAGGCCGCTGCCAGCGCGGGATTCGATTCTGCGGGACTCATGCGGTCTTCCTCTGGGAACCGAGACGCAGAAAGGGCAGCAGCTTGCCGCTCACCGCGCGCAACGCCAATGTGAGCTTGGTGCGTTTGCCGATGGCGGGCCGCGCCGAGAGCACATCGAAATTGCGCTGTTCAATGGCGCGCAGAATTTCGAGTCCGCCCCGGCTAAACAGATCCAGATCCAGCGCCAGATCGCGATTCACACGGCCAATCAGCGGCAGACCTTCCAGAAACAGCGAGCGGGCATAGTCCACTTCATAGCGGAGCAGCGCGCGAAACTCGGGCGTGGCCACATGGCCATGGACGATCTCTTCGCTTACGCCAAAGCGTTGCATGTCGTCCTGCGGAATGTAGATGCGGCCTTTGAGAATGTCGACACTCACGTCTTGCCAGAAGTTCGCCAACTGCAAGGCCGAACAGGTGGCATCGGAGAGCCGGAAGTTCTCTTCGCTGACTTCGTTGCAGGCATACAGCACCAGCCGTCCCACCGGATTCGCCGAATAGCGGCAGTAGCCCAGCACATCCTGCATGGAGGCATAACGCATCACGGTCTGATCCTGGCGGAATGCCGTCAGCAGATCGGCGAATGGCTCTTGAGGAATCGAACAGGCATGGATGGTCTCAGCCAGAGCAACAAACACCGGATGAGTGGCGCGACCTGCATAGCAGGCATCGAGTTCCCTGCCCCACACATCCAGCAGCGCAAGCGCCACATCGGTGGAACCCACTTCATCGCCCAGATCGTCGGAGATGCGGCAATAGGCATAGATGGAGTGGAAGTGCGGACGCAGAGCCTCCGGCAGAAACCAGGAAGCCACATGGAAATTTTCGTAGTGCGATTCAGCCAACGCCTTGCAATAAGCGCGTGCCTCCGCCAGCGAGGGCGCAACGTCGGGGATGCGATAGCTCGCTGGCAGCGCGTTCCATCCGCGCTCCACCAGTGTGAGCTCTGCGTTGCCCGCGGAGCTCGCAGTCGTTTCAGGCTGTGTACTTCCAGCGGTCATAAGTCCTCTTGCTCGGCTTACGGCACAATCGCCGTTTTGATCTCGGCATTGCGGTTCATCAGCTTCTCAAAAACGCCATTCAACTCATAGAGGTGTGCGTGGCCGGTAATGAAAGCGCCTGCCTGGAAGCGGCCGCTGGCAATCAGTTCGAGCGCTTTGCGGCAGATGGCGGGGGTGTGATGAAAAGTAGCCTTGAGAGTGATGTCGTTGTAGTGCAGACGATTGGTATCGAGCGACACATGCGTTCCCGCGGCGCATCCACCAAAGAAGTTGACCGTGCCGCCTTTGCGCACCAACTCCACGGCCTCCTGCCAGGCATCGGGAATGCCCACAGCCTCAATCGCAATGTCCACACCGCGATCGTCTGGCGTGAGGGCGCGCGTATCCTTGATGGCTTTCTTGATGTTGGCGCTCTGCACCACGTGGGTTGCGCCCAGTTGCTTGGCGGCTTCCACCTGACCATCATGCTTGACCAGCGCGATGGTTGTGTAGCCAGCCAGCGCGGCGACATGCAGAAGCATCAGGCCTAGCGGCCCGCCACCGATGATCGCCACCGTGTCGCCCTGGCGCGGATGCGAATCCTCCAGCCCATGCACAGCGCAGGCCAACGGTTCGGTAAGCGCGGCATGTTCTAGCGGCACATTCTCCGGCACACGCAACGTATTTTTGGCCACGATGCGCGCGGGAATGCGGATGAACTCAGCGTAAGCGCCATTGTTGAACAGCAGATCGTCGCAGAGATTTTCCTGGTCGCGCTGGCAATAGTAGCACTCACCGCAAGGCGCGGAGTTGAGCGCCACCACACGATCTTCCACGGCAAAGTTGGTTACGCCCTGACCCACCTGCACCACCGTGCCGGCCAGTTCGTGGCCAAACAACGCTGGAGGCTGAATCATCTTGGCATGATAGCCGCGGCGGAAGACCTTCAGGTCGGTTCCGCAGGTGAGAGCCGCGCCTACGCGGACAACCAATTCGCCCGGTCCTGCCTCCGGAACCGGTACACGTTCAATCCGTACATCTTCACGGCCGTGGAGGACTGCGGCCTTCATCGTCGTCGTTGCCATACCTTTCCTCCTAGTGTGCGCCCGCGCCAGATGTGGGCTCGATCATGATCTTCATCGAGTTGGCCTGGGGGTGCGATGCGATTTCGATGGCTTCAACCGCTTGTTCCAATGGGAAGCGATGCGAAATCAGTTGCGTAAGGTCGAATCCCTTGTGGTAGCCCTCAAGCGCCAGCTCAATGACCTCATCGAGGATGTCGAATGAAGATGAGTATGAACCTACCAGCGCCTTCTCGTCCATACAAACCGCTGCCGGATCAATCACAGTTTCACCGTGCTGCGTCTGGGCAAAGAGCATCACCTTGCCACCCGGGCGCGCGGCGTCCATCGCGGTGCGAATCAAGCTGTTGCTGCCAACACAGAGAATGACGGCGTCCGCGCCGCGGCCTTCGGTTTCAGCCTTCATCCGCGCCACCACATCTTCTTTCGCTGCGTCGATGGGATGCTTCAATCCGAACTTGGCGGCAATGGCGTGGCGCTCGGCAAACATGTCGGAGGTAAAAACGCGCGCTCCGGTGCGGGCCGCCAATGCAGCATGCATCAGTCCAATAGGTCCTTGGCCCATCACCAGCACCGTTTCATCGGGCTGCAGGTTCAGTTGCTTGGTGCCCTTCAGTACGGTGTTGAGGGGCTCCATGAAGGCTGCCTGCTCAAACGGAACGCCATCCGGTATGTGAAGGACGCCGCGGTTCGCGACGATCCAATCCATTACACGGATGTATTCGGCAAAGCCTCCGCCAGAAGGTTCCATGCCCGCCGTGGTGCCGGTGCGCTTATAGATTTCACACTGCGCGGGTACCTTTTTGCGGCAGTAGTAGCAGGTGCCGCACGGAACATGATGGAAGACCATCACGCGGTCGCCCAGCTTGAAGTTGGTTACGCCCTGACCTACGCGCACCACGGTTCCGCCCATCTCATGGCCGAAAATGCGTGGAGCCGAATGCGATCCCATATGAATCTTCTTCAGATCCGTGCCGCAGATGCCGCAGGTGGCAATCTTCACCAGCAGCTCGCCAGGACCAATCTCAGGCACAGGCACGGTCTCCAGCCGCACGTCGTTCACGGCACGGTAGACGGCTGCACGCATTGTAGAGGGGATCTTGATGCCGGTCAGGCTTTCAGCGTTTACGGTTTCAATCGCCATTCCGTTTCCTATTTTAACCTTGTTCCGCCAGAAGATTCTTCAACTCTTCTGCGATAGCTCGGGAAGCTCTTTTGCTATTGTCTCCCATCCGGAGGAGTGCCGGCCAGAACCACGGACGCGGGGCCACAAAAAATACCAGACGCAGCAGGTGGAATTCTCCGGCAGGCCCGAGAAAACGATTGAAGTCGGGAAGCTTGTCGTGAACGCCGTCGCTTACACCCTTCACGGCAAAGAACGGGATGCCGCGCATGGCAGCCAGCCGCGCCACGGCAGCAGCTTCCATGTCGACCAGCGAAGCCCCATAGGTCGCGCGCAAACGGCCCTTGGTGGCCTCGTCGGCCACGCGAGGGCATGTGACCAGCCAAATATTTTCCGTGCCCGCCTGGGCGGCAAAGCGCTCTCCCGTCTGCTGGTCGACAACTCCTGCAACACAGTAAGCGCTGCCCGGGGTGAACTCTTCCGCCAGCGCTCCCACCCAGCCGATGGAAAAGACTGCGTCAACCGGGCCCCTCCGCTCGATGGCGGCAAAGGCGCGCGTAGCCGCCTGCTGGCCGGCTCCGGCATACGCAGCAATCAACTGTTGCTCACCCTGACGACCAGTCCAGACGTGAATGCCTTCCTTGTTTTCGTGCTGCCAGCCTGCAACCAGCGGCGTCAGCTCGCCGGGCATGGCGGCAACAATGGCAACGCGCCTCATGCTTCGCCCTTGGGCGCATAGCCATGGGCGCGGAACCATTCAATCGAAGAGCGCATGGCCTGATAGACAGGCGCAATGCGGAAGCCCAGTTCCTGCTCGGCGCGTGCGCTGGAGGCATACATCTTCTTGCGGCCCATGCGCACCTCTTCGAGCGTAGCGCGTGGCTCTTTGCCATGCAGCTTTCCTGTAATCAGCTCCTCAAAGAAGGCGTAGGTGGCGGCCACGGCAAAAGGAATTTTGACGGTAGGCGACGGCAATCCGGTAATCGCCGCCATCTTGTCCAGAATTTGCTTGAGGGTCAGATTCTCGCCTCCCAAAATGTAGCGGCGGCCCGGGGTACCCTTGGTCAGCGCCAACACATGGGCGCGCGCCACCTCGTTCACATCCACCAGGTTCAAACCAGTGTCCATGTAGGCAGGGAAACGCCCATTCAGGAAGTCCACAAAGATGCGTCCCGTAGGCGTGGGCTTGATGTCGCGCGGGCCAATCGGCGTGGTCGGGTTCAGGATGATCACCTGTTGGCCCGCCTCGGCTGCCTGGATTGCTTCCAGCTCGGCAAGAAATTTGGAACGCTTATAGTGCCCCACCATATCGTCGATCGATACCGGCGTGTCTTCGTTCACCACAATGCCATCGGTGCGGAAGTGCATGGTGGCCACGCTGGAGGTGTAGACAAAGCGCGGAACGCCCGCCTCACGCGCACTGCGCAGTAGTTCGCGAGTGCCCGTCACATTAGCGCGGTACATGGCCGCAGGATCCGGTATCCACAGCCGGTAGTCGGCCGCCACATGCATTACGGCATCGCAGCCTTCCAACCCTGCACGCAGCGACTCCGGCTCCATCAAATCGCCCACGTAGGTAGAGCCCTTCAGGCCCTCCAGGCTTTTCAAGTTGCTCGACTTTCGCACCAGGAGGCGCAACTCTGCTCCCTCGGCTTCCAGCGCCCGAGCTACATGGTAGCCAACAAATCCGGTCGCACCTGTCAAAAAGATTTTCATGTTCTGCTTGTTCAACTCATATCTGCGGACGTGCCGCGGTTGGGGAATTACCAGAGCGTTGCGCCGGTTTTTTGCTGGCACTGCGCCACCGGCTTGGGTCGCTCGTTTTGAAATGTTGTTTCCCAGCACTGATCGAGAACCGAGCAATAGCACGCGGTCATTTTGATATCGGCCTGCGCGTTTTCGAGTGCCTGCATCAACTGCTCGCTCTGCGCTTCAATCGTCAACATCGTCACGGATTCTCTGGCCGGCAACACCGTACCTGTGACCGTGGAAGTGTGTGCAGGCAGAATGGTTTCTTTCTTGGGTAGGGCCTGCGCGCAACAAGCGTTGAGCAAGCTCGTCAGCCCCGGCACAGAAGCATCGTAGTTCTTGCCTTTGTAGCTAAATTCGAAGCGATCAATCATCGCCGGGCCAATACCGCTATTTTTCACAATCAGCCGAATGTTTCCTTTGTGGACGCCGGCGGGATTGTGCTCCACCGAAGTGTCTTCGGTGAGAACCGGAAGCGTGGATGCCTCCACCATCTTCTGGTTCTGCTCCACCATCTTCTCCATCGTTCGGCCATGCTCAATGGAGACTATGAGGGAGACGACAGAAATAAAGATAGCGCTCACGGCCACGATGACATCCAGCCACTTGTGGCCGGTTCCGTGGGCGTGAGCGCCGTGATTATGTTCCGGGGCTGGCATCATCAGGTCTTTCTCCTCCACTGGTTGCTACATACGCATCCCGTCGCGGAATCCCCGGCCGATCATGCGCTAGTCAATCTCCTCGGCGTGCAGGCCGATATTCTTTTCGCCGGCAGCCTTGCGCTCGTTGTAGGCCTTCACCCAATCTTCCCAGTGCTTGCCCGCGGCGCGATCCTTGCCGGTAAATTCAAGCCGCGCAATTTGGCTGTAGCCAAGCTTCTGCTTGCCTTCCACGTTGGGCAAAAAGTATTGCACCCAGGAATCGGCAAGCGACGGACCGGTGTGACGATTGAAGACGAAAGCCTCAAAACGCTCGCCGCTCTTGAGCGTGATAGTGATATCGCCACGATAATCGAAGGCCTTCTCCAACGCATCGCACAGTGCGGCCTCCGAGGCCAGCTCCGGCACCCAGCCTTCCAGCTTTTCGTGCTCGGCGCCCGGAGCAACTTCCATGGTCTCAACTTGCTCGCGGGTGTACTTCAGAGTCTCAGCGCTCATGCCTTGGTCTCCTCGAGGGCCGCTGCAGGCTTGGTAATCTGCACCAGCGGGCCTTCCTCTTCGTTCTTCCACTCGTTCAGCATCTTGAGCGCGTGGTCATCCTTGTACATGTTGAAGGTGCCCTTCACCATGCCCACAAAGCCCTTCCAACTGCCAAAGCCTTCCATCACCGCGGGAGCCTCATAGCCACAGCTCACCATGCAGTTGGCGCATTGGGGATTGCCGCTGGGAACGCCGTACTTGTCCCACTCGGTTGTCTCCATCAGTTCCTTGAAGGTCTCCGTGTAGCCATCCTGCAGCAGATAGCAGGGCTTCTGCCAGCCAAAGATGCTGTAGGAAGGCATGCCCCACGGCACGCAATCGTAGTTGCGGTCGCCCATCAGGAACTCAAGAAAGAGCGGCGACATGTTGAACTTCCACTCCTTCTTGCGGTTCGACAGGATGGCGCGGAACAGCTTGCGCACCCGCGCGCGGCCCATGAAGCGATTCTGATCCGGAGCCTTGTCGTAGCTGTAGCCAGGCGAAAGCACCATGCCTTCCACGCCAATGGCCATCATCTGATCAAAGTGGCGACGCACGCTGTTCGGATCGGTGCCATCGAAGAAGGTGGAGTTCGGCGTCACGCGGAAGCCGCGCTTGACGGCCTCTTTGATGCCTTCCACGGCCAGATCGTAGCCCCCCTCGCGGCACACGGCATAATCGTGGTGCTCGCGTTCGCCGTCCAGATGCACGGAGAAGGTCAGATACTTCGACGGGGTGAACTCGTGGATGCGGCGCTTGAGTTCGAGCGCGTTCGTACACAGGTAGATGTACTTCTTGCGCGCCACCAGCCCTTCCACGATTTCGACAATGCGCGGATGCAGCAGCGGCTCGCCACCGGGGATCGAAACCATCGGCACGCCCGCTTCTTCCACCGCCGCAAAGCACTCTTCCGGCGTCAGCATGCGCTTCAAAACGTGGGGAGGATACTGCACCTTGCCGCAACCGGCACAGGCCAGATTGCAGCGGAACAGCGGCTCAAGCATCAGCACCAGAGGATAGCGCTTGTTGCCCTTCAGCCGTTTGCCTACCACGTAGCTAGCCACGGTCCACATTTGGGAGATAGGAATAGCCATGTTTGAATCAACCTCCTGCGCCTCAAGCAAAACCAGCATCGCTGAGTTGTGCGGGCGTTGTTTTCAAGTTGCTGCCCACCGGGAGCAGCGACCTTGTAGAAACCTCAACCGGGATAGATTCACCCTGGTTTTGCGTTACACCGCAGCGCGGTCCATGGCCCGCTTGTAGGCTGTCAGGGCCATCAGCGGGAAATATTGCCGGTAGAGCGTATAGGCCAGATAAAAGACCTTGGGGAATCCCGTACCGGTGATGATCGATTGGCGCTGCGCCCCCGTACCCATTGCCTCGTCCCAACTGCCATCGATGTTCTGGTTCTCCAGCAGCCAGCGAATGCCCTTGGCCACGGAATCGGAACGGTCGTCGCCGGCAGAGAGCAACGCCATCACGGCCCATGCGGTCTGCGAGGGCGTGCTGACGCCTTCGCCGCGCAGATTGGGATCGTCATAGCTGCCGCAGCTCTCGCCCCAGCCTCCATCGCCGTTTTGCACCATGCGCACCCACTCGGCCGCTTGCAAAATCTGCGGTTCGTGGCAGTCCATGCCGATGGCCTCCAGGCCACGCAGCACCAGGAAGGTTCCGTAGATGTAGTTCACGCCCCAGCGGCCAAACCAGGCGCCATCGGACTCCTGCTCTTTGAAGATGAACTCGATGGCCTTCTTCACTCGCTTGTCGTCCAGCGTGTAGCCGTAGGCAGCCAGCATCTCCAGCATGCGTCCGGTAATGTCTACCGTCGGCGGATCCAGCATGGCGTTGTGATCGGCAAACGGGATGTACTGGAAGATCATCTTCGTGTTGTCTTTGTCGAAGCTGCCCCATCCGCCGTTGCGGCACTGCATGGCGAACTCCCAGGCGATGGCGCGCTCGGCAGCCTGATCCTGATACCGCTCGCGAGGATTGGCCACACGCTTCAAGGCCAGCAGCACCTGCGCCGTATCGTCGGTGTCGGGATAAAACTCGTTGGCAAATTCGAAGTACCAGCCGCCGGGCTCCACGTTCGGCACCTTCACGGCCCAGTCGCCTTTGTGGCGGACCTCGCGCTCCAGCATCCAGTCGGCCGCCTTGATCATGCGCGGATCGTCGGCCGGCACACCGGCATCGCCCAGCGCCGTCACGGCCTGCGCGGTATCCCATACGGGCGAGACACAAGGCGTCATGCGGAAGGTGGGCTCGGGCATCACTTCATCGGCCTCCGCCTCGATGCCCAGCTTTTCAAACTCATCGCGGGCGCGAATCACCTGCGGATCGTCTTCCGAGTAGCCCAGGCAACGCAGTGCGATGATGGCATTCAGCATGGCCGGATAAATAGCGCCCAAGCCATCCGTCATCTCCAGCCGCTCCAGCATCCACTTCTCGGCCTTCTTCAAGGCAAGCCGACGCAAGGGCCGGATGTGCACGGCTTCGGCAACGTGCATGATGCGGTCGATGATGATAAAGAAATTGCGCCAGCTCAGCAGCTTTTTCCGGTCCAAATGCAGACGCAGCGTGGCGTTGTCGCGACCACCGACAAACAGCTCGTCAATCCCCTGCTCCGGCTTCAGCTTCTTGAACGGCTTCTTGGCATAGAGAATCGCCAACGGAACCAGGATCGAACGTGACCAGGAACTGATTTCGTAGATATTGAAGTAGAACCAGTTGGGAAACAGAACAATCTCTGGCGGCACGGCCGGCACGGCGTCATAGTCATACTCGCCCAGCGCGCAGAGATACATTTTGGTAAAGGTATTGCAGGCTACCACACCACCATTGGCCAAGATCCATTCCCGAGCCTTCACCATCCGGGGCTCATCGGCGGAAAGGCCCATGATCTTGCCCGAGGAGTAGCCCTTGACGGTCAGGGAGATATTGCCCGGCCCGCCGGGATAGATGCTCCAGCTACCATCTTCGTTCTGGTAGCGCATCATCTCCGTAAAGGCGCGTTGTATGCGTCCGGGATCGCCGCTCTCCAGCAGGGTATGCAGGAAGATGTAATCAGCCTCCAGCATGGCATCAGCTTCCAGCTCGCCGCACCAATAGCCGTCGGGATGCTGGATGGAAAGCAGGTAGTCGCAGGACTGCCGGATGGCCGCGTCCACATCGGTCATCGCCGCGTCCAGACGGCCAAATCTCGGTACCGCGGGGTGTGTCTTAGCTTGCTCGAGACTCATGCGGTTTGAATTGCCTCTAAAACTTTCCGGGAAAAATGTTCCTGTACAAACCGAGCGGCACAGCACGGCTCACACAAGCCCGTTCTAGTGCCGCTCGCAATAACTACTGAACCGGGACAGCCTTGGCTCCATCGGCGCCGCCGATGGCCTGCACAATCTCCGGAGGAAGGCCGAAACGCACATTTTCCGGCATCACTTCTACTTCTTCGACGCTGGAAAAGCCATTCTGGCGCAGATAATTCACCACATCCTCGACAAGAATCTCCGGGGCCGAGGCACCCGCGGTCACCGCCACCGTGGAGACGTTCTCCAGCCATGAAGGATCGATGGCCTGGGAATTGTCGATCAGATAGCCAATGGTGCCCAGATTGCGCGAAACCTCAACCAGTCGGTTGGAGTTCGAGCTGTTCGTGGAACCCACCACCAACACCAGGCCGGCGTTATGCGCCACATTGCGCACCGCCACCTGACGATTCTCCGTGGCGTAGCAGATATCCTGCGAGTGCGGACCCACGATATTCGGAAACTTCTCTTTCAGCGCGTGGATAATGTCGCGCGCCTCGGCCAGCGAAAGCGTGGTCTGGGTCAGGTAAGCCACGCGGTTCGGGTCCGGCACCACCAGAGCCTCCACCTCGGCCACATTCGAAACCACCTGCGTCACTGCAGGAGCCTCGCCTAGCGTGCCCTCGATTTCATCGTGGTCGCGATGGCCGATCAGCACCAGCGAATATCCCTGCTTGGCAAATTTGACGGCTTCAATATGGACCTTGGTCACCAATGGACAGGTGGCGTCGATCACCTTCAGATTGCGTCCCTTGCTCATTTCGCGCACGGCCGGGCTCACGCCGTGTGCAGAGTAGATCACGCGCTGGCCGTCGGGAACATCGTCGATCTCATGCACAAAGATCGCGCCCTTTTCGGCTAACTCATTCACTACATATCGGTTATGGACAATTTCCCGGCGCACGTAAATCGGCGCGCCAAAGGTGTCGAGTGCGATCTTCACAATGTCAATCGCGCGCACCACACCGGCGCAGAAGCCTCGCGGCTTCAGCAGCAAAACCCTCTTCTGGCTGGGGGAAGTCCCGGCGGGGAGACCGTTGGAAGCTGTGTCGTGAACTGGTGTCGTCACGTTATCCAGTATACCAACCGGGCGGCTTAAACCCCAGGGAAGAAATTAAAGCGGTAACTCCAACGTTATCAATAAAAAACCAAGAAGCTTCCCGGCGGTCTACCGACCTTGAATCTCCCGGGACGGCTCTGGGACCGGCCCAGGGGTTTACGGCTAGGACAATACCCTGCCCCACTGCTTCCGGTTGAAATCGACTACAAACGCGCCCGCTTCAGCCAGTTCTTTAAATATTTCGCGTCCTGCGGGTTGTTGTTCACGATGGTTTGGTAGTACGTGCAGCGCTGGTCAACATAGGCCCGGATCAGGGTGCGCAGGACCGTTGCCGGTTCTGATTCCTGAGGGAGCGGCGCAAAATAAAAGCGGCAGCCCCCGAAGGAACTGCCGCTTCTGGCGTCGATTCGCAGGAAATTACTGCCCCAGGGCGTGCGGATCTTTCTCGCCGGTGATGACGCTCTTATGGTGGCGCACGTCGTCGCCCTGCACCCAGAAGATTACGTCCTCGGCAATGTTGGTGGCATGGTCAGCCACGCGCTCCAGAGCGCGGCAGATCATCAGCGCATTCAAAGCCTGCGGAGCCAGATGACTCTGCTCCTCCATCACCTTGGTCAAGGCTTTATAGGCCGCGCGATTCATGGCATCCACCGCATCGTCCAGGGTGAGCACATTGCGCGCCTGCTCGGCGTCAGCCTCGATAAAGGCCTGCAGGCACTTGCGCACCATATCAGAGCTGAGCTTGGCCATGCGCGGAATGTCCACTGGCAGGTCCGCAGGCGGCATCTGCTCCATGTTGCGTACCCGGTCGGAGATGGCTTTGGCGGAGTCGCCCACGCGTTCCAGATCGGCGTTAATCTTGATCACCGAAAGGATAAAGCGCAGATCGATGGCCATGGGTTGTTCCATCGCCAGCAGGTCGAGCGCCGCCTGATCGATCTCGCGTTCCAGGCGATTGATCGCCAGTTCGCTGCGGCTGACCAGATCGCAGATCGAGAGATCGCGCACCCGGTAGGCCTCAATGGCACGCTGAATCGCCTGCTCGGCCAATCCAGCCATGACCAGCAGATTCTCCTTGAGGTCTTCGAGGCTTTGCTGAAAACGAATGCGTGTCATCCGAACCTGCCCGTGATGTAGTCTTCGGTGCGTTTGTCGCTGGGATTGGTAAAGATCTTGTGGGTCGAATCGAACTCCACCATGCGCCCATTCAAAAAGAAGCCAGTCTTCTCCGCTACGCGCGCCGCCTGCTGCATATTATGCGTCACGATCACAATGGTGTACTGGCTTTTCAGTTGGAAGATCAGATCTTCGATCTTCGAGGTGGAGACCGGATCGAGCGCGGAAGCAGGCTCGTCCATCAGCAGCACCTCGGGGTCCACGGCCAACGCCCGGGCAATGCACAAGCGCTGCTGCTGACCGCCGGAGAGACTGGCGCCGCTCTTTTTCTTCAGATCGTCCTTCACCTCGTCCCACAAGGCCGAGTTGCGCAGCGACTTTTCCACGATCTCGTCCAGCGCGCGGCGATTGGTGAAGCCATTCAGCTTCAATCCCGCGGCCACATTGTCGTAGATCGACATGGTGGGAAACGGATTGGGCCGCTGAAACACCATGCCCACGCGGCGGCGGATCTCCACCGGCTTGGCATCGCCATAAATGTCCAGATCGCCCATGCGCACCGTACCGGTGACGCGGGCAATCGGGTTGGTTTCATGCATGCGGTTCAGGCAGCGCACAAAGGTGCTCTTGCCGCAACCGGAGGGACCGATCAGCGCCGTGGCATGATTGGCCGGGATGTTCAGATTGATGTCCTGCAGCGTGTGGTTGTTGCCATACCACGCATTCAGGGATGCGACCTCGATACCGACGCCCACGTTAATTTGCCCCTTTCAGAACGCCGCGACTGGTCACATAGCGCACCAGAGAGACGGCCAGAACAATCAGGATGATGAGAACCAAAGCGCCGCCCCAGGCCAATCGATGCCAATCGTCGTAGGGCGAGATGGCATAAATGTAAATCTGCAACGGCAGAGCCGCAATCTCGCGATTCAGATCGGTGCTCCAGAAGGCATTGCCAAAGGCAGTAAAGATGAGCGGAGCAGTTTCACCGGCCACACGCGCAAAAGCCAGCATGCAGCCGGTGATGATACCAGGGGAAGCCGTCTTCACCGTAATAGACAACACCGCGCGCCAGTTGGGAACACCCAGTCCCAGCGCGGCTTCGCGAATCACATTGGGCACCATCAGCAGCATCTCTTCGGTGGTGCGGCAAACCGTGGGAATCATCATGATGCCCAGCGCCACTCCGCCCGCAAAGGCCGAGAAGTGATGCATGGGCACCACCACCAGCGAGTAAGCCACAATACCCATCACAATCGATGGCACGCCGTTCAGCACATCGGCCGTAAAGCGGATGGTGTTGGCCAGTTTGGTGCCGCGTCCGAACTCCGAAAGGAAGACACCGCCACCAATGCCAACGGGAACACCGATCAGGCTGCCAAGTCCGAGCAGGATGGCAGAGCCGACGATGGCGTTGGCCATGCCTCCGCCCTCCTCGCCCACTGCCTTGGGAATCTTGATGAAGAAGTCCAGGTTCAGCGAGCTGGCGCCCTTGAAGAGCAGATAAGCGAAGATGGCAACCAGCGGAGCCACCACCAGAATCGTCGACAGGACCGCGATGCCCGTGGCGATATGATCGCTCAAGGCCCGCAACCGGCTGCGCAATACAAACGGAGCAGTGCTCACTCGAATCCTTCTCCTCAATCCCTGCCGGATCTCCCGGCCGGTGCGACCCCGCACCCTAAGCAAATCAATGTGCCCCACCACAAGCACCTGGAACCAGGCAACTCACGCACCTAGAACCTAGCACCTAGAACCTAAAATCAATGTGCCTGCGACGGAGCGCCGCGAGTGACCATCCAGACCAGTAGACGGGCAATGGCGTTGACGATAATGGTGACCACAAACAACGCCAGACCAATCTCCATCAATGCGCTTAGATGTAGATCGTCGGAAGCCTCGGCAAACTGATTGGCGATGACCGATGCCATCGACGACCCGTTGGACAGCAGGCTCTTGTGCATCTCCGTGGTATTGCCAATCACCATGGTGACAGCCATGGTCTCGCCCAGCGCGCGACCCAGTCCCAGAATGATGGAGCCCACAATGCCGATGCGCGCATTGCGCAGCACGCCCATGCGGATCATCTCCCAGCGCGTCGCTCCCAGGGCCAGTACCGCTTCGCGTTGTGAATGCGGAACCGCCGTCATCACTTCACGCGTTAGCGAGCTGATGATGGGCAGAATCATGATGGCCAGGATGACGCCAGCGGCCACAAAGCCCAGTCCCGTGGGATTGTCGTCGCTGAACAGGCCCGTCCAGCCGAGCGTCTTGATCAGGAAGGGATTCACGTGCTCGCGCAGGATGGGCAACAGCACAAAAACCGCCCACAGGCCATAAATCACGGACGGAATGGCGGCCAGAAGCTCTGTGAGAAAAGCCAACGGCCCGCGCAGTGCCTTGGGGCACATCTCGGTCAGGAAGATTGCCACGCCAATGGCCAGCGG
>Ga0207738_100044_pt1 | contig 30080 bp, 24 predicted proteins | sample LuqExpMetagenom9_FD_187767 | JGI IMG/M metagenome (GOLD analysis project Ga0207738, IMG submission 187767) | Tropical forest soil microbial communities from Luquillo Experimental Forest, Puerto Rico - Sample 9 (SPAdes) | ecosystem: Environmental > Terrestrial > Soil > Tropical forest ... | reverse complement strand
GGCGGCCACCGATGCCACCACCAAGACCAACGCTGCGGTACTTGCCAGCCAGCCACATCAAGTTGCATGGGCCTATGCTGCGAAGCCTGCTCTGCCATCAAGCAGCTATCCGTCCGGATATTACGCGATCACCACAGACAACCGCACGGTACAGGTTAACGCGGCGGGCACGGCATGGACGGATGTGCTTGTGGCTACCACAGGGCTGTTCGGTCAGATCGTTGCTGGTCAGATGGTTCTGGCAAACATTGACAACTTGATACCAAACCCCAACTCTGAGCAGCCTACGCCAACTGGGGGATGGCCAAGCGGAGCATATGAGGGGCGCTGGATCGTAAGCAATAACCCTTATGTTGGCACGATGAGCCGAGGGGTATATGTTCCCAGCGGTACGAGCTATATGGGACAAGACATTTCCCCGGCGATACCCTGCAATCCAGGCGATGAATTTTACATTGAGTGTTATTCAATGATCTGGAGAGGAGGATGGACAACTCGTGTAGGGAGTTACTTTACCGACGCGTATGGAAACCAGATTTCCAGTACTATTTCCGTCGGCTCTACCGGAGCATCTAGCTATACCAAGATATCGGCTGCCAATATTGCGCCTTCCGGTGCTGTGTACATACGATTCTTCGTTGATATTATCGGGGGCGCGCAGGATTGTTGGGGGTTTTGGGATAACTTCTATGCCCGCCGCATGAACGGCGGTGAGCTTACGGTTGATGGATCAATCACGGCAAACAAACTTGCTGTTGGTGTGGCGATTGCTGATATCGCGCGGGTTGGTACGCTGACGGCGCAGTATATCTACTTCACTGATGGCTTCTGCCTCAATACATTGGAGCCGAAAGAGGCTGGATCGGACGCCACGAAGAATCACGTACTCTCATCATCTGTGCAGCCGAGTTCTGCGCTGGCGATCAACTCAGCAACACCTCAGGCAGTGCCTGGTTTCGGATGGACGGTAACCGCGTCGGGGACGTCGGATGTCTTCAATATCTACGTGAATCCGCAGGTGTCGGTAAATACGTGGGGATCTACGACGACTCTGGCGATGGCCATTGTTGTGGATGGTAATTCCTCTTCGCCGGTTTTCAGTAGTAGTTGGCAGTACTATCAGGATTCGGGAAAGTTAAGTTCTGTCTCTCCATCCTTTGTGGGTACTGTTACGGGCCTGGCAGCAGGAACTCACACAATCAAGATTTATGCATGGTCGGGTGGTGGTGCGTTTTCTATCTTGACGCAGTCCATCGCTCTTTGCCAACGCATTTACTAGGAGGCTGTATGTCGGTTGCTTATTTGCTTGATACTCCCGTCAATGTTGATCCGCTCGGTACGCCGCGTGTGGTGTCACGTTTGATGATGACCGGAATCAACTTCACCACTACGCCAGATCTGGCGCCGCTGGGTACGGGCATTCTCAAGGTCACGCTGACCGACCCGCAAACCGGATTTCAGACGGAAAGCGTGTACAAGGATGCCGGCGTGCTGGAGGCCTGGGAAGCGGCCTTTGCTCCTACCGTGCTGGCGACGATCTTTAAGAAGCTGGCGGCTGATGGTAAGCTCCCAGCCGGATCGCTTGCGGAGACTACGGCCATTACGCTCACTGCGTCCACGTGTTCTGCTGTTGTGGATGCAAGCGTGACGCTTACGGCTGAGATTCTTCCGGCAGTCTCCGGATCGCTGATCTTCCTGGACGGTGCAACCGAGATCGGGTCGGCCGAAATCGTGGAGGGGCGCGCGACGCTGGAGGCGAAGTTCTCGACAGTGGGCAAGAGGTTAATCACCGCACGCTTTGCGGGCTCTGCCGGGTTCCTGGAGAGTGAGTCTGACGCTGTGACGGTGTCGGTTGAAGCTGCAATGCTGGAGGGAACAGCCGGGACTGTGACAGTGGCCACCAGCGCCAGCGAGTAGCTCTTAGTTGCTCTTCGCATAGAGCTGCCAGTCGGATGTTGCCGATGATCCGGACGGCGCGGCGATGGTCAGATTGCCGCTGGTATCGAAAGACGCCGTGGCTATTGTGGCGGGCGTAATCCAGGCCTCGCCGTTGGGGTTGATCTGCAGGGTACAGGTAAGTACGCTCGTGCTGCTGCTTGTGGTGGTAATCGTACCGCGAATGGTTCCGGTGATGATGCCGGCGCGGTCCACATAGGGAAATCCATTGGCGGCGATGGCGCGGGCGTCCTCTTCCTTGGCCACGGTGTAGCCGAAGATGGCAGCGGTGTCGCCGCGCGGAACTACCTGGATCACGCCAATGACGGCCTGGCTGTTGGTGGTGGAGATGTAGATTCCGGCATGGCTCTCGAAGATGGAGGGCGTGCTTTGCTGCGTGCATCCGTTCAGCATTCCGAGGATAGATAGAGCGATCATCCATGCGATTTTCAAAGCATTACCTCCGAACAGTTATGGCCTATTGAAATTGATTTTGACTTCGCTCTCGACAAATACCTCGTCAGCTTATGAGGGTATGTGATCGCTATCACGATGATGTATGTGTCATAGTGGCCCGGTTCATCTAAACCGGGCCATTGTTGTCATAGAGGATGATATGAGCTGGACAGATTGGTTTCAGGCGGTGCTTGCTTTAGTGATCTGGCGCGAAGCACGCGGGGAAGGTAATGAAGGTATGCGTGCGGTAGCGCACGTAATCCGCAATCGAGTGATGGCCACACATTTGCCTGATACATGGGATGACATTATTGAGGCAAAGTGGCAATTCAGTTCAATGACGGCTCCCGGTGATCCCATGCTGGTCCAGTGGCCCAAGCAGCCCGACCCAACATTTGACTCTGCAATGTTGATTGCCAAGTCAGTGTATACGGGAGTGGATGTTGATAACACATCCGGGGCTACTCTCTATGCCAACCTGGCAGTATGTAGTCCCAAATGGGATTTCTCAAAACTCATCAAAGTGTCAACCCTTGGCCGTCACACCTTTTTCCGGGAGAAATAACATGGCACTCTTTGACGCAATCATCAAGCCGGCATTAGATTCCGTATCAACACTGATTGGCCAGTTTCACATGAGCCCCGAGGAAAAACAACAGGCTCAACTGGCGATAGTTGATGCGCAGCAAAAAGCTCAACAGGCCGCCAATGACTATGAGGTGCAGCTCAATAGCATCGCTGGTCAAAACATCCGTGCAGATGCGCAAAGCGCGGATAAATTCACACAGCGAGCGCGGCCACTTTTCATGTACATCATCGAGCTGATCCTTGGCTTCAACTATATCGGCGTTCCTGTGGCGCAGATGCTTGGATCTAAGGTTCAGCCTATCAATCTTCCGGCCGATCTTCTCACCCTGTTCGGCGTGTGCATTACTGGCTATGTGTTCGCGCGCACTACGGAAAAAATCACTTCTCTCCCAGGCGATAGTCAAGTCAACGTGCTTGGGATGAAATTCAGCAATAAACAATAAACAGGCGTATCTGCGCCAGAAATGGAGAACTGACAGATGCACTTCACTTTCCTTGCGGTAATCGTTGTGATTGTCGCCGCATTGATCTTCTATGCAGGTATGCGCTATGGCTGCAAAATGGAGAGCGATGCCTACCAAAGGCTCGCTGCGCTCCGACAAAGCCTTGCACGTGCCGGTCTGGATATTGATACGGCTCTCACTGGTGACGTGGCGCGGATCTATGCCGCAGCCAAGTTGGAATATGAGAGGATCAGTTCCAAAGTATCAAGCACTGTTTCTCGGTTGTAAATCGTATTGCGGGCCAAATACAAGATCGCAACGCGTGATGAGTTGTTCTGAGAAATCCCCGTCATTGGCGGGGATTTCTCTTTTGGTTGCATATTACTTTCAGGGAGTACGCCTTTGTCGCCGCATGAATCAAACGCTATTGCTGATCTAACAGAAGAGGTGCGTGGCTATCGCCGCGACACTGCAGTCCTGCACACAAAGCTATTCGGCGATGACAAGCTAGAAAACCCGCAGGGCCGCATTCCGATGCTTGAGGCAATTGTCAAAGATCATAATATGCGTATCCGTAGACAAGAGCGCCGCGAGTGGATGGTACGGGGGATGTCTTTGCTAGTTGGCGCTATTGTCACTGCAGCGGCTTTCCTGTACGACATCAGCAATATTCACAAGGGGCATTGATGAGCACATCTGAATCAAGCAATAGATATCCGTTTCTTGATGCATCTTTTCTAGAGGCCATGAATGATATTGGCCGTTACGGGCACGAGAAATACGGAGAAGATAGTTTTCATCACCGGGCGACGATAGGAGATAGGTCGCGTGGCACTCTGACACGAACCCATCCGGAAGAAATTGAGCGGCATGCTTCCCAGCATTTTAAAGATGGTAACGCTGGAGTTTTGCACGATCACTTTGGCACGCGTAAGCATCAGTATGCCGCCTCGGCTTTTAATGCGATGATGGAGTTCTACTTCGCCGGCTTGGAATTGGAAAAAGAGAAGTCTGGTGGGTAAAGTTGTAACGTACGGTACAGAAAAATAGGGCGGCCAATGTGGCCGCCCTATTTTTCATGCAGTGCGCTGCATCGGTTGAGCACTGCGCTTCTTTTGTTTTGGCTTATCTAGTTCAATGGCCATGACGGCATCGTACTTCGCTTGCGCGCGAATATGGCTGTAATACTCCATCATACGCTGCGATACGTGCCCAGCAATCGCACGGACCGTCTCCGGGTGCGTTCCGCGCTCAAGCAACCTCGTTATGCACTGATGGCGAAGGTCATGCGGCTTGATATGCATGAATCCTGTTGCCATCCTGAGCTTATTCCAACTATTCCGCAGAAACCATCGGCTAGCCGGTCGCTTCGGTGACCATTTATTTCGGCTCACGCGGAACGGAAATAAATAGTGGTCCGGCTCACATGATCCAAGTTGAATTGCCCTTTTATAGCACTGCTCAACTGCCCAACGCGCCGTACGGTTCAAAGATATCTTGCGCGGTCGGCTGTCGTTTTTGACGGAATCTTCTGGAACGTAGATTTCCGAAATCTCTTCCGGAGGCCGAAGGAAAATGTTTTTCATACGCAGTCCGCGCAGTTCGATTCCGCTGGCAGTTGTGTTATTGGTGATACACGCGACCCAATACGCAAGGGCGGCCTCTGGATGGCTAGCGGCCACACTGAAAAGCTCTTCCTCATCCTCCTCCGAGAGCACATCGCATGGACTCCATTTTGGTGAAGGCTTAGGAAAATAGAAGGGCTTTAGCTTTGCCCACAGTTTTGCATGCGGCGCATCTTGACCTTTCTTGAGGCGTCCTTGCAGGATCAGCGCCAAACAGCAGAGTTCGTGATTGATTCGGCTATTGCTGGCCGTGCGCTGCCACTTCCTCATCTCATTTCCGTTTGCGTCAATGCCGATCACCGGATTTGTGGCGCGTAGGTCCTGGTAGCTTTTCAGGTTTCCGGCCGTTATGTCACATAGCCGGATCGCGGCAAAGAATTTATTAAGTGCCCGGATGTAGCACGCATCTTCGTTGCTGGTTGATTGCTTGACGTTCACCTGCCGTCTGAGCAACTGCCAGCGTTTCGCGGCCTCCGCAAAAGGTAGCCGAGAAATATCAGAGTCAATGTTTACGAGTTCCAAATCAGCCTCTCTGCACGCAGGACATTTTTTGTGGTCGGATGTGTGCTGAGGCCCGTGCTGTCGGCCAGCACTAAGACCGGCCTGTTCATCTGGGGTAGGATTGCATAACGAAACACGTTTCATTTTCTTCCGACCTCCAGATTCCACAACGTGTCGTGGCTCACACGATGGGGATCACAAGATGTGCAAAAACACGTCGAAACTACACATAGACAGCGCACGCGCGTGCATTTACCGGCTTCTACGATGTCTGCATGGGAATTACGAGAATTAACTTGGGCCTCGCCCAACCTATGCTGAAAGACTTGGATCGACTGGCCGCCAAGTTCGGGTTTGATCGTACCAACGCGATACGTTACTGCATCCGGGTCACATGCGACGCGGAGTTGACTCCAAAACCTGAAGATTCCCGGAGAACACCAGATAAATAGGCACATAAACGGAAACTCCTGTGACAGTGGTCACATACGCGCAGGGGTTTCCTGATCCATCTTTAAGCACAGAACGGGTCAATACCGTTCTGAATCCACAGACGGAAAGAAAAATCACGAGAGCTGTCTGGAGGGTTTGTCGGTGTTAGAGCACCGGCATAAAAGTTATAGGCACCCGGCCTTCTAAGCCGGGGGTTACAGGTTCGATCCCTGTCTCGCCTACCATCGAAATTAAAAGAATTGCCCCTGCTAGAAATTCTTTTCCCCTTTCATCCTCCGACCGCCTATGGCGGATTTTGTGAGTACCCACCTACTACCGAGATCTACGGCGCAGAAGCTTCTTGATAGCCTCTCGTTTGCCCTCATAGCAGGCGTGCGAATAGCGCTCGAACATCTCCTACGGACATCCCACCGGCGATCACCTTGATCGCTGCATCCGGAACGCCAGCAGCCCCATGCTGCGAGATCGGCGTGTGCCTCGGCATGAAGACGATGTCATCTTTTCGGAAATTTCAAGTCCCGCTGAAGTTTTACCTGCGCCACCGCCTCACTCGTGGACCAAATTGAAATCAACATCCAAAACGGGATTCACCGTAATGGTGAATCAATATTTTGACTAAAGTTCTTCGTAGTCACCAAAAAAATCCACGTCTCAACTAAATGAGCATAAAAATATTCGCTGCATGCAAGGAGAAAAGATGGCTCGCTGGTGCATGTTCATTGCCACACTACTGCTCGCTGCTGGAACAATTCAGGGGCAGCAAGCACCAAATAATAAGCGCAAGGTTGCAGTGCTTACTTTCAAACACGATCAGGTAGTGAATGCAATTCAATCAACATTTGGTTCATCGCAGATGGTGGGAACATATTTTTCGGATTTATTAGCAAGCCGTCTTATTGCCGATGGAAGTATTCGTGTTATCGATCGGGAAGCAAGCACTCGAGCATTAATGGAACCCACTCCGAGCGCGGAAGTGCCCAGCCCACGCATGTCGGGTGGGTTGATGAACCTTGCGGACCGGGATGAAATGCCTCCGCCGGTAATCAGTAAAGTGGGAATGATGTTGGGCGTAACGCCCTTGATCAAATATCTTGAGGCCGATTCAATCATACGCGGAGAGATCATCGCCTTTGGCCTGAACGAGGGGGAGAAACCGGCTTTGATGCAAAGCATCCGGAACAACATCAGCAAGGGATGCAAACATGCGAAAGCGGTCGTTGGCGTCAACGCGCAAATGATCGATCTAACGACCGGAGAGGTTCTGGCTACAGCGCGAGTCAAGACCCAGTCTCAGCATACCGGGTGCACTCTTTTAGTTCCGCGGGGATTTAACCAGAATGTAAAAAGCATTACGGACAGTAATTTTGCGACAACACCGCTTGGAGAAGCCTTTTCGCAGGCAGTGGCAATGGTTGCACAAACCTTCGAACGAACTTCGCCTGCCGCGCCAACGCAAAATCTTGTTCGAATTGCCGGCTTGGTCGCGGACGTAGACGAGGACTCGGTCACGGTCAATGTAGGGACAATGGCAGGCGTTCACGTGGGAGATACTCTGGTTGTGACTCGGGCAACACGAATGATTAAAGATCCCAAAACAAACTCATCCATACGCGCTGTTGAGGAGCCCATCGGGCAGATTTCCATCGTGAGCGTCAGCCCATTCTATGCGATCGGGCATTTCAGTGGGTCTGGCAAGGTAGCAGTAAGGGACAATGTGACCAATATGTTTGATAAAAAAGATTACTGAGATTTTTGGGATTTTTCGGCAGATTTCCACAAACGGCCTGAAAGCATTTTCCATCAGAGGATGCTTTCAGGCCGTTTCTGTCTTCCTAGGTGCTGTTCACACGACCCGAATTTACGCCGAAATCGAAGGGAGCTATTTTTCCCCTCTCCGCGTCAGTTGCCGCGAGCAGACGCCCAGTATGCGTCGCTCCGCTCTCCTTGATCTGGAGAAATCGGGCTCCCAGGGCCGTCGTCCGCGCAGTGTAAACGGACCCAAGTACATTTTCCCCTCACTCAACATTACGCCTCGAATCCATCTCTTCTCGACATGATAAACCTCACGCGCTAAAGAAGTTGCAACAAAATGCCGATAGGGTGGATGCGGAGAAGGAGTAATGATGAGCCTGTCCATCCAGGACTATGGAAGCTTCTCACAAACACAAAACTTGCTCTCGATAGATACATCCACATCCAAAACTTCACAAAACGCCATGCAGTCCTCCGTGAGCAGCACGACCGGATATGGGACGAATTCGAGCATGGAAGATACAGTAAGAATTTCTGCTCAAGCACAAGACCTTTTGGCAGCAGAGACACAAAGCACTGCGAGCACGAGCAGCGCCAGCGATAAAATTGGCACGCCTTCGATTATCTCGTTGACAGACGAGGCTCCTCACTATGTTAAGAGTGTGAGCCTGGCAGATGGAGAGTCTGTTCTACAACTGGGCGATACACCGGGAAACGATGATTATTTTCATAAGCAAGGCGAAAATGATTTCGGTTATACGGGAACCTGCGGACTCGTCTCTGTCGGAGATATTGCCAGCCAGTTTGGGCTGAATGTCGATGAAAATTACATCGTCCATTATGCTGTGGACAATAACCTGTGCAACGTTGTGAGCGATTCTCCCTCGCAGAGCGGTGGCACAACAATGAAGGATCAGGAACTGATATTGGACGGGATCGGCATTCCATCCCACATTGAACAGGGCGCCTCGCTCGATGGGCTTGGAAGAGATCTTGAAGAGGGGCACGGGGTCATTATTGAAGTAAATGCTGGAAAATTATGGAACAATCCAGCTTATTTGGCTTCGGGAGGCTTTAATCATGCAGTCACTGTCACCGGTGTGGCTGCTGATCCGGTAACAGGGCATGCAGTTGGAATCTGGATCGATGACAGCGGAAGCGGACAATACGACCGCTACCTTTCTTCGTCGGATCCTTCTATACAAGATTGGATGAAGATGGGCTCTCCTGCTGTGGTGACCGATGTTGAACATGCGTAAATGAATGTTTTCGACGCGTGCATCCTTTCTGCAAACAAATAGCCCTCCCCCAAAGGGGAGGGCTGTTTGTTTGCGTTTCGCTTACCAGAACGACCACAGTGTGTGCGGTGGATCAGAGCGTCACGCTGTTATTCAACTGGGTGATCTCAGGAGTTGTGCCGCCCATTTCTACCGTCACCACGGCCCCCTTCAGATTGACGCCCGCAGAAAGCACCAGTTTGACCGATGCCGTCTTCGGCGTCAGATCCACCGGGGCCTTCAGCGCAGGAACATCGGCGATGGCCAGGGTTTTGCCTGCCGCATCGCGCAGGACCAGCTTTGCAGCCGGAGCATCCACTGCTCCCACCGAATGCACCGTCACCGTAACCGAATCGGCCGCCACCTTCACATCTTCGGCATCGATACCCAGATCCGGACGCGACCAGTACGGCGTGCCCTTCTCCTTCAGCGTGAGATCGATGATCGTGGTGGTATGAGGTGCAAAGGTAACCTCGATTGCCGTGGAGCGTTCGAAGGCCACACTCTGCGTACTCTGGTTCTGCAGCGGCGCATCATCCGCAGCCGCCAGATTGCCATAGTTCATCTGGGTCGCCTGCGTCATGGTCCACATGCCCGGATCAATCTCCCAACCCGTCATCTTCGCCTTCACAGGGTTCTGATCCAGGTTGTAGGCAATGATCTTCACATGCTCCGGCGTTGCGGTTGGCACCAAGATAGCCACGCTCTGATCGTCACCCGGCTTCAGGAAACGCCAACTGACGGCGTTGCCCGGATAGCAGTAGTTGCGCGCCAGGGCAATACCGCCCAGACGGCCACGCTGCAGTTCACCGTTGTTGGCATAGATGCGATCAATCCACAGACTGCCCTTGGTGTTGATGAACTCCCGTTCGTGAGCGGTCTGAATTTGTGAGGTGTACACCTTCTCCAGATAGCTGGTGTCGCCGGTTGCATGCCAGGCAAGCTGAGCCGGAGCCTCGGTCTGCAGTTGGCTGATCACCGGCCGGTTGGCATTGGCCAGAATCGCGCCTGTCGCCTTGCCGCGCAGGCCCAGCATGTCCAGAGCATCCGCGTTGATCAGCGACAAAGCCTGGACCGGCGCATCCACAAAGGGCTTCACATACTTTGCATCGCCCGTCCAGCGGTAAGCCGCCCACAGGATGAACCACGGCTCCATATTGGTAGGCGCATCGGCGTCGGTTTTGTAATTCACCTCAACGTGCAACACCGGCTTGCCATCGGGTCCTGGCTTATAGTGCGCCAAAATTCCATCGGCCACTTCCAGCACCATCTTGCGCGTTTCAGGAGCGCCGTTGAACAGCACCAGCGAAAGCGCGGGATGGAAGATCATGTAGGAATGCTCCTTCGAGCTGCCCCACACGCCTCCGGTAGCCATCTTCTCCCCGGAGAAATAATTGGATTTCACATGCCGATGACCGGCATCGTTGATGCCCGTCAACCATTCCAGGCGCTTGGCGGTCTGCATAGCGCGTTCAATCTGCTTGGGGCTACCGAAGTTCATCACCATGGCCTCGCCCAGCACATTCACGCCGTCTTCATAGCTGTGCAGTTGATCGGTCTGGATTGTCGCCAGCCCGTTGGTGAACATGTGCTGGTTATACATCTCATCCAGCTCCTTGTTCAGCGAGGCCTTGAGCTTGTCCGGCGTGGATCCCATCATGGCCACACCCGGCCACCATTGGGTAAAGTCCGAATCGTCGGAAAGCCCGCCGCCAAATTCGCCATTCGTCAACTGGCGATTATCCACGTACCAATTCAGCAGGCGCTTCATGTAGCCCAGGTCTTCCACCTGCAGATAGGCCCACTGCGGCACACCGGCCGGAGCGCGCGGCACCGTGAAGGGCGGGCGGATCTGTTCCTTGTTCAGCTCATGCCAATAGTTGCGGCCCAGCTCATTCGCCGGATCCACGCGCAGCAGGTCGGTCATATCGGCATCGATGCGATTGAAGAAGTTCAAGCGCCGCGAACTCACCGACTCTTCCACCAGGTTGGCGTACTCATCGCGCACCATCGTCAACCGGTCGGCAATGTGCTCGGCCAGCGCATCCTTGTAGGCCTTGAAGATCAACCGAAGTTCCGCGCCCTCCAGGGCCGCGGTGTCGAAACCTGCATTTTCACTGGCGATGGTGAGATAAAGGCTCTTGCCATTGGGAAGAATGCGGTCGCGCAGATCGAGCCACAACGTGTGCGGCGCTCCTGGCTTCACGGCGAAGGTGAAGCTCAGCATATCGCGCATCGGCCACAATGGGTCCTTCACCTGCAGGTTGAGTGGAATCAATCCATCGGCGTTGGGTGCAAGATGCAGTGCCGGCAGATCGATGGCGATACCATCCAATCCGCCATCCATATTCTCCCAGCCGTAGCTATAGCCATGTCCCTCCGACATCTCGCTGCGGAAATCAGCCGGAACAATGATGTGCACAATGGGCAGGCCCTTTTGCTCACCCTTGCGCTTCACGCCGGGTCCCGCTACGGGCATGGCCATCATCATCATGCGTTCGTCGGCTGGAAACACGCCGCGAATATAATCGGCTATCGGCTTGCTCGACGGATTCTCTTCCCAATCGATGCGCGCCGTGAGCTTATAGCGCAACTGCCCGGTTCCAGAGGGTTCCATGCCCGGATGCACATAATAGGCGGAAAGCTCGCCGATGGGCTCTTCCTGCTCCACGTTGGTGAAGCGGATCTTCTGCCCTGTGATGGGCTCGCTGAAGGTGTGATAGGTAATCTCCTGGCCCTTGGGACGCTCGAAGAGCTTCTCTTCCTTGTCCTTGGCAGCCTCAAGATCGTGAGCCAGCAGCGTCATGGTGCCCCATGCACCACCGGCAATCTCCAGATGATTCCACGGCTCATCGGGCAAGGTGAAGGTCACCGTTTTGCCGGAAAGCGAGTAGCAATCCCAATCGGGCAACGTGAAGTAGTCGTGGCGGCCTGTCAGGCGCGAACGGTTGTACACGCCGGGCCACGTCGTTTCGCGAATGCCGTCATTAGCCTTCCACCACCAGCGCTTCAGATCGTAGGCATCATGAATCTCCACCTTGCGCACGGTCGTCGAGGACGCGTCCACAATATACGGCGTATCCCCTTTGCGGTTCCACCCATACTGCAAACGCCACTCTTCGCTCCAGCTTGCGGCATCCAGCTTGCGGTCATTGGAAGGAATCGCCTGAGGCGTCTCGCCCTTGGCTAAACTTGCAACGTTGCCGTCAGAAAGCGCGCGATCGTAAATACGAATCTCATCCACATCACCGGCGCGATCGTAGCTATAGGTGGACTCAACTCCGGTGGGCGCAATGATGCGCGAGTGCGGCCCAAACTGATCGAGATTCGTATTGAACAAGCCCGTCGCCGCCTGAGTGGCCTCAAGCTTGCCGTTGACATAGAAGCGGATTCCCGTGGTCTCGTCCCAACTCATGGCCAGATGCAGCCATTGATCAGGCTTGGGAATCTCTGCAAGCTTGACGCTCACGCGCGTGCGGCCCAGATTCACATCGGTCACAAACGCATCGAAGCCATGACCATTCCAATCGATGCGCAGCCATACCATATCCCAACTGGAATGGTCGGCATAGGCAACGCGGAAGACCGGGAACTCTGTCTCATCGAGAGGTGTACGCGCGCGCCAATCAAACGAAAGCGTTCCACGTTGCGCGTAGATATTGCCTGGCGCCCAATAGCTGAGCAACTGCGAATCTTCGCACTGAATATAGTTACCGTGCGGCCCGCCTGCCTGGATGGAAACATCCTTGGCATAGTTGGGGAGCGGATTGCCCCCAGCGGCGTAATCAGCAGTGAAGCCCTGCTCTCCGGAGAGATAGAACAGCAGCCCCGGCTCCTGAGCATGGGGGTTGGGCGGCATCAGTGCGGCAGCGGAAGGCGGTGCATACTGGCTGGAAACCTGCGCGAGAGCCGGTGCAATTGCCATTCCGGGCAGCAGGCAGAAAAGAAGCGCAAAGCGCGAGCGAACCATGGCGGAATACCTCAAGGTGCGTCTCTGTGACCAACACGCGGAATCCTACGTGCCTCCGCAAACTGGTCTGACCACACCGCAGCATTCTCACCGTTCCCGCACACAATTGGCAACCATCGATTGTGCTTCAAGTTCCAGATTGCGGATATTTCCGCTCGCGGGAACGCAAAAAGGCCCGCTGCGCGCGGCAGCAGGCCTTAAGTGCAATTCAACTAAAAGTTGAGAACGGTTCCCTACATCACCTCAGGACATTCAATCCCCAGCCAGCTCAGCGCCAACATCAGTTCACGCAGGGCAACGGCTGCCGTGGCCAGCAGGAAGAGCTTCCGCGCCGGATCGGCCTCGGTCAGGATGTGATGGTTATGGTAGAAATTGGCAAACTCCTGCGCCATTTGGAAAGCATGCTTGGAGATGTAAGCGGGCTCCGATGTGGCAATGGCCTGCTCCAGCACCTGCGTTCTGCGACCCGCCGCCAGCCACAGCGACCAGATATCGGCATTGGCCTCCCCCGCAAGGAATGCGCTGATGGGCGCACTGGCCTGCAACTCCGCAAACTGCGCCAACACCGCTTGAGGTGTGGTGCCGCCCTTGCGGAAGATATTCTGAATGCGCACCGCTGCGTATTGGATATACGGGCCGGTCTCGCCCTCAAAACTGAGCGCGTCGCGGAAGTCGAACGCGATAACCGAATTGCGCGTGTACTTCAGCATGAAGTAGCGCAATGCACCCACCGCAATCTGCGTGGCAATCTTTTTCCGGGTTTCCGCGTCGAGCTCTTCGTGACGCTTGGTCACTTCATCCAGCTCGGCGGCAATCAGCTTGTCGATCAGGTCGTCGGCTTTTACTCCGAAGCCCTTGCGACCGCTCACTTCGATGTACGGCTTCTTCTGGTCTTCTTCGCTGACTTCGTATCCCAGATCCAGCGCGCAGCGCGGTGTGAGCGCCACCATCTCATAGCTGAAGTGGGTATAGCGATCGGCCTGCTCGGTGTGTCCCATGCCGCGCAGAGCCTGAATCACGTTGGCCTGCGGATCGGACTGGCGCGAGTCAATCACGTTATAAATCGCATTGGCACCACCAAAGTGGGGGTGCTCGGCGGCTCCACCCTCGGTAGAAATCCAGCAGTCATGATGGGGATAGGTAAAGAACTTCTGGTAACCGAAATCCTTACCCAATAGGCCGAACTTCCACAGGTGATAGGCAATGTCCTTGCCCACGTAGGTCACGGTTCCATTCGAACGAACGATCACCTTGGCGTCTTCGTTGGGGCCGTCCGACTCGGCGGCTTTCACCTCATCGCCGGGACGCGTCATCACCCAGCAGCCCTTGTTCTTGCCGTTCTCTTCAAAATAGAGAACGCCCGTCTTCTTCAAAAGCTCAAAGGCAGAATCCCAGAACTTGAGGTGCAGAATCTCGCTTTCTCGCGGCAGAAAATCATACTCGATATCCAGCCGCAGCATGGTCTCCAGGTGGCGACGCAGCACCGCGGTCGAGATCAGCTCCGCAATCTCCGCCGTCTCGTTGCCACCCTGCTCGATCAGATGCAACGTCTCATAGCGCTTCTTCTTGCGCTCGGCGTTTTCTTCTTCGCTGCCGGTGGTGTACCACTGCGAGGTCTTGGCGTAGAGGTCCCAGCAGTAGTAGTCAAACGCCGCGGCCACATGCGTCTTGCCGCGCGCTTCACACTCCGCGATGATCGCCTTCACCTCAGCAACCGACTTGCCTTCCAGATGCAGAAAGCCCACCACCACATCGGCAACTTGCACGCCGGTGTTGTCGATGTAGTTCTGCACGTCCACCTTGTAGTTGGCGGCGCGCAACAGGCGCACAAATGTGTCGCCCAGGATGGCGTTGCGCAGATGTCCAATGTGAGCGGCCTTGTTGGGGTTGATGGAGGTATGCTCCACCAGAGCATGCCCTGCGTCACCTGCGGTGAGGCCATCCCCTGCAGCTTCTGCAAAGATGCGAACTGCCGCACCCCGGTCCAGCCGCGCATTGATGTACCCCGCGCCAGCCACCTCGAATCCGGCAAAGCCCTCGGGCGTACCCAGCGCTTCCACAATCTCGGTGGCAATCGCCTTGGGAGCCTTCCGCAAGGTACGCGCCAGTTGCAAGGCAACAGGCGTTGAAATCTCGCCAAACTTCAGATCGGGGGGAATCTCCAGCGGAATGTTCACGCCAGAGAGCCCGTACTTTTCCTTCAGTACGGAGCGGACAAGTTCACCAAGCCGGTTTTGCAGTTCCAGATACACGCTGAGGGCCTCAAAATCCTTGATTTTACAAGCTAATTTTACCACCTGCGGTGGGGCCAGCCTGGCTGCCTGCTGCGGGGCGAACCCCCTACCTTCTGGCGGTGGGGTCAATCTCACAGCCTGTGGCAGGACCAGCCATACCGCTTGCGATAGGACCGGCCTTTGCATCCGCAGTGCGACCGATGGAGCTTTGTTCTGGAAAGCCCCCACAGGCTATTCCCTGCCCTGGGCACTTACCTTGTTGGGGCAGGATACGCTGACCACTTTTGTCCGCGCCAGGGCAAGCTCCGCTTTTATTCAAAATTAAGGCTTGGTTGCCCGGCATGCGGCCAGATGCAGCACCTCCAGCTCTTGCATACATTTCGCCTGCAGCCGAGTCTTATTCCCTGTTCACCCGAACACATTAGGTGGTTGAGTCTCTGACTTCTCCCTAATTTGTGGGATTGCGAGTGGATGAATTATGAATAGACTTCCACTAATTGGCTATAGGAATAGCCCGTTAGAGTAGTGAAAAAAATATGTCTTCTATGTTTTCATGGATGGGGAAAACAGCGCCGGTTCGACGCAGAGATGTTCCAGCCGTGATTTCGACCCTGGGCATTTTTGTTTTGTGCGGATGCTTTTGTCTCAATAGCCTGGTTCATGAGCTGATGCTGCGCTCCGCGCAAAGCCGGCTCCTGGATCTATGCCAGGACAGCATCTCGCGCTCGAATAGCATCATCGACGTGGCAACCCAGGAACTCGCGGCGATGAATCGCTCCAGCCAGCATCGCTGCTCGCCGGAAAACCTTGCACAGTTACGCGAGCACATCTTTAAGCGAGGTGTGCTGCAGGATGCCGGATGGTTCGAGGGCGACCGGATACTCTGCTCCGCTCAAGTGGCACAAAGCTTCGATGGTGCTATCGATTTATACCTAGTAGCAGAACTTAGAAATCATATCGAGATTTACCGCAGTAACAACCACTTCAGCATCCAGCAAAAACCAACCATTATCGTTCGCATGGGCGATGCCTACGTGAATGTGGGCGTGCTTGCGCAGGAGTTCGCGGGGCCTTCCTGGGTGGAGTTCTCCGCTACCATCGCCGATCTGCGCGGATACTATGCCGGCATACCCAATCCGCAGGCAGCCTGGATCTTTACCTCCCCGGGGAAATACCGCAACCGGGATCGCGTCTTTGCCACAGCCTGTTCCACGCAATACAAGATCTGCCATACAGCCGCTCTTCCCATCAGCCATCTCTTCGGACACGAATACGCTCCTCCCCTGGTTGGCACCCTACTTGGAGGCGTTCTGGGAGGAATGATCGGTATCGTTGTCCTGTTGCTCTATCATCGCCGGAAAACCCTTGAAAGCCAGCTTCACCGGGCGATACGGAAAAATACTTTATATCTCGAATATCAGCCGATTGTCCGGATGGGGGACCGGCGAATCGCCGGGGCGGAAGTCCTTTGCCGATGGAAGAACGAAGACGGTGTGCAGGTGCCGCCGCAGCAGTTTATCGAGATCGCTGAACAAAAATCCTGGATCAACGCACTCACAAAACACGTTTTTTCCAGGGCATTACAGGAGTGCGGCGAGCTTTTGCGCCAAAATCCAGCTTTCAAATTGAGCATCAATCTCTCCACCTGCTGCCTGGGCACGCCGGAACTTCTTGCGGACTTGCATCGGTTGCTCACGGCACATGGTGTCAAGCCAGCTTCCATTGCCTTCGAGATTACCGAAAGCGCGGCAGCGCACGATTCCGAACTGATCGCGCAGATTCAGGAGTTGCGCGCCATCGGACACCCCATCCATTTGGACGATTTCGGCACCGGGTATTCGAGCCTTTCCTACCTGCACGAGCTGCGCATCGACGCCATCAAGATCGATCGCGCCTTCATGCGGGCAATCGGCACCCACTCGATTGACGTCGATATCCTGCCCCAGATTCTCTCCATTGCCCAGAAGCTGAATCTTGCCGTGGTGGTGGAAGGAATTGAAACGCCGGAGCAGGAAGTATATCTGGCGGGCATTGCCGACTCCCTGCTGGGGCAGGGATGGCTCTACGGACGGCCAGCCGCTTCAGAACGTTTGCACGCCATGCTGGAAAGCCTTCCGTTCTATGCTCCCGAAGAAGTTTCCGTATCCTGACCCTTGTTTCGCACTTTCCCTACCCCCTTAACCACCCTGCCTGCCTGCTTTTGCCGGATGACGTAAGATAATAGACAGCGCACGTGGAGCCGTCGGACGACGCTGGCCGCGTGCAGCGCATCCCATGACCAAGCCAAGTTCAGAACGTTTCTACCTGACCACGCCCATTTACTACGTGAATGCGCGACCCCACCTGGGCCACGCCTATTCCACCATTGTTTGCGATGCCATTGCGCGCCGCAAGCGTGCCTTGGGCATCGACACCTGGTTTCTGACCGGCACCGACGAGCACGGCCAGAAGATCGAGCGCTCCGCCGAGAAGGCCGGCCGCACCCCGCAGGAGTTCGCTGACGCCATCAGCGCCGAGTTCCGCGGCCTGTGGGACCAGTTCGACCTCAGCTACGACGACTACATCCGCACCACCAGCGAGCGCCATAAGCGCGGCGTGCAAAAGCTCTTTGTTGCCCTGCGCGATCGCGGCTACATCTACAAAGGCTCCTACACCGGCCAGTATTGTGTGAGTGATGAAGCCTATGTGGATGGTCCCGCCGGCACCATCTGCCCGGACTGCGGCCGCGTGACCGAAACCGTGAGCGAAGAAAACTACTTCTTCAAGCTCTCCGCCTTCGAGTCCAAATTGCTGAAGTTCTATGAGGACAATCCGGACTTCATGCAGCCTGAGTCCACACGCCGCGAGGTGCTTTCGTTTGTCCGCAGCGGCCTCAAGGATCTCTCTGTCAGCCGGACCAGCTTCAAATGGGGCATCCCCGTGCCCGGTGACAAGAAGCATGTGGTGTATGTGTGGCTGGATGCGCTTGCGAACTACGCCACCGCGCTCGGCTACGGCTCCGACGATCCTGCCGACAAGGCGCGCTTTGAAAAATTCTGGCCTGCGGATGTGCATCTGATCGGCAAGGAGATCAGCCGCTTTCACTGCGTCTACTGGCCTGCCTTCCTGATGGCCGCCGGATTGCCCACACCCAAAAGCGTACGCGCCAACGGCTGGCTGCTCTTTGACCAGGGCAAGATGTCCAAGTCCAAGGGCAACGTGGTCCGCGCTGAAACGGTTCAGGCGATTCTGGGTGCTGATGCTCTGCGCTACTTCCTGCTCCGCGAGATTCCCTTCGGACAGGACGGCAATTTCTCCTTCGACGCGCTCGTGCAGCGCTATAACGGAGACCTTGCCAACGGCTATGGCAACCTGGTCAGCCGCGTGGTCAACATGGTCCACAAGTACTTTGGCGGCGTGGTGCCGGCAACTGGCGCCACAACCGAAGCCGAAACCGTTCTGCGCGCCTCAGCAGAAAAAGCTCTGGCGGCCTTCGGACCTGCCTTTGAAGCCTTCGACTTTTCGGAAGCGCTGAAGGCTCTGTGGACGCTGGTGGCCGATACCGACGGCTATCTAACCGCCAACGCCCCCTGGAAGAAACCCGCCGAGCGCTCCGACGAAGCGCACACCGCGCTCCAGGCCCGCGTGCTGGCCACCGCAGCCGAAGCCATTCGCCTCATCACCGCGCTGGTCTATCCCATCCTGCCCGCTTCTGCCGCCAAGGTATGGAGCCAGCTTGGCCTGGGAGAGATTGCCGACGCCTCAAAGGCCAGCTTCCTGAGCCATCTTGCCTGGGGAGGTCTCAAGGCAGGTACGCAGTTCGCCGAGCCCGCGCCCCTGTTCCCGCGTGCGGAAAAGGACGCCGCCGCCCGCATGATCGCGCTCGAAGAAGAAAACACCAAATCCGTGATTGAAGCAGCCACCTGCGGTGGGGCAGACGGCAGCGTAGCTGCCACAACCTCCGCAGCCGTTGAAGCCGCGCCCGGAAAGAAAGTAGAAAAGAAAATGGAAGAGACCAAGCCCGTTTCCACCCCCACAGACACAGCAACCGCGGCGAAGCCTGTAGAGCCTTCTGCCCCGCAAGCACCTGCCGCGCAGCAGACAGCCCCTTCAGCAACCGAGAGCGCGGCGCAGCCGCAGTTGGCCCCACCGCAGGTGGCTCTGCCCGCGCTGCCGGAGGGCTACCCCGCCCTCTCGCCGCAGATCACCATTGACGACGTGATCAAGCTCGACTTGCGCGTGGCCCAGGTTCTGGTGGCCGAGCGCGTGCCGAAGGCCGACAAGCTGTTGCGCCTGGAAGTCGATCTGGGCTACGAAAAGCGCCAGATCCTGGCCGGCATCGCCCAGTACTACGAGCCGGAAAAGCTGATTGGCCGCAAGATCGTGATCGTGGCGAATCTGGCTCCGCGCAAGCTGCGCGGTCTGGAATCGAACGGCATGCTGCTGGCCGCCTCGCTGGAAAACTCCTCGCCCGTGCTGGCCGGCTTCCTTGAGGATGTGCCGCTCGGCGCACGTCTGAAGTAAGCACCTGCGGTGCGGCCAGCCGCTCGCTGACCGCTCGCATGGAGTTCGTTCCAATCCGCCCCACAAAAACAAACGCCCCGGTTCTCGATGAGAGCCGGGGTGTTGTTGCTTCTGAACTGAGTTTCTGTATCCCAAACTGATGGGATCAAGTGCAGCAACCTCTCAGCTTTCAACGGGGAGATACCTGCACGAACCTTGCCCTAGGCGAGCACGCTCTCTGCCTCTGCCTGTTTCTTGGGCGTCAAGAATCGCAGGGTGAGCCATTTTCTGACGGGTTCGTCATAGAGCTTCACGCATACATACGCAATCGTCACGGCAATCACCAGCAGCACGGCGCCAACAATAGCGCCACGGCCCGCAGGAACCTTATCCCGTCCCACCCATTCCGTGTAGAGGTAGATCAACGGATAGTGCGTAATGTAGAGCGGGTAGGAAATATCGCCACAGAACTTGCAGATCTTTTTCTGCAGACTTCCCTCCATACGACTGCCGGCCCCCATGGCCACGATCACCGGAAAAACCAAAATAATGACAAACGAATCGTAGATGCCGTTCCACCACAGATGCTGCACCCCTCCGACTCGCGGCATGCAGAGGAAAACAGCGATCAGCAGGCTGCAGACCAGGAAGCCGCCTCGCACATGAAGGCGCTTGCCCACGCGCATCAGCAGCATGCCGGCCAAAAACGGAAAGAGCAAGCGCGCAAACCCGACATGCAGCTCTGCCTGGGTGATGCTCCATCCGCCGATCACATCTCCGTTGGGGCTGGTTAAGCTGAGGTGGATCAGGAACACCGCCGCAAGCAGCACCACCAGCCCCAGCACCTTATTCGATAGCCGGCGAATCACTGTGGCGTAAAGGATGTTCCCAACATATTCAAAGAAGAGCGACCAGGCAGGTCCGTTGAGCGGGTGCATCTCCTGCCATCCCCGAATATCCATCGAGGGTGGCAGCGGTACCAGCGTGCAGCCCACCAGCATAACCAGCAGCATCTGCCACACAGGAGTGATGGCGATCTTCGGAAACACGGGCCCACTCTGAAGATAAAAGAGCGCGGCACCAATCACGCTGCCCATGATCACCATAGGCTGCAAGCGGACGAGCCGGCGTTTGCAGAATCCCCAATAGCCCATCTTCCCCCAGCGGTCATCATAGGCATAAGCAACCACAAATCCCGAGAGCAGGAAGAAGAAGTCCACAGCCAGATAGCCGTGATTCAATATCTGCTTGGTGTGATCCCCTCCCGAATAGGTTTCGAAGAGATGAAAGATCACAACCAGGATGGCGGCCACACCGCGCAAACCATCCAGGATCAGGTAACGACTCTTGGTTTGAAGTATTTCTGGAGCATCTGTCATGAGTACGCTCCAACATATCACGTCGCCGCATGCAGGAGCGTAGCCCGATCCCTTGCAGCGACCCAGCGCTGCAGCGTTGCCTGGTCGTCAGATCTGAAGCCCTCCCGCCCATTCCACCTCCAGCACGAAGAAAGTAAACTGGAGATGAGGTCCTTCATTGCTCATCGATTCCCACGCTCATATTGATGATCCGCGCTATACGGACGACCGTCCCCAGATGCTGCGCCGCGCCTATGAGGCGGGCGTCCGGGGCCTGCTGGCCATCGGCATTGGCGAGGAGCCGGCCGAAATGGCCGAGGCGCTCGCCCTCTGCCGCCAGTACGACGGTCAGCCCGATATGCCCCAGCTCTGGGCCAGTGCCGGCGTGTATCCGCACACCACCCCGGCCATCACCGATGCGGTCATGGCACAGTTGGACAGCCTGCTGGCCGAGCCCGAAGTGATTGCCTGCGGAGAGATTGGCCTGGATTTTTACCACGAAGGCGCGGCTCATGACGTGCAGCGAGCAGGCCTTATCCGCCAGCTCGAAGTGGCTGCGGCGCGCAAACGGCCGATTTTGATCCATTGCCGTCCGAAGGATGGCACTCAGGACGCTTGGGATGAGCTCTTCCCTCTTCTTGATCAGCACTGGGCCAAAACCGGGCTGGGCGGCATCATGCACTGCTTTGGCGGTGGCATGGAGCAGGCCCGGCGCTCCATCGACATGGGATTTTTGATCAGCTTTGCCGGCAATTCCACCTACGCAAAGGCCCAAAGCTTGCGCGATGTGGCCGCGGAGCTCCCCTTGGAGAGCCTGGTTGTGGAGACCGACGCCCCCTGGCTCGCCCCGGTTCCTGACCGTGGCAAGCGGAATGAACCGGCCTGGGTAACCCGTACAGCCGCCCTTCTAGCCCAAAGCAGAGGCATCAGCCAGGCGGAAATCGAAGAAGCAACAACGAAAAACTTTTTGCGGCTGTTTGGATTGCCGCCAATCGTGGGAAACTGAGAGAGGCGAGGTGTGTCGCACGTCCGGTCGGTGAACATCGGCCGGTAACAGCAACCCCGACCGGAGAAAAGGTTTATGGCGCAAGAAAACTCATTCGATATTGTCAGCAAGGTGGACGTTCAGGAAGTCCGTAACGCGATCGAACAGGCGGTAAAGGAAATCCGCCAGCGTTTCGACCTGAAGGACTCCAAGTCCGAGATCAAGCTGGCCGAAGGCGACAAGGAGATTCAGCTTGCCTCCGCCGGCGAATACCAGCTTGAAGCGGTCAAGGAGATTCTGGGCCAGAAGCTGGTCAAGCGCGGGGTTTCGCTCAAGAGCCTGACCTACAGCAAGCTGGAGCAGGCCACCGGCCAGAGCGTACGCCAGAAAATTACTCTGCAGCAGGGCATCCCAACCGATAAGGCTAAAGAGATCGTCAAGCTGGTGAAGGAATCGAAGAAAAAGGTGCAAGCCACCATCCAGGGCGATACCGTACGCATCTCCGGCAAGGACCGCGACGACCTGCAGTCCATCATCGCGCTGCTCAAGGGCAAGGACCTGGGTGTCGATCTGCAATTCAGCAACTATCGCACCAATTAGCTCTGCGCCGCTTCCCCGCGCCGAGGCACCACGGCCACTCTAACCAGAAAAACGAGACCAGGACAACGTTGAACACATTGGCAATAGCGACAGCGCGTGAGGTCTTCGACCTGCTCCGGGACGACCTGGTGCTGGTTGAACAGGAACTGGGCCGCGACGCCGCTTCAAGCGTCAGCACGATCACGGAGATCGCCGAGTACCTGCGCGGTGGTGGCGGCAAGCGCATCCGTCCGTCGCTGTTGCTGCTGGCCTCGCACGCGCTGGGCTTCAGTGGCCCTAGCGCCATCCGGCTGGGTTCCGTGGTGGAGATGGTGCACACCGCAACGCTGGTGCACGACGACATTATCGATGGCGCCGACACCCGCCGCGGCCGCCCTTCGGCCAACACCACCTGGGGCAACGAGAAGTGCGTACTGGCAGGCGACTGGCTCTACATGCAGGCTTTCCGCGTGGCTCTAGAAGAAAAGAATCTGCGCGTTCTCGACCTGCTGATTACTTTGACGCAGCAGATGGTGGAAGGCGAGTTGCTGCAGATTCAGAAGCTCGGCAAAGCCGTCAGCGAAGCCGAGTACTACGACCTGATTTACCGCAAGACCGCTTGTCTGTTTGCCACCTCTATGCGTCTAGGCGCAGTGCTGGCTTCAGCCAGTCCCGAGCATGAAGAGGCGCTTGCCACCTATGGCCGAACCGTTGGCCTCGCCTTCCAGGTGGTGGACGATGTGCTCGACCTGACCGCCACTGAAGAGGTATTGGGCAAGCCGGTCGCCAGTGATCTGCGCGAAGGCAAAGCAACCCTTGCCGTCATCCACTCTATGGACCACGGCACGGCGCGCGACCGTCAGGCCATCCACCGGGTGTTGGACGACCGCAGCTTCGAGCGCGTCACCCACGAGGAGCTGAAGGAAATCTTGAAGCGCAATGGCTCCATCGAGTACGCCATGAATATCGCCGACCGCTATGCCGAACAGGCCCGCGAGGCACTCGATGCGCTGCCGGAATCCGACTACAAGCGCGCCCTTAGTTGGATGCCGCAGTTTGTGGTGGCCCGCGACAAGTAAGCCGTGCGTTGCAAAAACTCAAAAGCCCCGTCAGCATGCCGACGGGGCTTTTGCATTGCACCTTGCATGGCCTTCCAACTACTCGGCCATCATGCCCTTCAACGCCAGCACATAGGGCTCAGGCAGCGTTGCTTTGTTCATCTGCGCATCGCACACCACATGAACCGTCTCGCCCTCGGCCAGCAGTTCGCGTTCCGATTCCTCGCTGATGCGAAAGATCTCATACGCAAACTTGATCACCGAACCGCGCAGCAGCACAGGGCGCGTCTCCACCTGGACCCGGTCGTCATAGCGAGCCGGCGCGCGATATCGGCAACGTGCTTCGGCCACGGGCAAAATGCAGCCGTGTTCCTTTTCCAGCCGGTCGTAGCTGAGGCCTGCGCTGAGCCCGGCCGCACGCAACAGATCAGTACGGCCAATCTCAAACCACACCAGATAATTCGCGTAATAGACCACGTTCATCTGGTCGGTTTCGGCATAACGGACGCGCAGTTCGGAGGTAACGGGCATAGTAGGTGCTAGGTTCGAGGTTCTAGTTGCTAGGGGCTAGGGACGAATTGCAAGGGACTAGGGGCTAGGGGCTAGGACTGAAACTTAGCACTTAGCACCTAGAACCTAGCACTTTTTTTACTGCCTCATCTTCGCAATAAACGGCAGATTCGATACGTCGTTGAAAATGACGAAGGCGAAGAAGACGATGATCAGCACGAAGGCACCCTGATAGATGTACTCCTTCACGCGCATGCTGATGTCGCGGCGAATGAGGCTCTCAATGAGCAAGAACAGGATCATGCCGCCATCGAGAATGGGGAACGGCAACAGGTTGAGAATGCCCAGATTCAGGCTGATTTCCGCCGCCAATCCGAACTTCGAGCCCCAATCCTGCGTCTGCGCAGCCTCACCGGCAGCAACCGCAATGCCTACCGGGCCGGAAAGCTGCTTCACCGAAGCCTGATGCGAAATCAGCTTGCCCAGAATCTGCCCGATCCCCTTGGTCTCCATCACGCACATATCCATGGCGTGGCTATAAGCCTTGCCGGGCCCGAGAGGCGCGCGGCGCAACGCTGGCGCAACCTTGGGAGCCGCCGCACGCACACCGATCAACCATGAATTGCCCTGTTGGCGCGGATGAACCACCACCGTACGCTGGGCACCCTGCTCCGTACGCACGGTCAGCGTCACCGGCTTGCCCTTGCCGTAGCTCAGGTAGGAGATCATCGGCAGGAGGGGATGGAAGGCATATCCATCCACAGCCAAAATCTGATCGCCCGCATGCAAACCGGCCTCGGCCGCAGCCGATCCGCTGGTGACCTCGCTCAGAGTGAACGGCTCCTGGAAGATGCGCGGAAAGCCCAGGGTATTCGACTGCAACTCCTCGCTGGCCGAGGGAAGAGAGAGCGGAAAGGAAACGCTTTGGCCGCCACGCACCACAGTGACCGGGACCGTAGTGCCAGGATGCTCCTCAATGGCCATCTGGACCGCGCCCAGGTCGGGATTGGTCAACGCGCCAAAGCTCGCAATCGTGTCGCCAGGCTTGAATCCTGCATTGTCGGCCACGGAACCGGGCTGTACCCATTCCAGAACCGGCTGTACCGAGGGCACTTCGTTAATGAACGCGAAGTAGACGAACATCAGCACGAAAGCCAGAATGAAGTTGGCCGCCGGACCGGCCACGCCGATCAACATGCGCTGCCAGCGCGGATGCGAGGTAAAGGCGTCAGGGTCGTGCGTCACGTCCCCTTCTGCCGGATTCTCGCCCGTCATCTTCACATAGCCGCCCAAAGGCAGCAGGCAGACTTTGTAGTCGGTCTCGCCGTACTTGAAGCCGAACAGCCGGGGTCCAAAGCCGAACGAAAAAGCTTCCACGCGCACGCGGCAGAGCTTGGCTACGGCAAAATGTCCAAACTCGTGCACGATGACCATCAGGCCAATCAGGACAATGAAAGCAACGACGGTTACCACAAAATCATGCATAGATGTAGAGTGTGTTCCTCAAGACCGGAGGCCGCAAACTGCGCGGCGGTGAGGGCTGCGGTTACGCCACCAGTGCCCGGGCGCGTTCGCGCGCTTCGTGGTCGGCAGCAAGCACTTCGGCAATCGTGGCCGGATGCGACTCCGGCGTGCGAGCCAGCACCTTCTCAATTGTATCTGGGATGCCCATAAACGGGATGCGGCGGTTGAGGAAGGCGTCCACCGCCACCTCATCGGCTGCGTTCAGTGCAATGCAATGCGCTCCACCCTTCTCCGCAGCCTCATAACTAAGCCGCAAGCAGGGGAAGCGTTCAAAATCGGGTTGCTCAAAGTCCAGGTGCTTGAGTGCAGCCAGATCGAAGGTCAGGTTGGAAGCCGGACGCTCTGGATAAGCCAGCGCATAAAGGATCGGCAAACGCATGTCAGTCACCGAGATCTGAGCCAGGATAGACCCGTCCACATACTCCACCAGCGAGTGAACTGTAGATTGCGGATGCACCGTAACCCGTACCTGCGAGGCCGGAACATTGAACAGGCGGCAGGCCTCGATCACTTCCAGACCCTTGTTCAGCATGGTGGCTGAATCAATCGTGATGCGGCGACCCATTACCCAGGTAGGATGCTTGAGCGCCTGCTCCGGCGTAATCGAGGCGAACTCCGCCAGCGGCTTCTGGCGAAAGGGACCACCAGAGGCCGTCAGCCAAACGTACTTGACTTCCTTGTGCTCGCCCACGCGCATGCACTGGTGGACAGCATTATGCTCGCTGTCGATGGGCAGAATGGGCACGTTGTGCTCGCGGGCAGCCACGGTAAGAATCTCACCAGCAGCTACCATGCATTCCTTATTGGCCAAGCCGATGGGGCGGCCCGCCAGGATGGCGGCATGAGTAGCCTCAAGACCGGCAACACCCACAATCGCCGAAACCACGAAATCCGCCGCCGGATGCGTGGAGCAGGCCACTGTGCCCGCAGTTCCATGCACCACCTCGATGCCCTTGATGCCAGCCCCAGCCAGCTTCTTCTCCAATTCGCCCGCCAACTCAGCGGTAGCCAGCGAAATCATGCGCGGACGCCAGCGGCTAGCTTGCGCAAATGCCTCCTCCAGATTGCGCCCGGCGGCAAGCGTTGCCACCTGATAGCGTTCCGGGAACTGTTCAACAATGGAGAGTGTGCTTTGGCCGATCGAACCTGTGGAACCGAGAATGGCGAGATGTTTCAACGGAGAATTCCCTTTCTCTAGTCTTCAATTTCTATTATCGCCGCCCGAAGCAGGCATGGTCTCACGGCTCTCCTGTTGAATACGCGGCTTGGGCTGCAATAGTTCCCTCGCGGCCCGGGTACAGCCCTCTTTCTTGGGCCGCAAAAACACAACGGACATGGCCAAAGCCATGCCCGTCAGGAGGTTTCTTCTGCGGTTCGCTGCAACTCCGCCTAAAGCAATTGATGCAGCACCTGGCTGTACCAGACGGCCGGAGCCGCCAGCAACAAGGCGTCAATGCGGTCCAGCACGCCGCCATGCCCCGGAAGCAGCGTTCCAGAATCCTTGACGCCAACCGAGCGCTTCAGCGCCGACTCGGCCAGATCGCCAATCTGCGCGGCCACGTTGATGATGACCGCCACTACCAGCCAGTACCAGATGTCGTCGGGATAGGTAAGCACCGCAATGTCGTGCGCCTGCAGCGTCGCAGCCAAACTGAAGAGGATGCCCGCCGCAGCCATGCTGCCCACTACCGAACCGGCAGCACCTTCCCAGCTCTTATTAGGGCTGAGCGAGGGCGCCATCTTGTGCTTCCCAAACGCCTTACCCACGTACATCGCCACCGAGTCCCCGGCCCAAACCGCGCACAATAGCAGCGTAACCAGCGACGGTCCGTTCGCCTGGCCCTCCAGAATGGGCAGCGAGACCAGCGAAAAACCGCAATACACCAGAGCAAAAACGCCGCTCATGGCATCCACCATCACCTGCTCCACCGGATGGAAGAAGGTGCAGTAGACGAACAACAGCGCGCACAGCGCGCCCAATGCAGCCGCCGTATGCTGAACCCAGAAGTAGTTGCCCACGAACAGCAGCAGAATGGCCACCAGCACAGCAATCCGTGGCGGTCTGCCTCCCCCCAGGTTGGTCAGGCTCATGAACTCCCAACTCGCCAGCATGGCAACCACCGCCACACCGAGGGAAAACAGCCACTGCGCCTTTGGTCCCAGAAAGACCATGGCCAGCACAAGAGGGATCAACACTAAAGCTGTCAGTACACGTTTCATGTCCAGTGTGAGAATACACTGCCCAGGGGCCGGCCGCATTGCGGGGGAACCGAGAGTTTCACGGTCCCGGGCCAGCTTGGTTGTCGATAGAATTGCGCTTTGCTGGGAATCGCCGCCACGCGAGCCCAAGTCGCAGGCGGCAAACATCGGTACGAAACGCTAGCCGGCTACAATCCGTGCCCGCTCCGTTTCTTCGTCCACCGTGCCGGAATCCTCGCCCAGGCCGCCGTAACGGCGCTCGCGGCGCTGATAGTTGGCAATCGCCTCCAGCAGATGAATCCCGCGGAAGTCCGGCCAGAAGCGGTCGGTAACAAAGATCTCCGTGTAGGCAATCTGCCAGAGCAGAAAATTCGAAATGCGCATCTCGCCCGAGGTGCGGATCAGGAGATCCGGGTCCGGCATATGCGCGGTATACAGATGGCGATGAATGTCTTCCTCGGTCAGGCGCTCGGGGGCAATCCCTTTTTGCGCCATTTCAACGCCCAGGCGGCGGAAGGCGTCCACCATCTCCGAACGTGCGCCATAGTTCAAGGCCAGGGTCAACGTAGTCCCCGTGTTGCGGGACGTGGTTTCCTCTGCCCAGTGCATCTTGTCCTGCACCTCGGGCGGCAGCTCGTGGGTCCGGCCAATATAGCGCATGCGCACGTTGTTATCCATCATGCGCTGCACATTCGACTCCAGATAGGACTTGAGCAGCCGCATCAGGAAGTTGACTTCAGCCCGCGGACGACGAAGATTGTTTTCCAGGGAAAAGGCGTACAGCGTAAGCCAAGGCAGACCGATACGCGAAGCCGCTTCCGTCACCAGTTGCACACTGCGCGCGCCTTGCTGATGGCCCAGAAAGCGCTTGAGGGAACGGGTACCGGCCCAACGCCCATTGCCATCCATGATGATGGCCACATGCTGGGGCATTGCATTTGGTTTCAGCCGGTTATAAACTGCGCGCTCCTCGTCGCTCAGCTCATCGATCCGCAGCTTGGAAGAAGGGTGCAAAGGTCCGCCTCAAAAAGGAATATGCGGCCGCCGCAGCCCTGTCGAGCCACTACACGCCGCAACGCCATCAACCCGCCAACTTCCGCGAGCCTGCCACCTGCTCCTCGCTTGCCGGGTGCAGCCGGCGGCTGCACCCGCAAAAGCAGGCACCATCTCAGAAGCTAGCACAAGCGCCTAGGTGCTGCAATCGTCCGTCTCACTGCGCACCAAGGCACGCGCCCACTCCGGAGCGGCGGCACCGGCAAACCGGCCGGCGCTACGCCGTACGGCGGCGTCCGCTGGAAGCGTCGCGTACTTCGCCCAGCAAAATGGTCCGCTGCAACTGGTCCAGTTGCGGCAACAGCTCCGCCAGTTCGGCCAGGAATGGATCGGCAAAGATCGAGGCCACTTCCGCATCGCGACGGCTGCGGGAATCGCGCACCAGTTGGCTCACGTCCACAGCCAAAGCCTGCGCCAGCCGTTCCAGCGAGCCCAGCGTGGGAATCGCCTTGCCGTTCTCAATCTTGGAGATGTAGGTACGGGGCACCTGCATCCGGCTGGCCAGTTGACGCTGGCTCAGATGGCGCGCACGCCGAATATCGCGCACCTGGGCCGCCACCTGCAAACCGGCTTCTGCTGAAGGCGCAACCGGCTGGCTGGTCACCAACTGGGGAGCAAACTGGATGGGTTCTTCAATGTCCAGGGGCTTGTGGCAGCGGCGGCACAGCGAATTGCTGGTCCGGTACTGCATCAGGCGGCAGTGCTCGCAACGCACGACTTCGCGGGAATCCACACACATGACAGGGGTGGTCGCCATAGGCTAGTTACGGAGCGCCAGAGCAAGGCCTCCGTGGTGCTTTTTTTGCACCGCGAATAATGCTACTTTCGCGGGAGTGAACCATAATTGTCAAGTAGAAACTTTGGCTCAGGCCTAAGATTCACCTAGGATTTCCGGCGAAACCCGAATTGGCACGAACCAAACTCAGCAACTGGAGGCCCCATGAATCCCACTCAAAACAGCTTTGGACGCCAGCAGGCCTGGGAGTTGCTCTGCTCGTGGACTGCATCTGAAAGCCTGCGCAAGCATGCCCTGGCCGTCGAGGCTTGCCTGGTCGCCCTGGGAGAAACGGAAGCCGACCGGCTGCGGCTCGCTCCGGA
>Ga0207738_100043_pt1 | contig 30162 bp, 22 predicted proteins | sample LuqExpMetagenom9_FD_187767 | JGI IMG/M metagenome (GOLD analysis project Ga0207738, IMG submission 187767) | Tropical forest soil microbial communities from Luquillo Experimental Forest, Puerto Rico - Sample 9 (SPAdes) | ecosystem: Environmental > Terrestrial > Soil > Tropical forest ... | reverse complement strand
GCCCGTGCCCGCGCGCTCCAGCAGCCCGCCGTGAACCAGCGTGCGCAGCAGCCGGAAGGTGGTTGTCTTCGGCAGTCCTGTGCGGTCCATTACGTCGGCCAGCGAAAGATCTTCGCCCAAGTGCCGGAAGGATTTCAGAACTTCGCAGGCGCGCAGCACCGTCAGCGACTCGTTGCGGTCGCCGTTGCGTCCGCCTTCGCCACGCGTCTCCAGTTCATCCGGAGCCTCTTCTTCGATGGCGTCCAGCATCTCGATCGGATCGATGGAATCAAAGCTTTCGCTCATTGTTTTTCCTGTCCTGAACTGTTGCGGCTGGTGGCGTGTGCCGGCAGCGCACGCGTCACGATGCGATAGCTTCCGGAGCCCACCACGATCTCCGCGCCGGCCTCCGTTGCTTTGGTCTTTTGCACGCCGGAAGCCTGTTGTGGCCGTACGCCATTCACGGTGGTGGTTTTCAGATTGGCATTGGCAAGTCGCAGGGTGGCGGTCGCATTCACAGGCACCGTCATGGTGTAGACCACGGTTCCCGCGATGCGCTGCCAGCGGCTCTCCACACGGCCCCAAGTGGAGTCGTACTGTGCTTCGGCCCAGTCGATGCCCGTTAGTACACGGGGAGCAAGCACCAGCCGCTCTTCATCGCTAGCCGCATGGTCGATCTGAATTCCGCACAGTCCGCGATAGAACCATTCCTCCGCGTCGCCCAGCATGAAGTGGTTCTGCGAGTGCTCGGGATTCGCATCCCACGCCTCGGTCAGCGCTGTTGCGCCCTGTTGCAACTGATAGCCGTAACTGGGTGTATCGGTGCGTTCCAGCATGGCCAACAGCACATCGGAGCGGCCGTTCGTCAGCAGCGCATCCATCACGTAGTGATAGCCGATGTCGCCCGCCGTCACATGATCGCCGTGGGCGTGAATGTCTTCGATCAGCGCTTGCAGAACATGCTCATGCTCACCTTCCGGCTCCATGCCCAGAGCCAGCGCCATGGCCTGCGCGGTCTGGCTGCCCTGATCGTAGCGGTGGCGCGTGGAGTTGTAGAAGGCGCGATTGAAGGCTGCGCGTACCTGCCGTGCAAGCTCCGCATAGTGGCGGCTTGCCGCAGCGTCGCCGGCCAGTTGCAGCACGCGCGCCAGCACCGTCAGGTCCTGGTAGTAGATGGCGGTTGCGGTGATGCCTGGAGACGTTAGCTTGGAGATGCCCGGTTGACCCGGACCGATGTCGTACCAGTCTCCCAGCCCATAGCGCAGGATGCCGCCTTCCGCGCGCGACCCCAGATAGTCCACGTAGCGTTGCATCACCGCGCGTTGCGCCAGCAATTGGGTCTTGTCGCCGGTGCGCTGATACAGATACCACGGGGCCAGCACCGCCGCCGAACCCCATTCGGGCGAGTCGTTAAATGGTCCCCACTTCTCGTCGAAGACCACATACTGCGGCGCAATCTCCGGAATCATTCCGCTGGGTTTCTGCGCATCTGCCAGATTTTGATCAAGCGCCCGGTAGATGCCGCGAAAATCGAAGTTGTACAGTACGGAAGATGCCAGCAGATGCGTTTGCTCCAGCCAACCCAGCTTTTCGCGATGCGGGCAGTCGGTGAGCACGCTCTCCGCATTGCTTTCCACTGAGCGCAGAATCAGCGCATGAATGCGGTTGAGCAGTTCGCTCGATGAGTTGAACCGGCCTACCACTGGAGAGGACGAATACACCGCCTCGCCTTCCAACCGCTTCACCTGCGCGCCTCCCGCCGTCTCCACTTGCACATAACGGAAGCCCCAATAACTGAAGCGGGGATGCCATTCCTCCACGCCCTTGCCGCGCAGTGTGTAGCTGTACCATTGCGGAGTGCCCGTGCTCTTTTGCGATACGGTGCCGTCGGCATGCAGCAACTCACCGCTGATCAATTTGACCGTGCTGCCCGCGGGACCGCTCACCGCCAGCGCCGGCCAACCGGCAAAGTTCTGCCCCAGGTCGTAAACCTCTACGCCTGCCTTCAGAAGGGTGCGCCGCAGCACGGGGTAATGGCGCATGACGCGGATGGCCTCGGCCGCCTCCGGACGCAACATACCGCCCGGTCCCGCTACCTGCTGGGCATTGTTCCAGGCTTGATCGGCAAAATCAGCGCGGTCCCAGCCGTCCATCTCACGCCGCGCATCGTAATCTTCTCCGCCATAGGGCGACGAAAAGACGATGGGCCCTTCGGATGTCTTCCAGGAGCTGTCGCTCAGCACATCCATGGACTGCCCGTTGGCCAGCTCAATGTGCAGTTGCGCGGTCAGCTCTGGCGGACCGTAATCGCTTTCAAGCTTTGTATATCTTCCCTTGGTATGCTGTGCGCGGAAGAGTCCGTTGCCGAGCAATACCCCTACAACATTCGAACCGGCGTGCAGCAGCTTGGTTACGTCCAGGCTGTTGTAGAAGACCGTCTTGCGATAGTCGCTCCAGCCGGGCGTTAATTCTTGCGTGCCTGCTTTGGCCCCATTGATGTGTGCTTCGTATTGCCCGAGACCGCTGATGTGCAGCACCGCGCTGCGGACCGGCGCCGTCACCGTGAATTGCTTGCGGAACAGAGGCATGGGCCGTTGCGCGGCCTCTTCGCTGCTGCTGTGAGCTGCAATCCATTGCGCCTGCCAACGCGGAGCCGCAACAAAGTGCGCCGGCTCGCTCCATGGGCTGGGATGCCCCTCTTGATCCCATACCCGGACCCGCCACCAGTAGCCATGCCCCGCTTCGAGCGCGCTTCCCGCATAAACAGTCAGGGGCGGAGCATCCACTGCTGCCTCTGTTTGTCCTGTATCCCACACCAGCTTGCGCTCCGCCGCCAGATCGCTCCACGTGCCCGCTACTTCTACCTGATAGGCACTCTGCCGCACCCCATGCAGCCCCGCACGGGCGGGCGCCAGCTTCCAGGCCAAGCGGGGATGAGCTTCGGCCACCGCCAGCGGTTCCACGGCATCTTCGCAAAGCAACCCGGCGGGTTGAGCCAATTGCGAGCTGGCCACCGTTTCAGATCCGGCCTGCACGGCGGGCATCCACCCCGCCAGCAACAGGAGGACAGGAGCAAACTTCCAGCGGACCGCAATCGATCGAGGCACGTTCATCGTGCCTCGGTCATATATCAACCTGCTGGGAGCTGACAACGCAGTTGGCGCGGAACTGGCTGCAGGGCAGGGAAATCGCGGGTTCAGGAGATTGTTGGGGGTAAAAGATTCCGGTAAGCGGAACTGTTCCCTAGCAAATGCGGAATCGTTGGCGGTCCGCCGCGCTGTTTCTTTGTTGCATCCGCGAGGAACCACACCGCCTTTGGCGGCACGGAATCTGTTAGATGGAGGATTTTAGGCTGGAGTGGTTCTCCGCCTGCGGGCAGGAATGCGCAGCGCAGGCGGAACATAGGTTGTTCCGGTAGGCGGATTGAATTTTGGCCAGAAATCTATGCTGTCCGGCACTTGCCCGGCTCACAACGCAGGCCCGGAAGTTCCTGGTAGAGGAACTCAATTGTTCCGAAGCGGAACCTGTCTGAAGCCTTACCCGGAACAGAGGAAGGACCAGCTTCGTCCGGTCAGCTTGCTGTTCTGGCCGGGAAAGGCTTGCGTGCGGACGCTAAGAGGCCAGCATGGTGAGTTGTTCCGGTACGACGGTGGCCGCTCCCGCCTGGTTCCAGGCTTGGCGGATGGCATCTTTTCCATTGGCGGCATCGAAGACGCTGATGACCAGGGCTCCGCAGCAGGGGCAGAATTCGCCCACGCGTGGCTCCACGGCAGAGCCGAGGCAGATGCCGCAATAAGTGAGTCCGGTCGCGAAAGAGATCCAGCCCAGGCGGGTCTGATGCCCATCCTGGCTAGAAAAAATGGAATTCAAAGTCGATTCAGTCATGGGTGTCGCTGTCATCTCCGGGGAAGTGGAGGTCCAGGGCTTGCTTTCTGGTTGCAGGCTTTCATCGAGCGCTTGAACAGGCTCTTCTGCAACACCGATCTGGGAGGTCAAAAACATACTTACCTACTACGGGGAAGGTGAAGTTTTGCGTCCGGCGAGCAGGCCGCTTCACACATCCCTCGAAGAGAGTATCCGCTTCAGCTCGAGTGGACAAGCGTTGGATCGGCAAACTTCAATGAATCTTCTGTTACCTGTCTGGATTCCGGTCAGCTTGCCTCAGACCCGTCCAATCGAGCACACTAACGTGCACACCAAATGGACGCGCGCGCAGCCAAAGTGGTTGCTTGCGGATTGGAAAAATCCGATGAATGGTGTCTCGCCTCAGGTACGCAAAGCCGCATATTTGGCAGCCGGGGCGCAGCTATTGTGTGGCGGCTCAGCTCTTTAGTCTGCTCAGATGGAGAATCGCCTGCTCCAACGTTTCCGGACGCTTGCAGAAGGCGAATCGCACCTGCCGCGCACCCCGCGCCGGATCGGAATAGAAGCTGGAGCCGGGTACCGCTGCTACACCGATCTTTTCCACCAGATGCCGCGCAAAGCTGCGATCATCCGCGAAGCCGAAGCTGTGGATGTCGGTCATGATGTAGTAAGCTCCCTCCGGACGCCATGCCGTAAAGCCTGCCGTACGTAAGGCTTCCAGTAACACGTCCCGGCGTTCGGCGTAACGCGCCGCCAATTGCCGGTAATACTCCGCTGGCAGTGCCGCTGCCACCGCTCCCGCAGCCTGCAGCGGAGCCGCCGCGCCCACGGTCAGGAAGTCATGCACCTTGCGGATCGCGGCCGTCATCTCCGGCGGAGCAATTGCCCAGCCCACACGCCAGCCCGTTACGCTGTAACTCTTGGATAGGCTGTTGATCGCCACCGTCCGCTCCCGCATGCCCTCAATCGTTACCGGGGAAATGTGCTGCTTGCCGTCGTAGAGAATGTGTTCGTAGATTTCGTCGGTGATGGCTAGAACGTCGAACTCCACACAGAGATCGCGGATCAGCTCCAGCTCCTTGCGCGTCAATACCTTGCCCGTCGGGTTGTGGGGCGTGTTCAGGATGATGGCGCGCGTTTTGCGATTGAAGGCTGCACGTAATTCGTCGGGGTCGAAGCTCCATGAGCCATCCTCGGTCGTCGGCGGATGTAGGGTGACATAGCGCGGCGTCGCGCCGGACAGAATCGCATCCGGCCCGTAGTTCTCGTAGAACGGCTCAAAGACGATCACTTCTTCGCCTGGGTCCACCAGCGCCAGCAGGGTGGCAATCATGGCTTCGGTCGAGCCGCAGCAAACCGTGACCTCCCGCTCCGGATCGATCTCGAAGCCCTGCCAGGCCGCCCACTTGGCCGCCAGCGCGCGGCGGAAGTTCTGCGCGCCCCAGGTGATGGCGTACTGGTTGATGTCCTCGCCCACCGCCTGTTGCGCCGCCGCTTTCAGCTCCGCCGGGGCAGGGAAGTCCGGGAAGCCCTGGGCCAGATTCACCGCGCCATAGGCAAGCGCCTGGCGGGTCATGTCACGGATCACGGATTCAGTAAAACGAGCGGCTTTCTCGCTGATGCGCACAGGGCGAACCTCGTCGGATGGGATGGCTTCTCCTTCATCTTCCCATGGGCGTGTCTCAAAGTGGGGTACGGAGGCTCATTTTCGGGAAGCATGGAGAGGTAGAGGGAGGGGCAAGAAACTGCAAGTTAATCCAGATATTTCTTATCGATAGAGAAATTTTACAAAAAGGACACGATTCATATCCTGGTATTCTGCCGGTTTTGTGATAACAGTCACAGTTCGGCGGCGAAACCTGCCCTAGACTCGGTATTGTTGAATCGATAAAACGATATCGGTAGAAAGTTGGCGATATGGAGCCCTCCCCCCTCGACCAGCTACCTGCCCCCAACCCCGAGACCGCGGGCCTTCACCCACGAGGAGACGAGGAAGACCATGACGAATCTTGAAGCCATCCTGGCACTTAACGACGAACAGAAGAACCGGGTAGCCACCGCCGAAGAGCTCGATGCTCTGGTGGCCCGTGTCAAAGCCGCCCAGCAGAAGTTTGCCACCTTCTCGCAGGCGCAGGTCGACAAGATCTTCCGTGCCGCCGCTCTGGCTGCCGCCGATGCCCGTATTCCGCTGGCCCAGTTGGCCGTGCGCGAAACCGGCATGGGCGTAGTCGAGGACAAGGTCATCAAGAACCACTTTGCCTCCGAGTACATCTACAACAAATACAAGGAAGAGAAGACCTGCGGCATTATCGCTGAGGATGAAGAGGCCGGCACCATCACCATCGCCGAGCCCATGGGCATTGTCTGCGCCATCATCCCCACCACCAACCCCACTTCCACTGCCATCTTCAAGGTGCTCTGCTGCCTGAAGACCCGCAACGGCTGCATCATCAGCCCGCACCCGCGCGCCAAGAAGTGCACTGCCGCTGCTGCCCGCCTGGTGCTCGAAGCTGCTGTGGCCGCCGGTGCGCCGGAAGAGATTGTTGGCTGGATCTCCGAGCCCTCCATTGAGCTCTCCAACCAGCTCATGCGCCATCAGGAAGTAAAGCTGATTCTTGCCACCGGTGGTCCGGGCATGGTGCGTGCAGCGTACTCTTCCGGCACGCCCGCCATCGGCGTCGGCGCCGGCAACGTTCCGGTTGTGATCGACGAAACCGCCGACATCAAGCGCGCTGTGGCTTCCATCCTGATGTCCAAGACCTTCGACAACGGTGTGATCTGCGCCTCTGAGCAGGCTGTGGTGGCCGTCGATGCCGTTTATGACGCGGTACGCGAGCGCTTCGCCAGCCACGGTGGTTATCTGCTGCAGGGCAAGGAGCTGGATGCTGTTCGCCAGATCATCCTGGTCAATGGCGCAGTCAACGGCAAGATCGTTGGTCAGGCGGCTCCCAAGATCGCCGAGTTGGCCGGCATCTCTGTCCCCGCTGACACCAAGGTGCTCATCGGTGAAGTCACTGACGCCATCGACAGCGAGCCTTTCGCGCACGAAAAGCTCTCCACCATCCTGGCTCTTTATCGCGCCAAGGACTTCAAGGCCGCCGTGGATACGGCCGCGGCTCTGGTGGCTCTGGGTGGCATCGGCCACACCTCTGCCCTCTACACCAACCAGGACAGCCAGAAGGAGCGCGTTACTTACTTCGGCGACAAGATGAAGACCGCTCGCGTGCTGGTGAACACGCCCAGCTCGCACGGTGGTATCGGCGATCTGTACAACTTCAACGTCACGCCCAGCCTGACGCTCGGTTGCGGAAGCTGGGGCGGCAACTCCATCTCGGAGAACGTTGGACCCAAGCACTTGTTGAACAAGAAGGTGGTTGCAATGCGCGCTGAGAATATGCTCTGGCATCGTCTGCCTGCCCGTCTCTACTTCCGTCGCGGCTGCATTCCTGAGGCGCTCAAGGACATCGTCGGCAAGAAGCGTGCCCTGATCGTCACCGACGGCTTCCTCTTCCGCAGCGGCATGGCCGATGATCTGATTGCCCAGTTGAAGAAGATCGGCATGGAAGTTGAGACCTTCTACCAGGTCCAGGCTGACCCGAACCTCACCACCGTGCGCAAGTGCGTGGAAGTGATGAACGCCTTCCAGCCCGATGTGATCGTAGCCCTCGGCGGCGGCAGCCCCATGGACGCGGCCAAGATCGCCTGGGTCATGTACGAGCACCCCGAAGTTGACTTCGAAGACTTGGCTCTGCGCTTCATGGATATCCGCAAGCGCATCTACAAGTTCCCGAAGATGGGCATCAAGGCGAAACTGATTGCCATTCCCACCACCAGCGGAACCGGTTCTGAGGTCACGCCCTTTGCTGTCGTCACCGATGACGCTACGGGCAAGAAGTACCCCATTGCCGACTATGAGCTCACGCCCAACATGGCCATCGTTGATCCGAACCTGGTCATGAACCTGCCCAAGAGCTTGACCGCTGCTGGTGGTATCGACGCCGTCACCCACGCACTCGAAGCCTATGTCTCCATCATGGCCAACGAGTTCAGCGATGGACAGGCTCTGCAGGCTCTCAAGCTGCTCCAGTTGTACCTGCCCTCCAGCTATAAGAACGGCGCTGCCGATCCCAAGGCTCGCGAGAAGGTACACTACGCGGCAACACTGGCCGGCGTGGCCTTCGCCAACGCCTTCCTGGGCGCCTGCCACTCCATGGCGCACAAGCTGGGCGCGGCCTTCCACCTGCCGCACGGCATTGCCAACGCGTTGCTGATCTCGAACGTGATCCGCTACAACGCCAACGACAACCCGACCAAGCAGGCTGCCTTCTCCCAGTACGACCGCCCCAAGGCCAAGTGCCGTTACGCGGAAGTGGCCGATTACCTTGGCCTGGGTGGCAAGACCAATGACGAGAAGGTCGAAAACCTGATCGCTTGGGTTGATGGCCTCAAGAAGGAGCTCGAGATTCCTGCCTCCATCAAGGAAGCAGGCGTGGACGAGGCCCAGTTCCAGGCCAAGCTCGACGCTCTCGCCGTGGACGCCTTCGATGATCAGTGCACCGGCGCCAACCCGCGCTACCCGCTGATTGCCGAGTTCCGCGCCGTGCTGGAAGACAGCTACTACGGCCGCCCGTTTGTCGAACTGGTGGATCGGAACCAAGCCGCCGCTCCGGCTGCCAAGGCTGCCCCCAAGGCCAAGGTGACGGCCAAGGTGGAAGTCAAGGTTATCGAAACCACAGTTACCAAGTAGATCTTCGGTGGGGCGGGCAGTGGCTGGCTGGCTCGTGCCCGCCCTGCTGGAGATCTTATCGCGTGCGTGTACAGAGTTGGGGACGCTCGGCACCTGTTCACGCACGCAATTTCCTTTCACAAAGTTATGCTTTGCTGAGGGTTGACGGCGCAGAAAGTAGTTTCCTATCGGAACGTACTTCCGTACCCAACCCCCGTACCGCCTCCTGACACGCTTTCTCCCATCTTGAGCCTGAAATTGTTCGCAAAGCATTGGATTTGTGTGTGATGCAAAATGCGGTACGATGTACCGAAATAAGGAAGAAACGGGTATACTTGTTGGTGTAAGGTCGCGTGAGTCACTAACTCACAGTTAACAAAACGCCCTTTTTACGTTACTCCCGGAAAGCACCCCGGGTCTGTCATGGGAGACGCAATGAACTTCTCTTCGGGAGCTTTGATCCTCTGGGCTACGCTGCCGCTGGCAGCAGGTATCGTCCTCGAGCTCTTGGCGGCTAAACTCCTCTCTGCCCGCGCCAAAGGCGTGTTGGCTTTGCTGGCTACTTTGCCCGCTATGGCAGCCGTCCTGGCTGCTTTTGTCGTTGTCCATACCTCCGGTGCTCCGCTCGTCTGGAATGCGATCGGTTGGGATGGACCTCTGGCTCTGGTCTTTCATGTCGATGCCCTCAGCCTCATGTTTGCTGCCATGGGCACGGTGCTCGGCGCGGCAGTCTTGCTCTACTCCATCGGCTACATGGCAGAAGACCCGGCGGCCACCCGCTTTTACGCTTTCATGCTCACCTTTATCCTGGGCATGGTCGGTCTGGTCTATAGCTCCAATCTCTTTGCCGTGTATCTCTGCTGGGAGATGATGGGCCTGTGCAGCTTCTCGCTGGTTGGCTTCTGGTATGACAAGCCGCAGTCGGTTGCCGGAGCGCGCAAGGTGCTGTTGATGACTCATCTGGCCGGTTACGGCCTGCTGGCGGCCATTCTGCTCATCTTCAGCCGTACCGGCTCCGCACTCTGGACCGATCCCGCGGTGGCCAATGCCTTCACCGCCGGCGTCTTCACTCTGATGCTGGTGGCTCTGCTGGCCAAGAGTGTGCAGTTCCCGCTCCACACCTGGATTCCCGAGGCCATGAACGCCCCCACGCCGGTCAGCGCGCTGCTCCACGCTGCCTGCTATGTGAAGGCTGGCGTTTACCTCTGCGCCCGCATGCATGGTTTTGCGCAGTGGCCCGTCAGTTGGGGTCTGGTCGTGATGTGGCTCGGCACCGTCACCATGGTGGTTGGCGTGGTGTACGCCATGATCCAGCACGACCTGAAGCGCATGTTGGCCTTCCACACCGTCTCGCAGATTGGCTACATCATTACCGGCCTCGGCCTGGGCACACCGCTCGGCATTGCTGCTGGTTTGCTGCACTGCCTCAACCACTCCTTCTTTAAGGGGGGACTCTTTCTCGCCGCTGGCTCGGTTCAACACGCCACCGGCACTCGCGACATGAATCATCTGGGCGGACTTGCCCGCCGCATGCCGCATACCGCTATTGTCTGGCTGGTCAGCGTAGGCGCCATGATGGGTGTTCCCTTCATGAGCGGATTTGCCTCGAAGTGGCTGTTGTATACGGCCGCTCTGCAGGCTGGCCAGGTTGTTCCGGCTCTGATGGCCTGGATCGTCTCAGTCGGAACTGTCTTTAGTTGTGTCAAGGCCACTAGTTCGGTTTTCCTCGGCCCTGTCACCGAACAATCTGCCCACGCCCATGAGGCGCCTCCCACTATGGTCTGGGCTCTGCGCTTCTTTGCCTTTGGCTCCATCGTGCTGGGCATTGCGCCGCAGTTGGCAGTCAACTACATCCTGAATCCCATTCTGCCCAGCTTTGGCATGGCCACCGTACAGGTTTCCTGGTTTGGCCTCACTCCGGCTGCCGGTATGGGTTGGACCTCGGGCGGCTTGATTCTTGCCGTGGTCTCCGCTCTGGTGGGAACTCTGCTCTATATGTTCGCAGGCATGTCCCGCGCCCGCGTGGTTGCGGCTGGCGCTGGCGGCGGTTCCATGCTGCTCGGTGGTGGTGGCGTGGGTGTGTTCACCGGTGGTGAGCCTATGGTTGGCTCTGGCCGTCTGCCTGCTTCCGACTTCTCCGCCATCCTCAAGAAGGCCTGGCAGCCCATCTACAAGCCCACCGAAGTCGATCGCGTTTATCTCACCACCTGGCGCGCTGCTGAGGCTATCTCGACCGCGCTCAACTCCTTGCTGGCTTGGGCCGAACAGTATGCCGCTGTTCTGGTGGTTGCCTTCGCTGCCGCCATTGTTGCCTTCGTCAACTTCTCGGGCGTTGCGGTTCCGGCAGAGCATGCCGAGGCTGCCGCCACCATGCCGGTTCTGCTTGGTGCGGCGCTGGGACTGGCCTTTATCGCCATCGTGGTTGCCATCATCGCTCTCAAGCCCTTCCAAAAGCTGCTTCCGCTGGCGGCCATGGCGGGCATGTTCGCGGTTGCCGCTACCTTCACTTCCGCGCCGGCGCAACGCACCGGTCTGTTGGAAATGGCCAGCGTCATGGCACTGCTTCTGGTTTGGCGTTCCGGTTCCAAGGCGGCTTCGCGCACCTTCTTTGCCGTGGTCGCGGTTTCGGCCGTGGGCATCTGCGGTGGTCAGTTGGCTTTGGCCAACGGTGCAGGGAACTGGGCTATCGGCCTCATCCTGGCCGGCTTCGCCGCCAAGCTGGCGATTGCTCCGCTGCTCATCTGGCTGCCCGCGGTGGCAGAAGCGGTTCCCGCCCTCACCATGGGGCTGATCATCGCGGTGGTCGACATGGCTGCCTTTGGCGAGTTCTACATGACCGCTGTTGCCCAGCCGGCGCTGCTGGAGCCCCGCGGTCTCTGGCTCGGACTGGCTCTGTTCACCTCGCTCGTTGCCTCGCTCGCCATGCTTGCGCAGCGCGACATGAAGCGCCTGCTGGCCTTCTCCACCATCGAGGACATGGGCTTCTTGCTGCTCGGCATTCTGTCGGCCTCTGAAGTTGGCCTGCAAGGCGCTGTGATTGGCGCTGTGGCCCATGCTGTAGCCAAGGCTCTGCTCTTTATCTGCATCGCCGCTCCCGAGGCGGAAGGCAATCTGCGCATTGGCCGCCGGGGTCTGGCACAAAGGTACCCTGTTTCGGCTGCTGGATTCCTGGTGGGCATGCTCGCGATGCTCGGCATTCCGCCGATGATTGGATTTGCTGGCCGCTGGCGTTTGTATCTCTCCGCGGCCAACACCAACCACTGGTTGCTCGGTGGCTTTGTGCTTGCCTCCATGATGTCGCTCATCGCCTATGTCATGACACTCACCCGCATCTGGTGGGGTCCGGAGTCGGGCGTGGAGAAGACGGCTGAAAAGGCAGAACCTGCGGCTCTCCGCCTGGCCATTGTCCTGCTCATGGCGGCACTGATCGTAAGCGGTCTCTGGCCCAGCGCGCTGCTGGCCATCGCTGGAGGTATTCAATGAAGTTGCTTGAGAAGATGATGCACAAGGCTCGTACCAAGAGCCCCCGCATCTTCCACCTGAACACCGGTAGCTGCAATGGGTGCGACATCGAGCTGGTCACCTGCCTCTCGCCCCGTTACGACGTGGAACAGATCGGCATTCACATGGAAGGCAGCCCGCGCCATGCCGATATTCTCTGCATCACCGGACCGGTGACCCGCAACACCTTGAACGCCGTCAAGACCGCCTATGCGCAGGTCTGCGAGCCCAAGGCTGTGGTTGCCATTGGCAGTTGCCCGGCGTCCTGCAATGTTTTCGCCGGCAGCCCCGTGATCGAGGGGCCGCTCGACAAGTACATCCCCGTTGACGTGTATGTCCCCGGCTGCCCTCCGCATCCGGACGCCATCATCAACGGCATCATCAAGGCGACTGAGATTCTGGCTGCGCGCGGCGTTCGCGAGGAAGCGAAAGGAAAACCACAGAAATGAATCCCGCTGTCCTTATTCGTTTATTTCTCTTCCCGGGTGTGCTGTTCGCTATTCCCGCGGGATGGTTCTTTGTGTGGGCGGAGCACAAGGCGGTGGCGCGCATTCAGCGCCGCATTGGTCCGCCCTTGCTGCAGCCGGTGTATGACTTTGTGAAGCTGCTCGGCAAGCGCACTCCGGCACGCAGTGGCCTTGAAGCCAATCTGCTGCGCCTCTATCCGGTGCTTTCCGTGCTTTCGCTCATTGGCGCGCTGGCTCTTCTGCCGGTCTTTCCCCGCTACTCGGGAGGCTTCTCCGGCGACGGTGTGTTGCTGGTCGCGCTGCTGGAAGTGCCCTCCATCTGCTTTATCCTGGCCGGCTTCACGTCGGGCTCTATCTACGGTCAGATCGGCGCTATCCGCGAAGCGGTGTTGAGCGTGGCGAACAACGTGGTTCTGCTGCTGGCCATGGTCACCGTCGCGGTTACGGAGAACACCTTCCGCATGGATGAGCTGGCTGGTCCCACGCTGAATCCCGGACACTGGGTGGGCGTACTCGGCATTCTCCTCTGCATTCCCGCCAAGCTTCGTCTGAATCCCTTCTCCACGTCGAATGCGGAGCAGGAGATTTACTCCGGTCCGCTCACCGAGTATGCTGGCGCGGCTCTCGGCCTCTGGGAACTGGCGCACGCGCTAGAGTGGCTCGCCCTCACCGGCTTGGTCACCACCCTGGTTCTGCCCGCCGGATTGCCCTGGTTCCTGTATGCTCCGGCGTTCGCGGTGACCTGCTTCATCCAGGTGCTTCTGCTTTCCGGGCTGGCTGCAGGTACGGCTCGGTTGACGCTGCAGTCTTCCATCAACTTCTACTGGCGCTGGGCTGGCGTGCTCACAGTTTTGGCTATCGGCTCGGCGGCTGCCATGAGGTTCCGTCTATGAACATCCTTCGCCTCATCATCGACAATCTGCGCAAGGGTACGGTTTCCTACAAGCTGCCCCACCGCCATCAGTGCACCAGCGATCGCTATCGTGGCCTCATTCAGAACGATGCTTCCCGCTGTGTGGGCTGCGGAGCTTGCGCCTATGTTTGCCCCACCGGCGCCATTGAAGTGAAGCGTGCCGGCGATACATACACCTGGGCCTACGATCCGGGCAAGTGCACCTTCTGCGAACGTTGCATTGACCGCTGCCGTCCGAATACCCTGACCAGCGAGTCCAAGCTGCCGCCGCTCTATAGCACCAAGGGCGAGCTGGCCGTGCTCTACGAGATGCAGAAGAAGAAGCCTGCTCCGCGTCCCGCCGCTCCTGCCGCTGCGCCTGTGGCCGAAGCCGCTCCCGCTGCTCCGGCTGCTACTGAGCCTGCAACAAACCCCGCGTAAACACGCGGCACCGAGGATTCTTATGGCAACACAGACTGTTGATTTGGCTCCCCGCTTTGCCGAGCTCGGACTGGGCGAAGGCTGGACCTGGGACAAGGGCTCCTGGTGGCTTGAAACCGCTGAGGATTTCGATGTGCGCGCCACGACTGAGCGCCTGATCGCCCTCCATGCGCGCTTCATCGCTATCACGGCTATGGAACGCGAAGACAAGGTGATCCGCCTCGACTATCAGTGGGATCTGGAAGGTGCGCTGCTCAGCTTCACCACTGCCGCCAAGGATGGAAAGATCGCTTCCATCGTCGATCTGGCCCCCGCCGCCGACTGGGTGGAGCGCGAAACCTTCGAATACTTCGCCGTCACCTTCACAGGCCGCGCGACTCTTCTGCCTCTGGTCACCCGTCAGGGAGACGCGGTGGGCATCAACCTGCGCAAGGAGGCCGCCGAATGAGCTATCGCATTCCCATCGGACCGTACCATCCGGCTCTCGAAGAGCCCTATAAGCTCGATCTCACCTGCGAAGGCGAAACCGTTTGCGATGCCGAGATGACCATCGGCTTCAACTTCCGCGGGATCGAGTATCTGGCCGAGCGTCGCAACTACCTGCAGGGCATCACGCTGGTGGAGCGCGTTTGTGGCATCTGCTCCAACGTGCACTCGCTCAGCTTCTGTCAGGCTGCGGAAAAGCTCGCTGGCCTTGAAGTCCCCGAGCGCGGCCTCTACATTCGCGTGATTCTCTGCGAACTGGAGCGCCTGCACTCGCACTTCCTCTGGGCCGGCATTGCCGCCAAGCTCATCGGCTTCAAGACCGTGTTCATGGCCTGCTTCACCCTGCGTGAAAAGGTGATGGACGCGCTCTCCGCCATCAGCGGCAACCGCGTGAACTACGGCATGAACCGCATCGGCGGCGTCAATCGCGACATCACCGATCCAGCCAGCATTCTGGCCATTCTCGACGAGCTCGAGAACGCTATCCATTCCGTCGTCAATCCCATCTTCCTTGAAGATAAGACGGTCGAAGCCCGCACCAAGGGTGTCGGCATTCTTACCTTCGAGCAGGCTCAGGCGATGGGTGCGGTCGGTCCTCAGGCTCGCGCCTCCGGCGTTGGTCAGGACATCCGCAAAGCCGCTCCCTACGCGGCCTATGATCGCTTTGAGTTTGAGGTTCCCGTGCAGACCGCCGGCGACGTGCAGGCCCGCGCCATTGTTCGTGCGTTGGAGATGTTGGAGAGCTGCAAGATTCTTCGCCAGGCGCTCAGCAGCTTGCCTGAAGGTCCCTTCCACACCCCGCCTGCTCCGGGAGCAAAGTTCAAGATTCCGGCCGGTATCGCGGTCAGCCGTGCGGAGGCCCCGCGTGGTGAAGTGCTCTACCAGATGGTTTCTGACGGTACCGACATTCCCAAACGGGTTCGCGTCCGCACGCCTACCTTCATGAATATGGCTACGGTGCGCCATGCTGTGCTTAACCAGGAACTCGCTGATTCGCCGCTCATTCAGGCGTCCTGCGATCCCTGCTATAGCTGCACCGACCGATAGCGCTCCTACCCCCAGAACACCAGCGGCGTCCAATGCACATGCATGGACGCCGTTGTGCTTTCCACCGTCGTGCAACCATCGCAACACAGGAGAGATCACATGGAAGGACAACTGACCGTCGGCAGCGTGGGAGAGAAGCGCGAGGCCGTCACGCCGGAGAACACGGCGATCCAGTACGGCAGCGGCTGCGTGCCGGTTTACGCCACGCCAGCCATGATCGGCCTGATGGAGGGTGCCGCCGTGGAGGCTGTTGCTGCGCAACTACCCGCAGGCATGGCCACGGTGGGAACCGAACTGAAGGTTCGCCACATGGCTGCCACTCCCGTGGGGCTCAATGTGCGCGCCACGGCTGAACTCATCGAGGTGGATGGTCGCCGTCTGGTTTTCTCCGTTGCGGCCTTCGACGACAAGGAGCAGATCGGCTCCGGCACCCACGAACGGTTCATGATCCACGTTGAAAAGTTCCTGGCCAAAGCAGCGGCGAAGAAGTAGCCACACCGCGATTTGCGTATGCAACACAAAGGCGTCCGGCAGGTTTGCGCGGACGCCTTGGGTTCGTACGGGGCACGGTTGGTGAAGCAGGTGGTTGACTTCGTCGAAAAGGCCGCGAAGCAGGAAGAAAACTAAGGCATCGACACAACGTCTTCGAACATCGATTCATCGTCGTGCTGCAGAATTTCGGGCAGCGCTTCGGCCAGCACTGCGCTGTCCACCGCGGAACTGGCGCGGAACCGGCGTGCCAGCTTCCAGGAGAGCGAGGCTAGCGACGAGTACAGATCCTCGTTGTGCACGAAGATGTGCGCGGGCACGCGCAACCGGCAGGGCGTAAAGTTCCAGATGGCCAGAATGCCGGCCTTCACCATTTCGTCAGCCACATGCTGCGCGGCTTCGGCGGGCGTGGTGATAATGCCCAGGTGAATGCCCATGCGCGGAGCCAGTTCGGCCAAACGATCCAAAGGCAGAACGGCCTTGTCGTACAGCCGCGTGCCAATCTTCGAGGGATCAGTGTCAAAGGCCGAAATAATGCGGAGACCAAAGCGAGAGAAGCGCTCGTGTCCGAGCAAGGCCGTGCCCAGGTTTCCCGCGCCTACCAGAAAAGCCTCGTTCACGTTGTTCCAGCCGAGGAAGCTCTCAATGGCTTCAATCAGCTCGCGGATCGCATAGCCCGTCTTCGGCTTGCCCACAATCCCCGTATACTGCAAATCCTTCCGCACCTGCACAGGCACCAGGTTCAGGTCACGGCCGATCATGCTGCAGCTCACCTGGCGAACGCCGGTAGCTTCCAGCTCGATCAGATAATGGTGATACTGCGGCAAGCGCCGCAGGCTGGCCTGCGGAATCGAGGGTGAGGAGAGCGATCCGTCCTCCCCAGAATGCGATAAAGTTCTATCGATAACCACAATTTAAGATTACGTCCGCTTCCTGTACCCAACAGTGACCGCTATCACCCCCAGCGACTACCTTCGTCACCAAATTTCGGCCCAATATACTGCAATACGGTAATTCTGCCGAAAAAACGCGGAGGGGGACCCGCTGGAGTCACGCCGGAGGCTCATGCGACCCTGTTTTTGGGGATGAGAGAGAAAGCGCGCAGCGGGGAAGTGCTGCGTGGAAATTCTAGAGCAGTTCCGCGATGATTTTGGCCGATTCCAGCACGGCCTCGCAGGTTTCCTGCTCGCGGTTGCCCACCATGCGCGCCAGTGGCGTTGAAACGCTGAGTGCGGCTACGGGGATTCTGCCGTCCACGCGGATGACGGCGCCAATGCACAGCCCGCCCAGGACCGATTCTTCACGGTCATACGCAAAGCCTGTTGTGCGGATGGTTTCAAATTCCTGGAACAACCGGTTGCGGTCCACAATGGTGTGCGGCGTGCGCGGAAACAGGCCGTAAACCTCTAGAATGCGATCGATCAAGGCGCGGTCCTGGAAGGCGGTAATCGCCTTGCCCATGGCGCTGCAATGCGGCGGCAGCACCCGGCCAACACGGTTGGAGATGCGGATCTCATGGAACGTCTCCACGCAATCCAGTACCTGGATACGGTCGTCGAACAGGCAGGCAAAGCTGACCGTTTCATTGAAGCGATTGGCCAGCCGCTCCAGTTCCGGACGAGCCTTGTCGCGCAGCGCGCGCGCATTTTCCTGCTGCCAGCCGGCCTGCAGTTTGGGGGCAAGCTGATAGGTGCCGTCCACCTGCTGCGCCAGATAGCCATAGCGTTCCAGAGTGAGCAGCACCCGGAAGGCGGTGGATTCCGAGAGTTGCGTTCTCTGGCTCACTTCTTTCAAAGCAAGAGGCTGTTTGCCATCGAAGGTATTCAACACCTCGACCGCGCGGCCAATGGAACGCAGCATGTATTGCTCGTTGGAGTTTTCCGTGTCCTTCTGGTGCAAAGCCCATTGCGGAATCCTGCGCCGTACGGCCTTTTCTTTCTTGGTTGTATCGCTCGGGCTGGTACGTGGCATCAGGTGGATTCCCCCAACGGATTCAGATCGCTCTTCGCGGAAGGAGGAGCGTTACCGATCATTGTAGACGGATTCACTTTCGCCATGTAACTTTCACTTGCCAAATCTGTATGCGTTTTCCGCGGCTTTAGGGGATGTCACCCTGCGGAATCGCTGGACACACATTTCATTGTTCTTTCTGGGGTTCGGATCGTACTGGCTATTGAGTAAAAATAACTGTATGATTTTGGCAATAAATCGGGATATGGATCAACCTTCTTGCCAATCCGAGCTCGCACCCCTTTCCTGGGCCTCTTCGAAGGCTGAGCCCGACGCGCTCCCGTTCCTGTTATTGGCCGATGATCTGACTGGCGCCTGTGACGCCAGCGTAGCCTTTGTGCAACAAGGATTTAGCGCTACAGTGCTGCTCGGAGACAGCTCCCCCAGTCATTGCTCGTCCGCCACGCTTCTTGCTGTGGTGACGCAGACACGCGACCTGACGCCCGAGCAGGCGCGGGCACGGATGCTCGATCTTCCTCAACTGCGTAACTTCAATTTTCAGAAGGTGTTTCACAAGGTCGATTCCGCTGGACGGGGGAATCCCGGCGCGGAGATGGCGGTTCTTTTCGAGCGCACGGGCTGCGATGCGGTGGTTTATGCTCCTGCCTTTCCGGCGGCGGGACGTGTGGTCGTCAACGGTGTTCTTCATGTCTCCGATTTTGCCGGACAGAGCAGGCAAGTCGACCTGGCGGGCTTGATTCCCGAGCCCTATCGTACCCAAATCGCCCGAATTCCTGTGGGAGATCCGGAGGCTGTTCGTGCTGCGATGACCGCAGCCCGTTCCGTGGAACGGAACCTGTGGATCTGCGATGCAGTCGCGGAGCAGGATCTGGCCGCGGTTGCAGTGGGGGCTGAGGCGCTCAACCTGCGTTTGCTTTGGGTGGGTTCGGCCGGCCTTGCCGCTCAGGTGGCGCGTCTGCAGGCCGGTGGAGCAGCAAGCCGTCCTGCCGAGCAAGCGTTTCCGCACGGCCAGAGTCGTTCTCTGGTTCTTTCAGGCACCGATCATCCGGTCACGATAGCGCAGATGGAGCAGTGTGCGCGCCGTGCGGTCCGGCTCACGCTCGATGCCTCTCCGCTCCCCCGGTTTGACGCTGCGTGCTTGCAAATTGATTGGTCGCGGATAACTCCAGAGGCGTTGAGGGATTTCTGGCAGCGTCTTCACGTGGCGGATCAGCCTCCCGTCTCCTTGCTGGTTTTGACGGGAGGAGACACCGCTGCGTTTGTGTTGGAAGCATTGGGTGCGTGCTCCCTCCGAATGGGAGGGGAACTTGAACCAGGCATCCCCTGGAGCCGCATTCAAGGGGGCCTTGCCGAGGGCGTGCTGCTGGTGACCAAGTCCGGTGGCTTTGGCACTCCCGATTCCCTGATGCAGTGCTTGAACTTCAGCTAAAGGATTGTGCGATGAAAGAACGGATTGCTGTCCCCATCGGAGACCCTGCCGGCGTTGGTGCCGAGGTTGTTCTCAAGGCCCTTGCGGATCGTGACCTTGCTGCGCTCGCTACCTGGGTGGTGATCGGCGATAAGGCAGTGATGGAGGCCGCCGGCGCGCTGTGTGGCATCGATCCGGCAAGCCTGGATGCGGAGTTCGTTGCGCCCGGTCTTCTGCTGGACAGCGAGCCCATACTTTTTGGCCAGCTACGCGCCGCCTACGGAGCCGCTGCGGTGGATTATGTGCGTCGCGCCACGCTCATGTGCCTGGCGGGCGAAGCCGCGGCCATGGTGACCGCACCTCTTAATAAGGAAACGGTCACGCTGGGCGGCATGCACTTTACCGGGCATACGGAGTACATTGCCGAACTCTGTCAGGCTACGGAGTCGCGTATGCTGCTGGCCTCGGAGCGTGTTTCCACCATCCACGTCACCACTCATGTCCCCCTGGAGAAGGCCTGCCAGGCTACGCAGGAGCGCGTGCTGCGCACGATTGAACTGGGACACGAGGCCTTGCGTCTCATGCTCCGCCGCGCTCCCCGCATCGGTGTGATGGGACTCAATCCGCACGCGGGCGAGCATGGTCTCTTCGGCACGCAGGAGCGCGACGTGATTGAGCCGGCCATTGCCGCGGCGCGCGCACGCGGCCTCGATTGCCAGGGCCCACTGCCGCCGGACACGGCTTATGTTCGCGCTCTCAAAGGCGAGTTCGATCTGATTGTGGCTCAGTATCACGATCAGGGGCACATCCCCATGAAGCTCATCGATTTTGAGCAGACCGTGAATGTCTCGCTCGGTATCCCCATCATTCGCACCTCGGTTGATCACGGCACCGCCTTTGATATTGCCGGTAAAAACGTCGCCGATGCCCGCAACATGAAGGCCGCCATGCGGCTTGCCGTGCGTATGGCCGAGGGCCGTCGCGCCCTGGCAGGGGAGGCGCTTTAGTGCACTGGCAAGACGTCACCGTTGTTGCGCTCTATGTTGCCGCGCTGGCCGCTATTGGTCTGCGCACCGCGCGCCGTCAGACCTCCACTTCACGTTATTTTGTGGCGGAACGCAGCATTCCCGGATGGGCCGCAGGCATGTCGTTGCTGGCCACCATCATCACCAGCGTCACGTTTATTGCCTATCCGGGTGCTTCTTACACGGGCGACTGGAACCTGCTGGTGCCGGGCATCATGTTTGTGGCCGTGGTTGCGCTCATTGGCCGGGTGGTGATTCCGTTCTTCCGCCATGCGGTTTCCATGAGCGTGTATGAATACTTCGGCCAGCGCTTCGGATTGCCGGTTCGCATGTATGCGTCCTTCGCGTTTGCGATTGGTCACTTCTCCAAGATGGGCTTTGTTTTTTATCTGCTGGCCCTTTCGGTTTCCGGAATCACCGGATGGTCCATCGGCGCCATCATTTTTGTTCTCGGTATTATCACGATTTTCTATACGCTGATCGGTGGACTTGAAGCGGTGATTTGGACCGATGTACTACAGGGATTCGTGCTTTGGAGCGGCATTGCCGTCACCATCGGTATTTTGCTGTTCGCCAGCCCCGCTCCGGCCTCGCAGATGATCTCCACGATTGTTGCCAGCAACAAGATGGCGCTTGGCAGTCCGCACTTCAATCTCTCCGCGCCCACCTTCTGGACCCTCTCCATCTACGGATTCTTCTTCTACCTGCAGAAGTACACCGCCGACCAGACCGTTGTGCAGCGTTATCTGGCGGCACGTACGGATCGCGAAGCTCTGCGCGGCATCAACATGGGAGCGTGGCTCTGCCTGCCCGCATGGACGGCCTTCATGCTGATTGGTAGTTTGCTCTGGGCATTCTACAAGCTCAGCGGCGAAGCCCTTCCGGCTACCATCACCAAGTCCGATCAGATCTTTCCGCACTACATGGTTACGCACATGCCGGTTGGTCTTGCTGGGCTCTTTCTTGCGGCTCTGTTCGGAGCGGCCATGTCCATGCTGGCCTCCGACCTCAATTGCCTGGCCGTCATCATCACGCAGGACTTTTATGCGCAGTTTTTCCCCGCGCACAGTGATGGGCGCAAACTTCGGATCGGCAAAATTTCCATCGCCATCTGTGGTTTGCTGGCTATCCTGGTTGCGTTCAAGCTGGCTTCCACCCGGGGTAGCGCGCTCGCACTGTACTACACCATCACGGCCATTGTTGCCGGAGGCCTAGCCGGCCTGTTTCTGTTGGCTTTCCTCTCGCGCCGTGCCGGGCGCACGGCAGCCATCGTGGGTATTACCGCCAATCTCTGCTTTACCACCTGGGCCACGCTGACCATGAGCGGCGGTCATACGGTCAATCTGCATCAGTGGAACTATCCGTGGCACGAGTACACGATCGGCGCCATCGGCAATCTGCTGCTGCTTGTTTTCGGCTTGCTCGCATCGCTCGTCCTGCGCGCACCGGACACTACGAGCGGTCACACGCTCTGGTCCTGGCTGGCTGCCGAGCGCCAGTTGGACAAATCCCACCGCTCGACGGAGAGCAAATCATGAATCGTCTTCGCAAAGCGCTTGCGCAGAACAACGGCCAGACCCTGCTGGGTGCAGCCGTCTATTTTTACGACCCCATTTTTCTGGAGATCTGCGCCTACCTTGGTTATCAGGCCATCTGGATTGAGATGGAGCATGCGCCGATTACCTTTGCCCAGGCCGCGGACCTTTGTCGCATGGCTACCGGCCACAACATGCTGACCATGATCCGGATCCCTGATACACGCCGTGAAAGCGTGCTCAAGGCCGCCGAGTGTGGTCCTGACATTATCGACGTGCCCATGGTTGAAGCGCCAGGCCAGATGCATGAGTTGCGTCAGTACGCGCGCTTTGCTCCCGAGGGCGAGCGGGGCTACTTCAGCGTTTCGCGCGCGGTGAACTATGGCATTGTCGAGAGCGTTGCCCGCGAACAGCAGCAACTCAATAACGAACTCTGCTTGCTGGCTCAGATTGAATCCGGCGCGGCTCTTTCGCGCCTCGACGAGTTGGCCGCCGTGCCCGATGTCGATCTCTTTATCGGCCCTGCTGATCTGGCGGCTTCGCTCGGCCACCCGGGCCTTACCGGCCATGACGATGTGAAAGAAGCAGGCCGCCGTATTATTGCCTCGGCGCGCAAGCACAACAAGATTGTGGCGACTGCCTGCGCTCAGGCTGATTACCCGTTCTGGATTGATGCGGGCGTTGATCTTCTGTTCTGCACCAACGATATTGCGTGTCTGAGGACTGCCGGTGGCGATGCTCTCCGCGCCGCGCGCGCGCTGGTGGAGAAGAAGCAGGCTCTGCTGGGGGCGAAACAGTGAACACCGTTACTCTGCTGCAGGTTCCGCATCTCGTGATCGGCAGTGGCTGCCGCGCGCAGTGCGCGGCGTATCTGGCTGCTCGCAGTGTCAAGCGCGCGTTCCTCGTCGCCCCGCCCTTCGGCGTGACACACGCGAAGGAACTGCTGGCTGGTGTGGACGCGGTAGAGATCGAATCCAGCATTGAGACTGAGCCCACCGTCGGGGGCTTCGAGCGCATTCTTGCCCGCGCGCAAAATTTTCAGCCTGATGCCGTGATCGGTTTTGGTGGCGGTAGCGCTATCGATGTGGCCAAGCTGGTTGCCGCGCTGCTCGATGGAGCGCAGCAGATTCAGAACGTCTTCGGGATTGGCCTTGTCACGGGGCGCAAGCCGCTGCTGGTTACGATTCCCACTACCGCTGGAACCGGCGCGGAAGTCTCGCCCAACGCGATTCTCCTGGATGAAGCCAGTGCGCTCAAGAAGGGCGTTGTTAGCCCTTTCCTGGTGCCGGACGCGGCCTTTGTCGATGCCGAGCTTACTCTCAGCGTGCCGCCTGCTGTTACCGCCGCCACCGGTCTTGACGCGCTGACGCACTGCATTGAGGCTTTCACCAATCGCTTTGCGCATCCCGTTGTCGATGTCTGGGCCCTCGAAGGCATTCGCCTCATCGCCGGTGCGCTGGAAGAAGCTGTTACCAAGTCCACGCTGGCTGCACGCGAGCGGATGATGCTGGGTTCGCTTTATGGCGGTCTCTGCTTGGGACCCGTGAATACGGCCGCGGTGCATGCGCTTTCCTATCCGCTTGGGGGCGCATTCCACATCCCGCATGGACATGCCAATGCGATTCTGTTGCCGCATGTGCTGCGCTTCAATCTGCAGGCTTCACCGGAGCGTCACGCGCAGGTGGCCCTGGCGCTGGGCGCAGCAGAGCAGGGAACGGATCTAACCACGGCGCAAGCAGGCATTACGCAACTTTGGAAATTGATCCGTACAACCGGCCTGGAGATGCGCCTCTCCGCGCTCCATGTTGATCCGGCGGAAACGCCTCGTCTGGCTGCGGCCGGTCTTGGTGTAACGCGCTTGATGAAGAATAATCCCCGCGCAATGACCCAGCAGGATGCGGAAGCGATTTATGCCGCCGCCTTCAGCGGAATAGAGTAAGCGCGGGCAAGACGTCTGGTGCGTTGCCGATGAGGCACGTGCTGAGACCTGCAATGAACATTGATCGACCTCCTCGTATTCGCGAGCCGATGAAGATTTCGGCTCGCTTTTCTTTTGCCGGGCATGCGGGGTCTATGCTTGGCCTATCTTCGGAACGGTTGTGCAGCAATTCTTCAGGTGACACACCGCGCCCTTTCAGGGCGCGTATCTCCGTGATGATCTCAAATCCAGGGCGGCGCTGCGCTGGCCCTGGGCTATTGTCACGGCGCCCCTGTGGGGCGCACGCATTTCGCATAGCACCTGGTTCGCGTGACGCGCAGCACTCTGCTACAGGGCCGAGGGTTGGCGTGAAGATGGCGACGTCAGTTGGCCGCACCGCAGGTGCCTGCTGCATACAAAGTCAGCACTTCAGGCGTCAGTTGTATGCAATGCCCGCGCTGCAAGTGCCTGGTATACGCAATGCCCCGCGCCGCAGGGGCCCCGAATGCGATCCCGCTACATGCAATGCCTGCACGGCAAGTGCCAGATGCCCCGAAGGGGCAATGTGCGAATAGCCCAGCAGGGAGCTGTGCGACCTGCTGGGGGCAAGTTAAGGAAAGCCGCCGCGCCCCTCGGGGGCGCTGTGTATGCGGGGGTCTATGCCTGACCTATCTTGGGAGCTGCTCTGCGGTAATTCTTCAGGTGACACACAGCGCCCTTACAGGGCGCGCATCCCTGTGACGATCCGAAACCCAGGGCGGCGCTGCGCTTGCCCTGGGCTATTGTCATGGCGCCCCTGTGGGGCGCACGCATCTGGCATAGCACCTAGTTCGCGTGACGCGCAGCACTCTGCTGCAGCGTTGATCGTTTGCGCGAAGAAGGCGGAGCCAGTTGGCCGCACCGCACGCTTTACAAGCGCCTGCTGTATGCAATGCCCGCACGGCAGGTGCCCGCAGGGGCTAATGCAGTTTGTAGGGGACTGCTGACGCAGGTACCGCATCGGGCGGAGCGGGATACTTGCTCAGATCCAGCTTTGCCGCGCCTTCCAGTCCTTTGCCTGTCACGTCCTCCACGGCCACCAGTGGCCCCTCGTAGCCGCTTACGTGAATGTTCGCAAGCACGGCGTTGCGCATATGCGCCAGCACAATACCGGTCTTCACGGTTCCTGTCACATTGGTCAGGGAGAAACCCAGCATTGGTTTGTGCGGATGGATGGGCCACGCCGTGCACAGCGCCGGCAGGTCATGCACCTTGATGTTAGTGAAGCGAAAGTTGCGGAAGGCCGGAATTCCTTCTTCGCCCGGCACCGGATTTTCATCCTGCTTGCCGCTATTGATGGCATTCAACCGCAAGAAGCCCTCGCCTGCGCCCGACGCTTCGAATCCGTCCACCACAATATCTTCGATGGCCGAGCCGCGTCCCGGACGCGATTTGATGTAGATGGCATGCGATTTTGCGCCCACGCACTTGCAGTTTTCGATCTTCACCCCACGAATTCCCGCGGAGGTTTCGCTGCCAATTCCGATGCACGCAAAATTATGGTCGAGGAAAGTGCAGTTCGCAATGCGTACGTTCACCGTGGGCCGGTTGATGGTGTAACCCTCTTCGCCTCGCCCGCTCTTGAGTGAAATGCAATCGTCCGCGGTGTCGAAGTCGCAGTCCTCGATGACCACGTTGCGGCAACTGTCCACATCGATCCCGTCTGCGCCGCTCTGGATCTTCATCTTGCGGAAGGCGATGTTTTCGCAGTAGACGGGATGGATCGACCACATGCCCGCATTGGTTGTCTCCAGATTTTCCACCAGCACGTTGCGGCAGTTGGTGAACTCAAGCAATGCAGGCAAGCGCAGCCCCGTTTTGCGATCCACGCGCCCACGCACCTCGGGGCTTCCTGCAATCTTTCCCGGCCCCACCAGCGCAATGTTTTCGCAGTCTACGGCCGATAGGAGCGCGGTGCGGCCCTTGATGAACTTGCCTTCCCAGCGTACCTGGCCGAGCGGGTAGACATTCATGTCGCCCGCACCCAGCAGGGTCGCTCCGGTGTCCACGTGGAGCTTCACGTTCGAGCGCAGTACCAATGCGCCTGTCAGATAGTTGCCTGCCGGAACCAGAACCTCGCCCCCACCCAGCAAGGAGCAGCGGTCGATGGTTTGCTGCAGGGCCAGCGTGTCGTCCGTCGTGCCGTCGCCCACTGCGCCCAGATCGCGCACATTGAGCAGTACCTTCGGAGCTTTGTCCGCCATCACTGCATGAGGATGCGCTACAGCCTTCGCGGGCGTTGCGTGTTCTTCTGCCGCCGCAGTCTGCGTCAGTACACCGAATGCCGGCAGTGCCAGCAAACTTGTTCCCGCATTCCGCAAAAATGCTCGCCGTTCCATGGATTCCTTCTTCATCGTTCCCTCTTTACTTTGCACTGGGTGCGTCTCTACGCTACATCCCACGGATGCGCCAGCGTTGGCTTATTGGCAAACCGCTTCATGCGGATCACGAGTTTTGCGCCCGCGCCCGCTGCAAGATGTACGCGCACAGCGCGGCTATTCACATCCACTGTCTTGTTGTTGATGGTGACGGATGTTATCTGGTGCTCGCCGTAGGCACCGGCCTGCATCACTACCGCGCGGGCTTCGGTGGGGTTCACATTGACCAGGGTGACATGCGTCTCCTCGGCCGTCATCTTTTCTACCAGCGCGGCAACGTCTTGCGGCATACCCGCACGCCTGGCCACTGGATCGAAATAGCGCAGGCGGGCAAATAACAGCGCCCCACCTTGGCCCGGCGAACTTTTGGCCCAGCTCGGATGCTGCAGGTAGAGTCCACCTTCCATGAGTTGCGTGAGCGCCGCCACGCTGGCGGGGTTGAACTCCATCACGGTGTCGGCCAGCCGCGAGTCCGGCGTGGTTTTGTCGGCGCGGATTTGCTCGCCGCATTTGCGGATGTGCGCCATGGCCGCGCGCAATGCTTTCACGGGATACTCGGTATTGGTCCCGCTCAGAAATCCGTACCAGGGTGTGCGTTCCGCGCGGTCCAGATCGGAGGGCTTCATCGACAGATGATAGATCTCCAGAAAATTCAGGTTGTACTCGCCGGGCGCAAAGCCATACCAGCCCTGATCGCCGAACATGCGCGGCGTCTGGCGGACGCCATTCACCATCTTGCCTTGCTCGTTGATGTGATCGGCCTGTTGGCGCCATACCTCCAGGTAGTCGTCGTTCCCGCCTGAGACCAGATATGCATTCATGAAGCCCACAAACGAGCGCGGTACACGATTGCGGTCCTCGCGCTTGCCGGTCACAGGGGACATGGGACTGAAGCCCCAGCCATAGGTTCCACCCCACCACTTGCCACCGGCCTCGCCGCCAATTGTTCCATCCAACCCGATGTTGCTTGGCAGCATGTGGTTGTTCACGCGCGCCCGATCGCTCCAGGCATCCACGTAGTCAAGCACCCATTGCTTGTACTTCTCTTCGTGGTTGAGCATGTAGGCATTTACGGCCAGGCCGGTGGCGTTCAGATTCAGCGGGGTATCACCCAGCGTTACCGTGTACTCGGCAAAATGCGCCAGCATTTGCTGGTAGCTGTTCTCGCCGTGCATCAGGGCGCTGTGCTGGAATCGCTCGGGACGTTCAATCGGATCGCCGGTCCAGTCCACCGGGGTGGCATGTCGCAGGAGTGGTCCGCGGCTGCCGTTGAACATGCTGCGGATGATCTTATGGCGCGCATCGTAGTTCGGCGCTCCCGCATCCTCATTCAGATAGAACCCGGCAAAGCGGCGCACTCGTTCGCGATATGTTTCATCCTGCGGATCGCTCAGCCCCATCAGGTTGAAGACCGTAAGCCCTTCTCCTGTGTGCTGCCAGTCCATCATGCAGGGGAATTCCTTGTAGTACATTCCATCGCGTGCGAAGGGGACCACGGTTGTCTTTGCTTCGGTGTACTGCCGCACGTGGCCTTCATAGGCTTTGCGATACATGCGCCGCAGGCTGTCGCTCGCGCCCAGAGCATGCAGGTGGGGCCAGTCATTCACATTTTCGATGGCATCGTCCGGACCGTCGTCGGCGCCCCAGCGCGGATAGCAGAGCAGGTAACCCCGCGCATCAAAATAGCGTTCGAAGAACTGCTCGCAGGCAACGGTGTGCGCGGCCAGCAACTCACGTTCCAACAGCGCCCACTCCGGCGCGTCCATCGGTGTTTCTACGGTGAGTGCTGCGTCCTCGGCCAGCAGCAGGGAAGGCTTGAGTGCGGCGCAGGCCAGTGCGGCGGCGGAACCAGACAGAAACACACGACGAGAGGAGAACAGAGAACGTGGCATGGAGTTGGATGGACCTCGGCATTACGCGAGCAAACCGATTGCGGAGGCATTCCCGGCACCGGCAGCCGCAATCAATCTACGCTGTTCGGCAGCCCGGTGGCAATCGTCTTTCGCGCTTCTTGAAGCGGCACGAAGCTCTGGCCACGCTGCGCAATCCTGCCTCCGGCACGCGCCGGGGCGGGTATCATCAATAGAGATATGCAATTCGACATTCTCACCATCTTTCCCGGCTTCTTTCAGGGCATCTTCGAGAACGGCATTGTGCGGCGCGCCATCGCCGAGGAGCGGTTGACGGTCCGCATGCACGATCTGCGGGAATTCACCCACGACCGGCACCGCACCGTGGACGATCGTCCGTTTGGCGGAGGCGAAGGCATGGTGCTGAAGGCCGAGCCGCTGGCCGAGGCGCTGACCGCGCTTGGCATCCGGCCCAAGGTCGAACGTGGTCCGGAGGATGCCGGTACGCAGGTGGTGCTGCTCAGCGCTATGGGCCGCCGCTTTACCCAGGCCACCGCGCGCCAGATGGTGAAGCTGGAGCGCGTGGTGATGATCTGCGGGCGCTACGAAGGGGTGGACGAGCGCATTACCGAGCTCTACTGCGATCAGGAGCTTTCGATTGGCGATTACGTTCTATCCGGCGGCGAACTGGGTGCGGCGGTGATTGTGGACGCAATCATGCGCCTGCTACCGGGCGTGCTGGGCAACGAGGCTTCCGGCGAATTTGAAAGCTTTGGGCAGGCCGATACCGATATCTCCTCCGATGTGGAAGGCGTGCCGCGTTCGCAGCACGGCTCGGGCGGCTTGCTGGATTATCCGCATTTCACCCGTCCCGCGGAGTTCTCTGGCCTGAAGGTTCCTGATGTGCTCCAGCAGGGCGATCATAGCCAGATCCGCAAATGGCGGAGGCGAGAGCAACTGCGGAAGACGCTCCAGAATCGTCCGGATTTGCTGGAAAAAGTAGAGCTCAGCAAGGAAGACCGAAAGGTTCTCCAAGAGCTGCGGATTGAATTGCATAAACATGCAGGGTGAGGGGGCGCGCTTCCCGTTTGGAACGGCGCTTCAGCCGTCGCCTGCCAGAGACTAGAAAAAGTGGGCTTACAGGCAGTGCGCGCGCAGGCAGGGAAATTTTGTGCGCCACCTGCGCTGGAAGACGCCTTGGGCACCTCCATGGGCGGAGTTCCAAGTGTCCAACGCGGTTGCTCAGGGGCTAAAGCCAGGACTTTTGTGTGAGCTGGGCGGCACGGCTGAAGCCATGCCCTGACGCACGTTGTCTTTGCTGGAATTTTCTGGATGCAGATGGAGCCGTGCACTCCTGCGCTTTCATTTGTTGCGCGCGGGCATCAGGTTTGGTCCGGAACATGTGGGATCTGCCACAGTTGGAGCTGACAGCATTAAATACCCATCCTTTATCTCGCGGACATGGAAATAGTGAGTGGGAAGAGGCTCGGATACTCCTCCAGGTTTGCCTGGAATGATCTTGTCGAGCGAGGAGTCAATTTCGACCTGAAATACGCCAGGAATGGAGCATGCCCGGACTGGTCCATACGTATTGCTGGCATACTGATCCTTTTTGGGCGCTGGCTGAGGGGACAGTTGCTCATGAACCTTTTGCAGCCCAGCGGCAGATTCAACTGCCGTAACTTCCTGCAATTCAGACCATGGCGCGGTGAGCCATTCTGATACGAAGCCGCGGGCATTGATGCCCAAGGGGCCGATGCGGTGTACGGAATCATCCTTGTCTACGCGGTAGCGATAGATCACACGCCGCTCAAAGCAGTTTCCATCATCAAATTTCATGCAGTCATTATTCAGACGCAGTTCAAACGTGTTCTCTGAGGATTTGATCCTGGGCTCGAAGTCAGATCGCGAATAGCTTCTGTTTACATGCCAGAGAACGTGTGGAGCATCTGGATCGGGGCCGGGAGAAAGCAGATCGATCTTGAAGCTACTGAAACGCGACGTACACCAGGGCGAGCCGTGCGCGGCAGCGACGCGCCACTTGGTGGCTTGGCTGTCCGGTGCCGATGCCTCATACAGGAATGCAGTGAGAAAGAAGTCTCCGAAAGCATCGGAGGTCAGTTTCAAAGGTGGCGACTGCCAACGC